>Ga0068864_100000493_pt1 | contig 34154 bp, 24 predicted proteins | sample KBSSwiS72_FD_66586 | JGI IMG/M metagenome (GOLD analysis project Ga0068864, IMG submission 66586) | Switchgrass rhizosphere microbial communities from Kellogg Biological Station, Michigan, USA - KBS Switchgrass S7-2 | ecosystem: Host-associated > Plants > Roots > Rhizosphere > Soil ...
CTCAATCGCCTCCCCGCCTTGTCCCACCCCCGTCGGCCTTTCATCTTTGTGGCATGGCCACCCGTTCCCGCAACGCGCCGAAGACCCCCCGAATACTCTCCAAGGCCGATCTCCTCGACATCTACCGCCTGATCCTGCTCTCCCGGCGTCTCGACGACCGGGAGATTCAGCTCAAACGGCAGAACCGGATCTTCTTCCAGATCTCCGGTGCCGGCCACGAGGCGGTCCTGGCGGCGGCCGCCAAGGTCTTCAGGTCTGGCTACGACTGGTTCTACACCTACTATCGCGACCGGGCGCTCTGCCTCGGCCTGGGCATGACCGCGACCGAGCAACTGCTCTCCGCCGTCGGCGCCGCTGATGATCCCAATTCGGGCGGCCGCCAGATGCCCTCTCACTGGGGGCACAAAGACTACAACATCGTCAGCGCCTCGAGTCCGACCGGCACCCAGTTTCTGCAGGCCGTCGGATGTGCCGAGGCTTGGCTTCGCTACAGCAAGGTGCAGGGCCTTCCCGATAGCGTGACCGGTCCCTACGGCGACGAGGTCGTTTTCTGCTCGTCGGGAGAGGGCACCACCAGCGAGGGCGAATTCTGGGAAGCGATGAACTCCGCCTGCAATCTCAAGCTGCCGGTCGTGTTCCTGATCGAAGACAACAAGTACGCCATCTCGGTTCCGGTCGAGGTAAACACCGCCGGCGGTTCGATCTCGAAGCTGCTGACCGGGTTTCCCAACCTGTTCATCGAGGAAGTGGACGGCTGCGATCCCATCGCCTCGTTTGAGACTCTGCACCGGGCGGTGGACTATTGTCGGACCCGCAAGGGTCCCGCGCTGGTTCATGCCCATGTGATCCGGCCCTACAGCCATTCGCTTTCCGACGACGAGGTGCACTATCGCAGTGCAGCGGAGCGAGAGGAGGACGCGAAGAAAGACCCGGTCAACCGCTTCCCCCGCCACCTGGTCGAGCAGGGGCTCGCGACCGAAGCCGAGCTGGAGGCGATCCGCGCCGAAGTGGAAGAAGAGGTACGGATCGCGACCGAGACCGCACTGGCCTCGCCCCAGCCTGCGCTCGATACGGTCTACCAGTACGTCTATTCCCCCGACGTCGATCCCACGTCTGAGCAGTTCGACACCGAAGACGATCCCCGTTTTACCGGCGACCCCACCACGATGGTGGACCTGCTGAACAGCTGCCTCAAGGATGAGATGGCCCGGGATCCCCGGATCGTGGTGTTTGGGGAAGACGTTGCCGACGCGAGCCGCGAAGACCAGCTCGCCGAGGTAAAAGGCAAGGGTGGCGTCTTCAAGGTGACTTGGGGGCTCCAGAAGCTCTTCGGCTCCGATCGGGTGTACAACTCGCCCCTGGCAGAAGCCAACATCGTGGGGCGGGCCATCGGCCTCGCGACTCGCGGACTCAAGCCGGTGGTCGAGATCCAGTTCTTCGATTACATCTGGCCGGCCTACATGCAGCTGCGCGACGAGCTGGCTCTCATGCGCTGGCGCTCGAACAATGCTTTCAGTTCTCCGGTCGTGGTGCGGACCACCTACGGCGGATATCTGAAGGGCGGCTCCGTCTACCACTCGCAGACGGGTGCCGTCGTGTTCACCAGCGTGCCGGGCCTCCGTGTCGTGTGTCCGTCGACCGCGCTCGATGCCAACGGTCTGCTACGGACCGCGATCCGCTGCGAAGATCCGGTGCTCTTCCTCGAGCACAAGCACCTGTACCGTCAGACGTACAACAAGGCGCCGAATCCGGGACCCAACTTCATGATCCCCTTCGGCAAGGCCAAGGTTGTTCGAGAGGGAACCGACCTGACCGTCGTGACCTACGGTGCGGTCGTGCAGCGCGCGATCACCGCGGCGAAGGAAGCCGAGGAAGCGCACGGCTTGAGCGTGGAAGTGATCGACCTGCGGAGCCTGACGCCGGTCGACTGGGATGCCGTCATGGGCTCTGTGCGGAAGACCAACCGGGTAATTGTCGCCTACGAGGATTCTCGCTCCTGGGGCTACGGAGCCGAGCTGGCGGCCCGCATTGCCGATGAGGCCTTCGAGTGGCTCGACGCTCCGGTCCGCCGAGTTGCCTCCACCGACACCTTCGTGGCGTATGCCCCGCAGCTGGAAGACGTGATCCTGCCGCAGGTCGAACATCTCCGCACGGCGATGATCGAAATCGCGGGTTACTGAGCCGGGCTAGGCACGCCCGGCGCCGGTACCTCGATCCCCTCTGCTGGATATCCCAACCGATCTCCCAGTCTGCCGCAGACAAGTCCGGCCACCAGGTCGTAGATCGCATGCATCGCTATGACGATGTAGAGCGACCCCGACCAGATCACCAGTCCCTGGAGTGCCAACGCGACTATCCCGACAATCCCGGCGTTCTTCCATCCCTGCAGGATGTGGGAGAAGCCGAATACCGCTGCGGCCACAATCGCGGCGGCCAGCGGCGCTTCCAGCAATCGTGATAGCAGGGTGAACATCACCCCGCGATAAGTGACCTCTTCTCCAAAACCCGCAGCCAGCGAAACGCCGGTCCACAGCCGGCGCTCCCTGGATGTCCGTGGCATGGACACGTGGAGCTTTCGATCCCGTCGCTCGACCGACTGCCGCAGGTGGGGTCCCAGAATCGCGAACCCCACCGCGAGTATTCCTGCTCCCAGTGCCAGCGGGCCGGGGCGGAAATTCATCGCCGGGAACAGGGAAATGTCCTCACTCCAGGCCACCAGAAGCGAGAGCGCCGCGAACACGATCTGGTTGACCATCACCGAGATGAAGATCTGCGGGCGCGGTGGGAGGGGGCTGGTCTCGAATTGCCGCCCCGAACGGAAGGCGGCCCATGGCAGGAACAACCCGAAGAAGACGAGGTGGAAGATCCCGGCGAAACCGATTGGCATGATGGATCCGATTTCCACCACAGTAGCGAGTACCGAGTACCGAGTACCGAGTACCTAGTACCTAGTACCTAGTACCTAGTACCTAGCAGAGACGATCCTGTGGCTGGTGAAAATGGAGGAAGCGGGCCATCAGCTGCGCATTTCGTATTCGGTACGCAGTACCCGGTACTAAGTACTAGGTACTAGGTACTTGTTACTTGCCTAAAGCCTCCCGAATCTCGCTCGCCGCCACAATCGCATTGTCCACGTCGCGTGAAAGCGCCCGTGCCTGCTGTGTCGCCATCGTGAGATCGCCAAGTGCCGCTGCCGCATCGGCCGAACGGAGCCGCAGCAGATCGAACCGCACATTCTGCATCGCCAGACAGCAGGATTCGAATTGGCCGGCGATCTGATCGCGCCGTCCGCCCAGGTCACGGATCGCTTTTTCCTGCCGCTCCAGCAGCGCCAGCCTGCGGGCCCGTTCCTCATCATCCGGCTCCCGGGAAAGCGCCGCAATCCGCTCCCTGATTCGGCCGAGGTCCTGAGTGGCCACGTTGCTGTCCATGGCCTGAAGGGTCCGCGCCAGTTCGGAAGCGCGGTGGTAGAGCCCGTCCACCGTTGATGCCACGTCCTCGGGAAGCATCTGCCGCTCTGCCGGCGTCATGCGATCCAGCAGCTTGTAGATCGCTGTCCGGTCCCCGAACGCCTGATTGACTGCCTGGTGATGGGCACCGAATTCGTCCCGGGTCGGCGCAGCGATCTGCTTCACGCCCTTGCGACCCTTGCCCCCGGGAACCAGCAGCGCATCGGGTGCTGGGGGCCGGCTCAGTACATCGCGCCAGGTATATCCCGCCTGCCAGAGCCTGGAGTAGTGCGTCACCAGGCCGAAGCCCATTCCCATCATCGGGAACAGGAACCAGGGCTCGCTGATCCCGGTCGCTATGTTGACCATGAAGCAGCCTGCCGAGATCGCGGCCCAGCGCGCGAAGTAGGCCCGGGTCTTCTGGACGATCTTCGGCTCGCCGGTATCGAGCACCGGGAGCGGAGTGTCGTCCCGCCGCTCCATGCGGCGGCTCGCCCGTTCAGTGTGCCGGTCGAGTCTGGCGCGCCAGTCGTCGCGGGCACGGGGCGGACCGGGGAGTGGCGGTGGGGCTTGGCCCGCGAGCGGGCGGCCCGCCCTCGGCCGGGATGGACGCTCAAGGCCCGAACGCGACTGGCCTCTCGTCTGGCCCGTGGGCCGGTAGCCGGTTACCGTCCGGCTCTCGAGCGCGCGACGCAGCGCATCCGCCGAGGGCCATCTGCTCTCGGGATCCTTCTCGAGACACCGCGTCACGGCCAGATCGAGGTCCTCGGGTACCTCGGTTCGCAGTGTCTTGATCGGCTCGGCCATCTCGCCGATTTGTTTCATCAGGATTCCCGCCACCGACGGTGCATTGAACGGCAGCTCACCCGTCAGCATTTGATAGCTGACGATGCCGAGGCTGTAGAGATCGCTCCGGCCGTCGATCTCCTTTTCGCCTGCCGCCTGCTCGGGGCTCATGTATTGGGGCGTGCCGATCGCGACACCCGCGCTGGTCAGGGTGCCGCCGGACGAACCCGACATCGCTTTCGCGATGCCGAAGTCGGTGACCATCACCCGGCCTCGAGTGCCTTCGAGCAGGATGTTGTCCGGCTTGATGTCGCGGTGGATGACCGAGAGGGCATGGGCGGCGCTCAAGGCGTCCGCGGTCTCTTTCATGATGCGGCGGGCTTCTTCCACCGGCAGCCTGCCCCGACGTTTGAGGCGGGCGCCAAGCGACTCGCCGTCTACGTACCCCATGACAAAGTAGACCAGGCCGTTCCCCTCACCGACGGAGTAAATGGGGACGATATGGGGATGAGACAGCCGCGCCGCGGTTTCGGCCTCGCGCGTGAAACGCGCCCTGATTTCCTGTTGGAAGGCCAGCTCGGGAGGGAGAACCTTGATGGCGACGCGGCGTTTCAGCCGTTCGTCCCTCGCGCGGTAGACAACACCCATGCCGCCGCGCCCGATTTCACCCTCGATCGTGTAGGCATTGCCCAGCGCGTCGGCCAGGCGTGGAGCAAGCGGCGAGGTCGGATCGGTCATTAGGTATCGGTAAAAGCCTCATAGATTTAGCAGCCCAGAGCAAGAGGGACAAGGCAGGAGTCCATGTTGGCTTGGCGATTCAGACAGTTCGGCAGGTCAGGTCCCCCCAGGAGGCGCGATTGGCAGGTCACGCTGTTCCGATTTGGTTCGGACCCCCAAATTCCCCAGCGCAAGGATTTGGCACACCCGGTGCACCTAGAGGGTGACTTATTTGGCAAACCTGCCAAATTGCCTGCAAAGGAAGGAATAGGAATACGATGAGTGAACGTTTGACGCTTCCCGTATTGCCTCTGCGCGAGGTGGTTCTCTTTCCGGGGATCACGGCACCCATCGGTGCCGGCCGCCCTGGAACGCTGCGCGCCATCGAGGCTGCGTTGGCTACTCCTGACCGGCTGATCTTCGCCGTTTCACAGCGCCAGAATATCGAGTCGGTTGCTCCAGAAGGCCTCCACACAATCGGTACCATTGCGCGCATCGGTCAACTGCAGCGCGGGCTCGCCGGCATGCAGCTCCTGTTGCATGGCGAGCGGCGTGGCATCGCGATGCATGTGACCGAAAAGGACGGCTATCTCCACGCCATCGTTCGCGACGCGGAGGAGATGCTCCCGCTCAACGCGGAAGATCCCGCCTTCGTGGGACTCTATCGCGAGGTTCGTTCCCGGGCGGCCGAGCTGGGTCAGAAGTCGGGATTGCCCGAAGAGGTGGTGCAACAGGTCTTGGCTGGAGTTCATGAGCCCGGCCGCTTCGCCGACCTCGTAGCGGGCTACCTCGACATCTCGCCTCAGCAACGCCAGGTCCTGCTGGAGACTCTGTCGGTGGAAGAGCGCCTGCGTCGGGTGCTGGTGCACGTCCAGCGCCAGATCAGCGTGCTCGACGCCCAGGAGGACATCAAGTCCCAGGTGCAGGAGGAGCTGGGTGAGCGTCAGCGCGAGATGTTCCTCCGGGAGCAGATGAAGCAGATCCGGAAGGAACTGGGCGAGGACGACGAGGGCTCGAACGAGCTGGAGGAGCTGAAGCAGAAGCTGGAGGCGCTGAACCTGCCGCCCGAGGCTCGCAAGGAAGTCGATCGCGAGTTGGGTCGCCTGGGCCGGATGAGCCGTGAGTCCATGGAGTCGCAGGTCATCCGCACGTTCCTCGAGAACATCGCGGAGCTGCCCTGGAACGAGCGCAGCCCGGAGCACCTCGACCTGGTCGAGGCGCAGCGCATTCTCGACGAAGATCACTACGCCCTGGGAGACGTGAAGGATCGGGTGCTGGAGTTCCTGGCCGTTCGCGCCCTGAAGGGCGTCCCCACGGCGAACAAGGATGTGGCGAGCACTCCGCCCTCCTCGTCTGAGGGCGACGTTGCGCCAGCGACCAGTTCAGCGCCGACCCCGGAGGAGAAGGAGCGGGAGATTCCGGGCAACCCCGACGACAAGGTCGCCAAGGGTCCGATTCTGCTCTTCGTTGGCCCTCCCGGCGTCGGTAAGACCTCGGTGGCCAAGTCGATCGCCCGGGCCATGGGACGGAAGTACGTCCGTATCTCTCTGGGCGGCGCCCGCGACGAAGCTGATATTCGCGGCCACCGGCGGACCTACGTCGGTGCGATGCCGGGACGGATCATCCAGGGCATGAAGCAGGCGGGAAGCAAGAACCCGGTGTTCCTGCTGGACGAAGTGGACAAGCTCGGCGTCTCCTTCCAGGGAGACCCGGCAAGCGCGCTGCTCGAGGTGCTGGACCCGGCCCAGAACGACACCTTCGTGGATCATTACCTCGGCGTGCCGTTCGATCTGAGCGAGGTCTTGTTCATCTGCACCGCCAACTTCGTGCAGGCCATTCCTGCGCCGCTGCTGGACCGGATGGAGTTCGTTGAGTTCACCGGCTACACCGAGCGCGAGAAGCTCATGATCGCGCGGAACTACCTCATCCCGCGGCAGCGAGCAGAGAACGGGTTGTCCCCGGAACAGATCGAGTTCCAGGACGAGGCAGTTGCCGAGGTGATTACCGGCTATACCAGGGAGTCCGGAGTCCGTCAGCTCGAGCGGGAAATCGGCAAGCTGGGGCGGAAGGTGGCACGCAAGATCGCGGCGAAGGAGTCGGAGCAGGTCACCGTGACGGCCGCTCTGGTGCCCGAGCTGTTGGGACGGCCCAAGGTGCATCCGGAGCGCGCCGCGCGTGAGGATCAGATCGGCGTCGCGACTGGGATGTATTACACCCCGACCGGTGGCGACATCATGTTCGTCGAAGCCTCCACCATGCGGGGCAAGGGCGAGCTGGTGCTCACCGGGCAGCTGGGTGACGTGATGAAGGAGTCGGCCCGCGCGGCTTGGACCTACGCTCGCTCCCACGCGGCCGGATTGCACATCAAGGAAGAGATGTTCGACCGCGACGTGCACATTCACGTCCCTGCTGGTGCGATTCCCAAGGAAGGTCCCTCGGCAGGCGTGGCGATGGCCACCGCGCTGGTGTCGGTGCTTTCAGGCCGGCCGGTGCGGAACGATATCGCGATGACCGGCGAGATCACTCTCCGCGGTCACGTGCTACCGATCGGTGGAGTGAAGGAGAAGGTCCTGGGCGCGGTGCGGGCCGGCATCACGCGGATCGTAATACCCAAGAAGAACGAGCCGGATCTCCAGGATCTGCCCGAAGAGGTGCTCAAGATGATCGAGGTCCACCCGGTGGAGAATCTGGGCGAGGCACTGGCCCTAACGCTCCGGGGAGCAACCTTCAAGGAGGGTCGCCTGCTGTTCGGCGAGGAGAATCCGAGAGACGTCACCCCGCTGGCCCAGTTCCACCACTAATCGGCCAGCGATGATTAGGAACTCCGGTCAGGACCACCCTGGCCGGAGTTCTCTTTTTCAGAGAGTCTTCAGGTACAACCACACCGCCTTGATCTCCTCATCCGTCATGAGCCGGGTCATGCGCCAGGGCATGAACGGATTGATGACACTGTTGTCGGGCCGCATCCCGGTCCGAAGGGCCCCGCGGAAATCCTCCTCGCTCCAATTCGCCAGCTGGCCGCTGGAGCTAAGATCAGCCGAAGCCGGCGTACCCGGCGGTCCTTCCTTGATACCGCCCCGCAGGTTGTCACCGTGGCAATAGGTGCAACCGCTGATGACCGCGAGATAGCGTCCGTATTCCGGCGAGGGCTGGTGGGGCACTCCGGCAGGGACTGGCGCTTCGTGATCGATGGCTTCTGCCTGGAGCAGGCGTCCGGGCTTGGAGACGATGAGGAACCGGCCCAGCATCCCGAGCTGTGTCGGGGGGAGTTCCCGGTCCACCGGAGGCAGCTGCTTGAGGTAAGCGATAACCGCGGCCAGATCGGACGCATCCATGGCAGCAAAGGCGCTGGAGGGCATGAACACCAGAGGACGCCCCGTCTTGTGCACCCCGTGTCGAATCGCGCGAATCCACTCGGCGTCACTCATGGGGGCAACTCCGCCCTTGCCGCTGGTCAGGTTGCTGGGGTGGAACTTTCCCACCGGTCCCAAGTCCATCGTCCTGCCACCGAAGTCGTCGCCGTGACACTCGACGCACTTGTTGATGGCGGTGACGAGATGCTGGGCCTTCACCATCGTGGCGCTGTCGCCCTTAAGGTTCAGCGTCTCGGCTTTGATCACGTAGGTGCGACGCATCTTCGACCTGCTGATCCCGTAGATGCCCAGCAGGGCGATGAACAACAGTCCCACCAGAACGGTCGCCGCGGTTCCGATTCGGCGCAGAGCGGTGCCGGCCATTCAAAGCCTCCAGTTTCAGTCTGGTTTCGAGTCTACCAAGTGCAGCCACGAACTACGAGATCAGCGGCCCGGTCTCGCCAGAGTACTCGATCGCCCCATGCGGAGGTAACCCGTTGTATCGCGAAATATCCCAGCTGCAGCACTAGCGCCTGCCTCGCGTGAGTGAGCGGGTCTATGTCGTCCCGGAAAAATCCGGTGGCCTGTCCCTCGGTGAGAAGCTCAACCACCGGTCGGACGGCCGCATCGGCCCATTCCTCACCCGATTCCGCCTCCAGTAGCACCCGGGTATGGGCATCGTGCTGGGCGAAGAAATCGAACTGTCCCCGAATGAGCCGGCGCAGCCGCTCGACCGCCGTGAGGCCGACCAGGGGCAGGCTGGTGAGAGCTTGCGCGGCCTCCTGTGCGACATTTACCAGGACGGCCGAGTAGAGGCCGTCCTTGTTCCCGAAGTAGTAATGGATGAGCTGCTTGTTGACCTCGGCCGCCGCCGCGATACGGGAGGTGCGGGCCCCGGCTCGCCGAAAACGGGCGAATTCGGCGAGGCCGGCCTGAAGCAACCGCTGAGTCGCGGGAGGATCGCGATGGGTCATTGGATGTGCTTTTTCAACCGTTGGGTTGAAAATAACTCATCCAAGCCGTCGCGCTATTGGCGCACCGGCTCCGGACTGGCGAACGCGACCTGGTCCCGGCCCGCGCTCTTGGCGCAGTAGAGCGCGCGGTCGGCGCTTTCGGTCAGGGAGCCAGCTGTGAGCGCGTCATCCGGGAAGCAGGCGATTCCGATGCAAACCCGGATCGAAATGTTCTCTCCGGATCCCACTGTGGCCGGATGCTCCGCTAATGCTTGGCGCAGCTTATTGGCGAGCACCCCGGCGCCCTGCCGATCGGTGCGCCGCAGGATCAGGCCGAACTCTTCACCGCCGTACCGGCCGATCAGGTCGCTCGCCCGCGCTGTAGTCTGGAAAACCTTGGCCACATGCAGCAGGGCCTGGTCTCCGATCAGATGACCGTACCGGTCGTTCACCCGTTTGAAGTGGTCCACGTCCACCATCATGAAGACGAACCCCTCACCGTGACGGCGGGAGTATTCGATCGTGTGCTCCAGTTCCGCCATCAGAGTCGCGTGATTGAGCAGGCCGGTGAGCCCATCACGATGGACCATTTCTCTGAGACGTCTTCCCCGCTCGGCCCGATTGATGACGAGGTGGGCCAGCAGGTCTCTATCTACCGGTTCGATGAGGAAATGGTCGGCGCCAGCCCGCAGAGCCTCGATCTGGGTAGCGACTCCGTCCTGCGCAGTCAGGAACACAATCGGAGTAAGACCGAATCGTGAGTCCTGCCGCATGAGCCGGGCGAGGGAGAGGCCATCGAGACCCGGCAGCCGGGTGTCCATCAATACCAGGTCCGGCGTCTCTCGGATCAGCGTCTCCCGCGCCGTGAGCCCGTCTCGGCAGTGAGTCACCCGAGCGTTCACCTGCTCGAGCCACGAAGTGATGATATGCGCCTGCTCGGTGTCCTCCTCGATCAGGAGCACCCGAGGCGGCGGGCTTCCAATCCGGGCGAGCGTCTTGGCGTACTTGGGAAGCTCGACTCCCACCCAAGCCGCTGGCATCACCACGTCGATTCCAGCTGCGAGGGCGCGGACCCGGTCGGTCGTATCGGTCTTGTCTACCAGCACAATGGCGCGGGGTCGCGCTACTCCGGCGCCTGACCACGCCGTCGCGGTAGCGTAACAGTCAGTATCCGGCTCCGCGATGATCACCACTAGATCCGGGCGCTCGGAGAGATGGGTCTCCTTGGGCTCTCCCAGACCGGTTTCGGTTCGCACGAGAAATCCGCTCAACCGCAGCGCGGTCTCGATCTCCTCGCGCAGGTTCCCCGCCTGGCCGATCGCCAGGGCACGCCATCCAAACTCGGCCATCGCAGGCCCGGCGTCGGGCAGGCCCATCTCGATCGCCGCGGCATCGAAAGCCGCCGAGAGACGATTGACCGCGTCGTCCAGCCGGGCTGCGTGTTCCGCCGTGGGGGAGGGCCGCTCAGCCTGGAGCCACTGTTCAGTCTGCTTACTGATCGCGCTGATTGAGGGGAATCCGTAGGAACCGCCCGAACCCGAAAGGCGGTGGAACCGCCGAGTCAGCGACTCAGCCGCGTCCGTCTCTCCTGAGCGGAAGGCCGCGAGGTCCTTTCGCAACTCCGCAAGCCGGCCTGGCGCTTCGAGCAGGTACTCGCGGCGCAGCTGACCCAGGGCTTCGTCGAGCTCGTCCGTCATGCTGATCCCCGCAAGCCGTCAAAGGCCAGTCGGGCCGCCGCGATGAAGGCTGGTGTCATGCTCCAATGCCCGCGCACCTCGGAATTATCGCGCGAAGCGATAACCGCGGTTCGCTCGTCGATGATGGCCACGAGGGGAATTCCCGGCCAGTCAAATCCGCCGGGAATCGCTTCAATCCGTGCAAACGGAAGGCTCACCTGGACCTGGGCGTAGAGGGAGACCGAGAGCTGGGCCGCAACGGCGCGCCGGAGCACGAGGGCCAGCAGCGGATAGGCTTCGGCCGGGGCGATCAGACTCACCGAGCGCTCGGCCCGGCCGATGTCATGGGTGAGCAGTTGGAGAGCCGCCTTCGGCGATTCGATTTCCACGATGGCGGCGGATGCCGGGGCACCGAAGGAGTCCAAGGCCCGACTCAATTCCTCGATGGCCTGCCCCTGCGCACTGGAGATTCGAGCGAGGACTGCCTGGGGGGGCTCGGGGCGGAATCGTTTGGGCTGCCCGTCGTCCTGCCTCGCCGCGCCCTTGGCGACCAGACCTTCCAGCGCGCTGTAGGCATTGGCTCGGGCGAGTCCAGCCGAGCGGGCTATGGCGTACCCGGTACCGGGCCCATCCGCCAGAAGAACCTCATAGACCCGGCTTTCGGTTGGAGTGAAGCCGAATGGTGTGAGATCGATCGGCAGAGCCGGCATGGTAGTAGTATGGGCTACCCTCCCCGCCGTTGCAAGAACTCCGTTACGAGTTGCGCGATCAGGGAATAGAAGGGTACCTGAAAACCTTCCGCGGTAAGCAGTTCTCAGCCCTAGACGTATTCCAGCTGCCAGCCCAGCGTCTTCGCGATTAATGCCAGCCGGAAAGTCACGTCGGTCTGCCGGGAGTCCGGTTCCTTCGCATCGAGGTCCAGCGGGAAACAGTGATAGGTGATCTTGTTGAGAGCCTTCGGGGCCCCGCGGAGGCCTTTCGGACTCCAGATCCCGACCTCATCGCAGTCCTTGAGCACCCGGGCGAGAACCTTCGTGGCGACCGGAGCCGTATGCAGCGCACCGATGCGGGCGAGCAGCTCGATGAAGTGCAGGGCGAGGGGCAGATCTTTCGGCATCCCCTTGCCGTCGGCTTCGATCGGATCGCCCAGCAGGAGATGCTGCGGCTTGATGCGTTTCTTCCCCAGCGCGATGGCGTACGCCTTCTTGGGCGCCGGTTGAGCCAGGTAGTGTCCCAGCCGCTCGGTGAATCCCGCCCGCTCCCGCTGCAGGTTCGGCATTGCGGCGATCATCGCCACCGAATACCAAGTCGGTGGATAGGCTTCGGGATGAAGCACTGACGCGCTGCCCGAGCGCACGAATGGCTTCTCGGCAATCGGACTGCGAAGGAATTGCGAGACGTTGGAAGCGATTTTGTGCGCCGCGCCCCGCAAACGAGGATCGTCGATGTGCCCGCCCTCGGCCAGTGCGGCCGAGGCAGCTTCACGGAGGACGTTTCGCGCCCACTCGACGGCGCGAGGCTCCGACTTCGCGACTTTCAGGAACTCGAACAGCAGATTGGGATCCTCGTCCCGCGACAACAGCCGGAACAGGACCCGGTCCGCAAGCTTGAATGGCCTCTGCGACGGCGGCAAGGAGAGCTGAATCAGACGCCGGTACTGAGGAATGGTGCCAACATCCCTGATGCCCTGTGCCGGGGCCGCGGCCAAGCCGAGCATGTTGCTACCCCAGACCCCTGTCTCCTTTTGCTTTTTGATAACGCCTTGGGCCGCCTTTCCCGACTCGATGGCGGCGTGTTCGACTTCAAGGGTCTCGAAAGCCACCGTTCCAGGCGGGGCCAGTTCGGCATGTGTTCGGTATCGGATCACCTCTCCGCCATGGGCCAACAGCCATGTCAGCGGAATCCGGTGGTGGTTCGGTAGCTCCAGAAAGCCCCCAGGGTGGGAAATCGCGGGCGTGAAAATAGTCGGAGGGTTGAACTTACGCCACATTTACGGCTCGGATTGGCTAGATCTCCCTGGGAAATGTCCGTAACAGTTTATCCTGTAATGTCTTACAAGATAATGAGCCTCAGCCGCAGACTTGGCTTATTCGGCAGGTGGGCTGGATGATTTGTCGCAGGTGGGGTGCTCGAGGAACCGTAGCATCTCGGTCGCGACAGTGTCAGGCTTGGTCTGCTGGGGACGGTGCAGCGTGGCATTCAGGACCACGAATCGGCGGCAGGGCAGGAGACCGGCGATGCGCTCGCCGATGCCAAGCGGGATCGTCGGGTCGTTCCGGCCCCAGATGAGCAGCACCGGCTGAGACAAATCGGCATATCTCCCGTTGATCGCGGAGAAGTCGAATTCATCAAGGATTTTTCGCGACGCGGCGAGCGCCAGTGAATCCTCGCTGGGGATGTATTTCGCATTCGCCGGTGTTTCGCCGAGCCAACCCTGATCATGGACCGGCAGGACGTAGCCCGCGGCACTCGCGACCCACCGCGCGGCGGCGAATGCCACGCCGGTCGTGTCTCCAAACAAAGGGCTTATTCCCGCTCCTCCTGGCGCGATGAGAACCGCGGCGATGACGCGGTCTGGATGATCGAGGGCCAGCTGTGCTGCGAGCTGTCCACCCATCGAGTGGCCTACCACAACGAGCGGACCCGATGTGGAGCGGGCGATCAGATCCGAGAGCACCGACTCCATGAATTGTGTCGTATAGGGACCGTCCGGCTTGTCGCTAAGTCCGAACCCTGGCAGATCCACGGCGAGGACGCGGAACTGAGAGGTGAAACGGTCCAGTACGAGTCGCCAGCTGAGCAGCGATTCTCCGTATCCGTGGAGAAAGAGCAGCGTGGTATCGCCGGTGCCGGCCCGGAGGGCACGAAGCCTGAGGCCTCCAGCGTCGACATACTCTGCCTGATGGACAGAATGTCGCCGGTTGGGCTGAATCCAGGCGATCCACGCCGCAAAGGCGACGAGCACCACCGCGACCCATCGCTTTACTCGGCCCGAGAGAGACTTCACGGCCCAGGACATTCGGCGATGCTCAACCGCGGCGTGGGATTGAATCCCTGCACTGTACTCATGATGAAGCGACGGCTATCGAGCCAGTCAACGCCGAGGCCACTCTGGTCGCTAGCAGGGAGCTCGCACGCGGGGCGTGAAGGGTCTGGAACCATTCCGCTCTGGCCACGGGTCAGGAAGGTCAGGCTGTTCGCCTGCCGAGCTACGAAGCCTCCGGTGGCGGTCCGCGTGATTCCCGTCAGAGGGCCATGATGATGAATGTCGACGGCAACGGTGCCGGCACTGTGAGCATCGACTCTGGTGCTCCCTCTGAACCAGGCATCCGGTGAGACGGAATAGAGTCGGGATTTCCCGTCGAAACCGCTGGTAAGAATCAGCACGGTTCCATCAGAGGTGACGCTCAGCGCCCGGGCGTCGTGAGCGCCGTCGGGATAGCCCACGATGATCTTCTGCACTCCGGTGACACTGTAAGTCCGGGGGATCCGGTCGAATGCGAGCAATGGCTCCTCGAAGCGGTACAATTGGACAGTGCCGCGCCGCATCAGACTGTCTCCCAGGTCACCGATGTAGAGGCAGGTCTTCTGATTGCAGCGGCCCACCGCCAGCGCGGTCCACTCGGTGTAGAGTGCATCCACGCGCCAGGTTCCCAGGTCACGGCCCGTGGTATCGGAGGCATAGATCTCAGTCTCATCGCCCTCGGCTGCGAGGACCCAGACCACGTTGCGTTGCTGGCGACTCACGATGACCGGCGGACTTCGGTGGACCGCGGGGGCTTGAGAAGAGGCCTTGTCCGTCCCCGAGGAGGGGAATCGGAGGTAGAGAGAATCCTCCTCGTCCACCGGCTGAGGCTGGGATGACTGGGCCATCTGTGGCTGTTGCAGGCCCATGATGCGCGGGTTTCTGAGCGTGCCCGACTGGTGGACGCGCGCGTGAACAGACGTGACGTCCTGTGCGGATGCGGACGTGGCGACGAGCAGCGTCAACCAGGCGAAGGACCAGGCGGGCATGGCTTCAATGGTAGTGGTGACCGAGAGGCGGTCCAATCCTTGCTCCCGCTGACTGGTGCTTCCATCTTTCCCGCCTGATCAACCGAGTCTTCCTGAATGCTTGATTCGCTCAAATCCCGTCCCATCCACCGTTTGCCGGACCAGGTGCGGCTCAACGGCCGGATCCTGTTTCTGACCAATGATCCGGAACTCATCCGGCGCCAGCTCGCAGGCGAGGATCTCAAGTGGACTCCGGAGATCCCCCTTCGGGACGACATCTCCACCGACGAGATCACACCGGCTTACATCTGTTATTACTACGACGAAACTCTGGGCGAATTCCCCTATCTCGGACTCAAGGCCGCACAGGACTTTCCCATCACTCGCGGGTCGGTGAAGCAGGGGGGCTTCGTGGCCTCGGTAAGCGGCAAGCGCCGGGGCAAGGGGTCGAGCCGGGAGCAGTCTCCCTATGCGGAGATGATGGCCGGCATCCGCCTCGTGATCGCGGAGAACATCGAGCGGATCTACCGGGAGAACTGCCAGAATCTCGGAATCTTCACCAGCACCGACTTCACGCTGATTGACCGGATACGCCGGGGAGAGGCCATCCCGCTGTCGGTCTTCACGGAGGGTGAAGGCGGCATCACTCGGGGCATCATCGAACACGGCGGGCTTTTCAACTACAACGTTGCCCGCCTTCAGGGGAAAGTTGCGGTACCGGTCGTCACGACACCGCTCCGCCCCATGACGCTGGCCGAGAAGATCATCGCCCGTCACTGGGTAACGGATCTGGCCTCGGGCAAGATCGGGGTCCCCGCGGTGCGCCCGGGCGACGAGGGGTTCATTCGCACCGACATTCGATTCAGCCACGAATACGTGACCCCGATGTCCGCCATCTTCTGGCGAGATAACGTGGGACCCGATGAGAAGGTCGTGGATCCCGGATCGATCTTCTTCTTCCGGGATCATCTCACATTCCTTGACTTGGCGATGACCCCCGAGCGGAAGGCGGAGGGCCTGCTCGACGTCGCGCTCGAGCTCAAGAAGAAACAGGAGGAGTTTGCCGCCCAGCAGGGCATCAAGCTCTACGGAGAGCTGCCGCGTCTGGGTCGCAATATGGTGGTGCCCGGCTCTGAGGCTATCTGTCACTCCAAGATGCTGGAGCAGCACGCTCTTCCCGGCGAAGTCATCATCGGCAGCGACAGCCACACTCCGCATAGCGGCGCCATGGGCAGCCTGGCCTTCGGGGTCGGCACCACCGCAATCTTCAATTCCTGGCTCACGCGCGACGTCCGTATCACGGTGCCCGAGGCGGTACTGATCCGAGTGCGGGGCGCCAAGCCGGCCAACGTGACGGCGAAGGATTTCATGCTCCAGATCCTCCGCCATCCCTATGTCAAGACCGGAAAGGCGATCGGCAAGATCGTCGAGTACGCTGGAGAGGCGGTGCAGGCGCTCTCGATCGACGAGCGGGCCACGATGACCAACATGGCTGCGGAGGTCGGGGCCTTCACGGGTATCATCAAGCCCGACGAGAAGGCCGTGGAGTACCTGGTGCGGGAGCGGGGCATGCCACGGCGGGACTCAGCCGCGCTGCTCCAGGGTCTCGAGTCCGATCCCGAGGCCGAGTATGCCGAGGTGATCGAGATCGATTCCGCAACCCTGCAGCCGATGGTCGCGCTGCCCGGCGACCCTGGTAACGGCCTCTACATCAGCGAACTGGGCCGGATGGTGAAGGTGGACATTGCGTACGCGGGAAGCTGCACAGCCGGCAAGAAGGAAGACATGGACATGTACGCCGCAGTGCTGAAAGAGGCGGCGGACGCGGGAGAGAAGGTTCATCCCGATGTGCGGTTCTACATCCAGTTCGGCAGCCAGGACGTGAAGCGCTATGCCGAGCAGCGGGGCTACACCGAGGTCTTTCGAGCGGTGGGGGCGGAGATCATCGAGCCGTCATGCGGCGCCTGCATCAACGCGGGTCCCGGCGTAAGCTACGATCGGGAAACGGTCACCGTGAGCGCCATCAATCGAAATTTTCCGGGACGCTCGGGACCGGGCCAGTTGTATCTGGCGAGTCCTTACACCACTGCGGCGAGTGCTCTGGCCGGTTACATCACGGCCTGGGAAAGTCCGGCCGTGGTTGGCAGAGGCTGATTAGCCTCAGTGCTCTTCGGGCTGGGGTGGAGCGGCGCGCGGGGGCTCGACCTCGCTGACCGCGCGCACAATCGGCCTTCGGTTGGCCGCTCGGAAGATCCTCGGGTCGTAGGCTGCCCGCGCGTTCCACAGCACCCACGAGTCTATCCCCGCGTCATATACCGCCCGGATCTGCTCCCGCACATGGTCGGGCGTGTAACGGGGCAGGCCCAGCGTGAACGCCTGCAGGTAAGGCCGGATCGCGGCGGTGGGGCCACCGACCTTCTGATTTCGCCGAATCCCGTCCTCGAGTGCGTTCTTCACGATGATGTACGGCTCGTTGTTGGGCCGTCGCACGCCGTACATCGAGTTGTAGTAGTGGCTGGGGTAGACCATCGGGAGTACCACGTCTGCGGTGCTGACCAGATCCTCCCACACCTGCCCGATTCCCATATCAACTTCGACGTTGGTCGTCATCCCGAAGACGTCGATGGTAAAGGGCACCTCGAGCGGCTTTATCCGGTCCCGGAGGAGGCTGAGGTTGCGGCGCACTCCGTCCCGCGTGGTCTCTCCCGCGCGGCGAGCCGGAAACATCGCGTAAGCCATCCGGGCTCTCGGCTCATCGGGGAAGCGCACGTAATCGAACTGCACCTCGGCAAATCCCATCTGCACTGCCTCGGCCGCGAGCTGCGAGGCGTAGACCCACACTGAATCGTTGAAGGCATCGACCCAGGCGAAATCGAGCCGGTCACGCCAGAGCCCGCCGCGGCGATCCCGCACCGACCACGCGGTCTTGTGTGAGGCCAGCAGCGGATCCTTCGCCACCACGATCCGGGCAATGGGATGGATCCCGTGCGCCAGCATGTAGCGGACTCGAGCCGCTGCATCGCGTGCGCGGAGCTGAGTGTTGGCACCGATTTGAATGGCCGTGGGGACTGACGACTTGTAGGTCAGGTACCCGGTGTCGTCCTTGACGTCTACCACGAAGGAATTGATCTCGGTCGAGTCGGCGAGTCGGACGAGATCGTAGAAGCGCTTCCCCCCGAAGGCCCAGGCGTTGAGGTAGATGGCGCGGACCGCAGATGGGGAGGTGGTCCTGGGAGGCGCCGGCCAATCGAGGGGCTCCAGCTGGCGGGGTGCCACGGGAACCAGGCGCTCGGGGGACGGCACCAGGCGGAGCTCATCTCCCCAGGAGCGTTTGACCTGCGCCTCGGCAACCGGGGCGCCCAGGGCCAGAGCCAGAATCAGAGGACTCAAACGAAAGCGCATCATGCTCTATCGCCTTGCAGAAAGAGGAGCCGACGGAGCTGAGCCGGTAGCTGGGCTACTGCTCCGCAAGGTCCGTGCTCGCGTTCCTTGTAGAGGCGGTGGTCTATCTCGCTATGGCACCGATGGTTGGAGCTTGATCTCGACCCGTCGGTTGATGGTCCGTGCCGCCTCGGTGGTGTCGGCTACGATGAGCGATTGCGAACCGCGGCCCACTGCGGTGATCCGCCGAGCCGAAACTCCCTTACCCATGATGTAGGTGCGGACTGCGTCGGCTCGCTGCTGGGAGAGCCGGGTGTTGTCGCCTGGCACCAGACGATCCTGAGCATACCCGGAGACGGTTGCCTTGAGGGTTGTGTCCACCAGCATCACTGCGACTACCGAATCGAGCACCGGCTGGGCCTTGGGCGAGAGTGCCGCGCTCCGCATCGGGAACATGGCACCCGGCACCCTCCAGGCGCGATTTGCGCCCCCGGCCGGCACTACCGGAGGTGCAGCCGCGGCCGGACAGCCATCCTGGTCCACACCGGTCGCGGGCGGCGTATTAGGGCACTTGTCCAGCGCGTCGAGCACGCCGTCCTTGTCAGTGTCCTGACCCGGCGGGCATCCCATCGCATTCACTTTCGTTCCGGATGGTGTGCCAGGACACTTGTCGATCCCGTCGAACACGCCGTCGTTGTCGGAATCGCTGGGGCAACCCAGGGAGTCGACATGGGTGCCCTCGGGTGTGGCCATGCAGCGATCCAGGCCGTCGTACACACCGTCCTTATCCGCGTCCAGCGGACAGCCGTTGTCGCTCACCGTGGCGCCGACCGGGGTATCAGCGCACTGGTCGATCCCGTCCAGCACCCCGTCCGCATCGCTGTCGGCGGTGCATCCGGCGTCGTTCACCTTGGCGCCTTCCGGGGTGTCCGGACACCGGTCGAGCCCGTCAGCTACACCATCCCCATCGGTGTCGGTCGGGCAGCCGTGTTTGTCCACCAGTGCCCCTGGGGGTGTCCCGGGGCAGTTGTCGGAGTGGTCGTAGACCCGATCCCCGTCGGCGTCCACCAGGGGTTTGCTCCCGATCATGAAGCTCAGACCGCCATGTACCGCGATATTGGAGAATTTCAGGAAGGTCTGGCTCTGATTGACCATGCCCTCGTAGCGCATCATCAGGGTCGGTGTCAGAGCGATGCGCACGCCGGCGCCTCCCTGGATCGCGCCCGCCGTTCCGCATGGGCCTGCGCCCGGAACCGAGACCGATGGACAGCCGCTCCCGTAGCTAACTGAGGCGTAGCCTCCCTTGAGGAATCCCGAGGCCGATTTTCCTATGGGGAGGTTGACTAGAGCCCAACCTCCGATGCTCTTCACATCCACGGCATTGTTGAGGGAGCTCGTCGTCTTCGGCTTGGCATAACTGCCTTCGACTTCGATCGACAGGGGACCGGTTATCCAATAACCTGCCCGAAGCGATCCTCCGAAGGCATTGTCGAGTTCGGTCTTGCTGTCGAAAGCGTAGTACCCGGCGGAGGCTCCCAACTCAAAACGGTATTGCCGCTGGGCATGAGCGGGTATGGTGAAGAAGATCAGTGCGACGGCGGATGTGATGGATGACCGCATGAGTCTCTAGTCGGTAAGCACCGCCCCAATATACCCCGCTCCCGGGAAGTGGCACTGTGACTCAGCTTGGCAGCAGGACGGGTTCGGGATAGGTTCGTCCCCATGCATATCACCATCGAATATTGCGTGGTCTGAAACTACGGACCCCGGGCTACCGGTCTGGTAGCCGAACTCAAGGAAACGATTCCGTACGCGCAATTCAGCCTCCAGAAGTCTTCGGGGGGCGCGTTCGAAGTTACCGTCGATGGCGCCCTCATCTTCTCCAAGAAAGCAATCGGCCGACATGCTAAGCCGGGTGAGGTGGCGGTATTGCTGAAGAGACACCTGGGCGAGAAACAGTGATCGGCTTTCTCCCATGAGAATCGCCATCTCCACCGGCGGCGGAGACGCCCCCGGCCTCAATGCCGTCATCCGAGCCATTGTGCTGTCCGCGCACGGACGGGGTTGGCAGACCTATGGAATCCGCCGGGGCTACGGCGGGCTCCTCGGGGACGATGGGATCATGACGCTCACGCCGGAACGGGTCCGCGGGATTACCCACCTGGGCGGCACCATTCTCGGCACGACCAACCGCGGCAATCCCTTCCGCTGGGTCGTCAAGGATGCGAGCGGCACGGATACCGAGGTGGACCGATCGAGCAATCTGGTCGATGCCTTCAACGCGAGCGGGTTCGATGCACTGATTGCCATCGGGGGCGACGGCAGCCTGTCTATCGCCCACGATCTCTGGAAGATGGGTCTGCCCGTCGTCGGGGTGCCCAAGACGATCGACAACGACGTTGTGGGCACCCTCGCCACATTCGGCTTCGACACCGCGGTGAGTACTGCGACCGATGCGATCGACAAGCTGCACTCGACGGCCGAGAGCCATGAACGAGTCATGGTGGTCGAGCTGATGGGGCGCCATGCTGGATTCATCGCGCTCAACAGTGGAGTCTCAGCGACCGCTGATGTCATTCTCATCCCCGAAATCCCCTTTGACATGAACAAGGTGCTGGAGAAGATCCGGAAGCGTGATGAGGCCGGCCGCCGCTTCAGCATCGTGGTCGTAGCGGAGGGTGCGAAGCCCAAGGATGGCGAGCTCTTGCTGCTGGAGCGGCGCTCTGCCGGAACCGCCGACCGTCTCGGAGGTATCGGCTCCCTGGTTGCCCGCGCCATCGCGGAGCAGAGTGGCAAGGAGACCCGAAGTCTGGTGCTGGGCCACATTCAGCGCGGTGGATCGCCGACGACCTTCGACCGGTTGCTCGGGCTGCGCTTCGGAGCGGCCGCAGTACGCGCGGTTGCAGACCGTGCATTTGGAACAATGATCGCGCTCGCTCCACCTTCCATCGCGCGGCTACCGCTCAGCGAAGTCATCGGCCGTGCCAAGAACGTCCCGCTCGACTCGGATACGCTGCTGACTGCCCGGGAGCTGGGAATCTGCCTTGGAGACTAAGAGCGTGAGAAGTGAGAGGTGGGAAGTGAGAAGGAAAGCACAATAGCAGGCGCTTCGGCCACTCCTCGTTACTCCCTATTTCCTACTTCTCACTTCTCACCTCTCACTTCTCACACAGTTTACGGCCATGCCCTCCCCTCCACCTTCTCCGACGTACGGCGTCGTCGATACGCTCCATGGCGAGCGAATTCCCGATCCGTATCGCTGGCTGGAGGACGGCGAGAGCGCCGAGACCCGGTCCTGGACCAGCAAACAGAACCGGTTCACCCGTGACTACCTCGATCGCGTACCGGCCAGACCTTTCATCAGGGCTCGGCTGGAGCAGCTGCTCAAGATCGGTGCGCTGAGTGCTCCGACGCCGGCTCGAGGGCGCTACTTCTATCAGCGAAGGGAAGGAACTCAGAACCAACCTGTTCTGTATGTTCGGGACGGCGTCGAGGGCTCCGACCGCGTCCTGCTCGATCCCAATGCGCTGGATGCCGCAGGCACTACTGCCCTCGACTGGTATTTCCCGAGCGAAGACGGCAAGCTCCTGGCCTATGGTCTTTCCGAAAACGGGAGCGAGGAAAGCGTACTGCACGTCCTCGATGTGGATAGCGGTGAGGTCAAGCCCGATCGGATCAGCGGGACTCGCGCAGCGGACCTCGCATGGCTGCCAGGCGGCAACGGGTTCTACTACACCCGATACCCGTTTTCGGGTTCGGTGCCCGAAGGGGAGGAGCAGTATCACCGCGCTGTCTTCCTGCATTTCCTGGGAGAGAATCCTGCCGGGGACCGGCTCATCTTCAAGCCATCACAGAAGGAGCATTGGCCGAGCGTGGACCTCTCGCCCGGGGGACGCTGGCTACTGATCGGCGTCGCTCGCACTTTCGATCAGACCGACCTTTTCCTGCAGGACCTGGAGCGTGGCGGCCCCCTCGTCGCCGTCGCGGAGAATCTGCCCGCATCATTCGAGGGGCAGGTCGTTCGCGGGCGACTCTACGTTCGCACCAACCTCGATGCTCCCAACTACCGGCTCTACCGCGGGGATCCGGAGCGGCCGGAACGCTCCCGCTGGGAAGAGCTGATTCCCACCAGAAGCGATGCAGTACTGGACGGCGCGATGGTGCTGGGCAACGCGCTGGCCCTCAGCTATCTGGAACACGCCGCGTCTCGTCTCCTGGTGACGGACCTCGAGGGGAAGAACCCCAGGCCGCTCGAGTTGCCCACAATCGGAAGTGTGTTCGGCTGGGGCGGAGAGTGGGATGGGGAGGAGTTGTTCTACGGATTTTCGTCATACACGGTTCCGCCGAGCGTGTATCGCGTGGACCTGAATTCGGGGGCCCACTCACTCTGGCGAATGGTCGAGGCAGACCTCGATCCGGCGGCCTACGAGGTGCGCCAGGTGACCTACCCCTCGCGCGATGGCACGGGAGTCTCCATGTTCCTCGTGCACCGGACCGGGCTTACTCTGACGGGAGACAACCCGACCTATCTGACTGGTTACGGTGGCTTCAACATCAGCATGACTCCAGGTTTCTCCCGGTCGTTGCTGCTGTGGGTAGAAAGAGGCGGGGTGGTAGCGGTGCCAAACCTGAGAGGGGGCGGGGAATACGGAGAGTCGTGGCATCAGGCCGGCATGCTGGCGCGCAAGCAGAACAGTTTCGACGACTTCATCGCCGCCGCCGAATGGCTGATCGCTCAGCGCTACACGAAGCCGGGACGTCTCGCGATCGCCGGCGGGTCGAATGGAGGGCTGCTCATGGGTGCCGCTCTCACGCAGCGCCCGGAGCTGTTCCGTGCGGTGGTCATTCAGGTTCCACTGCTCGACATGTTGCGCTATCACCGGTTCCTGATCGCACGGCTCTGGATCCCTGAGTATGGCGACCCCGATGATCCGGAACAGTTCGGCTGGCTCAGGGCCTACTCGCCCTACCACCGAGTGGAAGCGGGCACCGCGTATCCCGCTGTCTTGCTCGCCACTGCCGAGAGCGATACGCGGGTAGATCCGATGCACGCGCGGAAAATGACGGCGTTGCTGCAGGCTGCGTCTTCCTCAGGGCGACCCGTTCTGCTCCGGTTAGAGGAAAAGGCAGGGCACGGCGCGGGGAAGCCGGTTTCCAAGGTGCTCGAGGAGCTGGTCGATACCTGGAGTTTTGTATTCGAGGAGCTGGATGTGATGGTGCCATAAGCCCCAGGCCATAAGCTGTACGCAGCAACCATGGACTCAGGCTTACGGCTTACGGCATAAGGCACTCAAACGGAGACAACGAGTGAATTCACCCACCACTGTCGACATGTCCCATCCGAGCCGCTGGCTTGCCGTGCTGCGCATCCTGGTCGGCCTCTACTTCGTGAAGGCGCTTTGGACCAAGCTGGACCTGGTGTTTCTCGGGGGGTTCTTCCCCTGGCTCGGCGTCGAGCCGCGCTGGATCGAGGCCATGCCGCAGATCGTCACCCGGCAGGCCGCCGAGAATCCGATTCTGTGGTACAAAGCGTTCCTCGAGCACACGGTTCTGCCCAATTCAGTCCTCTTTGCCAAGATGATCGCCTGGGCGGAGACACTGGTGGGACTCGGGCTCACGTTAGGACTGTTCGCCGGGCTTTCTGCGATTGGCGCATTCTGGCTCAGCTTGAACTACGGTTTGGCGTCGCAGCACATGGCGCCCGCGTCCTTCGGCTTCCACTACATGCTGCTGAGCGTGCTGCCGGTGCTGTTCCTGGCGCGTTCGGGCCGGGCGTGGGGATTGGACGGGTGGCTGGCGTGGAGATGGCCGGGGGCGTGGTTTACCCGAAGACCTTTTGCATGAACTGCAGCTGTTAGCCATAAGCTATAAGCCTTAAGCCATAAGCAAGACAATCTTAGCTTAGGGCCTAAGGCTTATGGCTTAGGGCTGTTGGAGTTTCGCTTACGGCTGTCCCTTCACCGCCGGTCCGATCGCCACACCCCACGGCACGCTGCCCGCCGGAATCGTCTTCACCACCTGCATCGTCGAGACGTCGATCACCGAGACATCGTTGCCGGGGCCGTTCGCCGTATAGAGCTTCTTCCCATCCTTGGTAACTCCCACTCCCCAGGGACGAGTCCCCACTTTTGTTGTAGAGAGGATCGAGTCGGTAGCGACATCGAGAACCGACAGAGTCCCGCCTCTACCGTTCGACACGTAGACCTTCTGGCCGTCGGGCGCCACCGCCAGCCCCATGGGCTTCGAGCCTTCCGGCATGGTGATGGTCTTCGCCGTCTTCCTGGCGTTCATGTCGACCACGGTGACCGTGCCGGCGACTTCATTTGTCACGTACGCCTTGGCCCCATTCTGAACAAATCGGATGGAACGCGGCCGCTGGCCAACCTCGATACTTCCGATCACCTTGCCGGACTGGGTGTCGATACCGGTGATGTTGTGATCGGTTTCCCCAGTCACCCATACAGTCTTGCCGTCGGGCGACAACGTGACGCCTTCGGGCTCCCGGCCTGTCTTCACGTTGGCGATGACTTTGTCGCTCTGGAGGTCAACAATGGATGCGGAGTCGGCGTCCTCGTTGGAGACGTAGAGCCGGGTTCCGTCGGGGCTCACATCGAACGTCTCGGGGTCCTTCCCAGCGGGGAGAGTCTTCACCGTCTTCCTCGTCGCCACGTCGACCACGGCGACTCCGTCCTTCGAGGGATCGGTCTTGAGCTTCTCGCACTCCTCGTCCGGCATAGTAGGCGGGCACTTGGGTGATCCGCTCAGCGCCACGTAAACTGTGCGACCATCGGGGCTCACCTTCACGCCGCGGGGGCGAGTACCTACTTCGATCGTGCTGACGACACTATCGGTCGCGGCGTCTATCACTGTGATGTTTCGGGAATCCTCATTGCTGACATACACGTATTCCCCCGTCGCTTCCGTTCCGCCCCCTGCATCCCCCGCCTGAGGCGGTGCTGCCTCACGCCGGCCGCACCCGGCCGCCAAGAGAGCAACCACACCCAGGAATAGAGTCCCCCGCATCCCGTCAATTCCGTTCATCGAAAACCGCCTTGTCTTTATTGCGTGCCTGGTCGAGTCCCTTGAGGGTGGGAACTCCCTTGGCTTTGGTGAATATGGTCCCGTTGAGGTCCGCCGAGGCGACGTTGGCCCCGGTGACGTCGGCTTCCGTCAGATCGGCCTGGACCATGTCCGCATTTCGCAGGTCCGCGTTCACCAGCTTCGCCCCGATCAACTTGGCGTAGCCGAAGTCGGCCTTGAACAGGTTGGCCCCGGTGAAATCGGCTCCGGAGAGATCCGCGCTTCCGAACTGAGCTCGCATGACGCCCATGGACTGATTGCCCGGATCGGCGCCGATGTTGGCGTTCTGCAGGTTGGTGCCCCGCAGCTTGGCTGCCTTCAGATACCCGATAATTCGTGTATCCCGGAGATCCGCCTCACTCAGGTCGGCGGCCTCCACGATCGTCGCAAAAAGGCTTGCGCCTCGCAGGTTGGCGTGCTGGAGGTTGGCGCGGCGAAGGGTGGAGCCGTCGAGGTTGGCCTTACTCAGGTCGGCGCCGATGGCGGTCGCGTCGGTGAGATCGACGGCGAAGAGCTTGGCGCCGGAAAGGTTTGCGCTGTCCAGCCTGGCCTTCATCAGGTTGGCCTGGCGGAAGTCCAAGCCACTCAGGTTGAGCCGTCTCAGGTCGAGGCCCGAGAGATCGGGGATTGCCGATCCAGTGGTCCTGGAGAGGCGCTCCTCGACGGCCTCGCGGGTTAGCGCTCCCTGAGTCGCTGCCGGCGGGTTTTGCGCGGCGAGGGGGAAAGTCACCGCCAGGAATGCCCAGGCGGAAAGGCCGCTCATTCGCGGGTACATGGTGGGAAGCGGGAGGTGCCCGCTAGCTGTTCTCCTTCACGGCCGGTCGTCCTATCCCGATTTTTCCGTCCGCTCGCCCCTTCAGATAGAGGTAGATCCGCTGGATCTTGTCCATTTCCAGGCCCAGCGCGCACCAGGCCGGCATCCCCTTATCCGGCCGGCCGGCGCAGACGGTGGTGATGAACAGCTCCTTGGTGGGGATGGTTCCGTCGTCCTTGAGCGACACGATGAGCGCGGGAGCAAAAGAGGTCCCGACCCCATACTCGCCGTGACACCGGGAACAGTTCAGCTCGAACTGCTTCCATCCCTGGTACACATCATTGGTGACCGTATCGCGCGGGGCTGGATGGTATTCGTCATGCACCTGAGCGGCGAGAGGTGCCGTCAGGACGAGCAGCAGGGCGAGCAGCGCGCCGACGGTCAGCGCGCGAGGGTTGACGAACGAACGGCTCATGCGGGTGCGCGATCCTTTCGAAGGCGAGGGAATGCCACCACCTGGCGTCGAAGTCATTGACCGGCTGTGCCCGATTTCGCCGAATCGGGGGTGAGCGGCAACATCGGCACGTTGAACTGTTCCAGAATCTTCTGAAGCTCTGGACGCTTGGCCTCGACAAACTTTTGCAGGCTGTCCCGCATCACTGTCTCCCGCCGCCGGGTTGCCAGGCCCAGGCTGAAGGAGAAGGGGATACCGCTCAGGGAGTCGTCGGGCAGCGGGCGCAGCACCAGCGGCACGCGGGCGGTCTTGGCGAAGTAGCCCGCCACCGGGCCCCAGACGATGGCGACATCGATGGTACTGTCGACCACCGCATTGATGATGTCTTCGGGACGCAACCCGCCTTCGCTGTAAAAGGTGCCGAATCCGATCAGGGTGCCGACCACCCCGTGCGAGCTCAGCGCCATCGCGGGCGGAGTATTCTCGGCGTCCGCATTGAGCAGGTTCACGCCAATCTTGAGCTGCTTGAGCTTCGGGTCATCCAGGCTCGAGATGTCGAGCCCGCTGTCTTTGCGATAGACGATGACGTAGGACGACCGGAAGTAGGGTTCGGTGACTCCGGCCATGTCGAGTCCGGCTGGGGCGGTAATGGCCACATCGCAGTAGCGGCCGTTCAGCCCCCGGCTGAAGAAGCCGCGGCGCACCGGCCACCAGATGTATTCGAGCTTGGAGTTCCAGGTCTGAGCCAGCAATTCGGCAATCTTGTTTTCGAAGCCGTCTCCCGCCTGGTTGGAGAAGGGCATGTTGTCGGGATCTGCGCACACCCGGAGCACTCCCTCGGTCAGGGGGCTCGGTCGCTGCGCTTGGGCGGGCAAGGCGATTCCCCCGGCCAGCGCGACAGCGAAAGCGAAATGGCGCAGCACTGATAGGCGCATCGGATCTTCCATCTGGGCACATACTTCCGTGAGTTGGGCTGACCGTACCCCCCACCGCACCGGACAAACGGCGCCGGACACTGCAGGGCGGAGTGCCTTGCCCGCGGAGGTGTCCGGCGCCGTCTGAACGACTAAGCGGGACAGCCGCCCGGGAGCAAGCCCCCGGACGGCCGTGTGCAGCGAATTACAGCCCGAAGACAGTCAGCACGCCACCCTGGGTGGAGAACTGACCCGCGTCACCAAACGCGCCCAGCGCGCCGAGACCGGCGGTGGGATCTTCTGCGCCGATGCCCGCGGCCACGCCGATACCGGCCCAGCCGCCAATGCCCGAGAGAACGGCGACATACTGCTTGCCATCCGGGGCCTTGTAGGTCATCGGATTGCCGATGATGCCCGACGGGGTCTTGAACTTCCACAGCACCTTGCCCGTCTTCTGATCAACGGCCTTGAGCCAGCCTTCCATCGTGCCGTAGAACACCACGCCGCCGGCAGTCGTGAGGACGCCGCCGTACGCCGCGAGGTTCTCTTTGATCTCCCACACCTGCTTGCCGGTCATGGGATCCCAGGCGATGAACCGGCCGCGATTGCCGCCGGGGCCCGGGAACATCCGCACGATCGCGCCGACGTACGGCTGACCGGCGGTGTACTTCACTTCCACGCCTTCATAGTCCATGCAGATGTGGTTCGCGGGGACGTACATCAGACCCGTGATCGGCGAATAGGCCGCGGGCTGCTGATCCTTGAACCCGATCGCGGCGGGGCAAATGCCTTCGCCGTTCTTCTTGGAGCTGGTCCCGAACTTGGGATCCTTGACCGGGACGCCCGTGGTCACCACACCCTCAACCGGGGTGCCGGTGCCCGCGTTCTTCGCCCAGTTGATCGGGCCGAATGCATTGGCGACGACCACTTTGCCGTTGGTCCGGTCGATCGTGTAGGCGATGCCGTTACGGTCGAAGTGAGCCAGGAGCTTCTGGCCACCCTTCTCGAACAGGATGTTCTCGTTGACGCCGTCATAGTCCCACTCGTCGTGCGGCGTCATCTGGTACGCCCACTTCGCCTTACCGGTCTGCGGGTTACGGGCGAATATGGTCATGGACCACTTGTTGTCGCCTGGCCGCTGATCGGGGTTCCAAGTCCCAGGGTTGCCGACGCTGACGTAGAACAGATTCAGCTCGGGATCATAGCTGTACCAGCCCCAGGTGGTGCCGCCGCCCCGCTTCCACTCGTCGCCCTGCCAGGTCGAGACCCCGAGGTCCTTCCCCTTGTGGGACGCGTAGTTCGCGTTGGCATCTCCCTCGATCATGACTTCGCTGTCCGGACCGGTGCTGTACGCGGTCCAGATGTGCTTGCCCGTGTTCGCGTCAAACGCCGAGACGCGGCCGCGGACTCCGAATTCACCACCCGAGATGCCGGCGATGACGACGTCGCCGATCACGATCGGGGCGTTGGTCATCGTGGCGCCCTGCTTGTAGCCGTTCGCCTCGACGCCCGCGCCAGAGTGATCCGGGTGCTTCGCCTTCCACAGCTCCTTGCCGGACTTGGCATCGATCGCCGCGAGTTCACCCTGCAGCAGCTGAATGTAGATCTTGCCGCTCGGGTGATAGGCAGTGCCGCGGTTCACGAGGTCGCAGCAGGCGATTGGAATCGCATCCGGCGACTGACTGGGTGCGTACTTCCAGATCTGCGGCGCGCCTTCCTTGGACAGGTCGAGCGCGTACACATTGTTCGGGAAGGACGTGTGAACGTACATCACGTTGCCGACGACGAGGGGGTTGCCCTCATGTCCGCGCAGCGTGCCGGTCGAGAACGTCCAGGCGGCCTTCAGGTTGGCCACGTTGGAGGTGTTGATCTGCGCCAGCGGGCTGAACCGCTGGAGACTGTAATCGCGACCGGTCATCCACCACTCGCCCTCCGGCGCATTCAGGGTCCACTTCCCCGAACGTGCCTGGGCGTGAGCCGACGCCGCGAGGATCGTCAACCCCGCGACCAGCCCGCCAGACAACATCCTGCGGGTAATACGGTTCATATCAGACCTCATGATGAAGGGTGACTGCCCTACTGCTGCGCTACTTCAGCACCAAAGACTTTTCGGTGGTCCGCTCCGGCGTGAGCGCACCCGCTCCGTCCGTCCTCAGTACCAGGAAACAACTTCCCTAAACACCAACGGCCGTCCGACCTGTCTTGCTATGGCCGAACGACCGTGAGTTGTGTGCCGCCGATACTCCGCACCACCATCCACTATTCTCGGCGCCGTCCCCGCAATTCGTAGGGCAACCGGCGTAATTGATGCCGCTCATCCCCGTCCGGTGCAGACGGGCCGAGCGGTGCGAATACTCAGGAATGCAGATGGCACACCCAACGCCCATGAAGTGCCTCAGAGCGCCGCTGAATGGCTTCGATCTCCCAATAGAACGAGGAGTCGAGACATAGGCGAAAAATGTCGGTGTGAGACCAAGGCCAGGGAGGTTACCGCTGTCCCTGTAGAGACTCCGGGTACCACGACTTCGGTACCCGCAGCCCCGGGGAAGGTTCCCGGCCAAGGAACCTGCCCGGTCAGGGAGGCAATACTTTATCAGTCATTTTGAAACCTGTCAATCACGTCCGACGGCCGTCCACTCGGTGTGAACCAGCGCACCACGCTGGGCGAATCCGGTCTGATAGACCACCCCGGCAGCTCCCAGTCTCGCCCGCACACGGCTGGCCAGATCGCGGGCCGAATCGGCGTCTGGGGTAAGACCATAAACCGTTGGGCCCCAAGAGCTTTGCCCTACGCCTTGGGCCCCGAATTCCGCCAGGATCCGGACCAGCTCAGCACTCGCCCCCGCAGCAAATGCTCCCCCCTGCGCCCCCGCGAACCAGGCGCCGGTGATTCGCTGGATCTCCGAGAGCGCCGCGCCGAAGTCTGCCAGATCGGCTTCTGCGAGCGCTGGCAGTAGCTGCATCAGGACCAGATGCGCCACTCGCTCGACCGCCTGTTCTGAGGGCGGCGGCAATTGCGCGAAGGCCTCTGCCTCGGTCTCACCGCTCAAACCGGGTGTTCCTTGCGGGGTAGCGATCACCGCCTGCCACGCGGACGGCATCGGGAGCCTCGAGATGAGTGGGGCGACGCCATCACTTCCCGGCCTCCGGCCTCCTTCGAGAACGAAGCCACCCAGCGCGAAGACCCAGGTGCCGATCGCCGAACGGACACCTCTCCCTACAGCACGCGCCAGCGCCGGTGGTTCGACCCGAATGCCGTGCAACTCGGCGAGGGCTCGGCCCACAGCCAGCGCGAGCTGAGTGCCGGAGCCGAGTCCGACGTGAGACGGAATGGTTTGGGCGACGCAAAGGTGCGCTCCGCCCTTGAGCCGGTAGCTGGCGAGAAAGCGGCGGGCGAACTCCTGCGCCCGTCCAGCGTCGGGCCCCTCGGCGGTAATGGACTCGTTCCGAGTTACCTCGAGTCGCACCGCAGGGACCGGAATCGCGGCGCCGATCCCTCCGAATCTGCGGCCCAGGTGACCCCGCAGATCCAGAACTCCGAAGTGGAGGCGCGCCGGGGCCTCGACCGTGATGCGGTTTGGGAGCTGCTCGAGCGCACTCATCCGGTTGATGCCACGGCGCCAAGCCGGGTGGCAACGAAAGACTTGAGGAACGACATCGCCTCTTGCTCGCGAGGACCCGCGGTCTTGTCCACGATGATCTGAAGCCGCTCGTATTCCCGCCGAATTTCCTCCGGTGGAATCAGGTGGGTCCGGGTGGCGAGAATGGCCGCCTCCAGCACTGCATGACGGGCCCGGTTGAAGCCGAGGAACTCCCGCCGGAATCCCTGGTGGACGACCCGGGTCACGATGCGGGAGCGGGGAGGGGTGTCGTCGATGGAGACGATCTCGACCTCGCGCCAGGAACAGGCGGCGTCGATCACTACTCCCTTCACTCCAGCCGCCGGTCCCGACGGCAAGGTCACGTTCCCGGTGGCCCCGCGGGCGAAGAGCATGACGTCATCGGTGAGATTCACAACTGCAACACCGGTTGCCTTCAGGTTCCGAAAGGTTGTGGTGTCGAGGAAAGGCTTGATCACGATCGTCTCTTCCCCCCACTCGACGCCCATGGGCGCGTAGTTGACGATGCCCGAGGTGTCCATGGATGTGAGGATGGATTCGATGATCATGGGTGTCGGGGATTAGATATCGGTATTAAGAGAACAGGTGTCCGGTGCCAGGTGTCAGGGATTCGAACTTGAGTTGCTGTTCCCTGACACCTGGCGCCTGATACCTGACACCTATTCCTTCAATACCGAGACGGTCACACTCGACGGAAACTTCGCACTCCGATAGATCCGGTGCGTCTGAGCCTTGAAATCCTCCGGCTTCGCGAGGAAGATGTTGGGTACGAAGGTCTGCGGGTTCCGATCGTACAGCGGGAACCAGGTGCTCTGGACCTGCACCATGATGCGGTGCCCCTTGAGGAAGCGATAGCTCTGCTGGTGCAGATCCACCCTGTACTCCGCCACTTTGTTCGGAGCGATAGCAACCGGCCTCTCGAATCCCTGCCGGAAGCGACCCCGGAGGATGTCGCTCGCCACCATGAACTGGTATCCCCCCATAGGCCAATCGCCTGGCACGCTGTCGGGATAGACGTCGATCAGCTTTACCACCCAGTCGGCATCACTCCCCGTTGTCGAAGCGAAGAGGTTCCCCACGATGTTGCCGGCGATGGCTACATCCTCAGTCAGCGGAGGAGTCTGCCAGGTGAGCACGTCGGGCCGTCCCTGCACGAAGCGCTGGTCCTCGGTGAGCCACACGCGCCAATTTGAGCCCCGTTGGTCGTAGGTCTGCTGCACTGGCCGCCGCCGGTAAGGCACCGGGTGGGCCGGGTCGGAGACATAGCTATCCATCAGGCTTGTGGCGGACTGCTTGCCGTCGGGGAGGGGCGGCGGCGCGAATGACAGCAGACCGTTCTCCCGGAAGTAGAGGCGCTTCGCCAGCGTCTGCGACTTGGGCGGCCAGGTATCGAAGGCTCTCCACTTGTTGGATCCCGACTCGAAGACCAGCGCCTCGGGGAAACGGGCTCGGCCTTGCCCCTTGAGCCAGTAGGCAAACCAGGGCGCCTCGACTGAGTCACGGTAGAACTCGCTCGTGTTACTCCCAAACGAAATGTTGCCCAGCTTATCTCCCTTGCCGCGACTCCAGCTGCCGTGATTCCAGGGTCCGAGCACCACAGAGTTTCTGCCAGCGCTGTCGAGTGGCTCGAGCGTAGCGTAAGTCTTGATCGCGCCGTAGAAGTCTTCCTGGTCCCACCACCCGCCGACCGTGAGCGTAGGTACGCTCAGCCGGGTCAAGTAGGTTGGCAGAGAACGCGCCTTCCAGAAGGCGTCGTAGTTGGGATGGGCGACGAAGTTGGTCCAGGTCGGGACTTTCCCTGCAAGCAGGTCGGTCAGCCTTGAGAGTGGGCTGTGATCGAGATAGAAGTCGTAGGTGTCGTAGCGGTCGATCGGGAGTGGAACAGACTCATCCTTCGAGAGCTCCAGATCTGTAGCGTACTCGAACCCGTAGGATTGGCGGAACGCGCCCTGGTGAAAGAAATCGTCTCCCATCCAGGTGTCGGTCATCGGTGCCTGAGGCGAGACCGCCTTCACGGCAGGATGGGGATTGATCCCTGCCATCGCGGCCAGCCAACCGGGGTAGGAGATTCCCAGTACTCCTACGGCTCCGCTGTTGTTCGGCACATTCTTCAATAGCCACTCGACGGTGTCGTAGGTATCGGTACTCTCATCCACTCCGGTGGAATCAGCTGGGTCGTGCAAGGGCCGGTTCATCAGGAATTCGCCTTCCGAAGCGTAGCGGCCTCGGATGTCCTGAGACACGAAGATGTAGCCCTGATCCGCCATGGTTTTCCACGGCCCTTTGAGCACCACCGAATCGCCAGCTATGCCGTAGGGAGTGCGGAACAGTACGAAGGGGAGCGGGCCCTTCTGATTCTGCGGAGCATAGATCTGGGTATTGAGACGTACCCCGTCCCGCATCGGGACCATCACCGAGGTGAGCTGGTACCGCAGGGTATCGGTGGTTTGCGCTGCGAGGGCTGACGAGTTCAGGCGGGCGCAGCAGACCGCCGCGACCAGGGCAAAACACTTCGACATGCGTTCCGACTCCTTGAGGGAAGGACTATCGAACCAGGTCGGCGGGCGGGGGCGCGCTGGCCAGATCGGCGGGCACTGCTGCCTTGGGCACTGACGCCCGGTCGGCCCGTTCCGGGACATTCAGCCCCCGGCCGCCGGTCAGGAACTGATCCAGCATGCGATACCCATGTTCGGTGAGTACCGACTCGGGATGGAACTGTACACCGACAACCGGATGAGTGGCATGGGCGACGGCCATGATCTCCCCATCTTCCGCTGTCGCCGTGACCCGAAGCTCCGGAGGCACCGACTCTGGAGCGATCACCAGGGAGTGGTAACGGGTCGCGAGGAATGGGCTAGGCAGGCCGGCGAAAATCCCTTCACCCTGGTGATAGATTCGGGAGGTCTTGCCGTGCATTGGCCTTTTGGCTCGTACGATCTCTCCGCCGTACGCTGCACCAATGCACTGGTGGCCCAGGCACACGCCGAGGATCGGAATCGTGCCTCCGAACCGCTGGATCAGCTC
>Ga0068864_100000497_pt1 | contig 33850 bp, 32 predicted proteins | sample KBSSwiS72_FD_66586 | JGI IMG/M metagenome (GOLD analysis project Ga0068864, IMG submission 66586) | Switchgrass rhizosphere microbial communities from Kellogg Biological Station, Michigan, USA - KBS Switchgrass S7-2 | ecosystem: Host-associated > Plants > Roots > Rhizosphere > Soil ...
GTCGCCGCCATTGTTCCCCGGCCCGCACAGAACCAGCGCGTTCATCGGACCGGCGAAGCGATAGGCCGCTTCCGAGAGAGCCGCCCCGGCCCGTTCCATCAACTCTTCCACGCTGGTCCCTGCGTCGATTGCAGCCTGTTCGGCCTGGCGCATTCTGTCGGCGGTTAGGATCGGGCGGCCAGTCATGGCCGCTCCCCTAGCGCAGGAAGGTCGCGAGGCGCCACCACTCCGGCGGCACCGCCGCGGCAGCCAAATCGCGCGCGTCTTCGCTTTCGAACAAGGCGAAGCAGGTCGCGCCAGAGCCCGACATGCGGACGAAAGTCACGCCGGACTGATCTGACAGCCACGAGAGGACTTCCCCGATCTGGGGCACGAGCGCTTGCGCCGGCGCTTCAAGGTCGTTCCTCCCCTCGCGCCAGTCCGCGAGCGGCCCGCGATCAACGCCGTCCCAGCGAGCAAAGACGTCCGCCGTTGCTAACGGCAAGCGCGGGTTAACGAGAAGCACGGGAGTGCCCGAAACCTCCGGCAGGGCAATCGCCGTCAACTGATCCCCTGCAGCGTCACCCCGTACAGGAATACTGAGGAGGCAAGCGGGCACGTCGCTGCCCACCTTAGGTGCGACGGCTTGAGCAAGCGCCGGATCAATCTGCCATAACGAGGTCAACAGACGCAGTGCTGCGCCCGCATCGGCGGACCCGCCACCGACGCCGGCCGCGACCGGCAAGTTCTTTTCCAGGTCGAAGACGGCACCAGCCTCGGTGTTCGCTGCCTTCCGCAGGAAGCTCGCCGCGCGAAGGACGAGGTTAGGCTTGGGATGGCCCCTTGCGTCAATGATATCGATGTCGGAGCCGAAAGGGCCCGAGACTCGAACGAGAAGATCGGATGAGGTGCGAGCCCTCAGCCGGTCGCCGTCGGTGCAGAAGGCGAAGATCGTCTCGAGCGAATGCCGCCCATCGGGGAGCTTGCCCCTGACGTGAAGCGCTAGATTGAGCTTGGCAGGCGCGATCTCGCTTATTGTCGCGCTCAAGGCGCGGCGTTCGCAGGCGTCAGCCCGCTCGTAAGCTTCTGCTTCACCCGAGCCTCGACCTTATCCTCCGCCGTCACGAGCGCGGCCTGCCACGCGAACCGCGCCTCATAGCGCCGGCCCGACTTGTACAGCGCGTCGCCCAGATGCTCCTGGATTTCCGCCTGATCCGGGTCCTTCTCGGCCGCCTTCTGAAGCGTATCGATCGCCTCTGCGAGCTTGCCGCGCTTGAACTGCGCCCAGCCTAGCGAATCGGTGATCGAAGCATCGTCGGGAGCAAGCTCGCTCGCCTTGCGGATCATCGCTTCGGAGGCGTCCATGTCCTCGCCGCGCTCGAGCCTCGCATAGCCGAGGAAGTTGAGCAGAAGCGGCTGCTGCGGCGCGAGCGTAAGCGCTTGCAGGAGACCCGCTTTCGCCTCGGGCCAGCGATCGGCCTGTTCGTAGGAATTGGCCTGGAGAAGCAGGAGCGACCACAGGTCGTCCTTCTGGCCCGTTGCATTGGCGATCGCGATCGCGCGGCCAAAGGCGTCCGCCGCCTCGTTGTGCCGGTCCATCGCCTCGAGCACATCGCCGAGCCGCGAGTAATCGATCGACGCCGCGCCGGGCTCGCGAACGGCGGCGGCAGCGATGGCATAGGCCTCGTCATACTTCTTGCCGTTCGTCAGGATCCGCGCCTGCACGTCGCGCACCTGCGAGATGAGCGGGTCGTCGGTGGGTACGGTCGCCAGGAGCGCCGAGGCTTCGTCACTGCGGTCGCTCGAATTGAGGAGGAGCGCCAGGAGCGCGGTCGCGCCGCTGTTCGAGGGGTCCGCATAATGCGCCACCTGCGCAAAGCCGACCGGCGGATTGTTGCGCTGCAGCCGTGCAATGTCCGCAGCGAAGACCGTCAACACGTCGCTCCATGCCTTGGCGCTTGTGTCGATGGCCTCACCGGTCGAACGCCCCGCGAGGATCCGGCGTGCCCCCGGAGAATCACTGCTCAGGCTCTGGACCGTGGCCGTAGCGCGCGCGCGGTCGCCCGCCGCGAGGAAACCGTCGGCGAAGGCGAGCCTCAGCCGCGCTTCGCGCTGGCCCGCAGCCGCGATCGCCCGCCGGGCAAACGGCTCGGCATCCGCCGGCCGCCGGAATTTCAGCAGCAGGAGCGCCTTTTGCTCATCGACCAGCGGCGAGAGCGGGTTCTTGGCCGAGATCTGGTCGAGGGTGGCAAGCGCCGTCGCCTGGTCGCCGCGCTCCGCAGCCCCCCACGCCGTGATGAGCGGCCCGAACAAGCGCAGGTCGGGCGTATTGCCGCTTGGCGCCAGCCATTGAAGCGCGCGGTCGCCCTGGCGCTGCTTGATCGCCTCGGTGACGACCAGAAGCCGCGACTCGGTCGACAGCTTTCCCGCAGGGATCTTGGGCACGAGGCTGAGCGCGAGGCTCATCTGCCCGCTGCCGATCGCCTCGGTCAGCGCTTGCTGCGCGAACTGAAGCTGCCCGGGCCGCGCATCGGCGAGGGTGGCGAGCAACTCCGCCGCCTGGGCATGGTCTCCGTTGATCGCCGCTGCCCGCGCCTCGACATAGGTCAGCGCCGGACTGCCGGTGGACAATCGCGCTTCCGCTGGAACGGAAGCAAAGGACAGCGCCGCCAGCGCCGCGCCGCAAAGGAGCTTACATGTTCGGGTAATTGGGGCCTCCGCCGCCTTCTGGAGTGACCCAGTTGATGTTCTGGGTCGGGTCCTTGATGTCACAGGTCTTGCAGTGGACGCAGTTCTGCGCGTTGATCTGAAGCCTCGGTTCACCACTGTCGCCGTCGACGAATTCATAGACCCCCGCGGGGCAGTAGCGCTGCTCCGGACCGGCATAGACCGGCAGGTTGATGGCCGTGGGTATGTCCGCGTCCTTGAGCGTCAGATGAACCGGCTGGTCCTCCTCGTGGTTGGTATTCGAGATGAACACCGAGTTGAGGCGGTCGAAGGTCAGTTTGCCGTCGGGCTTAGGATAGTCGATCGGCCGTGCATGGTCCTTCTGTCGAAGGCTCTTGTGATCCGGCCTCAACTTGAGCGTCCAAGGCACTCCAATTCCGAGTTGATTTAGCCAGAGGTCGAGCCCGGCGTAAAGCGTTCCCAACATGCCGCCCCAATGCGCGACGGCCGGTTGGGCATTGCGTACGCCCTTCAGTTCCTTTGCAACCCAGCTCCTGTGCAGGGAGGCCGAATAAGTTTCGAGGACATCGCCTGAACGGTTGGCGCTGACAGCCTCGAACGCAGCTTCGGCGGCGAGCATCGCCGACTTCATGGCCGTGTGGGTGCCCTTGATCCTCGGCACGTTCACGAACCCCGCGGAGCAGCCGATCAGCGCGCCGCCGGGGAAGGCGAGCTTTGGGATGGCCTGGAAGCCGCCCTCGTTGATCGCCCGCGCGCCGTAGGACACGCGCCTGCCACCCTCGATCTCCGCGCGGATCGCCGGATGGGTCTTCCAGCGCTGCATCTCCTCGAACGGCGAGAGATAAGGGTTCTTGTAATCGAGCGAGACGACGAACCCGAGCGCGACCTGGTTGTTCTCCTGGTGGTAGAGAAATCCCCCGCCCCAGGCATCGTCGAGCGGCCAGCCCTGCGTGTGGATCACTCGCCCGGGCTTATGTTTCTCGGCAGGAATGTCCCATAGTTCCTTGATTCCAAGGCCATAAACCTGCGGACCACTCTCATCGCGAAGCCCGAACAGCTCGGTCAGCCGCTTGGTCAGATGTCCCCGCGCGCCCTCCGCGAAGAAGGTGTAGCGAGCATGGAGCTCCATACCCGGCTGATAGTCGGCGCGGTGACTGCCATCGCGGGCAATGCCCATGTCGCCGGTGGCGACGCCCTTCACCGATCCGTCGTCGTTGAACAGGATTTCGGAGGCCGGGAATCCAGGGAAAATCTCGACCCCGAGCGCCTCGGCCTGCCCCGCAAGCCAGCGGCAAAAGTTGCCGAGGCTCAGGGTGTAGGTGCCCTTGTTGTTCATGAACGGCGGCATCAGGAAATGCGGCATCTCAAACTTGCCGCTCTTCCCGAGAACCCAGTGATGGTTCTCCGTGACCGGGACCGTCAGCGGCGAGCCCTTGTCCTTCCAGTCGGGGATCAGCTCGTCGAGCGCCTTGGGGTCCACGACTGCGCCGGAGAGGATGTGTGCACCGACTTCGCTGCCCTTTTCGAGGATGCACACCGAAAGCTCGCGCCCGGCCTCGGCGGCCAGCTGCTTGAGGCGGATCGCCGCGCTGAGACCCGCGGGCCCGGCGCCGACGATAACCACATCATATTGCATGGATTCGCGTTCGCTCATCCGCTTCCTTCACTCCCCGCTGCGTCTCGTCGCGTCATCCACACAATTCGACTCGTCTGCACTGCCCATTCCTTGACCGTGGCGTCAATGGCAGGCGAGGAAGAACCGTGGGCGGGGAATTCCATTCGATCGGCATTGCCGAAGCACGCAGCGCGTTGGCCTGGTGGCTCGACGCGGGCGTCGACGTCGCCATCCAGGACGAGCCGCGCGACTGGCTGAAGCCCGCGCCGGTGCCGAAAAAAGCCGGCGCTGCTCCCGCTCCGCCACCGAACGTCACTCGGCCCAGTCACGAGACGCTCTCAGAGCTTCAGGACTGGCTTGCCAGTAGCGCGCAACTTCCGCTCGCTGCGTCCAAGGCGAAGCGAATACTGCCTCGCGGACCAGGAAACGCGCAAATCATGCTGCTCGCCGATGCGCCCACGGTCGAGGATTATGCGTCCGGCCAGCCGATCGGCGGCGATGCCTGGATCCTCGCGCAGCGGATGCTGGCCGCCATCGGACTCAAGCCGGACGAGGCCTATGTCGCCTCGCTCTCGCCCATTCATACGCCCGGCGCTCGCCTCGGCGGCCGGGACCGCGAGGACTATGCGGAGATCGCTCGCCGGCACGTCCGGCTGGCGAAGCCGCAGCACCTCCTTTTGTTCGGAGATGGGCCAGCCCAAGCGCTGCTGGGCAAACCGGTCGCGCAGGCGCGCGGCCATGTTCACAAGGTCGAGGGGGTGCGCTCGGTCGCGACCTTCTCGCCGCGTCACCTGATTAAGCGACCGTTAGATAAATCATTGGCATGGCAGGATCTTCTGCTCTTGATGGAGAACGAATCTTGAGAGCTGCGGTATTTTTGGTGGGAAGCTTGGCCGTCGCCACGCCGGCGCTGGCGCAACCGGTCAGCGGTCCGCTTTCGCCGCTCTCGACGCCGCCGCCTGCCCCGCCTGCATCTCCCGTCATTGCGCAGCCGCTGCAGCAGGTGCCTGTTGCCCCGCCACCATCCGTTCGAGTGCCGAGGGGCTGGCGCGGCGTGTTCGACGCGATCGACGCCGGCGACTGGGCATCGGCGCAGGCGGGCATCGCCATGCTCCCGCCAAGCGTCCTCACGCCCGTCGCGAAGGCCGAGCTTTACACCGCCAAGAATTCGCCCGCGATCGATCTCGGCTCGTTGCAGGCGTTGATAGCCCAGGCGCCCGAGCTTCCCGAGGCCAACCAGCTCGCGCTGATGGCCATCAAGCGCGGCGCGACCACGCCTCCGCTCGTGGTCCCCGAGAGGCCGACCGTCGTGCTCGGATCGGCGCCGGTGCGCTACCGCGCCAAGCCAGTCACCGGCGAGCCGGCCGCCGATCAGCTCCGTTCCGCGCTCGATCCGCTCATCAAGGCCGATGACGCGGGCGGCGCCGAAGCCCTGCTGGCGAGCCAGGGGCCTGCGCTCTCCGCCGAGGCGCGCGCCGAAGCGGCCACTCGCGTCGCCTTCATCTATTACGTCCTCGGCCTCGACATGGACGCGCGGCGCGTTGCCGACACCTGGCGGCCGGGCGCGACCGGTGAGTGGGGCGCCCAGGCGGCCTGGGTTTCCGGTCTCGCCTCGTGGCGCCTCGCCGACTACAACGCCGCCTCCGCCGCCTTCCGGCAGGTGGTGCCGCTGTCGGACCAGCGCGAGCTTCGCGCCGGGGCTTATTATTGGACGGCGCGCGCCGAGCAGGCCGCCGGCCGCCCGGCCTCGGTCCAGCCGCTACTGATGGCCGCCGCCACGACCGAGGAAGGGCCCGAAAGCTTTTACGGTCTGCTCGCCCGCGAGACCCTCGGCATGTCGACTAAGCTCGCGCCGGATCCGCTAAGCGCCTACGATCCCAATGTTGAGCAATATCCGAACGTCCAGCGCGCGATCGAGCTGGCGCGGATAGGCGAGCCCGGCCTCGCTGAAGCGATGCTGGTCCACCAGGCCAAGATCGGCTCCCCGACCGAGCATCATGCGCTGATTCAGCTTGCCAAGCGCATCGACCTTCCCGCGACGCAGCTGTTCCTCGCCAAATACGGCCAGTATGGCGCGCGCGCCGATGCGACCGACCGCTACCCGAACCCGCGCTGGAGCCCGGTCAAGGGCTGGCGCGTAGATCCCGCGCTCGCCTTCGGCCATATCGTCCAGGAATCGTCCTTCCGCCGCTCGGTGGTGAGCACCGCCGGCGCCGTTGGTCTGATGCAGGTGCTGCCGATCACCGCGCAGCAAATGTCGCAATATTCCGGCGTGCCCTACTCCCGCGCCACGCTGACGGACCCCCGCTTCAACCTCGAGTTCGGCCAGAGCTTCATCGAGACGATGCGCCGCGATTCTTCGACGGCGGGCCAGCTGCCGCGTGTGATCGCGTCCTACAATGCGGGGCCGCTGCCCGTCGCCCGCTGGGCGGGGATCAACGACAAGGGCGATCCGCTGCTGTGGATCGAGTCCGTGCCCTATTGGGAGACGCGCTATTACATCCCGTCCGTGATGCGGAACATGTGGGTGTACCAGGGGCTCAACCACGAGGACACGCCGACGCTCGAGGCCATGGCCCAGCACAAATGGCCGGCCTTCCCGACTAGCATGACGCGCCTTGCGCACTGAGGCGAACGCTCGTTCGTTCTTGTTATGTTCTAACGGACGGTTTAGATTCGCCGGATGCCGGTTGAGTCGAGCCACGGTCGCGGAGCCACCCGCAATTCCACCCCCACCCGCTTCAACCTGAAGGAGCGCGTCGAGGAGGGTGAATGGCTCGATCAGGTCGAAGCGCTCGACGGCGTCCCGAAGCGCCGGACGACCGTCACGATCGAGCATCCAAGGTCGATCCTCACGCGCAACAGTTCCCCGGACATCGGCTTCGACCGGTCGGTGAACGCCTTCCGAGGTTGCGAGCATGGCTGCATCTATTGCTTTGCGAGGCCAACCCACGCCTATCACGACCTTTCTCCTGGCGTAGATTTCGAATCGCGGCTGTTCGTGAAGCCGAACGCGGCGCAGCTGCTCCACGCCGCGCTCTCCCGTCCCGGCTACGAATGCCGGCCTATCGCGATGGGCACCAACACCGATCCCTACCAGCCGATCGAGGAGCGCTGGCGGATCACGCGCTCGCTCGTCGAGCTGCTGGTCGAGACCCGTCACCCCTTCACCATCACGACCAAGTCGGACCGGGTGCTCCGCGATATCGACCTGCTGAAACAAGCGGCGGACCTCCGTCTCGCTTCGGTCGCCATTTCGGTGACCTCGCTCGATCCGATGGTCGCGCGGACGCTGGAGCCGCGGGCGCCGCAGCCGCGCAAGCGCCTCGCCGCCGTCAAGGCGCTCAACCAGGCCGGCGTTCCCTGCTACGTCGCCATTGCGCCGGTCGTCCCGCAGATCACCGACCATGAGCTCGAGCATATCGTCGAGGCGGCTGTCGAAGCTGGGGCGCCCGGCGGCTTCTACCTTCCGGTGCGGCTTCCCCATGAGGTGGCGCCGCTCTTCCGCGCCTGGCTCGAAGAACATTACCCGGACCGCGCGTCGAAGGTCATGGCGACGATCAACTCTCTTCGCGGCGGGCGCGACAACGACCCCAATTTCTTCAGCCGGATGCGCGGGCAGGGCCCGTGGGCGGACCTTCTGAAAACGAGGTTCGAGATCGCATCAAAGCGGTTCGGACTCAGGCAGGCCAAGTTCCCGCTTCGGACCGACCTTTTCAGGCCACCGGAAGGCGACCAGATGCGGCTTCTCTAACGGCAAATTTAATTCGGAGCCGGAACGGCTCGTCCGCGTTGGGAAGCGAAAAGGGAGACCTCACATGCGCATCCTGATCGCCATCGCCGCCGTGCTCGCCCTTGCTGCCTGCAACGTCAGCAAGGACGGCAATTCAGTCACCGTCCAGTACGACCAGAACACCGCGGAGAACACCGCCGCCGACATCGGCAACACCGCGCAGAACATCGCCGCCGACATCGGCAACGACGTCAGCAACACCGCCGACAAAGTCCAGAACAAGGTCGGCGACACCGACGTCAACGTCACCGTCAACAAGGACGTGAAGACCGAAAACACGACCGACAACAAGACCGATACGAAGTAATCGTCTCGTCCCCGCGGTTCATCAGGCGGTGGTCGGGGAGACAGGATTCGAACCTGCGACCCTCTGCTCCCAAAGCAGATGCGCTACCAGACTGCGCTACTCCCCGATGACTGCCCGTTAGGGCCGATCATCCTGCTCGCCAAGCGATGATGATGGTGGGCCCGGCAGGATTCGAACCTGCAACCTAGCCGTTATGAGCGGCCGGCTCTACCGTTGAGCTACAGGCCCTCCCCGGCCATGCCGGGATAGACGCCGGCGCCGGCTGCGCCAAGTCAGGCGCGGTGAAAGAGCAAGGAAATCCTGCCGGGAGGCGCATCGACGTCGGCGCCCGCCATCCCGGCGAGACCGCGCACCAGGCGGAGCGGGAAACCATCGTCAGGCCCGCCATCCTCCCCGCCGAGCAATTGCTCTTCGCTCAGCGCCGATAGCGCTGCCGGCCTCGTCATCGACAGGCGCCAGCGGTCGCCGGCGCGCTCGACGTTCAACCGCAGCCGCTCTCCCGCTGCCGCCTGCTGGATGAGCGCGCTGCACATCCGGAAGATGAGACGGTCCGCGATTTCGGGCTGTGCCTGGGCGACGACACCGCGCGGAAAGCCGGGCGCATCCACGTCCACCTGGTGGCTCGCAGCCAGATCACGCAGCGTCGGCGTGATCCGCTCGATCAGCTCCGTCAGATTGACCCGGCGGTTGCCGCCCGCAGGGGAGGAATGGACCTTGGCGGCGAAATCGAGGTCGTCGATGGCGAGGAGGAGTAGCCGTGCCTGTTGCACGATCTCCTGCGCGCGCTCCCGATAGCGGCGGTCGGCAGGCCCTAGATACTGGCCCTCGATGATCTCCGCGAAGCCGATGATGGCATTCAGCGGAGTCTTGATCTCGTGAACCAGCTCACGGAGCGAATCCGGGTCCGCAAGCGCCTGTGCGGTGGGATCCGGCGCGTGCACCTCGCTCTGCTCGCGCATCGCGATCCCGCGATAGCCGCGAAAGCGCCCATCCACCGGGTCGAAGGCGGGGACGCCGCTGATCTTCCATTCGCCGGAGACCACCCCTTCGCCCGCAACCGTGAACCGTGCGTCGCGGAACGGCGCTCGGACGGTGAAGGCGCGCACGGCCTCGCGATCGATGCGGTCGCCTTCGCCGTTGAGCGTGCGCGCGATCGAACGGCCGATCAGCGAGCCGCGCGGCGCTCCGTCGACCCAGGAGATTTCCCCGCCGGGTCCGCACTCCCACCTGAACAGCGAGGACGGTGCCTGGACTGCGGGCGCGAGAGCACCGCGCCGCATCAGCGAACGGTTCCGGCGGCGGCGCTCGATCCGCTCGACGACGTCCCTAAGCGAAGGCACGGCGACAGCGGCCGCCGGCTGCTCGGCGGGACGCTCGACCATTTGCGCGATCAGCTCGATCTGCCGTTCCACCTGTTCGTCGCTAAGCTCGGGCTCGAGATCGGTCCGCTCATCGGCAGGCTCGACGCCAGCTTCGACCTCTGTGTCTTCTTCGTGATGAACCGGCTCAGCGTCGCTAATGAGGCTCTCGGTCGACTCGTCCAAATTGGCGGGGAGCATTTCGATGCGCTTCGGCATGCTCTCCGACGAGACCTCGGGGTGCAGCGCTTCGACGAACCGGCGCGTCTCCTCGTCGGCGCCGGCGAGGAGGTCTTGCCACTGCTCCGTCTCGAGGGTCGCCGCAGCGAGAACCGGCGACGAGACGGCGAGGCCCGCTGACGCGAAATATTCGAGGAGCTCCAGCGGCAGCGGCAAGGCTGCGACCGCTCGCGCCGCGGCGGCGCGCAGCTTTTCGTCGATGGCCGGTGCATCGGCGCGAATGGCTTCGAGGGCCTGGAGGATGGTGGGACTGGAGGCGTTCGCTCCCGCGCGTGCGACGAGGTCGACAAGCTGCCGCCACCGGACAGCGACGTCGCGCTGGTCGGCAGCCGGTTGGTTAAGGACGGTCAACAGGCGATCGTCGAAGCGCACGGGGGCTTTGGGGTCCTCTAGAGACGTTCGGTCCATCGGCTCTATGCGAGGCTTCGGTCGCCGCTAAGGAGGCAGCTGGTCACCATCCCGAAACGGGACAGCGCCCAATAGCGCATTTCGAAGGGAGGCGCCGCGCTTCCCGGCGCCTCCCCGTGATATGTTGAAGGCTGCGGCCTAGCCGTGCTGCTGCACGTACAGGAGCCAATATTTGGCAATGCCCGCGCGCGGTCCGGTCACCGCGTTGAGTGCTGCCGTTGCTCCTGCCTTGTCGCCTGCGCGGGCGAGCGCCATGCCGAGGTGAAGGTTGGCAACCTCCTTGTCGGCGCCGGGCTTGGTCATGACGTCGCGATAGACTTCGGCGGCCTTCGCGTAATTGCCCATGCCGTAATAGCGGTCGCCGATGCGAAGCAGGTTCGCCGGTGTCGGCCCCATTTTCACAGCCGATTCGAGGTCGGCCGCCGTCGCTTTGTTCTTCGCCTTGAGGACTGAGTTGATCTGGCGGAAATTCGAATCCGCGGGATTGACCACCTTGGCTGCAATCCCGGCGTCGTACACCGCCTGCGCCTCATTGTAGTTGTTCTGATCGGCGGTCGCCTCGATGAAGAGCGCGTAGTCGCCGGACGTGCTCAAAGCACCCGCCGCCGAAAGCAGGCGCAGGAGGTCGAGCGTGCCCTCGGTGTCGGGGTGATTGAGGGCCCGGTAGATCGCCACGGAATCATGCCATGCCTTGGCGCTCGGATAGGCGGTCACCCACTCGCGCGAGAGGTCCGTCGCGGTTGGGGACTGTGCCTCATAGGCAAGCTGGACGGCATTCTTGTAAAGTTCTTCGGGCGCCTTCTGACCGGCAGCCGAGCGGGCCTTGATGCTGCGCATGAAAGCGGTCGCCGCTTCCGCCTTGTGGCCCGCCGCGAATTGGCTCTGCGCGATCAGGTCCATCGTCTCAAAATCGGTTGGATTGAGCGAGATCGCACGATTGAACGCCGCAAGCGCCTGGTCATATTGCTTCGCGTTGTAGAAGGAGCCACCCAGGCCCTTGTACAACGTGCCGATCTCGGCCTGCGGAGCCAGGCCAGAAGAACTGATCGCATCGATCGCGGCCGACATCCCCGCATTGTCGTTCGCGGCCAGTGCGCCTTCCAGCTGGAGCCTCCCGATGAGGTAATGATCCTCCTTGGTCGTTGCGACGGCCTGCGCGGCGGCGATCTTGGCCGGGAGGTTGGCGGTGTCCTTGGCCTTCACGGCATTCTGGAGATCGATGATCGCCTTCAGCGCCTTCTTCGACGGCTGCGGGCCACTGGTCTTCTGCGCCGGCTGCTGCTGCTGGGCCTCGTCCTCGGTCGTGGCATGCGTCGGCGGAGCCGCCCTAGACGCATTTTCGTACTGGGCGAGGGCCGGGGTGGCCGCGGAGGCCAGGAGCGCGCCAAGGGCAATGGCGAGGGAATGCTGTCTCAATTGAAACTCCTATCGAGTTTGAAGGGGATCGCAGCGCGCCTTTAATCCCGCACGATGCGCAGGCCAAGGTTGATGGCAGCAGGCTGCTTAATGCGCTTTGAACCGCTCGTCTTTCGCGCGCACGCGTACGCGCGGGGGTGGCGAAACCGGGTGCAATGTCCTAGGTAGGTGAACGGGGGGCGCGGCTTGGCCGCGAACCTTCGAGTTCACCCTAAACGCAGGATTGTTTCTTGGCCACTCAGCCGCCGGTCGACGACCGCACCGACAGCCCCAATCCGCCTTCGGGCGGCGACCACGACATCGCCCCGATCTCCATCGTCGAGGAAATGAAGACCAGCTACCTCGATTACGCGATGAGCGTGATCGTCAGCCGCGCGCTGCCCGACGTGCGCGACGGCCTGAAGCCGGTCCATCGCCGCATACTCCATGCCTGCCAGGAGGCGGGCTATGTCGCAGGGCGGCCCTATCGCAAGTCGAGCCGCATCGTCGGTGACGTCATGGGTAAATATCACCCGCACGGCGACCAGGCGATCTACGACGCCCTTGCGCGCATGACGCAGGACTGGTCGATGCGCGTCCCGCTGATCGACGGCCAGGGCAATTTCGGCTCGATGGACCCCGACCCGCCCGCGGCCATGCGGTACACCGAGGCAAGGCTGGCCAAGGTCGCCAACTTTCTGCTCGGCGACATCGACAAGGACACGGTCGACTTCCAGCCCAACTATGATGCGTCGGAGCGCGAGCCGCAGGTCCTACCTGCCCGCTTCCCGAACCTGCTCGTCAACGGCGCCGGCGGAATCGCGGTCGGCATGGCCACCAATATCCCGCCGCACAACCTCGGCGAAGTCCTTGCCGCCTGCCGCGCCTTTATCGAGGACCCCGCGATCAGCTCCGAAGGCCTGATGGAGCATGTCAAGGGACCGGACTTCCCGACTGGCGGGCTGATCCTCGGTCTTTCCGGCATTCGCAGTGCCTACACGACGGGCCGCGGCTCGATCATGATGCGCAGCCGCGCGCACGTCGAGGAAGGCCGCGGCGACCGTCGCTCGATCGTCCTCACCGAGATTCCCTACCAGGTCGGCAAGTCCGGCCTCGTCGAGAAGATCGCCGAAGCTGCCAAGGACAAGCGCATCGAGGGCGTTTCCGACATTCGCGACGAGTCCAACCGCCTGGGTGTGCGCATTGTCATCGACCTCAAGCGCGACGCGACACCCGAAGTGGTGCTGAACCAGCTGTGGCGGCACACGCCGGCGCAGACCAGCTTCCCGGCGAACATGCTCGCGATCCGCGGCGGGCGCCCGGAGACGCTGGCGCTCCGCGACATCATCGAAAGCTTCGTCCGCTTCCGCGAGGAAGTGATCACCCGCCGCTCGAAGTTCGAGCTGCTGAAGGCCCGCGAACGCGCCCACATCCTGCTCGGCCTCGTCGTCGCGGTCACCAACCTCGACGAAGTCGTTCGCCTGATCCGCGGCTCCGCCTCACCCGCGGAAGCCCGCGAGAAGCTGCTCGCGCGCGAATGGCCGGGCGACCAGATCCGGCCGTACATCCAGCTCGTCGAGGCCGTCGAGCCCCAGGCGGCTGGCGAAACCTACCGCCTGTCGGAAACGCAAGTCCGCGCGATCCTCGAGCTTCGCCTTCACCGCCTCACCGCGCTCGGCCGCGACGAGATCGGCAAGGAGCTCGAAGGTCTCGCGAAGAATATCGGCGAACTGCTTGAAATCCTGGCCAATCGCGCCCGACTTTATGAAGTCATGCGCGAGGAGTTCGACGAGGTCGAAGCCGAATTCGTAACGCCGCGAAAGACCGAGCTCGCGGCCGCAGCGGACGGCATCGAGGACGAGGACCTGATCGAGCGCGAGGATATGGTCGTGACCGTGACGGTCGGCGGCTACATCAAGCGCACCCCCCTCTCCGTCTTCCGCGAGCAGAAACGCGGCGGCAAGGGCCGCGCCGGCATGCAGACCAAGGAAGAGGATGCGGTCACCGAGCTGTTCGTCACCTCGACCCACAATCCGGTGCTGTTCTTCTCGAACCTCGGGCGCGTCTACCGGATGAAGGTGTGGAAGCTGCCCGAGGGCGGCCCCAACACCAAGGGCCGGCCGATGGTGAACCTGCTTCCCCTCGCGACCGGCGAGACGATCTCGACCGTGCTTCCTCTCCCCGAGGACGAGACGGAGTGGGGCGGGCTGCACATCATGTTCGCCACCGCCCACGGCACCGTTCGCCGCAACAGCATGGCGGCGTTCACCAACATCCCCTCGAACGGCAAGATCGCGATGCGCTTCGGCGCCACGTCGGAGGAAACAGAGAACAGCGACGACAGCGAGGAACAGGGCGACACCAGCGACCGGCTCATCAGCGTCGAGCTCCTGACCGAAGGCGACGACGTCCTGCTCGCTACCCGCCACGGCAAGGCGATCCGCTTCAAGGCCACCGACGTCCGCGAATTCCAGTCGCGCACCTCGACGGGCGTTCGCGGAGTCCGGCTCCAGCCCGGCGACGAAGTCATCTCCATGTCGATCCTCCATCGCGTCGGTACCACGCAGGAAGAGCGGGAGGCATATCTCCGTTTCGCTCCTTGGAAGGGTGAAAAGGAAGGCGAATGCTCGCTTGCTCCGGAACGGATGGCGGAGCTGACCGAGGGTGAGCAATTCATCCTCACCGTCACCGAGAACGGCTACGGCAAGCGCTCCTCGGCCTACGAATATCGCCGTACCAACCGCGGCGGCCAGGGCATCACCAACATCGACACGTCCGAACGCAACGGCTGCGTCGTGGCGAGCTTCCCGGCGCGCCAGGGCGAGCAGCTGATGCTCGTCACCGACCAAGGCAAGATGATCCGCACCACCGTCGGCGACATTCGCGTCATGGGCCGCAACACGCAGGGCGTGACCATCTTCAAGGTGGCCAACAACGAGCATGTGGTCAGCGTCGCCAAGATCGACGAGAGCGAAGAGGAAGAGATCGAGCTGGAGAGCGGCGACGAGATTGCGCCCGAAGAAGGCGCGACCGTTGGCGAAAGCGAGCTTGAGAAGCCCGCCGATCCGGAGCAGGAGTAAATGAGCAGGCCTCGGTGGCGTCTCGCGCGCTCACCGGGGCCGCACCACGGACCGATCCCGATGTTCCTGCGATGAATCGTAGCAACCCGGTCCGCCAGTTGGCGTTCTCCTTAACGTCCTAGTTCAGGAGGAAATGTTCATGCCCCTTCCCCACAATGCGCTCGTCCTGGTCGCCGATGGCCGCAAGATGCTCTTCTTCCGCAATCACGGCGATGAAAATCAAATGGACCTGCGCACCGAGGCGCATGACGCGCGGTACGAACGCAAGGACCGCGAGATCAAGACCGACGCGCCGGGGACGACCAAGCAAAGCGGCGGCTACGGCCGATCGACCTACGAGGAGACGGACTTCCAGCAGCAGGAGGAAGACCGCTGGATCAAGGATGCGGCCGACGAATTGAAGGCGCGCGTCCTCCGCAACGATTTCGACGCGCTTGCCATCGTCGCTCCGCCCAAGGCGCTCGGCGTGATCAAGAAATGCCTCCACAAGGAGGTGGAGAAGCGCCTCGTCTGCACCGTCAACAAGGAGATGAGCGGGCGGCCGATCCCCGACATCGAGGCGCTGCTGAACGGAGAAACCCGGGTGGAGCTGCCCAACGTCTAGGCAGCCCGCGCTGACGTCATGACGTTAGGCGTAGAGGTCGACGACCTCTACGCCCGGCGCGACCGAATGCAGCAGGAGCGTGCGGTGGCAATGAGCCGGCTCCCGCTCCATGCACAGCAGCGCGCTCGGCTTCTCTCGTGCAAGCTCCAGCATCTCAGCCGATTGCGCGATCGCTTCCGGAAGCTCGAGCTGGCCGGCGTAGATCCGTTCCATGTCGGCGTGGCGTCCGGCCCGCGCCGCGGTGCGGCCCTCCGAAGGCGTGCCCAGCGCCTTCAAGTGGACATATTCGATCCCGGCCTCTTCGAGCGCAGCCCTGAGCGGCGACTTGGAGAAGCCGGGCCTTCGCGACAGCGGCAGCGCGCGCACGTCGATCACGCGCTCGACGCCCGCTTTGGTCAGCGCCGCGATGAACTCGGGAACGGTCGTTCCCTCATAGCCGATCGTGAAGATGCGCATTCTTCCACCTGTCATGCTGAACTCGTTTCAGCATCCATTCCGGAGCCTCTGCTGCCATTCGCCAAAATGGACCCTGAAACAAGTTCAGGGTGACGGTGGGTCGTGCAGGGCTTAGGTGCCCCGCCCATGTCCTTCGATATTCAAATCATAGGCGGTGGCCTCGCCGGTTCGGAAGCCGCGTGGCAGCTCGCCGAGCGAGGCCTCAAGGTCCGCCTCAGCGAAATGCGCGGCGGCGGCGATACGACCCCTGCGCACGAGACTGACCGCTTCGCGGAAATGGTCTGCTCGAACAGCTTCCGCTCGGACGACGCCGAGCACAATGCGGTCGGACTCCTCCATCAGGAAATGCGCGCGCTGGATTCGCTGGTCATGCGGGCCGCCGACAAGCATCGCGTCCCCGCGGGCTCGGCGCTCGCCGTCGACCGCGAGGAATTCGCTGCGGAAGTCACGCGTGCCATCGAGACACATCCGAACATCACCATAGCCCGAGAGCGTATAGATCAACTTCCCGACCACCCGACGATCATCGCCACGGGCCCGCTGACCGGATCGAAGCTCGCCGAGGCCATCGCCGCGGAGACCGGACAGGACGCCCTCGCCTTCTTCGACGCGATTGCGCCTATCATCCACCGCGACAGCATCGACATGGAAGTCGCCTGGATGGCCGCGCGCTGGGACAAGGGCGGCAAGGACTACATCAACTGCCCACTCGACAAGGAGCAGTACCAGACCTTCGTCCAGGCTCTCGTCGACGGCGAGAAAATGCCCTTCCACGACTGGGAGAAGGACACGCCTTATTTCGAAGGCTGCATGCCCATCGAGGTGATGGCGGAGCGCGGCCCCGAGACGCTCCGCTTCGGCCCGATGAAGCCGGTCGGCCTCGACAACCCGCGCACCGGGCGCTGGCCCTACGCCGTCGTCCAGCTCCGCCAGGACAATGTGCTCGGCACGCTCTGGAACATGGTCGGGTTCCAGACTAAGCTGAAGCATGGCGAACAGGTGCGGATTTTCCGCACCATCCCCGGGCTCGAGAATGCCGAATTTGCGCGCCTCGGCGGCATCCACCGCAACTCTTTCATCAATTCTCCCAAGCTCTTGGACGGCGAACTTCGCTTGAAGTCAAAGCCGAACATCCGCTTCGCGGGCCAGATCACCGGCTGCGAAGGCTATGTCGAGAGTGCGGCAGTCGGAATCCTCGCCGCCCGCTTCGCCTCCGCCGAGCTGCGAGGCGAGATTGCGCCGCCACCGCCGCAGGAAACCGCGCTCGGCGCCCTCCTCGTCCACATCACCGGCGGCGCCGACGCCGAGACCTTCCAGCCGATGAACGTCAACTTCGGCCTGATGCCGCCGATCGGCGGCCGAACGAAGAAAGCGGACCGCAAGAAAGCCTATACCGACCGCGCCCGCGAGGCGCTGGCGAATTGGCTCGTCCCCGAGCGCGAGCTAGCCTAGGTCGATCCGTTCAGGCTGAGCGTCGGATAATAGACGATCAGATAGGCGAAATTCTCGACGAGGAGGATCGCCGGGCACACGATCTGGACGATGCGGTTTCGCGATAGCAGCGGCAGGATTGCCATTGGCAGCATCGCGAAGACAACCGCATTCTGGGAGGCCCAATCGGCGATGCCGGAACTGCCGGCCTCAAGGTTCGCCAGGAAACTGACGATATCCAACGCGAGGATCGCGCCAACGTAGGCGCGATATTCCCGCTCGTGGAACGCACGCATGTCATAGTCGCCGTCTTCGAAGTCCGGCGTGACGAGCGCACAGGTGAAATAGAGCGTGGTGACGAAGGCGAACAAGGTCAGGATCGTTCCGATGCTCATCACCTGCATCGCCCGGAAGTCGTAAAGGCTGATCCAATTGCTGAAGAGGAGCATGACCGCATCGGCCATCCAGAGTGCGTGCGGCCACGAGAAAATGAGCTCGCGGCGGTGCCGGATCATCCGTGCCGCGGCGAACAGGACGTGTGAAAAGGCCAGCGCGTAGGCGAAGGACAGGAAGACGATAATGAATTCGAACGCGGTCATCGCGCGATGCCCCCCGGCGAGGGCATTAGCCTAACCTCGGGAAGCTCGATCAGCTAGTCTCCGATGAGGCGTAACTCGGCTGGCTGCAGCTGCACGTCTTGCGCTTCGGCGGCGGCGGAGCCGTCGTCGCGAATTCGGCAGCCGACAGCCAGCCCTTCTTGCCGCCGGCCCCGTTGAACTTCTCGGTCCCTTTGACCGCATATTCCTGAAACGAGAGCGCGCCATTGTGGTCGCCATCCAGCTTGTCGAAATTCTTGTGCCGGGACGCCAGATATTCCGCGGCCTCGACCTCGCCATCCTTGTCGTGGTCGTAGCGGCTGAACCGTTTCTCCTCGCGGGTCTTCGGGCTCGCCTCGGGCGCCTTCAAAGGTTGATCGGCACCGAAGATCGAAGGGCTATGAGCTCTCGCGGCAGGCGCGTCCGGAAGGGCTGGCGCGCTGGCGGCACGCGACTGCCAGATCAGGAACGCGCCGGTCATTAGCAGGAAGCAGGCGGCAGCGCCGGCAAGGAACGCAACATGGAATCTCCCTTGAGGAGGAGATTCGGCACACGGGTTCATCTCCGTAACGAACGGGATTGTGTCAATTATCGAGGGAAGCGGCCCGTCAGGCGGTGCCGAAGAGCAGCGCCGCCCCGTCCAAAGCGGCCAGGTCGAACGGCATGTCCGGCAAGCGCTGCCAAGACCGTGAGCGGTCGAAGCCGCGATGACACGTTCCTGGGAAGCTGCGCGAGCGCCTCGCCCGCGTCCCTCAGCAGCCACGCTCGGGAGTCACGGTCGCTGCAGTGCCTTGCTACATCCTCGAGTGACCAGACCTCGCCCGCGGACTCCGCCTCTGCAGGGTCGCTTCCGAACAGCCGCGCTCCCAGTCCGAACAGCAGGCGCCCGCGAAGTCTCGCTCCTTTGGACTGCGCCGCGCCCCAGGGAAAAGGATCGAGCAGCGGGAGCCATGCATCTTCAAGATGAGAAAGCTCGTGCCCCGTCACGGCGCGCGAAATCAGCTCGCGCGCAACCGCCTGAAGCCTCGGCTCGGACGGCGGCGAAGCGCCATCTAGTTCGTCGAGCCGCTCGCGCCACCAGGCCAGCCGGATTGCGCCAAGCCGCGGATCGCTGCTCGTCGCCACGACGTCGGCGAAGGCGAGGTCGAGTGCCCATAGAGCAGCGAAGGCCGGGCGGATGCTCGAAGGCAGCGCTTCGAGCGCAATCTGACGGTCGGGGTCGAGCGCCCGCTCAGCGATAGCAGACGGCCTTTACCGCCTCGACCACGTCCGACGCCTTGATCAGCGCCAGCTTCTCGAGGTTGGCGGCATAGGGCAGCGGCACGTCGACGTCGGTCACTCGAAGCACCGGCGCATCGAGGTCGTCGAACCCTTCTGTCATCGCGATGGCGATGATCTCGGAGCTGATCGAGCAGGTCGGCCAGCCTTCCTCGACCACCACCATGCGGTTCGTCCGCTTGAGGCTCTCCAGCACCGTCGCCTTGTCGAGCGGGCGGAGCGTGCGGAGATCGATCACCTCGGCGTTGATCCCCTGCCCCATCAGCTCCTGCGCAGCCTCGAGCGCGACTCCGACGCCGATCGAGTAGGTGACGATCGTCACGTCCTTGCCCGGACGTACGATGCGTGCCTTGCCGATCGGCAGGACATAATCGTCGAGTTGCGGAACATCGAAATGCTGGCCGTAGAGAAGCTCATTCTCGAGGAACACGACCGGGTCGTCGGTGCGGATCGCAGCCTTCATCAGGCCCTTGGCATCCGCCGCACTGTACGGCGCGATCACGATCAGGCCCGGAACACTTGCATACCAAGGCCCATAATTCTGGCTGTGCTGCGCAGCGACGCGCGCCGCGGCGCCGTTTGGCCCGCGGAACACGATCGGGCAGCGCATCTGCCCGCCCGACATGTAATTGGTCTTCGCGGCCGAGTTGATGATGTGGTCGATGGCCTGCATCGCGAAGTTAAAGGTCATGAACTCGACGATCGGCCGAAGCCCGCCCATCGCCGCACCCGAGCCGATGCCCGCGAAGCCATATTCGGTAATTGGCGTGTCGACGACGCGCTTGGCCCCGAACTCCTGAAGCAGGTTCTGCGTAACCTTGTAGGCGCCCTGATATTCGGCAACTTCCTCGCCCATGACGAACACCCGCTCGTCGGCGCGCATCTCCTCCGCCATGGCGTCACGAAGTGCCTCGCGCACCGTCATCGAGACGAGCGGAGTCCCGTCCGGCACTTCCGGCTCATCCTGCGTCTTGGCGACGTCCGCGACGAGGTCTCGCGCCGCCGTCTCGAACACGTGCGGCGTCGGAGTCGCCTCGGTCTGCTGCGAAGCAGGTTCCTGGATCGGCGCTTCTTCCTTGGGTTGCGCCGGAGCCGCAGCTGCTGGGGCCGCATCGCTAACCTGCTCACCCTCACCAGCCAGCAGCGCGATTGGCTGCCCGACCTTCACCCCGTCCGTGCCTTCCGGCACTAGGATCTTGGCGATCTTGCCCTCGTCGACCGCCTCGAACTCCATCGTCGCTTTGTCGGTCTCGATCTCGGCGAGGATGTCGCCCGATTTCACGTCGTCGCCTTCCTTGACCAGCCACTTGGCGAGCGTCCCCTCTTCCATCGTGGGGGACAGCGCAGGCATCTTGAGCTCGGTCGCCATCAGTAGCTCCCCACCAGAACGTCCGTGTAGAGCTCCTTGGGCTCAGGCTCCGGCGCTTCTTCAGCAAACTTGGCAGCGCCGACGACGATCTCCTTGATTTCCTTGTCGATCGCCTTGAGGTCCTCTTCCTTGACGCCCATCGCCAGCAGGTCCCGCTCGGCATGGCTGATCGGGTCGCGATGCTCGCGCATGTCCTGCACTTCCTCGCGCGTCCGGTACTTGGCCGGGTCCGACATGGAGTGGCCGCGATAGCGATAGGTCAGGAACTCGATGAGGATCGGCCCCTTGCCGCCGCGCGTCCATTCGAGCGCGACCTCGGCCGCCCCGCGGACCGCGAGCACGTCCATGCCGTCGACCTGGAGGCCCGGGATCCGGTGCGCCTGCCCGCGGCGGAACAGCTCAGGCTCCGCCGACGAGCGCTGGATCGATGTGCCCATCGCATATTTGTTGTTCTCGACGACGTAGATGACCGGCAGGTCCCACAGCTTGGCCATGTTGAAGGCCTCGTAGACCTGGCCCTGGTTGACCGCACCGTCGCCCATGTAGACGAGGCACACCCCGCCATCCTCGCTATATTTGTGCTTGAAGGCGAGCCCGGTGCCGAGCGGCACCTGCGCGCCGACGATGCCGTGGCCGCCGTAGAAGCCGTGATCGACGCTGAACATGTGCATCGACCCGCCCTTGCCCTTCGAGATGCCGGCCTCGCGGCCCGTCAGCTCCGCCATGATGACCTTGGGATCGATCCCGTAGGCGAGCATGTGCCCATGGTCGCGATAGCCGGTGATGACGCTGTCCTTGCCGACCGTCATGGCGGACTGCAGGCCGACGCCGACCGCTTCCTGACCGATGTAGAGGTGGCAGAAGCCGCCGATCAGCCCAAGACCGTAGAGCTGACCCGCACGCTCCTCGAAGCGGCGGATGAGCAGCATCTCGCGGTAAAGCTGGAGGAGCTCCTCTTTCGACGCCTTGTACCGCTCCGGTTGTCGCGGTCGTTCGATCTCTGGAGCCAAAGCGGAGGAATCGGCGGTTTTCTTCGCTGGACGCGCCACGGCACTCTCTCTCATCACTGAAGCGTGGCCGCCTATAAGAGCCGCTTTCAGAAGCGGCAACCGCTGCTCAGTTGAGCGGGATGATGACCTCGTCGGGACGGACGAGCCCGAGCTGCTTGCGGGTCATCTCGTCGGCAAGGTCGGGATCGGCATGGCGCGGGTCGAGCAGGTCGGAGCGATGCTTGAGCTCCGCCTTCTCCTTCTCGAGCGTGGCAAGCTCCGCCTGCCGCTGCAGAAGGGCACGGTGATAGCCACCCCAGGCGAGGATTCCGTTGGGACCGGCGATCGCATGGCCGGCAAAGGTACCGACGACGATCAACGCCAGCGCGGGCGCTGCCGAACGGCGTATCAGACCAAGGCTTTTCGAAGCTCCCCCCATCGCGATTCCGATAGAATCACGAGGGAGTCAGCGGCGCAAGTGAAAAGTATGAAACGGTGGATATTTAGCGGATAAAATTGTGGATCAGTGGCGACGATAGGCCTTCACCGCCGCCCGGCCGGCGTAACGCGCCGTATCGCCGAGTTCCTCCTCGATCCGGAGCAGCTGGTTATATTTGGCCGTCCGGTCGGATCGCGCAAGGCTTCCCGTCTTGATCTGCCCGCAGCTGAGCGCAACCGCGAGGTCGGCGATGGTCGAATCCTCGGTCTCTCCCGACCGGTGCGACATCACCGCGGTGTAAGCCGACGTCTGCGCCATACGCACCGCGTTGATCGTTTCCGTCAGCGATCCGATCTGGTTGACCTTGATCAGGATCGAATTGGCGATTTCTTCCTCGATCCCGCGGCTGAGCCGCTTCACGTTCGTGACGAAAAGGTCATCGCCGACCAGCTGGACACGCGACCCGAGCTTCTCGGTCAGCAGCTTCCATCCCTCCCAGTCGTCCTCGGCCATGCCGTCCTCGATCGAGGCGATCGGGTAATTGGCGGCGAGGTGGGCGAGGAAATCGGCATTCTCGGCAGACGAAAGCGTCTTGCCCTCGCCTGTCATGCGGTACGCGCCGTCCTTGAAGTATTCGCTGGCGGCGCAGTCGAGCGCCAGCAGTACGTCGTCGCCGAGCTTGTACCCGGCGACCGCAACCGCCTTCTCGATATAGTCGAGACCGACGCGGGCGCTGTCGACCTGCGGCGCGAAACCGCCCTCGTCGCCAACGGAAGTCGACAGCCCCGCCGAGTGGAGCGCCGACTTCAGCGCGTGGAATATCTCGGCGCCGCAGCGCAGCGCCTCGGCGAAGGTGGGCGCCCCCACCGGCATCACCATGAATTCCTGGAAGTCGATGCCATTGTCGGCATGCGCGCCGCCGTTGAGGATGTTCATCATCGGCGTCGGGAGCAGGTTCGCCTCGACTCCGCCAACATAGCGATAGAGCGGCAGGCCGATCGCGTCCGCCGCCGCCTTTGCGGTCGCGAGGCTGACTCCGAGAATGGCGTTGGCACCGAGCCGGCCCTTGTTCTCGGTCCCGTCGAGCGCGATCAGCTCGGCGTCGAGTGCCGCCTGGTCCTCGCCCTCCAGCCCGACAATCGCCTCGGCGATCTCGCCGTTTACCGCCTCGACCGCCTTCTCGACGCCCTTGCCGCCCCACCGGCCCTTGTCGCCGTCGCGCAGCTCGACGGCCTCGTGCACGCCGGTCGATGCGCCCGACGGCACCGCCGCCCGGCCCATGCTTCCATCCTCGAGCGTGACCTCGACCTCGACCGTCGGATTTCCCCGGCTGTCGAGGATCTGGCGAGCGTGAACGTCGACGATCGTGGTCATGGCTTTCCTTCTTGCGGAGGCGTAACAATATCAGGGTGCGCGAGCGGCTATAGGCCGAGCGGCGAAGCGTGCAACTTTCCCCGTGGCGGGCCGGAACGAAGCTGCTGCTGTTCGGGTTCAAGCCGGCAAAGGAGGACCGCAATGGCTGACCAACAGAATTCTGATTTGCCCGAGGGAACGGACACCGTGATTCAAGGCGCGTCCAATGACTCCATCGACTCGGGTGCAGGTCAGGATGCGACGACCAACACGACCCTTGTCGAGGATCGCCCCGCAACGACCCCCGGCGGCATTGCAGACCGCATCCGCAGCGGCCGCGAACAGTTCGCGAACCAGGCCGGCGACAAGGCGCGTGGCCTTGTGACGCAGGGACTGGAGCGCACCTCCGAGGCGCTCGCGAACGTCGCCAAGATGGTGGGCGACACCGCGACCGGGATCGATGACCGCCTCGGCAACGAATATGGCGACTATGCGCGCCGCGCCGCCGGAACCATCGAGAATGTCGCCAACGCGATCGCCGAAAAGGACCCCGACGAGCTGATCGAGGACACGCGCAACTTCGTCCGCAACAGTCCCGGCATCGCCCTTGCAGGTGCCGCGGTCGTCGGCTTCGTCGTCGCCCGCCTCGTCAAGAGCGGCCTCGCCAAGGACGAGGACGACAACGACTGATGCTGAAGCCGGTCGAGCCGACGCCGCCGCCCGAACGTCCCATCGGTGAGCTCGTCCACGAGCTCATCGAGGAGGGCAAGGGCTATGCGCGCGCCGAGATCGGCCTTCTGAAGGCGATCGCGACGGCCAAGGGCAAGGCGCTCATCCTGCCCGCGGCGTTGCTGGTGGTCGCGCTCCTGCTTGCAATGGCTTCGATTACGGCGCTGGTGCTCGGCGTCGTGCTCGCGCTCGCGACGCTCGTCGGCCCGCTTGCGGCGGGTGTCCTCGGCATGCTGCTCTTCGCGGCCATTGCCGGTGGGCTCGCCTGGTGGGGCGTCCAGCGCGCGAAGGACGTCCTGTGAAGGAGGCGCCGGAAATCGTCGCCGCGAGGGCGGAGGTCGACCGGCGCCGGGCTCGCGTCATGGCGACCGCGCAGCAGCTTCAGGACCGGCTCAGCCCCAAGACGCTTGCCCGCAACACGTGGGAAGGCGCGAAGGAGAAAGGCGCTGACCTTGCCGAGGACGCCGTCGACGCCGTGCGCGCCCGTCCTCTCGCCGCCGGCGGAGTCGTCGCCGCAATCACCATGTTCCTCGCTCGCGAGCCGCTGATGGGTCTCGCCGGCAAGCTCGTCGACGGGGCCAAGGGAAAAACACGAAAGCGCCGGAAGGCGCCCGCAAAAGAGAAAACGGAGGCATCCGAATGACTGACCGCACGACCACGACCGAGACCGAACAGACCACCGGAGCGCGCCAGCGCGCCATCGAAGCTTATGAGAGCGCGCGCGACAGCGCCGCCGACACCCTTGGGGAAGCGCCGCTGCTCGCGCTTGCAGGCGGGATCGCCGCGGGTGCGCTGATCGCTGCGCTCCTCCCGCGCACCGATGCCGAGACGAAGGCGCTCCGTCCGGCTGCGCGGCGGGTCAAGGACACCGCGCGCCAGGCTTTCAGTGCCGCGAAGGATACGGGCAGCAAGCGCCTCGATGAGCTCGGCCTGAGCACCGACAAGGCGTCGGAAACGATCCGCAACCTCTTCGGCGAGCTCACGGATGCCGCCAAGGCGTCAGGCAGTGCCGCTCTCGAAGCGGCGCGCGGTTCCGACAAAAGCTGACGCAATGCCGCAAATCCGCTAGCGAGCCGCCATGAGCAAGCTTCACTTGGTTTTCGGCGGGCGGGTCAAGGATCCGCGCGGCCTCGATTTCGACATGAACACGATCGACGTCGTCGGCGTCTACGACAGCTATACCGCGGCGGAAGACGCCTGGCGCGGCGCTGCTCAGCGGACCGTCGACGACGCCGAGATGAAATATGTCGTCGTCCACCTCCACCGGCTGCTCGAACCGGACATGGGCGGCAGCATCTCGGGGATTGCGCGCCCGCGCCCGGCGTGACCTCGACCCGTTCTTGTCAGCGCTATTAGCCGGAGCCATGTTGCGCCCGCTTTCCGGCTGAGAGGAGCCTAGTTGAGCCAGAACCCCGCCCTCGATGCCGTGCTCGCCGCGTATCGAGACTGCGGCGATGCTCGCCTGCTCGGGTCCGCTTTCGGTCTCGTGGTCGACGATGCCGACCGGCGGAAAGTCATCGATGCGGCAATGTCGGCAGGCGATCTCGATGCCGACGTGCGCGAGACGATGGCGCGCGCCTCCCTCGACATGGGCGACATGAACGCCGCCGAGGCCCTTTGCGCCGACTGTCCGGAGCTTCTGGCAGTCCAGGTCGAAGCGATGATCGGGGCCGGCAAGCTCGCCGAAGCCGAAGCGTACTATCTCGCGACGGTCGCCGAAAATCCGGTGCTGGAATCACCCGATGTCCAGGAGATGATCGACGAAGCGAAGCAATCGGCCTCGCCCGAGCTCGGCTCCAACGTGATCGGCTTCGCGTCGGCCGCCAAGGGCATTCGCTCGGCGGCGCGTCAGGCCAATGACGAGGCTAGAGCCGCTAGAACCATGTTCAGCGAAACCGCCTCGACGATCCGCTTCGGCGATGTCGGCGGGCTCGACGAAGTGAAGAAGCAGATTACCCGGCGCATCGTCACCCCGTTCAAGAAGCCGTCGCTGTTCGCGAAGTATCGGCGCAAGTCCGGCGGCGGCGTCTTGCTGTTCGGTCCTCCGGGGTGCGGCAAGACCCTGCTGGCGCGCGCCACCGCCGGCGAATGCGAAGCCCGCTTCATCAACGTGCCGGTGGTCGACGTCGTCGACAAATATATCGGCGAGGCCGAGCGCAAGCTCGCCGCCATATTCGCCGACGCCCGCCGCGACACCCCGACGGTGCTCTTCTTCGACGAGCTCGAGGCGCTCGCCGGTTCCCGCAGCGGCGTCGCCCACCAAAGCCACGTCAGCCTCGTCTCCACCTTCCTCGCCGAGATGGACGGGTTCGCCGAGAATAATGAGGGCGTCCTGATCCTCGCGGCAACCAACATGCCGTGGGGCGTCGATTCCGCCTTTCGGCGCCCGGGCCGCTTCGATCGAGTCCAGTTCGTCCCGCCGCCTGACAGGGCAGCGCGCGCCGCCATCCTCAAGCTCCAGCTCGCCGGTCGCCCCGTGGACGGGTCCGTCGACGCCGACACGATCGCGGCCACGACCTCCGGCTTCTCGGGCGCCGACATCGTGAACCTGGTCAACACCGCCGTCGACCTCGCGATCGAGGAATCGCTATCTGAAGGCGCCGAGCAACCGATCACGCGCGAGCATCTCGCCGAAGCGTTGAAGGAAGTTCGGCCGACGACTCTGGAATGGCTCGCAACTGCCCGTAACTACGCCAAATATTCGAATTCCGCCGGCCAGTATGACGATGTCGCCGCCTTCCTGAAGGCCAACGGTTTGTGAGTGATGCCTACCGCTACAGGTTGATGGATGAACCGCTGCCGAGCCGCTTCGCCCGCTTCGCCTTGCCCCCTACCCTCGTGTTCATCGTCGCGACGCTCTTCCAACCCTGGGGCTTCGTGTTGCTCGCCCTCAACGCCATCGCGCTCAATGGACCGTTCCGGAACCGGGAGGTCCTGCTCTCGCTGGCTCCGATCCCCCTCTATTTCGGAGCGCTTGAGCTGCTCGGCCGGATGGTCGACGCGCAGCTCGTCACGCTCAGCCTGGGCCGATACTGCTTTATCGCGGCGATCGGAATCGCCCTCGTCTTCGGCGCCTTCGCCTACATTTCGGAGGAAAAGACCTTCCAGCTCCGCCGCTACCTCCGCCAGCTGAGGGGCTACGCTTGAACATCCACTATCGCGCGCTGAGCCGCGCCGAGGCGCTGATGCGCGCCGGCAACTTTGCGTCGGCCATCGAGCCTCTTCGCGATGTCCTGACGGCCGATCCTGAAAGTGCCATCGCGCACGACCATCTCGCGCGCTGTCTTCTCATGCAGAGCCGCCTTACCGGCGCGGAGCACGAAGCGCGCACGGCCATCGCGCTCGATCCGCTGGCGGCGCGGTACCGGCTGACGCTCGCATCCGTCCTCAACCTGCAGCAACACCGGCGCCGCGCCCTCGACGAGGTCGGCGCCGCGATCGAGCTCCAACCCGACAATCCCGACGCTCACCTCGCGCGCGCCAAGATCCTGCGTTTCAAGGGCGATCGCGGCGGCAGCTCCGCAAGCCTCGGCCGCGCGCTTGAACTGGCGCCGGGTGACGAAGAGGTTATCGCTGAAGTCGGCCATGCGGCGCTCGAGCGCGGCGACATGGCGATGGTCGAAAGCGCAGCGCGCAGCGTGCTGAGCCTCAATCCGGAGAATGTCGAAGGCCTCGTCCTCATGGGCCGGGTCAAGCTCGCCCGCCGCGATCCGGACGAAGCGCTGCAGCTGGCGCTTGCCGCGCTGAGCAGGACTCCGACCGATCTCGATGCCTTGTCGCTGCTTGCCTCGATCAAGATGACGAAGAACTGGTTCGGCGGCCTCTGGTGGCGCTGGAACCGCCTGCTGATCCGCCTCGGGGAGACGAGAGCCATCTTCCTCGTCGTCGGGATCTGGGTGATCTACCGTTGGGCGGAGCTAGCGACCGAAAACGCCGGCCTGCCGGACCTCTTCGGCACGCTCCTGACTGGCCTCTACCTCCTGTTCGTGGTCTACACGATCTCCGCCAACGTGATCGTCACGCGCATGGTGCAGAAGGAAATCGCGCAGGTCCGCCTGAACCCGAAATTCTGAGCCTCAGGCCTTGCGATAATGCCACAAGAGCAGCGGCCGCTGGAGCAGCAGGCCGGCGGCAAAGCCCCCGATGTGGGCAGCTGTGGCAGGCAGAACCCCTTGCCCGGTATCGAGCCAGCCCATCATCAACTGTAGAACGACCCAAGCCGCAAGCAGCCACGCCACATTGATCCAGCGGTTGATGCGGAGATTGTTGGTGAATGACTTCGCTCGGCCGAAGCTCAGCGCAAACGCCCCGATCACTGCGCTGATCGCTCCGCTCGCGCCGACCATCGGCACCATTCCCGCGGGATCGACGGCCCATTGCGCGAGCGCGGCGGCGTAGGCGCCAACTAGGAAGAGGGCCACGATCCCCGTCTTCCCCAGCACCCGCTCAACCTGCGACCCGCAGAAGACGAGCATGAGCAGGTTGAAGCCGAGGTGGATCCATCCGGAGTGCACCAGCGTCGCAGTCAGCGGCGTGAGGAACGCGGGCGCTGCGGGCCACGTGATCAGCGAGCCGCTGAGCCGCGCCGGAATGAAGCCCAGCGCTAGCTTCGCATCCTCGGATTTGCCGATAAGGACCGCGATCGCCCACGCTAGCGCGACAATCGCCGCGATGACGTTGGTCGCGCTACGTTGGACCCGCTGCATTCGGCGGCTCAGATGAACTCGATCTTCGCGATCTCGTAGTAGCGGTCGCCCGACGGCGTGGAGACCTCGACCTCTTCGCCCTTCTGGCGCCCGATCAGCGCGCGGCCGAGCGGCGAATTGTAGCTGATGCGGCCGTTGTTGGCGTCCGCCTCGACCTGACCGACCAGCTGGTACCGGACCTTCTTGTCGTCTTCGTCGATCAAAGTGACGGTCGCGCCGAACACGACCTTGTCGCCCGACAACGTCGTCGGATCGATCACCATCGCCCGGCTGAGACGGTCCTCGAGATCGGCAATCGTCGCCTCGATCTGGCCCTGCCGCTCCTTGGCGGCATGATATTCGGCGTTCTCGCTGAGGTCGCCGTGAGCGCGCGCTTCCTCGATCGCCTCGACGACCGCCGGGCGCTCCTGGGTGCGGAGCCGCTTCAATTCGTCGGTGAGCTTCCGGTGGCCCTCGGCCAGCATCGGCACCTTTTCGGCACTCGCCATTTTCTCAAAACCTTTTCAATGCTCTGCCAGGGCGCGCCAACCAAAGCACGCGGTAACCAGGGCAGATTGTCGGTGGAAGCTGTGTCTAGGGGGCAGAATAATAGGATTGGAGCGAGGCGACTGCAAGCGCGTGCCCCCGGACCGCCTCGATCGACCGAGCCGCGGCAAGGCTCGCCGCTGCCGTCGTGAAGTATGGCACCTTGCGGGTTAGCGCGGTCGTCCGGATCGAATGGCTGTCTTTCAGCGACTGCCAGCCCTCGGTGGTATTGAAGACCAGGGCCACCGCCCCGTCGAGCAACTTGTCGACGATATGCGGCCGGCCCTGCGCCACCTTGTTGACCGTTTCGACGGGCAGTCCCTTCCCCCTCAGATGCGATGCGGTGCCGCCAGTCGCGATGATCGAGAAGCCAAGCTCGACCAGCTTCTCGACTGCGGGCACGATATTGTCCTTGTCGGCGTCCTTTACCGACACGAAGGCGGTCCCGCCCTGCGGCAGGTCCATGCCCGCGCCGAGCAAGGCCTTGGCGAAAGCGATGTCGAAATCCGTATCGATTCCCATGACTTCGCCGGTGCTCTTCATTTCCGGTCCAAGCACGGGGTCGGTCCCCGGGAAGCGCGCGAACGGGAACACTGATTCCTTCACCGCGATGTAGCGCTCGATCCTCCGGACCTCGCCGACCTGGCTCAGCGGCTCACCCGCCATCACTCGCGCCGCCATCTTGGCGAAGGGCGTTCCCACGGCCTTGGCGACGAACGGCACCGTCCGGCTAGCGCGCGGATTTACCTCGATGAGGTAGACCTCGCCATCCTTCACCGCGAACTGGACGTTCATCAGCCCCTTGACCTTGAGCGCCAGCGCGAGCGCGCGCGTCTGCCGTTCGATCTCGGCCACGACCTCTCCGGTCAGGCTGTAAGGCGGGATTGAGCAGGCACTGTCGCCCGAATGGACGCCGGCCTCCTCGATATGCTGGAGGACGCCGCACACCGCGACGTCGGTGCCGTCGCATATCGCGTCCACATCGACCTCGATCGCATCGCGCAGGTAGCGGTCGATCAGCACCGGGCTCCGGCCCGAGACCTGCACCGCCGTCGCGATATAGTGGTCGAGCTGCTGCGGCCCCTCGACCACCTCCATGCCGCGCCCGCCCAGCACGTAGGACGGCCGCAAGAGCACCGGATAGCCGATCCGTTCCGCCACCCGCAGCGCCTCGTCGCGGCTGCGCGCGATGCCGTTCGCCGGCTGCTTGAGGTCGAGCCGCTGGACAAGCGACGCGAACCGCTCGCGGTCCTCGGCAAGGTCGATGCTATCCGGCGACGTCCCCAGGATCGGAACGCCCGCCGCCTGCAGCTCGGCCGCAAGTTTCAGCGGCGTCTGCCCGCCGAGCTGGACGATCACGCCCAATAGCTCGCCCTTGTCCTTCTCGCGCCGGACGATCTCGAGCACGTCTTCGGACGTCAGCGGCTCGAAATAGAGCCGGTCGGACGTGTCCGGGTCGGTCGAGACCGTCTCCGGATTGCAATTGACCATGATGACTTCGAAGCCGGCGCCGGCCTGGCCGTTCCGCTCGCGGCCGAGCGCGAAGGCGGCGTGGCAGCAGCAATAGTCGAACTCGATTCCCTGCCCGATCCGGTTCGGTCCGCCACCGAGGATCATGACCTTCTTCCGGTCGGAGACCTCCGCCTCGTCGACCGGCTCGCCGAACAAGGGCGCCTCGTAGGTCGAGTACAGGTATGGCGTCGCCGCATCGAACTCGGCCGCGCAGCTGTCGATGCGCTTGAACACGGGCCGCACGCCCAGCTTGAGGCGGTGCGAGCGCACCTCGCTTTCGGTGATCCCGCCGGTCATCCCGCGCATCGCGCTGTGCACCACCCCTGAGCCGCCCGCGGCCACCGCTTCGCTCATCCCGCGTTCGACATGCGCCGACCGCAGCGAAAGCTCCGCTAGCCGCGCATCCGAGAAGCCCATCGCTTTCAGCCGCCGCATGCCGCGCGCATCGCTCGGAAGCCCGCTTATGCGTACCTCTTCCTCGGCGTGAACGATTTCTTCCAACCGCTTCAAGAACCACGGATCGAAGCCCGAAATCTCATTGATCCGCTCGACCGTGAAACCCTGCCGAAGCGCTTCCGCTGCGACCAGCAGCCGGTCAGGCGTGGTCCGCGCCAGCGCACTTTCGATCGCCGCCGGATCGGCACTCTCGAGCTCGCGCACCCGGTCGAGACCGGTCAGCCCGGTCTCCAGCCCGCGCAACGCCTTCTGCAGGCTTTCCGCGAAGCTGCGGCCGATCGCCATCACTTCGCCGACCGACTTCATCGCGGTGCTGAGAAGCGCCTCCGCCCCCCGAAACTTCTCGAACGCGAAGCGCGGGATCTTGGTCACGACATAATCGATGGTCGGCTCGAAGCTCGCCGGCGTCGCTCCGCCGGTGATGTCGTTCGCGATCTCGTCGAGCGTGTACCCGACCGCCAGGCGCGCCGCGACCTTGGCGATCGGGAAGCCGGTCGCCTTCGATGCCAAGGCCGACGAGCGTGAAACGCGCGGGTTCATCTCGATCACGACCATTCGCCCGGTCTTCGGATCGACCGCGAACTGGACGTTGGAACCTCCTGTTTCGACGCCGATTTCCCGCAGCACCGCAATGCTCGCGGACCGCATCCTTTGATATTCCTTGTCGGTCAGCGTCAGCGCCGGCGCGACGGTGATGGAATCACCCGTATGCACCCCCATCGGGTCGACATTCTCGATCGAGCAGATGATGATGGCGTTGTCGGCGCGGTCGCGCACGACCTCCATCTCATATTCCTTCCACCCGACGAGGCTCTCGTCGATCAGGACCTCGGTGGTCGGCGATGCCTCCAGGCCGGTCCGGACGTAATGCTCATATTCGTCGCGATTGTAGGCGATCCCGCCGCCGGTGCCGCCAAGCGTGAAGCTCGGCCGGATCACCGCCGGTAGCCCGACATTCTCCAGCGCCGCGGCCGCCTCCTCCATCGTATGAACGATGGCCGAGCGCGGGCTCTCCAGTCCGATCTTGTCCATCGCGTCGCGGAATTTCTCGCGATCCTCGGCCTTCTCGATTGCCTCCGCATTGGCGCCGATCAGCTGAACGCCCAGGCGGTCGAGCGTGCCGTCCTTGAACAGCGCCAGCGCGGTGTTCAGCGCCGTCTGCCCGCCCATGGTCGGCAGCAGCGCGTCGGGCCGCTCCTTCTCCAGGATCTTGGCGACGATGCCCGGCGTGATCGGCTCGATATAGGTCGCGTCGGCGAGCTCGGGATCGGTCATGATCGTCGCCGGGTTCGAATTGACAACGATGACCCGATAGCCCTCGCTTTTCAGTGCCTTGACGGCCTGACTTCCCGAATAGTCGAACTCCGCCGCCTGCCCGATGACGATCGGTCCGGCGCCGATGACGAGGATCGAGCTGATATCGGTACGCTTAGGCAATCAGCCCTCCGGGAATTTCATGTTGACGAACACGGTCCTGAGACCGTTCCTGCGCGCCCATTTGGCAACGCAGACGCGCTGGTCTGGCGATGGATCCTGCCGAACCAGCAAAAGCAGCTTCTTCTGACTCTCGTCCTGCATCAGCTCGCCCAGCTCCAGCCCGCAGCCAGTAGCCACCTCATTGAGCTGGGCGTCCGTATGCATTTGCGCCGGCGTTGCACAGGCCGACAGGAAGAGCGCGAACAAGGTGACAGAACGCCCTGATTTCACTTGCCCTTCCTTGCCGGGAACATGGCGGCGACGCTGAGGTTCGCGACCGCGGGCGCGGTCACCTTGCAGCTCTTGGCCGCGCCCTTGACCACCCGCTTCACCTGCGCCTCGACGTGGCTGCGAAGGTATCGGTCGGGCGACTTGGTCGTCTCGATCTCGCTGAAGGCGACGGGCCCGCAATTCCTGAAGCCGGCGACGGCGCGAACATAGCCCTTGGTGTGCTCGACGCTGACCACCAGGTCGCCCGAGGTGAAGCCCGCCTCGCACTGGTCGAGGACGCAAGGATTGGAGCCCTGCCACAGATGCTCGGCATAGTGCCATTGGCCCGGCGGCAGCTGAAACAAATCGTCGGGCCGGTAGACCGTCGGCGCCTTGCTGGCGGCGATCTTCTCGATGTGCTGCGCGGCAACGGGAGCCGAAACGAGCGTTGCGGAAAGGAGAATGACGTGACGAACCCGCATCTCACACCTCCTTCGTGATCTGGTTCACGAATTTCTCGAACAGGTAGAAGCTGTCCTGAGGACCCGGGGAGGCCTCCGGGTGATACTGCACGCTGAATGCGGGGCGGTCAGTCAGTTCAATCCCGCAGTTTGAGTCGTCGAAGAGGGAAACGTGCGTCTCGCGCACATTGTCGGGCAGGCCTTCGCGCTTCACCGCGAAGCCGTGGTTCATGCTGGTGATCTCGACCCGCCCGTCGGAGAGGCGCTTCACCGGATGATTGGCGCCGCGGTGCCCCTGGAACATCTTTGACGTCATGCCGCCAACCGCGAGCGCCAGCATCTGGTGGCCGAGGCAGATTCCGAACAGCGGCTTCTTCGTCTCCAGCATCTGCTTGAT
>Ga0068864_100000500_pt1 | contig 33776 bp, 25 predicted proteins | sample KBSSwiS72_FD_66586 | JGI IMG/M metagenome (GOLD analysis project Ga0068864, IMG submission 66586) | Switchgrass rhizosphere microbial communities from Kellogg Biological Station, Michigan, USA - KBS Switchgrass S7-2 | ecosystem: Host-associated > Plants > Roots > Rhizosphere > Soil ...
CTCAACCGGCACATCTCGCTTCAGGTGACCCGGGCGCTCCTCAAGTGGCCGGTTACCCCCAACCAGATGACGGTCGTCGCAGCGCTGTTCGGTCTCGCCGCGATCGTAGTAGTGGCGATACGAGGCATGTCCGGACTGATCCCGGGCGCACTGCTGCTCCTGGTCCAGTCGATACTCGACGGCTGCGACGGGGAAATCAGTCGCCTCAAGTATCTGCGATCCCGGCTCGGCGAATGGCTGGACCAGCTGTTCGATGATGTGGTTAACGTGGGCTACTTCGCCGCAGTGGGGTACACGCTCTATCGGGCAGGGTCGGTTCCCGCATGCTGGATCACGCTGGTGGGCGTGATTTCACACTTGATTTATCAAACCGCGCTATATGCCGCTCTGCTCACCCGTGGCGAGGGGAGCGGTAGTGTCACCTCGATTCGCTGGTGGGGACAGAAGACAGGCCCGACCAGTCAGCCTGCTGCCGGCAAGCGCGGCGCGAAGCAGTTGCTTGATGACCTGATCGAGATGGGTGCCCGGCGCGACTTCTTTACTTTCCTCTACCTGCCTTGCGCGCTCCTGCACGTAGACCTGATCGCGGTGATCTGGTCGGCGGTGATTTTCCTGGTATCGGGAGCGATGACCGGAGCGCAGTGGGTATTTGCGGGGGGGCCGGAGGCGGCGGGAAGGCGGTAGGGCGGGAAGGCGGGAAAGTCACTCTGAAAGACGAGAGGCCGAAACAATCTTCGGCCTCTTCATTTCTTACCGCCCTAACGCCCTACCACCTTCCCGCCGTCAGGTCGCCCCAATTTTCTGCCGCCGGCCGGCCGATGCGAGCAGCAACTCGGCCTTGGAGTAATCCTCGGGCGTATCAACATCGGTCCAGCGAACACCGGTCAGCGAAACCGCCGCGAGCTGATTTGCCGAGATCAACTTTCGCATGCCGAGGGTGACTGAAGGCGGCTCGACCCGGGCGACTTCTCTCAGTGCGCCGAAGACTCGGGGATCGAGCAGGAAGTACCCGGTGTCGACCGCATCGTAGTCCCAGACATCCTTCCCGATCGCAGTGATCCGCCCGTGCTGCACCTTCACCTTGGTGGCGTCGTCTTCGTCGATGCCCACCGCCTTGAAGTCCACCAGCAACCTCTGATAACCCGCCGGAGCGGATAGCCGATCAGCCAGAATCGCGAGCACCGGTTCGGCGAAAAGATGATCGGCCATCTGCAGGAAGAATGGCCCGTCAATCAACGGCTCCGCCGTCATGAGGGAAACACCGTTGGGTTCCTGATAGCGTTCGTTGTGCACCAGCTTGACCGGCAGCGCAGTCCTGACGCTCGCGAGGTGATCTCGAATCATCTCGGCGGAATTGCCGGTAACTACGATGGCCTCATCACAACCGGCGGCGGCAGCCTGCCCCAGGGCGTGATCAAGCAGAGTCTTGCCCGCCACTCGCACCAGCGGCTTGGGCAATTCTCCCCGGGTGGCGCTCAAGCGTGAGCCGAACCCGGCGGCGAGAATGACCGTCTGACGAACAGACAACTGCGGCATAGTAGCAGTCCGGGGGCAACGATCAGGCCGCGGCACGTGTCGGAAGTCACAGTCGCAAGCTCCAGCGGGGTAAGCAGTTAGTAACACCCGTCGGAAACAGCCCAGCGGCCCCGGGTCAGACCTACCCGTGTCCGACGCACACGAGATTTCTGTAATCTGCCCGGGGCGATTGTCCCCTCTGCCCAACCCCACCACATTCCGGCCCAGTTTGACTCTGTTTCTCGAGGTAATGGAGCCTGATGCTGCTCGCTCTCTCGCTGTTGGTCGCCCTGGACAGTGCCGTGGTGCGCACCGTGACGACTGCTCCTGCGGAATCGCTCCGCGTCACCATCACAGGCACGGGGACGCCGGTGGTGATTATCCCGGGCCTGTCCGGACGCGCCTTTGCCTTCCGCAAGGTGATACCGTCGCTGGCCGAGAACGGGCTCCAGCTCATCGTGATTGAGCCACTCGGGACCGGTAACTCCTCGCGGCCGGGCAAGGCGAATTACTCGCTCACCTCACAGGCAGACCGCATCACGGCGGTAATGGACAGCCTTCAACTTCCGCCCTCGCTGATCGTCGCACACTCGGTCTCGGTCTCGATGGCGTTGCGGATGGCGGTGCGCCGGCCGGATCGGGTGGCTCAGATCCTCGCGATTGATGGCGGGCCGGACGAGAAACTGGCCACGGCCGGGGTGAAGAAGGCGGTGAAGTTCGGTTTCCTGCTCAAGATCTTCGCGGGACGGGGCAAGATTCGGAGTGAGGTGCGGAAGGGCCTGATCTCTTCCTCGACGGATACCACGTGGATCACCACTGAGGTTATCGATGGCTACACCGAGGGAGCCGCGGGAGATGTAGGCGCAGTGTTGAAGGTGCTCAAGGGGATGGTCAAAGCTGTCGAGCCCGACTCGATCACCAATCACCTTGGTGAGATCAAGGCGCCGGTAACGCTCCTGCTCCCAACCGGCCCGCATGATTCCGGGGTAAACCCGCACAAGGTCAAGGCGATGCAGGAGCGGATTCCCCACTTCGCCGTCGATACGGTGCCCAACTGCGGGCTGCACGTCCACGAGGAGCGGCCGGATGTAGTCGTGGCCGAGGTACTGAAGCTGGTGGGAGATGGGAGACGGGAGACGGGAGAGAACAGCGAGAACGTGAGAGGCGGGAGGATGTGAGGATGTGTGGATGTGCGGATGTGGGGATGTGAGGATGTGATGTTGCCGAAGCGACCAACATCCCTACATCCAAACATCCCCACATCCAAACATCCCTCAATTCCTCAATCCCTCAATCCTTCCATCACCTCGCCGACGCTCGCCAGCACCCGATCCGGCACCACCCCGCTCTCGCTCAACTGCTCGCCTCGGAATTTGCCGGTGCGCACCAGCCAGCCTTGGTATCCTGCCTCCTGGGCTCCGCGCACGTCGGACCACACGTCGTCTCCGATCATCGCGATATCGCCCGGCGATGTATCCGGCGGCAGACCCAAGCTCTTCACCGCCGCATCATAGAACTGCCTGGTGGGTTTCCCGGTGACGCTTGCGGTGCGGCTGGAGGCGTACTCCAGTGCCGCGACGAAGGGACCCGCATCGAGGACTAGCTGGTTGCCCTTGAGCCAGTAGCGGTCGCGGGACAAGGCGACCAGCTCCGCCCCGTCGAGCAGAAACCCGAATGCTTCCTGCAGCAGCTCATACGTCCACAGGTCGCCGAGATCACCGATGATGACGGCGCCGGGTGGAGCTTCTCTCCCCGCCAGTTCGGTCGTGCCAGCCACCAGATCGAGTCCCTGAAGATCCTCCAGCGTCGCCTCCGGCACATACGGCGCGACGGGGCGGTAGCCGTGATCCTGACACAGCACGACCGCCGCTCGCACCGGAGTGAGGATCTCGTCGGCGGTCACCTCGAGCCCGTAGCCTCTCAGCCTTTCGACCAGCTTGCTCCTTGGTCGCCCGGTGGTGTTGGTGACGAAGCGGAATGGGATTCGGCGCGACCGCAGAGCGCCGATCGCCTCGAGCGCACCGGGTACCGCTCCGGCATCGGTGTACATCGTGCCGTCGAGGTCGAACAAGAAGCCACGCATGGATATGAGGAAGGTACTACGGAAAAACTAGCGAAGGGCGCCGCGGCGTTCGGAGGGTGCGTTGAAGAGAATGAGGTCCAGCAGTGATCCGGCGCCGAGTCCTTCGAAGGTTCGCGGCGCCGCATCTGCGCGATACACCACCGCGCTGCGACCGTCGGCCGACAGCTCCACGAAGCTGGCCGAGGGTGCCACGGCAAGAACGGTCCTGGCGCTGATCGTATCGGAATCGGGCCGGCCGACCGCGACCACATCCGGGGAGGTGCGTTCGGCGGTCGCCGCGAGGTTGGCGCCGCTTCCTGCTTCAACGATCTCGACGTCGGCGCGCTGCCGCATCGCATACAGCAGTATCTCGCGCAGCATCCGGGGCATCCTGCCCAACAAGACTGTAAACCTGGCCACCATAGCCGGAACGCCCGGAAGCGGGAAAGCCTTAATCTGCCGAGGAGGAACCCCAGCGAGAATGGACGATTTGGTTCAGAAGAGATTCAGGGAGTGGACCTAGATCCGTTGGCCCTGTATCGATCCATCAGTAATCGGTCGAGGAGAACAGCTCCTGCGGGGTAGGCCGGCGAGGATCCTTGCCCCGCAGCCGGGCGGCCGCCTCGAAGCGGCGATGCACCCGCAGTTTTTCCAGCAGATTGTGCACATGATTCTTGACAGTCGCGACCTCGATGCCGAGGCGAACCGCAATCTCCTTATTCGACAGTCCTTCGTCGATCAGCTGTACGATTTCGGATTCCCGGGCTGTGAGCGGGCTGCGCGGCGCGTGTCCCGCGGCGGGAGGCTCCCGCGAGGAAAGCGCCTGCACCAGTTTCGCGGCCAGGGTCGCCGTGCAGCGCAGCTCTCCCCGCACCGCGCTCTCGATCGTCTCGACCAAATCCTCGAGTGAGGCGTCGCGCGGGACGAATCCTACCGCTCCGACTTCGGCCCAGTGCAGCATGGCCTCTTCCTGGTCGGGTACTCCGAGCACAACCACCCGGCAGGTGGGAGAGATGCGCCGGATGCCCCGCAGAGTCTCGAGGCTCCCGGGAAGGGCCTGATCCAGAAGGACTACGTCAGGATCCCAACGCCGCACCTCCGCCAGAACGGCAGCCGCATGGACGGCAGTTCCGACCACCTCGAAGCCCGCCTGAGTTCCGAGGAACTGGCGCAGGCCCTCGCTATACAGCCTGACGTCGGAGCCGATGAGTAGGCGCGTCGTGACCATGCCAGGATGCTGAAAAGCGGGAAATGGGACAGAAGTACTCTGCTAATACACGCCCAGTGTTGAAAGGTGTCAAGACTTGACGTCGAAGAATGCACTGTGCCCTTCGGATCTAGATCTTCGGTCTAGTTCATTTTGCTGACAAATCAGCACTTGCGTGTCATCTGTCCGGTCAAATATTGGCCTAACATGAGGAGCCACTGATTTTCCACGGCTCCGGGTCAGGAGTCTCGTGGGTCAATCCGGGTTGTTAGAGTGTGATCTGGTCATGAAGGGCGGGATCACGAGCGGGATCGTTTACCCTGCCGCGATCCTCCGCCTGAAGGATAAGTACCGTTTCCGCAACATCGGCGGGACTTCGGCCGGCGCGATGGCCGCGGCCCTGACCGCTGCGGCGGAGTACGGTCGTCAGGCCGTGAAGCAGGACGGCCCCTGGCTCGAGGGTGGAAACGAGAACCAGGGATTCGCCGGCCTCAAGAAGACCCGCGACGAGTTGTGCCAGCCGGGACTGTTGCTCGGCCTCTTTCAACCGTCGCGCCCTACCCGCAGCCTCTTCCGCTTCCTCCTCTATCTCAAGACCGGGCCGGTTCCACCCCGCTCGATTCCGCTGAGCTGGCTGTACCCGGTGCACCGCGCGCTCTGGAAATGCGGAGCCCTGGTCTACGCTGCAGGAGTGATCTCGAGTATCGCCGCGGTCTCGGTGGTCACCCTGGGCGCCGGCCGGATCTTCAGTCACGGCCAGTCGATGCTCATGCCGAACCAGTGGGATTGGGTCTCCTGGGTGATCGCGGCGGTCATTCTGTTCTTCGCCGTAGCACTCCTCGGCCCTCTGATTCCGTTCTGGCATCTGGGACGCACGCTGGTGGACCGGGTGCCGGCCAATCTGTTCGGACTCTGCACCGGGCTTCGCAACAGTCCAACCGGTAAGGCTGCAGTGACGGAATGGCTGCACGAGCGGATCCAGATGCTCGCCGGCCTTCCAAACGACACGCCGCTCACCTTCGGCATGCTGTGGGACGCGGGACGCGAGAAACCTGCCGAATCGCCGCGGGATCGGACCGTCAACCTCCAAGTAGTGACCTCCTGCCTCAGTCACGGCCAGCCCTATACCCTCCCCTTCGAGGGAGAGCTGTTCGCCTTCAAGGCCGACGAGCTCGCTTTGCTGCTGCCCGATGCGGTGATGAAGCATTTGATCCAGCCCGAGGACGAGATCCGCGCCTACTGCCGTCTGCCGGAGGGATATCACTTCCTGCCCGACGCGCGGCAGCTTCCGGTGATACTTGCGGCGCGGATGAGCCTGAGTTTCCCGCTGCTTTTCAGCGGCGTGCCGCTCTACGCCATAAGGCACGACCGCGGAGTCCAGGCCCGCACCAGCGGTGCAACCATCACGCTCAATGCCCAGACCGATCTGCAGCGACTCTGGTTCAGCGACGGCGGGATCTGCAGCAACTTCCCTATTCACTTCTTTGATGGCTGGCTGCCGCGCCGCCCCACCTTCGGCATCAGCCTGACCGACCTTCCCAAGGACAGCATCAAGAAGGGCCGTGTAAGCCAGCAATACATGAGCTACGCCGCCAACCAGTGGCGCGGCCCGGGGAATCGGCCGAGCAACAACGAGATCAACATCGACCGTAGTGTTTACATGCCGCGACCGGAGGACCAGCAGTCGCCCGAGTGGATTCCCTTCACATCGGCGCCCACCGATCCCGCGTCGCGCAACAATCTCCTGAAGTTTCTCACCGCGATTTTCGCCACCGCGCAGAATTACCGGGACAACAGCCAGTCACTTCTGCCCAGTTACCGCGAACGCGTGGTCCAGGTCCGCCTCGAGCAAGGCGAGGGCGGGCTCAATCTCGCCATGGATTCGAAGACCATCGCCAAGATCGTGGACAAGGGAGATCGGGCCGGAGAGGTGTTGTGCGACGGCTTCGATTTTCGGATTCACCAGTGGGTCCGATTCCGGGTGCTGATGAGCCGGCTGGAGGAACGTCTGGGAATCATGCGCGAAGTCTTCAAAGACCCCGCGTTCGATCACGCAGGGTTGCTCAAGCAACAACTCGGCGGAGAAGGGATCCAGAAATTCCCGTTCTCGCTCAATGATCCGTGGCCGAGCAAAGCGCTGGTGCGGTTGGAACACCTGATCAAGCTGCTGGATGAATGGCAGGAGGGCGGCGCGGTCTTCGACCAAGCCGCTCCGGAGCCCAAGCCGACCCTCCGTGTCATGCCCCAGGCCTGATGGGGTGGACCGCTGCTGGGCGAAGCGGGAAATGGTGGACCCTCATCGGCCTGCTGCCGGTCGCGCACGCGGCTTGTTCGCTCAGCGGCGCCGGCCACTCCCTGGGTACCGGCCTGGTGAAGGGTGTGAAGTCCGATCGTGATACGCTCGCGGTCGCGACCCAGCCCGCCGTTGACTCGTTCACCTTCCGGCTGACCCGGGACATTCGAGACTCGCTGCGGCCGGAGCTGCTCTCTCTCCTCGCCGCGGCCGGCGACACGGCGAAGCTGAAGGCCGACTCGATCGGCCAGGTGATAGGGGACCGGCTCCAGGCGGCGGTCGCGAAGGCGCTACGGGATTCGCTGTCGCTCCTGGTGACTAGCACCAACGCCGACCTTCGTGACGCGGTACGGAGCTCGTTGCGGGTCTGGCTCGACGAATTGCTGACCCGGGCCAGGAATGAGGGGAGTGCCGCGGTCGGAGCGATCGCGGATTCGGCGGTGAGTCGCGGCGCGATTTCGCTGTCCATCGCGTTGCGAGGACCGCTGCGGGATAGCCTGCTCTCGCTGATTCACGAAGCCGCCGACACGGCCGGGAAGGGCGCCAGCACGGTCAGCAAGACCTTTACTGACCGGCTGAAGGATCTGCTGAAGACGGTGGGAGGAAAAGTGCTGCTGGGCGCCATCATCCTGCTTGCGCTGGGAGGCGGTGTCCTGTGGTGGCTCTTCTCCAAGCGGCAGAAGATGCTGGCCGTGATGACGACGGCGATCGAGCACCTGGGAAGTGAACAGCTCAAACAGAACATCCAGCAGCAGGCTACCGCGAGCAATGTCGAAGGCAGCCTGCACCGCTATCTCAAGCGGCGTGGGATGTCATGACCCGCTCGCCGAGCGGAAGGCGCAGCGCCGCGTAACGAGCCAGCGCCATCGTGGTGTACTGGATATTCAGCGTGATGGCTGCCGGAAAAACGCTGGAATCCAGAATCCAGAGGTTGTCGACGCCATGGACCTTGAGATTTCTGTCCACCACTCCGCGAGTCGGGTCCCGGTGGATCACGTTGCCGCCCTGCAGGTGGGCGCTTTGGACCTTGACGTAGGTGGCCGGACCGAAGCCCCGATAGTAGGCTGCGATCCGTTCCCGGTCGCTCCCGACATCGCCGCTCAAGGCGACCGAGTGGCCGTCGTACCGGCTGTCGAACAACTCCACCGCTCCAGCCTGCCGCATTGCCTCGGCGCATTGTACCAGCCCCCACTCGAGCCGTGCCCAGTCCGAGGGAGCCATGTCGAAGCGGATCTGGGGACTGCTCCAGGGAGTGAGCGGCGCGTAGTCAATCGATCCGTAGGCATCGCTCGAGAGGGTGGGGAACGAGACGCCGTAGTGGTTGTACTGGAGCGCCTTTTCCCGGAATCCGCTGCCCCACTGCGGCAACATCATGCCCAGCACCGTGGGCGGGGCGAATGCGGTCTCGATGATCATGCGCTGCGGCGGGATCTCGATGATGTAACCGATCTGGATTCCCCGTCCCGCGTTCATCGGTTCGGTGAAGCGCCCGATGACCGGGCTCGCGTAGTTACAGCTGAAGCGCTGGCCCACCAGGCGCCGCCGGCCGTCGGCCGAGGTGAAGCCGCTCTTGAGGAGGAGCGCGCTGGAAGCGAACGCGCCGGCGGTGAGCAGGACCTTATCGGGGCGCAGAATGCGCTTGTGCCCGTCGGTTCCTTGCACCTCGACTCCGACAACCCGGCGCGCGCCGCCTTGTCCTTCCCAGAGCAACCGAGTTGCAGTGGCCTTGGGAATCAGCATCACCCGATCGCTCTGCCGAAGCGCTTCCGGGAGCAGCGTGATGAACGGCGCGCGATGCGCGTCGTAAGGGCATCCCTGATTGCACTGGCCGCAGGAGATGCAGTCCTCCAGGTTGGCCTGCAGGAGTCCCGCGTACGTGCTGCCGGGCACCTCACCGAATCCACTGAACGCGCGCTTCGTCCCGGTGGTCAGAATCCGGTGATCAACGACACGGATGTGCAGCGGGTCTCTCAGGTCATCGAAGGCGCGGTCCAGTCCGCTCCAATCGAGGTCGGTACCTTCCGAGCCCCAGCGCCATTGCATGATGTCGGCCCAGGGTCCCTTGGGCTGCGGGCTGCCCGCGTTGTTCACCGTAGTGCCGCCGCCCACGCAGTGGCCCTGAATGAAGCCGATGCGCTGCGAGTTCCCCGGCGTCACCCCCGAATTGATGTAGAGCTGGCTGAACCCATCGAGCGTGGTACGAGGGAAAGCCTCGTTGGTGTGAAGCGCTCCGGATTCCAGGATGATGATTCGCGCCGCTCGACCTTCCGGCCTCGACACGAGTGCGTGGGCCGCCGCGAGACCGGCGCCACCTGCCCCGATGATGAGAATGGTCTCCTCGCCGGGGAACCGCTCCGGCAGGCTGGCGAGGGACCCGGCACGCTCCTTCAGCAGCCTCCCCGGCGCGGTGGGTTCGGTCGGTTCGACCTCCGGCCCAGACGGGGGCACCAGCGTTACGCCGTCGAAGACCGGAAAGGCGCCCGGCCGCGCCCGATAACCGATGCGTTCCCAGAACTCCGGCAGCTCGCAGAAGCTGCCGCTCACCATCGATTTGACCGTGGCCAGTACTCCCTGGGCATCCACCATCCAGCCCGGTGCCCTGCCAATGTTTTCCAGAAAGAGCCGGTCGAGATAGGTGCGTCGCCAGGTGAGCGGCCGGCCCGCGAACCTCAGCCTGGTCAGCAGTCCGCCCGGCATGACCAGCAGCGCCAGGTGGAAAGTGAATCGCAGGCCGAACGAGGAGTGATCGAGGAACTTGTCGAGCCGATCAACCGCCTTGGCCGCCTGACCCAGCTCGTGATGCTCGAGGCCGAGTACCGCCTCGGCGAATGCGGTGAGGAAACGGCGTTCGATGGAAAGCATCGCCATAGGGACCTCCTGGCACAGGATGGCGCACACCATAGTGCGAATCCGTCCCCAGTCCCGCCAGTTGCATCATGGGGCACATCATGACAGCCAGTCCCGCTTCCCGATCCGTGACCCGCCTCGAAACAGTGCTCCGGATCCTGGCCGGGGTCTTCGTTCTGGGCGCGCTGCTCTACCAGGTTGGGCCCTTATGGTCTCGCACCTCCGGATTCTTCCAGACCCTTCCCTTCGTTTCCAATTCAATAGTGAAGGTGAGCCTGTTGTTGAGCATATGCCTCTATGCAGCGGGCGACCTGATCCGGCGGAAGGGACTGGTGCTGATTCTGATCATCGCGCATGCGGTCTCCGTCGTGGCGATGCTGATCATTCTGTTCGTGGGAGACACCAGCCGGATCGTGGACCCGGGAATCGGGGGGCCGCAGCCGGTGAGCCGAGTGCTCTGGGGCGCCATCGCACTCGATGGCGTGATCATGAGCTTCCTGCTGCTGCTTTATCTCCCCGCCAATCGCGCCTTGTCGAGCGTAGCCTGGCCGACTGAGCCCTCCAGCTGGCTCACACCGGCTGAGCAGTGGCTGCGGCGCCTCCTCGTTCTCCTCACGGTGGTCTTCATCATCGGGGCGATCGGCTATGAAGCAGCGCCGCTCCTTGGATTGGCGCCCGACCTGGTTCGCGAGCTGCCGTTCGTCACCAACTCGGTCGTGAAAGTCTCGACTCTCGCGATGCTCTGCGGTTACGTAGCGCAGGCCCTGAGGCCGCGTATGGCGCTGGTGGGGCCGATTATCGCGGTGCACTTCGTCTCAGTCGTAGCACAGGCGATCTACCTGATACTGGTGCCGGCTTCACAGCTGAACGAGGTTTTCACCGTCGCCGGCAACGCAATGCCGATGCGTCGGATTCTACTCGGCGCGATGGTTCTCGACGGCGTCATCGGCGCTCTGCTCTATGCCCTCTACTACGCCGCCTGGACATCGCGGCTCCAAAGCGAATTCTTCCGCCCGCTTGAATTCCGCACGCTCACGGCACTCACCGAGGTGATGATCGCCGGGCACAACGAGGCGATCCTCCCCGAAACGGCCGCCCGCAATGTGGACCAGGCGCTGGCCCGGCTTCGCACCGAACGGAAAGGCACCTTCCGCCTCGCGCTCGCGGTGATTCACTACTGGCCTCTCTTCTCGCTGCATCCCCCCTTGCCGGAGCTTCGGCCGCCGCTCCGGTCCCGTTTCATCCGGGATCGTTTCACCCGCGACGCCGGGCGGCGCCAGAAATGGCGCCTGATCCGAACCATGGTCCAGATCTTCCTCCGGGTCGGGCACCAACTCTCGGTGCTCGGCTTCTACAACGACCCGAAGGTCCACGCGGCGATTCACTTCAAGCCGTTCACGGTGCGGGCCCGCGATGCAGGACTCCCCTTGCCGCCTCCCCAGCACCGTCCCCTCGCGGTGGAACGACCCTGGGAGCGCAACGAGGAGATCCGGGAAACAGAGGTCTGCGTCATCGGCTCGGGGGCCGGCGGAGCCATCGCGGCCTACACCATGGCCGAGCGGGGCTACCAGGTCCTGCTGGTGGAGCGGGGAGAGCACGTGCACCCGTCGCTCTTCGTCGAAGACGAGCTGCGGCAGATCGGGCTGCTCTACCAGCGGGGAATGCTGCAGATCTCGGAGGATTTCCGCTTCAACGTGCTACAGGGGAACTGCGTCGGCGGATCGACGACGATCAACAACGCGATCTGCTTCGCTCCGCCGGCCGACAAGATCGAGCGCTGGAACCGCAATGGCGCGGGACTCGACCAGGCCCGGCTCGACCAGGCCACCGAGTGGGTCCGCCGGTTCATGGAGGTACGCTCGCTGGGCGACATCCGCCCCGGCGGGCATCATCCGGCGGCGAAGGTGATCGAGCCGGCGCTCGCCCGCATCGGGAACCAGGTCCGGCTCGCGATGCCGGAGCCGTTCGACGCGAACATCAGAGTCGGGCCCGACGGCTGCTACGGTTGCGGCAATTGCAACATCGGTTGCGCGTGGGACAAGAAGCTTTCCATGCTCGACCACACTCTCCCGCTAGCCCAGGCGCATTTCCCCGGCCGAGTCACCGTCATCGCCGAGTGCGACGCAGAACGCTTCCGCAGCATGAGCGGGAAGCGGATGCATGCCTGGGAATTGCTGGCCCGCGGAAGCGACGGCCGCCAGATCCGGATCCGCGCGGACCGGTTCATCATCTCCGCCGGCACCATCGCCTCGAGTGCGCTATTGCTCCGGAGCGGCATCTCGCTCGGCCGCCCGGTCGGCAAGGGCCTCTCCTTCAACATGCTGACCCCGGTCTTCGCCGAGTTTCCGGAGCCGCCGCAGAACTCCTATGCCGGAATCCAGATGGGGCACTACGTCAAGCACGCCGACGACGCCTTCATCATCGAGACCTGGTTCAGTCCGCCGGTGGGGCTCGCAACTGCGATGGCGGGCTGGTTCGACGAGCACTACCGCAACATGCAGCGCTCCGGCTTGCTCGTGGCCTATGGCCTCGTGGTCGGCACCAGTGCCAAGGGACGAGCGTTCCTGTCTCCCCTGAACGGCGATGCGGCCTTCCGTTTCACCCCTCCTCCCTCGGACATGGACCGCCTGGGCCGCGGGCTGGAGGCACTTGCCACAGTGCTGTTCGAGGCGGGGGCGCGACGGGTCCTGCTCAACACCTGGGACCACGGGAACATCGCGGGTCCGGCAGATATCGCGCGCATTCGCACTCTGACCAAAGACCCGGAGTTCATCACCCTCGCGAGCTCGCATCCCCAGGGGGGCAACGCGATCAATCGCGATCCGCATCACGGAGTCGTGGATGAATCTTTCAGGGCTCACGGCTATGACAACCTGTACGTCTGCGACGCCAGCGTTTTCCCCGGCAGCGTGCAGGTCAACCCGCAGATGACGGTGATGTCTCTCGCCCGCTACGCGGCGACCCGGATCGAGTAACCCGCGCCGCGTTGGCGGCGTTTTCCATCGGAGGAAGCGACCCATGCTGGTCGTCATCAGCGATATCCATCTTACGGACCTTTCCACAGCCCACAACGTCCACGCCACGGCGTTCGACCTGATGTGCAGGGAGATTTCGACGGCGGCGCAGGCCAAGGGCGCGGTCGAGCTTCAGGTGGTGCTGCTGGGAGACATCTTTGATCTCGTTCGCACCGATTTCTGGCATCGGACCACGACACCGGACCAGCGTCCCTGGGGTGGCGATCTCGATCCCGAGACCGGCATGAACCGCAACACCGCGCTGATTCAGACTCAATTCGCCACGGTGCTGGCCGGTGTGCTCGCCACTCCCGAGGCGAAGGGGCTCATCACGACGCTGAACGGGCTCTCGACTGTCACCAACCTGCCCACCAAACTCACCTACGTGGTCGGCAATCACGACCGGGTCTTCAACAACTTCCCCGCCCTGCAACAACAGGTGCGTGCCGTCCTGCCGGGTATCGAGTTCGCGAACCTGTTTAAGGCGGATGACTACGGCGTTCTCGCCCGGCACGGCCACGAGTGGGACGAGAACTGCCACGGTTTCACCTTCTACAACAAGGTGCTCCGGCCGGACGGCGCGCCCCAGCTCGGCCGCTTCGACGCCCGGAGCTACCAGGTCATGGCGATCGGAGAGGTGGTGACCGCAGAGCTGATGTCGGGCCTGGTGCACTTCGCCCGCGCGGCGCAGCCGGGGAACGTCCCCGATTTCCCCCAGTTCATCGAGGCGTTCAAGGACATCAACAACATCCGGCCCACTCTCGACGTGTTCCCCTGGCTCGAGTGGTTCGCCCGCGATCAGCTCCCCGGGTACAAGCAGACGCTGCACCAGGCGATGAAGCAATCGCTCGATGGGGTGCTGCAGTCCTCGCTGGCCAAAAAGTGGGACCGTCTGGTCACCGACCTGCTGCTCCAGGGCGATCTCACCGACCGGCTGGCCCTGCTCAAGAATCACGTGCTGGGCAATTCCTTCGATGAGTTTCGGGGCCGAGTCAACTCGCTCAGCAAGCTGCAGGGACTGGTGGACAAGGTCACGCCGGACAAGGACGAGTGCGCGGAGGGCGCCGAAGAGGAGGAGATCTGGAGATTCTGGACGGCCAACCCGCCCGGCCCGACTCAGTACGTGCTCTACGGCCACACCCATAAGGCCCGTCACGTCGCCTTCGGCGCAGCAGTCGATGGGAGAGTGCGGATGTACATCAACACCGGCACCCTCCTGCCCCTGATCCAGCGCACTTCCTCGCGTGACGGCTTCTCGACCGCCTCCCAGATGACGATGGCCTTCTTCTACAAAACCGAGGAAGACAAGACCGCACGGGCCGATCGCGGCCCCACCCTGGATCTCTGGAACGGGATCCGGCGGAAGACCTACGTCTGACCGCTCCAGCGAGAGGAAGCTCCCATGACGCCTCCATTCACTCCCGGTCGCATCGCCCTGGTGCTGCTCTTCTATGCCGCGCTGTTCGTGGTGATCAGCATCAGCGGCCGCAAGCTGACCAAGGACGAGCGGAAGACCTTCCTGCTGCTTTGTGCCGCGGGATTCAGCATCGCGTTTGTCACGAATTTCCTGCTGTTCAAGATCGGCGCGATGACCTTCCTGCCGTGGATCAACAACTTCCTGCACAGCTTCTTCTGGATCGGGCTGGGGTTCCCCTGGCTCTACTTCGCGACCCGGGGCCGTTCTCCTCTCGTGGTGTTCATCACCTTCACCACGCTCAGTCTGGTCGTGAAATACATCGAGCAGCTCCTGTTTGGGACCTGGGACGGTCCCAACTTCCTGCACATCATCCCCGGAAACCTCGGCTACATCCTCGGCTGGTCGCTGGTGGACGGCTGTCTCCCGTTCGTCATGTCCATCGGGCTGAAGTTGCTCAGCCGGTTCATTCCCGGACTCGTGGTTGAATAGCGGTTCAGCAGAGCGGAGGTCGCATGTCGAGCCTGTTGCAAGTCCTGCTTTCCCTGGTGGGCACCGCCCTGGTGCTGGCCCTCGCCGCGCAGAGCCTGCAAGAAATCCTGAAGGTGATGTTCGCGCTGAAGGGCAAGGCGCGGATAGATGCGATCGCGGGCCTGATCCGCGAATCGGGCAAGGCGACCGGTCTCTCCAAGGCGGAGACCGACAAGATCTTCGACCAGATCGTAGAGCGGCTGCGCGGTCTGGCGCAGGATGGGGTGCGCAAGGACAAGGTCCGGCTCGACTGGATAACCCCGGAGAAGCTCAAGTCCCTGATTAAGAGCGCGAGCAACGATCCCACGGTCGCTTCGAAGTTGAATCAGCTCTCCGACCGTGCCATCGAATGGTTCGATCTTTCGATGGCGCCGGTAGAAGAACGTTACCGCCGCCGCATGCGGGGGTGGGGTGTTCTGACCAGCGCCATCGTGGTGCTGGGACTCAATGCCGATGCGTTGACCATCGTCCAGCAGGCGAGGATGGACCCTGAGTTCCGGGCCCGGGTGGATTCGGCTACCAGCGTTGCTCAAGGTCTCAGGAAGCAGGCGCAGGCGGTCGCGGACTCCTTCAAAGTCGCGGGGAGCGATTCCCTGAAACAGGCTCTCGGACACCGCAGCGACAGCTTGAACCTCGCGGTGCTGAACGTGGCCCGCTCCACGATCGGGTCCGGCGCCTTCCTCGGCTCTCCAGCGAACTGGCGCTTGCGGGATTTCAGGTGGTGGATTGGAATCGTCGCGTCGGTGCTGCTGGTGAGCCTCGGTGCTCCGTTCTGGCACGATCTGCTGGAGACGCTCTTCGGACTCAAGAACCGGATGGAGGCGCAGGCCCAGCAGGCGGCCAGTGCCGTGATTAGAGGCGAGTAGAAGGGCTTCGCGTTCACCACTCGACCTGGACCCATGAACACCTATCGCGTGAAGAAGGGCGATACCCTCGGCAAGATTGCGAGGCAATTCTACGGCGACTCGGCGCGATTCCCGCTGATCGTGGCGGCGAACAATGTCCCCGATCCCGACCGGCTCACGATCGGCCAGGTGTTGATCGTGCCGGACCTGCTGGTCGCCGAGACCGGCCTGACTCCCCGCACCACTCCTCGCGATTCCCCGGCGAGGACGAGGTCCACTCGCCCCGCAGCACTGAGTGATCGACGGTTGAGCGGATTGCATCCCATCGTGGCCAGTCGTGCCCGGGCAATGCTCGACCTCTGCAGCCTGGCGGGCCTCGCCATCCTGGTGACCCAGGGCGTCCGCACCTGGGAGGAACAGGATGCGCTCTTTGCCAAGGGCAGAACCGTCCCGCCTATCGGCGCTTCGCACATCGTGACCAAGGCCAGAGGAGGACAGAGCTACCACAATTTCGGCCTCGCCTTCGACATCATCGTGCTGGACTCCATGGGCAAGACCGATTGGAACACGTCTCATCCCGGCTGGAAGCGGGCCGCAGAGGCGGGGCGATCGGTGGGACTCGAATGGGGCGGGGATTGGAAGGGGTTCAAGGACATCCCGCACTTCCAGTACACCGGAGGTCTGACGCTGGCCGAGTGCCGGGCGCTGTTCGCGGATGGGATCGAGGCGGTGTGGGAACGGTTGGTCTAATCGGGAGAGCGCCATGAAACGCAAGACCAGGTTCCGCTACGACGTCAGCCAGGGGGAGACGGTAACGATCAAGGTCACACCGATCGAGACCGGACCGCGAGTGACGGCGGCGGATAACGGAGAGACCCTCGAGAACTCCGGCGGGCCGGATACGCCCACGTTCGAGTTGGAAGTGACGCAGGTCCCCGGCAACAGTCACTTCGTCATCGTCGAGTGCAGCTTCCTCGACGACGATCCCAACACCGCGCACTTCGACTTCGAGCTGCGTGGCTCCAAGGGCGGCGTTTTCAAGGACGTCGTGGTCCGAAAGACCAATCAGATCTGGGATCCCGAATTCCGCTTCACCGTCAGCTGAGGAGTACCGTCATGGTGATCCGATGGGTCTCATTCAAGACGCCGCTCCTTCTCATGACGCTGGCGTGTTGGTTCCTCCCAGCGGCTGGTTCCCTGTGGGCCCAGGAATACGAAAACCCGCCCGAGGTGCTGCGCGACGCGGCGTCGCGTGGAGCGGCCGACATTCTTTCCGAACTCGAGCGGGGGACTCCGGACACTGCTGCGGCCCAGTCGCTGGATGAAGTATGGCCCCGCCTGGTGTTTTACACCGTCGCCGACGCCCTTCCCGGCGACGATCCACACGAGGTTCGCGGTCTTCAGGCGTACCGCTACCTGGCGGAGTTGGGCCGCACCGACAAGCAGCTCGGCGCCTCGAGCAGCGGACCCGGCAGCACTTCTCTCGCCGAAAAACCGGGGATTCCCGAGCTGCTCGCGCTGGCGCTGGAGCATGGTGCCATCGAGCAGTCGGTGAGCGGGACAGGCCTGACGCTCTCGACCTCCCCCTATGCCTTCGTTCGTGTGCTCGAGCCGGACAACGCCGCGAATTTCGAACAGTACGGCCTGTGGAGACGCATCGGCGGATCGGTGACCTTCGACATGCGCTCGGAAGATCCCACGGTGGCGAATGTCGATATCAATCAGGTGGCCGAATGGTCAGTCCGAGTCCGGGTAATCGGTGACCGTAGTACTCGTACCCGGAAGTTCACCAAGCGATGGAGCGAAGTCGTTCAACCGAAAATCCAGGCTCGCCTCAACGCGTTGACCAAAGGCACCAGTGCGGCAATCGACGGCTCACCGGAGCTGCGTGATGCCGCGGATTCGGCCTCGGAGGCGTTGCAAGGCCAGATCGCAGGGTATCTCCAAAACAGCGATGGTGTCCCTCGCGAGCAAAGAATCGAGGCTATCACGGCGCTGACGCTCTCCACTCTCAAGACGAGTGTCTTTGACCCGATCTCGGAGAGCCGCATCAAGCTGAGCGAGGAGACCTTCCGCGCGATCACCGTGGCGATGAGTGGACTGGTCAAGGCACACGAGGACCTGTTCACCGCCCAGCAGGACCTGGGCGGCATTCTCGATGAGCTCAACCGATCCCCATTGCTCACCGTCGCGTTCACTCATCACACCAAGGTCCAGGGGTCGGCGTATTCCGACGCCAAGCTCCTCTTCGAGACCCACGTCGCTCCCTTCGACGCCGTGGTCAACGGGTTCATCTCCTGGTACGACCATCCGGATCCAGCGTTTAACCAGGAGTCGGTGCGGGACTTCGGGGGGACGGTCGAGCTGGCTGGATCAGTGAAGAACCCCTTTGGTCGCTCCAAGAAGCTGGACGTGGTGGAGCCGATCCTGATCTCGGCGGCCTACCAGCTGAGTCGCCTGGAGGAAGCGTCTGATGCCATCCACATCGCGCAGGTAAAGGTCTCCATTCCGGTGACGACCGGGGTGACGTTGCCGCTCTCGGTCACCTACGCCAGTCGGACCGATCTGATCGATGAGGATGAAGTGCGGGGCAACTTCGGCTTCAGTCTGGACCTGGACAAACTGTACGCGCTGGCGCACGCCTTCACCGGCCTCTGAGTGGACAACCGCGCGCTGGGCCTCGGCTTCGTTGCGGCAGCCGCGGTCGCGGTGGTTTCGATCACCCGCCCCAGCGCGCCGCGAACCGAATCAGTGGACTCCGCCAGCGTCGCTCAGGCCGCGAAAGAGACCGGACCGGCCGACGCGCCCTTCGAACGCGGGGAGGATCTGCTCGCCGGCTTCTTCGGTGCAGCTCCCACCGTCAGCGACACCTTCTCGCTCGACGTTCTGATCGCCTGCGTCCCGGATCCCTACGACTCCCATCTCGACTGGTCCTTCGACGGGGCGCTGGAAACCATCCGCCGCGCCTTCGAGACGGCCGGCTACGTGACCGACCGCTTCTGGCTCCCGGCCCAACGCGACAGCGCGCGGCGAGCCGGTCACGGGCGAGTCGCCCTGCGCGAGCTCAGGCCGGGCGTTGTGCTGTTCCGGAGCAGCAAGCCGGGTGACCACCGGCTGCACCTGCTCTACCTGATTCACGAGCTGCCCACCCGCGGCATCTACAAGGAGGCGCTGAGTAGCGCACTGGAAGAGCGCCGCCTCCTGCTGGGCTCCGGAAAACTGCCGCTCCGGGCGGAACGCGCCGGGCCGATTCGCATCATTGGCCCGAATTTCTCCGGCTCCGCGCTTTCCCTCCAGTTGGGACTTAAGAGCTGGCTCGCCCGGCACCCCGAGGACTCGGTGGAGATGTTGAGCGGGACGGCGACCAGCCGGGAGAACATCGCGACGCTGGACCTCCCGGCACTGCGCATGCACTTCAGGGCGACGATCAACGCCGACGACCAGTTGAGTGCGTCGATGAAGGTCACAATGAAGCGGCTGGGACTCAGCGATTCCCAGGTCGCGCTGCTGCGGGAATCCTCGACCCAGTACGGGCAGGGACTGATCGCCGATACGAGCGACTTCCTCATCGTTCCATTTCCGATGAGCATTTCGAGCCTGCGCACCGAGTACCAGCGGGTTCCCTCGGCGGAGGAGGCAGCGCAGGCCTTGCCCGGTGGAGAGGCGCCCCGACTCCCGCTCGACCTGCTCGATCCAGCCCGACCCAAAGAGGACTTTCCGGTCACCTCGCGGCTCTCGCCCCTGGCCCTGGATCTGATGCTCGACGACCTGGCGCGAACGCTCACTCGCCACCGGATCCGGATGGTAGGCCTGCTGGCGACCGACGTGCGGGACAAGCTGTTCCTGGGGGAGGAGCTGCGGAAGCGGATGCCCGATGTGCAGTTCTTTACCTATGAGAGCAACGTGCTGTATTTGCGCTCGGACAAGAACCTCGCCCTTCGTGGCATGCTGGTGTTTGCGACCTATCCACTCATTCTCGACAACCAGTGGTTCACGGCTGATGCAGAACAAAAGCAGCGTTTCGCCTTCAGCAGCGACGGAGTGCAAGGGACCTACAACGCCACCCTCATGCAGCTCGGCTACGAGAAGGCGGTCCTCGACTACCGGCCAACCAGGAAATACCGGGAGGACAAAGATCCGCAGCCCGGAGACCCCCCTCGAGATTCCTTGTTGCAAACGCGGTTGAGGCCGCCAGTGTGGCTTTCCACGGTTGGCAACAAGACCTTCCTTCCCATTCGCATCGACACGGTTTTGGATACCAGCTACCTCGCCGCCCCCTGCAAGGTTCCAACCCAGTGTCCCGCAGTGCCGAAGAAGTACCCGTCCCTCAATCTCCCGTTCTTGCCATTGGCGGCGATAATGCTCGCCGGTTTCGCTCTGTTCGTTCTGGGCGTCGGCAACATCAGGCTCGATCTCCAGCGCCGATCGCACGCCCGAACAGGAACCAGCTGGGAGTATGACCTTCGGCCAATCCCGGACCAGCTGGCCGAGAGTTCTCTGCGGCTGCATGACCGGTTTTACGGTCTGCTCAGGGTCGTTGCGTTCTTCTGCATACTGCTCGCAACTTGTGCGCCGGTGCTCAGACTCGTGTTCCGCACCAATAGCGATGTCGCCCTCAAGGTTTTGGGGGCGCTGATCACGATTGCCGGTGTGGCTGGTGTGACCGCGCTCCTGAGCGGGATCGTCTCGGTGCTGACACTCGCGGCCCAGCTAGGCCGGCAGGGGCTCAAGTATTTCTGGAGCGGCCCCTGGCGCATTCCGAGTGAACCGTGGGCCTGGCGAGTTGATGTGCTGGCACGAATCGCCACGGCAGTGTTCGGGGTGGTCTATCTGAGCCTCTCGATCGGCTTCGTCACCGACATCATGAATCTGTCGAAGCCCGACCCGGGGCGATGGTGGCTGTTCTTTCGCCGCGCGGTCGAGATCGACAGCATGGTGTCGCCGGTACTCCCGCTTGTGCTGGGGGGTCTCGGTCTCGCAGTGTGGTGTACCTGGCACCTCCGGCGAATCGCACTGCTGCAGCAGCGGACCATCTTCGAGAGCGTCTGTGAGACCGAGTTGAGCTCCCCACGCAAACCTCGCACGACGTTCCGCACCGCCCTCCGAGATGACCTGCGCCGCTCCGCCGTGGATATCCGAACCATCCGGCTTCGACTGTTTCGGGTGGCTCCCAGCAACTGGGCTGTGGGGCTCATTGTCGCTTTCCTCTGCCTCGGTGTCTGGGTCGGGCCTCAGTTCGGACGGTCGTTGGAAGCGCTCATGAGCGACGCGCCGGATGGGGTACCCATGTTCGACAAGCTCTTCCGGCTAATGGTCTTCGCCATGCTGCTCGCGACGTCATGGGGCGCGTTCCGCCTGGCAGTCGTATGGCTGGGCCTGAGGAAGTGCCTCGAGGGATTCGCCCGGATGCCGATCGTTACCGCGTTCGATCGCCTGCCACCGCGCCTGGCACGCCTGACCCAGCTCTCGCTGCCCGGCCCCGCGTCGGGAACCGCGATCGGCGCCGTGGCCGATCTGCAATGGCTCCACCTGCAGGGCATCCACCAGGCCAAGAAAGACGAGTTTGCCGAGGAACTGGGGCCGGATCGTGCCGAGCTGACGGAAGTCGTCGCCGATTTGATGAAGGAGCCTGCCGCGCAGGAGCTCGCACTGACCTCGAGGGGCCGCCGGGCCCTCGTCGAGCGCCTGGGCACCCTGCACGACGTTCTGCGCGAGCTGTGGCGTCTCGAGCCGATGAAGGCCGACGTCAACGCGTTGATCGAGGGGCTGAACAAGGAATTCGAGAAACCGTCGCCTCGCGGCGGCGAAGAAGCCTCCACTGCTCTCTTGATTCGGCGAGGATTCTCCGGTCCGGTCCGGCTATGGGTGCGCGCCGCGGAGGAGTACGCTGGAACCCGGATGGTGGAGTACGTCGAGTGGGTTACCCGTCACCTCCGAGAGCTTGCGCTGTTCATGCTGCTCTCGCTCCTGTTGGCCACTCTGCTGCTCTCCAGCTACCCCTACCCTCCGCAGAGCTTACTGCGGCTGATCCTCCTCGTGGTTCTCGGTGGGACCGTCGGGAGCCTCATTTTCGTCCTGATCCAGATGAACCGCGACGAAGTATTGAGCCGGATCGACCGTACCGAGCCGGGGAAGGTGACCTGGAATCTGAGATTCGTGATGAACCTGCTGACCTTCGGGGCCCTGCCACTGCTTACCCTGCTGAGCTCCGAGTTCCCCGAACTGCGGAAGTTCCTGTTTGCGTGGGCGGAGCCGATTCTGAAGATGTTGGCGAAACAATAGTACCGAGTACCGAGTACCGAGTACCGAGTAGCTAGTAGCTGGTACTGGGTACTGAGTCATGTAATTGGACTTGGGGTGGCTGGCGGCTCCAACGTGTATTCGGTACTAGGTACTCGGTACTCGGTACTTTTTAGTACCTCCCCAAATAATTCTCCACCTCCCACCGCGTCACCTGGGTGTTGTACCGCAGGACCTCCTCCCGCTTGGCTTCGAGGAAGCGCTCGGTCAGGTGCTCGCCCAGGGCCGCCTTGATCACGTCGTCCTTCTCGAAGCGATCCAGCGCCTCGTGCAGGTCCCGGGGCAGGTCGTCGATCTGGTACTTCCGCCGGTCGCGATAGCTCATCCGGAAAATGTTGCGGTTGACCGGCTCCCGGCATTCGAGCTTCTGCACCACGCCATCGAGCCCGGCCGCGAACTGCACCGCGAGAGACAAATAGGGATTGGCAGAAGGGTCCGGCATCCGAAGCTCACAGCGAGTGCCGACTCCGCGCCGCTCCGGGATCCGGACCAACGGAGAACGGTTCCGCATGGACCAGGCGACGTTGACCGGCGCCTCGTAGCCCGGCACCAGGCGCTTGTAGCTGTTGATGAGCGGATTGGTGATGGCGCAGAATCCCCTGGCATGCTGCAGCAGTCCCTCGACGTAGCTCAGCGCTACCGCCGAGAGCTGATGGTCCGTCTTCGGGTCGAAGAAGGCGTTGTCCTTGCCGCGGAAGAGGGACTGGTGGGTATGCATGCCGCTCCCGTTCTGGCCCATGATCGGCTTGGGCATGAAGGAAGCGACGAAGCCGTGCCGGTTCGCCACGTTCCGCACCACGAAGCGGAAGGTGGCGATGTTGTCCGCCGTAGTCAGCGCGTCGGCGTACTTGAAGTCCACCTCGTGCTGGCCCGGCGCCACCTCGTGGTGCGCCGCCTCGACCTCGAAGCCCATCAATTCGAGATCATTCACGATCATCCGCCGGATTTCTTCACCCCGGTCTACTGGCGTCAGATCGAAGTACGAGGCGTCGTCGTGGGTCGTGGTGGTCGGATTGTCGGAGGCATCCTTCTCGAAGAGAAAGAACTCCACCTCGCAGCCCGCCATCAGAGTGTAGCCCAGATCCTCGGCCTTGCCGATCGTGCGCTTGAGCGTCAGCCGGGGACATCCCGCGAAGGCCTCGTGATCCGGGGTGTAGATGTCGCAGATGAGGCGCCCTACCCGCCCGCCCTCGTCGTCGGACGGCAACAGCCGGAAGGTCGGCAGGTCGGGGACGAGGAGCATATCGCTCTCCTCGATCCGCACGAACCCCTCGATGGACGAACCATCGAACATGATCTCGCCGTCCAGCGCCTTCTCGAACTGGCTCTTCGGCACCTCGACGTTCTTGTTGATCCCCAGGATGTCGGTGAACTGGAGCCGGAGAAAGTCCACCTGGAACTCGGTGGCCAGTTTCAGCACCTCGGTCTTGGAGACCCGGTCGAAGTGGCGGGGGAAGTCGGACGCTGGCGGACGCGATGGGGGCATAGGGAGAGAAAAGTAAGGAGGACTGAGGACTGGGGACTGAGTGGTACCGAGTACCGAGTACCGAGCTAAGAACTAAGGCCTGATGGCTGACGGCTCCACTCAGTCCTCAGTCCTCAGTCCTTTCTACTCGTCACTTAGCTGAGACTATCGAGAATCTTCCACAGCTCGATCGGGCTGAACTCGCTGAACCGGTCGACGATGTCGCGCTCGGTCCATTCCCGGAAAATCCAGCCCGTACTGCGATGGCGGGAGCCTTCGACGAAGTGCAGCCGGCCTTCGGCCAGCCTGCCTTCGCTCCGAGTCTCCAGATACACGCTCCAGCGGACCTGGCTGCGGGCCAGGTCGCCCAGATGCCGTGCGGCGGGGGCCTCGGGGAGAACTGCCGGTTGGGGGTGCTGAGGAATACCCATCGTCACTCCCTCGGTGGTTGTGTTGACGGTAATGCGGACGGGTCCGGCCCGCCACCCCGTTGGGCGGACAGGCGGTAGGGCGGGATGGCGGACGGGACCGGCAGGACCGGCAGGACAGCCGGAATACGACGGGTAATCTCTTGCCCGACCTGACCGACCTGACCGACCTGACCGACCTGTCCGCCCTGTTCGCCTGCCGCCCTACCGCCTTCCCGCCTGTCCGCCCTACATTCACCCACTCATGACCTGCCCCGCCTGCGGTGCCAATGTCACCGGAAACTTCTGCGCCGAATGCGGGACCGCTATAACCGCCCGCCAATGCGTGAAATGCCAGGCCACACTCTCGCCCGGGGCCAGGTTCTGTCACCGCTGCGGCCACGCGGTCAACGGGGCCAAGGCAAGCTCAGACACGCCCTGGTACGTGGCATTGACCATCATCGCGGTAGCGGTTGGAGCGATCCTCTACGGGGTTCTGGTCAAGCATCCCGAGGCAGCGCGGCCGGATATGGCCAACACCGGCGCCCCGGCGAGCGGCCCCTCGGGTCCCAGACCGCCCGACATCAGCCAGATGAGTCCGGATGAGCGGTTCATCCGGCTCAACGACCGGGTGATGAACGCGATCGAGCAGGGCGACTCGGCCACTGCCACTCGGTTTCTCCCGATGGCGCTCGCCGCCTACGGGCAACTGGATCGCAGCGACATCGATCTCCGCTATCACGCCGCGATCCTCCACGTGGCCGCCGGCGATCTCCCCGAAGCGGCAGTGCTCGCCGATTCGATTACTGCCGAGGTGAAGGATCACCTCTTTGGATCGATGATCCGGGCCGCTGTCGCCGAGGCCAAAGGCGATAAGGCAGGGATTGCGAAGGCCCACCAGGCGTTTCTGAGTCACTACGACGCGGAAATCGCCCAGAATCGCCCCGAATACCAGGAGCATAAGGCGGCGCTCGAAGAGTTCCGCCGCCAGGCATCCCAGACTCCATGACCACTACGATCCACGTCGCCCACAGTCCTGATTCCGACGACGCGTTCATGTTCTACGCCCTCGCCGAGGGTAAGATCGACACCGGCGACCTGCGTTACGTGCATGAGCTGTCGGACATCGAGTCGCTGAATCGCCGCGCCCTCAAGGGTGAGCTGGAGGTGACCGCCGTCTCGATCCACGCCTATGCCTATCTCTATCGGACCTACGCCCTGCTGAACAGCGGCTCCTCGATGGGAGACCGCTATGGCCCGCGACTCGTTTCGAAGACGGCACGACCGACGGATTCCAGATCGGCCCTCCGTGGGCTCCGCATAGGGGTTCCGGGCAAGCTCACCACGGCGTATCTCACTCTTAAGCTCTTCCAGCCCGAATTCACGGAGGTCGTTCTGCCTTTCGACACGATTGAGGACGCGGTGCTGGGGGGAGAGGTGGATGTGGGCCTGTTGATCCATGAGGGTCAGTTGACCTTCGCCGATCGGGGTCTCCACCTTTGGACTGACTTGGGAGAATGGTGGTACGAGGACACCGGGCTCCCCCTCCCCCTTGGCGGCAATGTCGTGCGGCGCGATCTCGGCCCGGCGGTTATTCAGCAGGTGGCCCGGGATCTCAAGGCGAGCATCGTATATGCTCTCGAACACCGCGCCCCGGCCTTGGTGCATGCCAGCCGGTTCAACCGAGGAATAGGCGAAGAGCGAACCGACCGGTTCGTCGGGATGTACGTGAACCATTGGACCGTGGACTATGGAGACAAGGGGCGGGAGGCGGTGCGTGCCCTGCTCGACCGGGCTTGGTCTGCCGGGCTCGTTCCAGAAAAAGTCGCTGTGGAGTTTGTGTAGCCTTTCAGCTTGGTGACACGGGATATATTGTTAGAGGACTGAGGTTTAGGCGGACCATCGGGTCCTGACCGACGGAGGCAGAGTGCCCTTGTCCGACGCGCCGATCAGCATACTCGTGGTGGATGACGAGGAGCCGATCCGTAACGCACTGAAGAAATTCCTCACACAGCAAGGGTACGACGTCAGCACCGCAGCCTCCGGAGACGAGGCCCTGAAGGCCTTACAACGGCAGAAGATTGCCTGCGTGCTGCTGGACGTGCGGATGCCGGGCCGGAGCGGGATCGATCTGGTGCCCCAGGTGATCGAGCTCGAGCCCGCGATTGCCATCCTCATGCTCACCGCGGTCAACGATGCCACGACTGCTGCACTGTGCATGCAGCGTGGCGCCATGGACTACCTCACCAAGCCGATCGATTTGAGCGACCTGGCCCGCGCCATCCTTCGGGCCATCCGGCGTCGCGACAGCATGATCGAGCAGCAGAACCTCAACCAGTGGCTCAAGGAAGAGGTTGCTGTTCGTACCGCCGAGCTGCGGCGGGAGCGGGGCAAGCTGGAGCGGATCTCGGTCGCGACGCTGGAGGCCCTGGTCAATGCGCTCGAGGCGAAGGACGCCTACCAGCGGGGACATTCGGCCCGCGTCGCCGATATGGCTGCCATGATCGCCTCCGAGCTCGGCATGAACGACGAGGATGTCGAGAGGGTCCGGATGGCCGGCCGGCTGCACGACATCGGCAAGATCGGTGTTCGGGAAGAGGTCCTGAACAAGGAGGGCCCGCTCACCAGCGAAGAGTACGAGTCGGTGAAGCAGCACGTGGTGGTCGGGTCCCAGATTCTCGCACCACTGGCGCATCTGGGAGAAATCATCTCCTTCGTGAGGAGCCATCACGAGCGCTGGGACGGGCAGGGGTATCCCGACAAGCTCCGGGGTGACGCGATTCCCGTGGGGGCCCGGATTCTGGGCGCGGCCGAGATCTACGACGCCCTCACGACATCGCGTCCCTACCAGGAGAAGATGCCGCCCGACGTGGCGGTGGAGCGGATGCGGGACCTCGCTGGGACGGTGATCGACCCCGATGTGTACAAGGCGCTCGAGTCCGCGGTGAAGCGCAGACAGGCGCTGGTTTTCCTGGACGACGCAAGGGCGTGATCCGGCTTCGGGGTATTTCCCCGCACGAGGTCGGGGGCCGCCCGGTTGGCGGCCTTTGCCTTTTAATACGGTGCGGCTTCCGGGAGACCGGCCCGTTGCACCGCCGTCGTGAGCGTGCCTGATGAGTAAGCTGGTTCTGGTCATCGAGGACGATCCCGATCAGCGGCGCTTCCTGGAACGGATGCTGGGCGCGAGTGGCTATCGCGTGGTTACCGTGGCGGACGGCGAAGCCGGATTGTCCGCCGCCGCGGCTCAGACTCCAGACGTGGTGGTGCTAGACGTGATGATGCCCCGCCTCAACGGGTACCAGACCTGCCGCAAACTCAAGAAGGACCCGCGCACCGCCCGGTGCCCGGTGATCATGCTCACCGCGAAAGATCAGGCCGCCGACGAGTACTGGGCGACCGAAGTCGGGGCCGACGCCTTTCTCAGTAAGCCCATTGATCTGCCCATCCTCCTGGAGACGCTAGGACGGCTCACCGAGTCTTCGTGAACTGGCTGACCATAATCCTGGGTTTTACCGCCACGGTCACCGTGGTCGGTCTCCTGGCCATCCTCACCTGGCTGCTGCATACCGGTCACCTGGCGCGGGCAGAGCGCCGGCTGGCCGAGCGGAAGGGGATCTACCGCGAAGTGGTGACCGGGCTCGCCACGCGAGAACGAGCCCTGCTCGAACCCGAGATCCACCAGCTTCGCACTCTCCGCGATTTCGAGGCCTTGGAGGCGGTGCTCGAGGAACAGGCTCGCAGCTCGACCGAACGTCCCGCCTGGCTGCTCGACGCGTACGATCGCCTCGGCCTGGTCGAGAACTACGCGACCCGGCTCAGAAAAGCGGAGAAGTGGCGGGAGCGCGCCTTCGCCGCTGAGCTGCTCGGACGAGTCGGCAACGCCAAAGCAGTCCCTGCCCTGCTCGAGACCATTCAGGCCACTCGCACCGAGGATGCCGACGTCCGGGAAATCGCGCTCCGCGCGCTCGCCCGGATCAAGGACCCCCGCGCGGTCGTACCCTTGGTCGAGGCCCTGAGAAAGTCTGAGGTCTGGCTGGCTCCTCGGATCGCCGACATCCTGGGCCGCCACGGCGACGTGGTCGTGGACCCGATGATCGCTTTTCTCACCGAAAGCACTCGTCATCCCGCCCGGGCCTGGGCCGCCAACATTCTCGGGGAACTCCGCGCCCCTCGGGCATTCCCAGTACTGGTGCAGGCGCTGGGAGATTTGGACGACGAGGTTCGGGCCAAGGCGGCCGGGGCACTGGGGCGTTTGGGAGACCGCCGCGCCATCACCTACCTGCTCGACACCCTGCTCACCGACCCCGCGCCATTCGTCCGCGCCCGGATCGCCGGCGCCCTGGGGCAATTCAACGAGCCTGAAGTCATCGAGCGGTTGGTACGGGCCCTGGGCGATCCGGCCTGGTGGGTCAGGATGCGCAGCGTCGAGGCGCTGGAGCAGATCGGGCCGGTTGCCGAGTCGCCCCTCCTGCTGGCACTGGACGACCCGGATCCGGAGATCCGGATCCGTGCTGCGGTCGCCCTCGAGCGCCTCGGCGTCCCCGCCCGGCTCATCAGTCGGATTGAAAGCGGCGACCTGGGACAGGACGCACTCGGCACTCTCACCAAGTTTGCGGTGGCCGGTGCCAGGGAGATGCTCGCCGAGCACCTCCACCACCCTTCGGCCAACGTCCGAGGTACAGTCCTCGACGCCGTTCGGGTAGCGCTGCGCCGCGATCTTGGCACCGAACTGATCGAATGTGCTCAGCTGGATCCGGAGCCGGCCGTTCGAGCCTCCGCACTCGAAGCTCTGCACGCTCTTGGAATCCGTGAGTCGGTGCCCGCCGCCCTCGATTGCCTGGGCGATGCCGATCCGAAGGTTCGCGCCCAAGCCATGTCTCTGCTGGGAGACCTTGGCGGTCAGGATCTCGCCGATGTCATTCGGCCTCGCTCATCTGATCCTCAGCCGCTGGTTCGCGCGGCCGCAGCCCGGGCGCTTGGGCTGGTTCGGGCGCGAGACGCGACCGAAGAGTTCACCCGACTGCTGCGAGACCCCGAGCCGCAGGTCCGCGCGGCGGCGGCCGATGGTGTCGCCGGTGCCAATGCCCGAGTGGCTGCGCCCGTCCTCACCGATTTACTGGGAGACAACGACCCCGAGGTTCGTCTCGCGGTTGCCCGGGCACTGGGCGCTCTGGGCGACGCCGGCGCGGTGAAACCCATGCTCCGTATCTTCCGCGATGCCGATCCCGCACTACGCCTGACACTGATTCAGAGCATTGCGCGGCTCGACCCGGCGGCGCTGGAAGAGCTGATCGATCTCCTTCTGGAAGCGAAGGACGCGCCAAGCCGAGTCGGAGTGGTCGAGACGATCGGGCACCTCAAGTCCGAGCGCTCATTCCATCTCCTGGAGCGGCTCTGGCGCGACGAGGCGCCAGCTGTTCGCGTGGCCGTCGCCAATGTGCTCTCCAGGTTTGACGCGGAACGGGTCGCGCCACTCCTGGCAGAGGGGCTGAGCGATCCCGAATCCCTGGTGCGGGCCCGCGCGGTGGACGGTCTGGTCCGGCTGGGACGCAACAATTTGGGCGGGGAGATCGTGAAGCTGCTGGCCAACGATCCCTCTTCCCTTGTCCGCGAACGGGCCGCTCTCGCCGCCGGGATCTTTCGTCACCCCGGAGCGGAGATGGCACTGCTCAATGCCTGCCGCTCCGATCAGCCCCTGAGCGTTCGCGCCGCTGCCGCGCTCGCCATTGGCGCCTACGACCAGGAGAGCATGTTGACCCGGGTACTGGAAATGGCGGACGAGGCCGAGCTGCGCGACATGATTCGCGAGCGCCTGAAGAGCGACTCGGAGTATCGTCTGCTCGGTCTGAGGCTACGCGAAGCGCGACACGTGGAGTTGCGCGCGCTTGCCTCGACCTCCCGGGAGCAGATGGAAGCCACCCTGGCCGAAGGGATGCGGGGCGTGCTGAGCGCCGAGCAGCGGATACGCCTCGTCGCGGGACTCAAGGCCTTCCAGGGCGAGCGTAGCCGCAGCGCGCTGCTTCAGGTGATCCGGGGAGACCCTAGCCCGGAGGTCCGCGCCGCGGCCCTCAGGGCGGTGGGAGAACTGCTGGAGGAGGAAGAGTTGTTCCTTACGGCGAGTCGCGCCCTGGCAGATCCGCACCGCGATGTGCGGCACGCGGCGATCGCCCTGTTCCAGCGGATCGGCCCCGAGAAGGCCCTGCCAGCATTGGTCCGCCAGCTCAAAGGCGATGATGACCCGGTCACCCTGCAGGCCGTGGCCAACCGTGCCGAAGCCGACTTCGATGCCTTCGTGGATCTGGCACTCGGGGTAGCGCTCGATGGGCAGGAAGCCATCATGGTGGCGCGGGTCGCGCGCTTCATGCACCACCCCGGCCTGGCCCGGGTGCTCGGCGTGATTGCCCGGAGCGAGACTCCGGATGTCCGCGACGCCGTCGCCCGGGCGTGGGCCGGGCGACCCGACATGATCGACCAGCCGGCGCTGGAGCGCATGACGGCCGACCCCACGGTCTCGGTGCGCCGCGGCGCCGTCCAGGCGTGGCGCGGAGCCCGGCATTGGGATCGGCTCGCGCTGATGCTCAACGACCCCGATCCCGGAATCCGTCAGGATGTGGCGCTGGCTTTCCTGGACGCTCCCGACGTGGCGCCACTCGCGGCGTTGGAGCAGGATCCCGACGAAATGGTGCGCGCGATGCTCTTCGCGGTCCGCCTCCTCCACGGCGATACCGGCGAGATCTCCGGACTCTCGGTCTCCCGGCCGGCCGCGGCAACCGCGATCCGTCGCGCGCGCCCCACCGACTGGCTCCGGGAAACGGCGCGGGGCGCTCTCGAAGGGAAGGAACGGGTGCCCGCGGCACTCGCCCTCGCGGTCCTGGACGATGAAGTAGCCTATCACGTCATGCGCGCCGATCCGCTGCGGACCATCCGCGACCAGGTGACCCGGATGCTCGCCGGCTGGCGGGAGTCGCCCGACGCCCCGCGCCAGGCATGAGCAGGGACCTCGTCGCGCAGATCGCCGGGATAATCGGGGTCATTCTCCAGCCGTTCTTTCTCACCTATTTCCTGCTCTACAACGGCTACATGCTCACCTTGGTGGCGCTCTCCGCCCGCCAGGTGCGCCGCCGGGTCGCCGGGCATTTCGTCGAAGACCTCGACCTGATCGACGAGAGCGACTACACCAAGCCGCTCACGATGGTGATCCCTGCCTTCAACGAGGAAGTGACCATCGTTGACAGCATCACCAACCTCATTCACTGCGACTATCCCCGGTTCGAAGTCGTCGTGGTCAACGATGGTTCCCAGGACCGGACGATGGAGGTGCTGAAACGCGCCTTCCGTCTGCGTCGTACCGATCTGCCGTACCGGGACGCCATCGGCACCGCCCGAGTTCGGGGCACCTACCAGGCGACGATCACTCTGCCCAGGAACGTTTCACAGCTCGTGGTGATCGACAAGGAGAATGCGGGGAAGGCGGACGCTCTGAACGCCGGCATCAACGCCTCCACCGCGCCCTACTTTGTCAGCCTGGATGCCGATTCCATACTCGACCAGCGGGCGCTGAAGGAACTGATGCGGATGGTCCAGGAAGACCCCCGCATCGTCGCCGTGGGCGGACAGGTCGCCATTGCGAATGGCTGCACCATCCGGCATGGCAAGGTGGTAACTGTCGGCCTTCCGTCCCATCCGTGGGCCCGCTTTCAGATGGTCGAGTACCTCCGGTCCTTTACCACGGGCCGGACCGGACTCGACCGGCTGGACTCGGTGCTGATTCTCTCCGGGGTCTTCGCGGTCTTCGAGAAGGAAACGGTGATCCGGGCCGGCGGGTACCTCACTCCCCTGGTGCGTCACCGCCTGGTCGAGGAGTACGTCGGGGAGGGAACCGGCACCGTCTGTGAGGACATGGAAATTGTGGTCCGGCTCCATCGCTTCGTGCGGGACAAACTGCGGGACCGCCGGGTCGCCTTTATGCCGCACCCGGTGGCCTGGACCGAGGTGCCGGAGCGGCTCGACTCGCTGCGGAAGCAGCGCGGCCGCTGGTATCGCGGCCTGCGGGAGTCGCTTTTCTATCACCGAGCGATGGTCTTCAACCGGAAGTTCGGCCGGATCGGGTGGTTTGCCCTGCCCACGTTCTGGCTCTTTGAATACTACGGCCCGATGGTCGAGATCATCGGCTACCTCTTTCTGCTCACCTTCCTGTTCCTCGAATTCGTGCTGGGGATACCGGTTCTGAACGAGCGCTATGCCGTTGCCTTTCTGCTCGCCTCGCTCGGGTGGGGCACCCTGGTGAATATCTTTGCGGTACTCGTCGGGGCCTGGCGTTTCCGCTTTGGGCTCGCCGACAGCCTTCAGCGCGGCCTGCTGCCTTTCAATCGGCGCCGCGATGTCTTGATTCTTCTAGGTTACGCAGTCCTGGAAACCGTCTTCTGGCGGTTCCTGACGCTCTATTGGCGGCTTCGTGGTCTGGTAGATGCCTGGCAGGGAAAGAGCAGCTGGGAGAAGTTCGCGCGGGTAGGCTTCCAGAAACATCCGGAGGTTGCGCGTGCCTGAGACCACGGGGTTGCGGGTCCTCGCGGTGGATGATGACGATGCCGTTCTTCGCCTGATCGAAATGGTCCTCATCGCGGCCGGTTTCGACGCCACCCGCACCGCTCGCACTGCCAAGGAGGCGGTGGAGCGGGCCGCCGATGCCGACGTGGTACTCCTCGACTACAACCTCCCGGACGGAAACGGGATCGAGCTCCTGCCCAGCCTCCGGACGATTCCTGGCCAGCCGTCGGTCATCATGATCACAGCGCATGGCAACGAGTCGCTCGCGGCGGCGGCCCTCCGGCTCGGCGCGGAAGACTACCTCGTGAAGGACGCTTCCCTCGCCCAGCTGCTCCCTCAGGTCCTGGAGCGGGTGCGCCGGATCCGCGCCGTTCGCGAAGCACTAGCGGCGGCGGAGCGGGATCTGGTTCATGCGGAGCGGCTGGCCGCTATTGGACAGCTGAACGTCACCCTCCATCACACGATCAACAACCCGCTGATGGCCGCCTCCGCCGAGGCCGAGCTGCTGTTGAGCGATGCTGCCACCTTCACGCCGGAACAGCGGGAGTCGCTGGAGACAATCCGCTCTGCGCTCAAGACCATCCAGGAGACGCTCCAGCGCGTCAGTGCCCTGAGACACGACAAGACCGCGGAGTACGTGGAAGGCGTATCCATGATTGACCTCTCCCGCCGCACTCAGGCGACCCAGCTCGCCCTGGGTGAGGCGGTAGTGTTCCTCCCCGATGAAGACCTGGCCCGGGTCGTGAGCCTGCTGCTCAAACACGCCGGCTTCTCGGTGGAACGGGTGGAACGACTGGAGAACCTGGACGCGTCCGCCTCGCGCCTGGGGATCAACCTCGTCGTGTTGATGGGCACTGCGGGCGATGGGGCAGACGCATTTGGAGGTTTCCGGCCGGCGGCGGATCGAGGCTACACCCTGGTTGCGCTGGTTGCGGGAGATGGGAGTGCCGCACGGGAGGGCGGGGCCGACCTTGTGGTCAGCCTTCCCTTCGATCCCGGTACCTTCGTGAGTGAACTGCTGGCAGGGATGAAAGCCTAACGAGGCAGGAGCCGCTTCACCTGCTGGACAATTGCCCCGACCGAGACTGGTCGCCGCAGGACGACATTCCCTTCCGCAGCGAAGCGATCCCAGACTGGCTCCGCATAGACCCCGACAATGAGAATCAGCTTCGCCTCAGGCACCAGGCGGAGTAGCGCATCCACTGTTTCGGGAGTGGCGAAATCGTCGCCGTGGAGGTCCAGCACCACGAGGGGAGGGTGTTCCGGATCTCGCGCGAGGTGGTTCAACGCGCGCCGCAGCCCGGCCTGTGCGTTCACTTCGTACCCCGC
>Ga0068864_100000504_pt1 | contig 33670 bp, 25 predicted proteins | sample KBSSwiS72_FD_66586 | JGI IMG/M metagenome (GOLD analysis project Ga0068864, IMG submission 66586) | Switchgrass rhizosphere microbial communities from Kellogg Biological Station, Michigan, USA - KBS Switchgrass S7-2 | ecosystem: Host-associated > Plants > Roots > Rhizosphere > Soil ...
TACCTTATTCAGCAGAAACAGCTGACAGGTGCACGACCGAATTAGCAGTAATGGTACGACGCATTGAAGCGGACATCCTTCAAGCTTCGCTGTGGAACCTGCCCGGCGCTTCGCCCATTCTCATCCCTTAAACTGTTTAGATAATAATTTTCGCCAGCAGTGCCCTGACCGAAGTGACAAGACTCTCCCTCGGAACCTCAAACTGGCCCGGACGTTCCTGTAACCACTGATCGCGGTTTTCCGGGAGCTGTTTTGCCCGAGCCCGTCCTACCGACATGTCCTTGATAGTAACGACGCCTTTTGTCTTTTCGTCTCCACCGTAAAGCAGAACCACCGGGATCTCGAATTTATCGGCGTACTTGATCTGCTTGCCGGCCTTGTCGGCGCCGAGGTAAAGTTCCGTTCGGATTCCCGCACGGCGAAGTTCCCAGGTCATCGCGATGTAGTCGTCCTTCATTTGGGGGTCAAACGTTGTTACGAAAACATCTGCAGTCGACTTCCGCACTTTTATCTTTTCCAGGGCGCGTAACGCCGCAAGAAGACGATCCACTCCCATTGACGCTCCGGTCGCAGGAACGCGTTCACCCAGGAATCGCATCACGAGATCGTCGTAACGTCCGCCGCTGAATACGGAACCGAATTGCGGTGCATCGAGAAGTATGGTTTCAAAAACCGGACCGTTGTAGTACGCCAGACCTCTCGCGATGCTGAGATCGATGATGACGCGGTCCTCGTGATATCCGGCGACATCGAGGTATTGGGACATCTTGTCGAGTACGGCGATCTCATCATTGGCTCCCGGTATGGAGCCGAAGGTATCGTGCAGCTGCCGGATGACTTCGGATCTTTTGGGAGACTGGATCGCCAGAAAGTTTTCGATTTGCTCGACCTGTTCCAAAGAGAGGCCCAACCCTGGAATCTTGTCGCCGGACTCGTCCATATATCCCGTTGTCAATTCCAGTCGAACCTTGGTCTTGCCAATCTTTTCCAGCTTATCGATGACACGGAAAACATCGGACGCCCGCTCCGGTGTAATCGCAGCGTATGCCAGAAGCAGGTTCAACACTCGCCTGCTGGAAAAGCGCACCTGATAGTTGGATACACCAAGCGCTTCCATACTGTCGCAGATGATGCAGATAATTTCTGAATCCGCCAATTCGGAAGCGACCCCGACCGAGTCGATATCGAATTGCAGAAACTCGCGGAAGCGGCCGGGACCGGGTTTATCGGCGCGCCAGACCGGGCCAATGGTGTATCGCCGAAATGGTTTTGGCAGCTCTTTATATTGAGCAATGATCCGGGCGAGCGGAACGGTGTGGTCGAACCTCAGGCCGAGCTGTTCCTTTTCTGGATTCTGAACGGTGAAGATCGACTGTTGGATCTCCTGGCCGCCGGAGCCAGACAGCACGTCCAGGTATTCGACGGCAGGAGTAGTCAGGGGAACGAAACCGTAGAGTTCATACACGCCTCGAACCACGTCGATCATGTGCTGACGAGCCAGAGTATCTTCCGGAAGGAGATCCCTCAGCCCACGTGAAAGACGTGGTTGGACTAAATTCATATGAATACCGAAGAAGGGGGTCGAACCCTTGACCTCTGGATCCACAATCCAGCGCTCTGCCAACTGAGCTACTTCGGCCTGCTGCAGTAAACACTGCATTCTACGACATTCAAACGCGTATGCCAAAACATGGTGTCCGGCACCTCGTTCCCCAATTTCACGGAAATTGGGGAACGAGGTGCCGGACACCAAAAATATGGTAGAGTCCCACTTCCATTTTTGACCTTTGGCGAGGACTAACTATGTGGGAGCAGAATTATCAACCTATAGCGGATAGCCTGGGCATGTCCGCACTGGTTGCAGTGATTCCGATCGTCGTTCTGTTTGTGATGTTGGGAGCGCTTCGCAAACCGGCGTGGATGTCGGCATTGGCGGCCCTTGCGTCGGCATTTGTGATCGCCTTGGCGGCCTATGGGATGCCACTGCAGTTGACCCTGATGTCGACGCTCTTTGGCGCTGCATTTGGATTGTTCCCGATTGCGTGGATCGTTTTCAGTTCAATTCTCCTGTACCGTCTTGCGGTCGATACCGGAAAATTTGAAGTGATTAAGACCTCGATCGGTGGTCTCACCGATGACCGCCGGTTGCAGGCCCTGTTCATCGCTTTTTCGTTTGGCGCTTTCATTGAAGGCGCCGCCGGCTTTGGTGCTCCCGTCGCCGTTTCCGGCGCGATGCTGGCCGGTCTCGGATTCAATCCGTTTTACGCCGCAGGAATCTGCCTTCTCGCCAATACAGCGCCTGTTGCTTTTGGATCCATTGGTACTCCCGTATTGACTCTCGCCAACGTAACCGGTTTGCCGCTGCTCGCGCTCAGTTCCATGATTGGCCGCCTCTGCGCCATGATTTCCGTTCTGATTCCGGGGTACTTGATGGTGGTGATGGTGGGTCGCAAGAAAGCTGTTCAGGTACTCCCTGCGATCATTGCCTGCGGCGTCTCCTTCGCTGGAGTGCAATTTCTCGTTTCAAACACTCTGGGGCCGGAACTCACCGACATCATGAGTTCGCTTTCGTGCATCCTCGTAATGGTGGTTTTCATGAAGCTATGGAAACCCAAAGAAATTGTGCGTCTCGAGGGAGACAAGCCCATCACCATGGCCCTGGTCAAGCACACTCCCGCTCAGGTATTTATGGCATGGCTGCCCTACATGCTGCTCGTGGTGGCGGTGCTGACGTTTGGAGCTCCAAGCATTAAAGCCAGGGTCAATACCTGGACAGACGGATTCATGCCGGATACCGTCCGCGCACAGCCCGTGACCCAGCCAACGCCTGCAGGCAGACTGAATCGAATCGCTGTTCCCGGGCTTCACAACATGATCACTCAGGTTGCTCCCGTCGTTCCGAAGAACACGCCTTACGCGGCCCTCTTCGAACTCAACTGGTTGACCGCTTCCGGAACTGCCTGCTTCATCGCGGCTATTGCCGCCGCGCTTTGTCTCGGAGTTGGACCGCGCAAATTTGGTGGCATTTATGTAGCGACCTTCAGGCAGCTTTCCAAAGCCATGTTGACCATTGCCTCGATGCTCGGCTTAGCGTACCTGATGAATTACTCGGGCATGACCTCCACCCTCGGGCTTTCACTGGCGGCTACCGGAAAACTTTTCCCCTTCTTTAGCGCTTTTGTCGGCTGGCTTGGAGTATTCCTCACTGGAAGTGATACTTCCGCCAATGCGCTTTTTGGAAATCTTCAGGTCGTGACCGCCAATGCACTCAGCCTCAACCCGGTGCTGACCGCATCCGTAAATTCCGCGGCAGGTGTGATGGGGAAAATGATATCGATTCAGAGTATCGCCGTAGCCGTTGCCGCTACTGGAATGACGACTGCCGATGAGAGCCGGTTGTTTCGATTCACCATCAAGCACAGCATTTTGCTGATGCTTCTTATGGGGCTTCTCTCGATGATGTTTGCGTATGTATTTCCACAGTACGTCCCGATGATCCCCCCGAAGTAAGCCAGTTTCGTCAAGGATGGTCTTAAAGTTCGACCTCCGGAGGAGAGATGAGTTCGGATTTTCGATTCAATGCGATGTACTTCCTGCCGTACATCCATCTGCCGCGGAACCACAAAAAGTACAAGTCCACGTGGGTGGACTTCCCAAATAAATTCTACGATCCGGAAAAGGGCTACAAACTCTACAAGCGGTACCTGAAGGAACTGATCCTCGCGGATCGCCTTGGCTTTGACGCGATCGTCGTCAATGAGCACCACAACACGGTCTACAGCATGATGGCGACGCCGAACATCATCGCTGCTGCCGTATTGCCTCAAATTAAAAAAGCCAAAATCTGCGTCTGGGGAGTCCCACCAAACTTCATGCTGCCCAATCGGCTTGCCGAGGAATACGCCATTCTCGATGTGATGTCGAAAGGCCGCCTCGAAGTCGCATTCCCGCTCGGCACCGGGATGGAATACTGGTCGAATCCGGTCAATCCGGCGACGGCGCGCGAGCGATTCAAGGAGTCTCTGAAAATCATTCTGCAGGCGTGGAAGGAAGACGGACCGACGACATACTATGGCAAGTATTACACGTACCGTTTTCTCAATCCCTGGCCGCGGCCATATCAAAAACCTCATCCGCCCTGCTATATCGTGGGCACCGGCAGTCCGGAAACCATAGAGATCGCGGCGGAACTTGGTTTCGGCTATTCGTCGGTATTCGTTCCACAGGAGCGCACGTACGAACTCAACGCGAACCTGCGCGAACGTGCCGCACACTTTGGTCACACGATGCGTCCGGATCAGTTGCCGCTTCTGACGTATGTGTACGTCGCGGAAACACAGGAGCAGGCGGAAAAGGAGTACACCGTCCATCTCCAGCGTTTTTTTGAAGACTATGCGCGCAGCACACCGCAATGGCTGAACCCTCCTGGATACGTTTCGATCGATCAATTAAAGATTCGTGCTGCGGGTGCAAACAAACTGCATGGCGGATTTGATTTCGATGCAGTAAGCAAATCGTTTTTCGTTGCGGTGGGGACGCCCGAGAAAATTGCCAATCAACTGGGAGAGTGGGCACGGAAGGCCGGCACGAATCACTTCAATAACGTCATGCACGTTGCCGACATGCCGCATTCCAAAACGGTGAAGAATCTGACGCTCTTTGCTCAGGAAGTGATGCCGCGGCTGCGGTCGAAGGGAGCCGCACAGTGACGAAATTTGTGCGCGAAGAATACATCGTCGACGGCGTGAACACCGTTATTCACGTCGCCGGCTCCGGTGAGCCTGTGGTCGTGTTTCATGGCGCAGGCACGGTGGATGGCTTTGACTTTGCAGAACAGTGGGCCGATCGGTTTCGCGTGATCGTTCCGTATCATCCCGGATTTGGAGAGTCTGGCGACGATCCAACATTCACAGACATCCACGACTACGTCATGCACTACCTGGGTTTGTTTGAAACCCTGGGCATCGACAAAGTTCGTTTGGTGGGGGTTTCCCTTGGCGGCTGGATGGCCGCACAGTTCGCGAGCGAGCACAATGATCGCGTGAAGAAGCTTGTGCTCATTGCGCCGGCCGGGATGATCGATCCGCTGCATCCGGCGGCCGACATTCTTTCAATTCCAGGCGAGCAGGTGGTTGGCATGCTCGTATCCGACTTCGAGGTACTCAAAAAGAAACTGCCGCAGAACCCGAGTATCGATTTCATTGCCGACCGCTATCGCGAAGCAACGACCCTGGCGCGATTGTGGTGGGAGCACCCCTTCGATCCAAAGTTCATACGCCACCTCAAACGCCTGAAAATGCCGACAATGATTGTCTGGGGCGAGGAAGACAAGATTGTTCCGGTTCAACAAACGGCATTATGGCAGCAGCACATTCCCCATGCCGACATCCGCGTATTCAAGGGCGCGGGGCATATCGTGCATCTGGATAAACCCGAAGCCGTTGACGTCATCGGAGACTTTCTCGCCTGAGAAGAAATGAGGGAAATGAGGGGACAGTCCCCTCATTCCCTCGGGAAACTGCGAATGAGGGGACTGTCCCCTCATTTCCCTCATTTCTTTTACGCCGGGAGGAGTTCGATCTTCTTTGCGGCGGTATCCATCGCTTTGATCGTGAAGGTGCGCACTTCCCCTTCACGGTACGGCTCTATGCCGGATGCTGCGGCTGGTTTCACGCCGGTCTTCCAGGCTGCAGCCAGCTGGGCTGCGAGCGATCCGCCGGAAGCGGGTGTGGCCGCTGCCGGGGCCGTTTCCTCCACGATACATGTTCCTTCGACGCCTTCGCCCAGTTGAACCGTCACGTTATTCCCGCGAACCCGCACGACACGTCCGCTGACGCGGTCCCCGATGGCGGCTTCGAGCGCAAATTTATCGGCGGATGTGGCCTCCAGCTGTTTCATTCCCAGTTTCAGGCGCTTCGTTTCCGGATCGGCCGAGAGCACGATTGCGCGCACGGCCTGACCGATCTTAACGAAGTCGCCTGGATGTTCGATACGCTTCTCGTTGGTGAAATCGGAAATGTGGATCATTCCGTCGATGCCTTCTTCCACTTCCACGAATGCTCCGAACTTGGCGAGGCGCGTTATCTTACCTTCCACGACCTTTCCTTCGGGGTATCGTTCCTTGATTGTCGTCCAGGGATTTCCCAGAACCTGTTTCAGGCCGAGACCCAGACGACCCGCGGCGCTGTCCACTTTCAAGACGGAGGCTTCAACCCTCTCGCCAATCTTCAATACGTCACCGGGGCGGTGAATGCGTTTGGTCCACGACATTTCCGAGATGTGGATCATTCCCTCCACTCCTGGAAGAATTTCGATAAAGGCACCGAAATCCGTCAGTCGCGTCACTTCGCCCGTCACGCGATCGCCTGGTGTTAGTTTTGCCACAGCTTCTATCCATGGATCCGGGGACATCTGCTTCAAGCCAAGCGAAATTTTGCCGGCTTGCTTATCGACTTTCAGGACCTTCACATCCAGCACGTCCCCCACTGCCAGTTCCGCTGCGGGATCTGTCACGCGAGACCAGGAGATATCGCCGATATGCAGCAGGCCATCGACCCCGCCAACATCGATAAAAGCGCCGTAGGCCGCCAGGGACCGCACGGTGCCGCGAACGACCGCTCCTTCAACCAGGGTGGCGAGTGTGTTCTGTCGAAGCTGGCCTGCTTCTTCTTCCATTACCGAGCGGCGATCGACGACGACATTTTCATCATCGATCTCGAGCTTGGTGATACGGCAGCGAATCTCCTGTCCAACCAGCTTTTCCATTTCGGCGGCGTCGCGAATACCGCTTCTTGACGCCGGCAGGAATGCGCGCGTTCCGACATCCACGGTGAAGCCGCCTTTCACCATTCCAGTGACACGGCCCGCAACAATTTCCTTATTTTCGAAAGCGCGCGTCAGGCCGTCCCAGTCGCGCGGACGCGGACCCGTGACGCGCGACAGCGTTGCCATTCCTTCGTTGTCGAAGCTGACAATCGAGACATCGAAACTGTCGCCAAGTTTCACGGTGAGCTGACCCTCACGGTCGCGGAGGTCGGCGGTTGGAATCATGCCTTCGGATTTTGCGCCGTAGTCAATCAGGACGAAATCACCCGAAACGCCAACGACGGTGCCTCGATGCGAAGGCGAAGCAGGACGTTTGTTCCTGCCCCTGGCCTTGCCTGTGGTCGCTGCAGTTTCCCTGGCCGCTGGGCGATTCGAGCTTTCAAATTCATTGAGAATGTCGGCGAATGAAACATCGGCCGCGTCGTCTTGTTGCTTCTGAGGATCGTTAGCCATCCCTTAATATTACGGGCGAATCGTGAAGCCACCGCGAATTTTTCTGCGCTCAGGCAAGATAAGGAATTGTCTGGGGACCCTGAGGCAGAACGCACAGGGTGGAATCGGGACCGGCTTTTTGAAGAGCCTGCTTCACCGCGGCGGCGACATCATGGATCGGCTCAAAGTGTGCGGCTCGAATCTGGTCATCGGAGAGGCCGTCCGCCTTCACGAGGACCCTCGATTTGAGCTGGATGAGCGCCTGTATTTGAACCTGCCATTGATCCGGACGCGAATAGCCGGGCGATGTAATCATATCGAGCAGGGCCTGCGGCGACGGCTGAGATTCCAGGACTTCACGATAAGCGCCGTGATTGGGAATTCCGTCCCTGCATTCCGCGGCGCAAATGATGGTGCCGCCCGGCTTCACGATCTTTGCAGCAGCAGACATTCCCTTGACGGCCTGATATAGATTTTGATCGAGCGGATAGCCGGAGTTTGTTGTCACTACCACATCGAATGGCGCATCCACTTTCCGCATGGCGTTCTGCTTTGCGACAACGCACGCCGCCTCGTGTTCCTGCAATAATTCGCCCGCAAACGCGGATGTAATCTGGCGATCCCGATTGAGCGTCACGTCGAGAGAAAACTCCACCCCCAGCGTGGCTGCGATCTCTCGAACATCGTCGTGGACAGGATTGCCTTTGGTAACGCCCCAGGTCGCATTGGGATGGCCGATACGCGTGACGTTATGAAGCACCAGAACCGTGTCGAGTCCGGCAAGTCCCGGCGCCACCATTTTTGGTCCGCCGCTGAAACCGGCGAAAAAGTGCGGTTCGACGAATCCTGTAGTGATTTTGAAATCGCAGGCGAGCCATTCTCGATTCATCCACACGCGCACACCCTTGCTCGAATCCATGGCGTGCACCAGCGATGCATTGTCACGCGCATTGTGACAAACGATGCGGCACTGCTGCGCGATATCCTTTCCGAGCATGGCTTCAATTTCAGCATCCGTATTTTGTCGATGTGTACCTGTAGCGATGAAGATGGTGACATCCTGCATTCGGACGCCTGGCATTTCCGCCAGCAGCGCTTCGACCATCAATTGACGCGGCTGAGCGCGCGTGATGTCACAAACAGAGATACCGACTTTCTGACCAGGTTTGAACAGTTCGCGGAGTGGGCGCCTTCCTATTGGATTTCGAATGGCATGACCCAAAGCCGCGGCAGCGTCCGATGCCGGCTTCACGTAGTGCGGCTCGATCACCGTCGTCCGGGCGTCGGGAAAGTCGACTTCAAGGCCATTGGAACCGTAATCCAGAAGCAGCTTCATGATGTGTGGATGTTCCTTTGCTGTGCTTTCAAATACTCCGCGAGCCCGGAATCGGGGAAACTCGGGATCACAATGCCCTGCCCGCAGGGATGGATCGGACCTGCGAAAATGGGCCGAAGTATAACACGTGAAGTAAGCTCATTCGATTGACCTCCGGTTAAGGCATTGATAAGCTGTTCGATGGCTTTAACAATCCATATTTGAATATGTTGCGAAGATATTTTAGAAACCCGATGCTACGGATTTTTTCTGCTGTTTTGGCCGTTCTGACGGTGTTCATCACGCTGTCGGTTTTCGGATCACAGCGCTCCCCTGGTGTTTCGTCCGGTTCCGGGTCCAGCTCCGCTTCAACTGCTTCGAAGTCCCCTCAGCGGGCCATGCTCGATCAATACTGCGTGAATTGTCACAACGTGGACGACAGGGTGGCGGGACTCACTCTGGATACGATGAACCTCGACCGCATTCCGGAAGGTGCAGAAACCTGGGAAAAGGTGGTCATGAAGCTCCGCGGCGGGATGATGCCGCCCCTCGGGCAGCCGCGTCCGGATAAGGCTGCGGTGGATGGTCTGATCAGCTTGTTGGAAACCTCGCTGGATCGCGCCGGGCTCGCGAAACCCAATCCAGGCCGTACATCCATCCATCGCCTGAACCGAACCGAATATGGCAACGCCGTTCGGGATTTGATCGATCTGGATCTCGACGTCGCCGAACTGCTCCCGCCGGACGATGAAAGCAATGGCTTCGACAACATTGCCGATGTGTTAAGACTCTCGCCATCGCTGGTGGAACAATATCTGTCGGCATCGCGAAAAGTCAGCAGTCTTGCGATGGGAGACCCGGCCACATTGCCCATCACTCAAACGTTTCGAATTCCACCGGATCGGTCACAGGCCGATCCGGTGGATGGGTTACCGCTGGGTACGCGCGGTGGCATTCTGATTCGAAAGAATTTCCCGCTCGATGCCGAATACGATGTGAATGTCGTTTTGTTGCGCAACGTTCTGGGATACATGCCGGGGCTGGAATGGCCCCACAAGCTCGAAGTCAGCGTGGATGGAGATCGCGTTTTCCTGGTTCCCGTTGGCGGGCCTGAGGATAACCGAATGTCCGATGCCAACTTTGCCACCGCTGCGGAAGCCATCGATGCGCGGACAAAGATCCGTCTTCCCTTGAGGGCCGGCCCGCACACGATCGGCGTCGCGTTCCTCAAGAAGGCATCGGCGGAGTCGGATGAGCCGCTGCAACTGCATACACGGGATCATGACCTTCAGAACATGAATGGCATTCCGCAGATCGATCATGTCGATATCACCGGGCCATTCAAGTCCACCGGTTCAGGCGACACGCCTAGCCGGCGTCGCATTTTGTCGTGCCAGCCCGCGGGAACCGCCGATGAGAATGCGTGCGCGAAAAAAATCCTCTCGACGATCGCCCGAAGGGCCTATCGCCAACCGGTTGCCGAGACCGATATGGCCCGTTTGATGGAGATCTACCAAAGCGGAAGGAAAAAAGGCACGTTTGAATCCGGCATCGAAAACGGACTTCAAGTGATTCTGACGAGCCCGAGATTCCTGTTTCGAACCGAGATTGATCCTGCCAACGTTGCCTCCGGCGCTAGTTACAAACTGGGCGATCTGGAACTGGCATCACGCCTGTCGTTCTTCCTGTGGAGCAGCATTCCTGATGAAGAGCTTTTAAGCCTCGCGGAAAAGGGCAGGCTAAAGGAGCCCGCGATCCTCGATGCGCAGGTGCAGCGCATGCTCGCCGATCCCCGCTCCAGTGCTCTGGTCAGTAACTTTGCGGGTCAGTGGCTGTTCCTGCGCAATCTTCAAAGTGCGCGGCCGGATGGGCCGACATTCCCGAATTTCGATGACAACCTTCGCCAGGCCTATCGACGTGAAACGGAAATGTTGTTCGAAAGTATCATGCGGGAAAACCGAAGCGTGGTGGATCTGCTGAACGCGAACTACACGTTTGTGAACGAACGTCTCGCCCGGCAATATGGTATTCCCAACGTTTATGGCAGCCAGTTCCGCAGAGTCACTTTGACCAATCCTGCCCGTTTCGGTCTTCTTGGCCAGGGGAGTGTACTCACGGTAACCTCATATCCGAATCGGACATCTCCGGTGTTGCGCGGCAAGTGGATACTGGAAAACATACTGGGTACGCCACCGCCCCCGCCCCCGCCGGGAGTGCCGCCTCTGAAGGAAAACGAAGAAGGCGCGAAGCCACGATCGGTTCGCGAACTCATGGAGCTGCATCGTGCGACTCCCGCCTGTGCGACCTGTCACGCCGTGATGGATCCACTGGGTTTTTCACTCGAGAATTTCGATGCGACCGGGGAGTGGCGAAAGAAGGATTTCTCAGGTCCGATCGATCCATCCGGCCAGCTTGCAGATGGAACGAAGGTGAGTGGCCCCGTAAGTTTGCGTGAAGCGCTGATGAAACACCCAGATCAGTTCGTCAACACCATGACCGAGAAAATGCTCACATACGCGCTCGGCCGCGGTCTGGAGTACTACGACATGCCGGTGGTTCGATCGATCGTGAAAGACTCTGCGAAGAATAACTATCGATTTGCGACGTTGGTGATGGGTATCGTGAAAAGCGTGCCATTTCAGATGAAGACGAAGAATTAGGAGAGAGCCATGTTCATTACAAAGAAGCACCTTTCCCGCCGGACGTTCCTGCATGCAGCCACAGGAGGCGTTGGAGTGGCGCTGGCATTGCCCTTTCTGGACAGCATGGTTCCCGCGTTGACCGCGCAAACCCGCACCGCGGCAAATGTGAGTCCGCGGCTGGGTTTTGTGTACGTGCCACACGGCGCAATCATGGATCGATGGACTCCGAAGACCGAAGGCGCCGGATTTGAGTTCACTCCGATTCTTCAGGCCCTCGAACCATTCCGCGAAAACCTCAACATCGTCAGCGGTCTCGGGCATCAGGCTGCGGACACAACGGCGGTGCATTCTCTCAGTCCCGCAACGTGGCTCAGCGGCGTTCGACCAAAGGCGACTCAGGGTACGGATGCCTATGCGGGGATTACCGCCGATCAGTATGCCGCAGCAAAAATCGGTCAGGACACTGTGCTGCCTTCGATCGAACTCGGAACGGAAGATCATTCGGGATTGATTGGCGCCTGCGACCGCGATTATGGATGCATTTACATGAATACGGTTTCCTGGCGGACACACACAACTCCACTGCCCATGGAAATCAATCCGCGAAAGGCCTTCGAACGGATGTTTGGACTGGGCGGAAGCGCGTCTGCCCGAATGGCAAGAACCGAGGAAGATCGAAGCGTCCTCGATTTGTTCATGCAGCAGTCTTCGGATTTGCAGAAGAAACTTGGCGCTCAGGACCGCACAACCGTGAATGACTACCTGGACAGCGTTCGTGAAATCGAACGGCGGATTCAGAACGCCGGTTCACAGCAGGCCGACGCGCAGCTGACGTTGCCGGATGCCCCCACGGGAATTCCGTATTCCTACGAAGATCACGTGAAGATGATGTACGACCTCATCGTCCTGGCCTACCGGGCGAATGTGACGCGGGTATCCACATTTATGGTCGCCCGCGAAATCAGCAACCGGACGTATCCGCAGGTCGGAGTTTCCGATGGGCATCACGCCATCTCGCATCATTCGAACCAGGCGGCGAAGATGGAGAAGAACGTCAAGATCCAGACGTATCACGTCAGTTTGTTTGCGCAGTTTCTGGAGAAGCTGAGAACGACACCGGATGGCGCGGGTTCGCTGCTGGACAATTCGATCATTCTCTACGGCAGCAACATGAGCAACAGCAATGCGCATAACCACTTCCCGCTGCCGGTTCTGGTTGCAGGCGGAGGCTCGGGCCGTATGAAGGGCGGCCGCCACCTGAAGTATCCGGATCACACTCCCATGACGAATCTTCTGCTGACGCTGCTCGACAAGGCCGGAGTCCCAATGGACAGCCTTGGTGACAGCACGGGAAAGATGTCGGAACTATGAAACGCCCACTGATTGCCGCAGGCCTGCTTTCGCTTTCCGGGCTTGTCGCTCTTTCCGCGCCTCCCGACACCCGTCTTGCAGAGGCGGTGAAGAGGGGCGACAAAGCTTCGGCGGCAACTCTTCTCCAGCAAAAAGTTGACGTGAATGCACCGGAAGTCGATGGAACCACCGCGCTGCACTGGGCCGTGCGCGCAGACGATCTCGCACTTGTCGAAAAGCTGATTGCCGGCGGTGCAAAGGTTAAAGTGGCAAACCGATATGGTGTGACGCCGCTTTACCTGGCATCACTCAACGGCAGTGCTCCCATGCTCGAGAAACTGTTGAAGGCCGGGGCCGATGCCAATGAAGTCGGAACCGAAGGTGAAACCGCCCTTATGACTGCGGCCCGGACCGGGAATGTGGATGCCGCGAAGGTCCTGATAGCTCATGGAGCGACTATCGATTCCAGGGACGAGTGGAAAGGTCAAACCGCCCTGATGTGGGCAGCGGCTCAGAATCATCCGGACATGGTGCGGGAACTCATCGCGCATGGCGCCGATGTAAACGCCCGTTCGAATGTTGTGAAATGGGAACGGCAACAGTCCGCGGAGCCGCGCGAGAAATGGATGCCTCTTGGAGGATTCACGCCGCTGATGCTGGCTGCCCGCGAGGGTAGTGTCGCATGCATTCCGATACTTGCCACGGCGGGTGGTGATGTCAATGCAGCCGATCCCGACGGCTACACGCCGCTGATCCTGGCACTCATGAACGGACACTACGACGCTGCAGGTGCATTGCTGGATAAGAATGCAGATCCGAATCTGGCACACAAATCCGGCGTCACTCCCCTTTACGCCGCGGTGGATGCGCATACCATGCCGGAATCGAACCGGCCCGCTCCAAAGGAAATCGACAACGACTTGACGAGTTTTGATGTGATCAAGGCACTCGTTGCACACGGCGCGAATGTCAATGTCCAGTTGAAGCAGCAACAGCCGTACCGAACGAAATTGGATCGTGGCGACGATACGATGCTGGGTGCCGGGACAACTCCCCTGGTCCGTGCGGGAAAGGCAGCCGACGTTACCGTTGTGAAGTTCCTGCTCGAGAAAGGCGCCGATCCGAAGCTCGCGGGACGAGGCGGAATCAACCCGCTGATGGCGGCGGCGGGAGTCGGAACAAAGGAAGAAGATACAACAGGGCGACATAAGACACCGGCAGAAATAATCGAAACCATCAAGCTGCTCATGGCTGCAGGTCTCGATATCAATGCAGTCGAGAACACCGGGCGGACGGCACTTCATGGCGCAGCGCTGCAGGGATTCGATCCGGTCGTTCAGTTTCTCGTGGAACAGGGTGCGACTCTGGATATCAAGGATCGCAACGGCCGAACCCCACTGGATCTTGCAATGGGACTGTCGGGAAATGCCGGATTTGATGGCAGCGCTGCCGTTCCGCACGAAAGCACGGTTGCCCTGATCCGAAAGCTGGCATCTTCAAAGTAGCCTGTAGAGGCGGGTCTATGACCGCTGACGATGTCTCACCATCAACCGTGGTGCATCTTACTTCACCAGTGTTCCCGTTCTAAGCCATCGCGTATTGCTGAAGAAGTGTGTCGCCACCGACGCATAAGACTTCCCCAGATCCAGCCATGTCATGTTCGCCCGATAGGGGCCGCCATCGTACGACCAATACACAAACAGCGGTGTTCCGATAAGGGTCTCGCGCCGCGCCATTCCCCAGAACCGGCTGTCGTTGCTGTTGTCGCGATTGTCACCCATCATGAAAAACGAGTCCGCTGGGATCATCACGGCCGCCATATCGTCCCGCTGCGGAATAGTCTGCGCGTCGTTGTACACCGCATACGGCTCGTCGAGCTTGCGCCCGTTGATGTAAACGATCCTGTTGCGAAGTTCGATGGTTTCACCGGGAAGCCCAATCACGCGCTTCACCAGGCGAAGGTTGGGGGTTTGCGGTGACCAGAAAGCGAGTATCTCGCCGCGCTTGATTGTCCGAGACGGCAGGAGTTTCTGCAAAGCGTGGGGATAGTTTGCCGGGAACGCGACTTTATCGAGAAAGAAATGGTCGCCAACCAGGATTGTGGGTGACATGGATTCGGTCGGTACAACCGTGGCTTGCGCGATGTGATGGGTGATGAGCCACACGAACAGAAATGTGGAGGCAATGCTTTTGAAGCCGGCCCACATGCGGCTGTTTTTAGTTTTCGAATCCATAAGTGTCTCCTCTCGATCGCAATGACAGTCTGACGACGAACGGAAAGTTGGGTAAGCACGATAATACGTGCAATTATCTTCCTGAGTCAGGAGCGCAGCGGAATCGCGAAGCGGATCCCGCGAGGGTAGTTCCGGGGCTGAAACGTTGCCGTACTATTGCTGGCGCGCCGAGACACAGCTGGCCCGACAAATTTGGACCGTCAGTCGAATCAGGGCCTTCACTACTGCAGAACGCGGATGCGATGGTTTTCACTGTCGCCAATATATAAAGTACGGCCGGCAAGATATAGCCCATGCGGCCGCGCCAGTTTGCACTTCAAGGGATCGCCATCCGGGCCATCGCCCCGTTCCCCGGTTCCCACGACCGTAGAAACAATTCCGCTTTGTAAATTGATCTTTCGAACGACGTGATTTTCGGTATCGGCAACGTAGAGTGAACCGTCCGGGGAATAAGCAATTCCTTTTGGCCCGTTTAGCGCATTCCCGGGAGCGCCAAATTTCGCGGCGAGCGCCTGCCCGCCATCGCCCGCATAGCCAAGCTCTCCAGTTCCTGCCAGATGCTTCAGTTTTCCCGATGTGGGATCGATGACGAATAGTTTGTTTCCTTCGCGCAGCACGAGGTACATCTTGCCGTCAGGAGCAACATCGATGGAACGTGGTCCTGGGAGCGATGTATCGGCCAGGCCTCCTTCCTCAGGCGCCGGCGTTCGTGCGCCCGTTCCGGCATACGTGGAGATCGTTCCCGTAGTCGGATCGATTCGACGGATGCGGTTATTCACGATGTCGCAGATGAAAACATTATCCAAACGATCCAGCGCGATGCTGTGTGGTTGATTCAACTGCGCCTTGTTTGCGGGTCCACCATCTCCGCTGAACCCCGCGATGTTGGTGCCGGCGGCCGTAGAGATGATGCGCGTTTTCATATCCACGAATCGCACGACATGATTGTCTCGCTCGGCAATGTAGATGTTGCCCTTGCTGTCGAACCGCACTTCATGCGGCGTATTCAGCTGAGCATTCTTCGCGGGCCCGCCGTCACCGGAATAACCCCGCGTGCCAGTGCCGGCGATGACTGCGATTTTCATGCTGGTCAGATCGAGCCGAAGAATACGGTGGCTTCCAAATTCGGCCCAGTAGAGCGCTCCGTCGGGACCAATAACGAGCCCGAACGGATTATTCAACGTGGCTCGGTCTGCCGAATCTCCATCCGCGGCCGTCCCCATCATGCCTGTTCCTGCGATTGTTCGGATTCGCGGCGTTGATGCCTGTCCCCCGAATGCCGATGTCGCCATAACCAGGAGAGCACCGGATCGAAGGAACTCCCGCCGTGTCGGATTGCGCCACCTGCTCATATGCGACTCCTCATGTAGAATTGACGAAACTCACCCTCGAAGGCAGTAAGGAGAATACCGATGACGCAACTGGAAGCCAACAAGAAGATGGTCGTGGAATTCTATGAGAAAGCGATCAACGAAAAAGACTTCGACGCCGCTTCAAAATACCTCGGATCACGGTATACGCAGCACAACCCCGGTGGAGTCGATGGTCCCGAAGGTCTCAAAGGATTTCTGCAGTTCCTGAAGAAAAGTTTTCCCAAATCGCATTCGGAGATTAAACGCGTATTCGCCGATGGGGATTTCGTCGTTCTCCATTGCCATTCCATTCGTGAACCAGGGACGCTGGGCCGCGCCGTCGTGGACATTTTCAAACTGGAGGATGGAAAAGTCGTCGAGCACTGGGACGTGATCCAGGACATCCCGGACAAGCCGATGAACTCCAACGGGATGTTCTAGGAATACCCAGCGTGAGCGTGCCCGATGCCACGCTGCTGCTCCCTGTAGGCGCGGTCATAGAAGTTGTGAATGAATGGATGAGAAGGAGAAAGAGAAGGAGAAGCAACTCCCCTCCTGTTCCAGGAGGGGAGTTGCTTCTCCTTCTCCTTCAATTCATTCACAACTTCATAGACCGTTCCTATAGAAGTTGACATTCCACAATGTCAGTACAACACTTGCCGCGATTGCTGTTTTCCCGGACAGGAATCCGAAGGAGGTTTCGGAAATGATTACCGGAATGACATTTGTCCTTTTCGCGGCTCTCGCACAACAGGCTCCCTGCGAGGCGCTGAAAACGCTGTCTCTGCCCAACACGACAATCACTGCGGCCGAATTCGTTCCCGATGGCGCGGTCGCTGCAGGTCGTGCAGGCCGCGGATCCGGCGCTCCAGTTCCCGCGCATTGCCGAGTGACTGCAGTCCTGGCCCCCTCGAGTGATTCGCACATCGAAATGGAATTGAGAATGCCGGCAGAAGGCTGGAATGGAAAATTTCTTGCAGTTGGAAATGGAGGCTGGGCAGGGAACATCGAGACCGCCGCCGTCCTGGCGGGACTTGCAAGAGGTTATGCCGCGGCCTCGAACGATACGGGGCACAAGGGTGGAAGCGGCGCTTTCGTCGTAGGTCATCCCGAGAAGGTCATTGATTTCGGCTATCGCTCGATGCATGAAATGGCCGTTCAGTCGAAGTCCATCATTCAGGCGTTCTATAAGCGTGCGCCGTCGCTCTCGTATTACCAGGGATGTTCGACCGGCGGCCGACAGGGATTGATGGAAGCGCAACGATACCCCGAGGATTTTGATGCAATCATTGCGGGGGCGCCGGTATACAACCAGGTGCACTTGAATGAATCCCAGGTGTCACTGCAGGTGGAAATGTTGAGGGATCCCGCGCGTCTGGTTCCCGCAGGCAAAGTAACCCTTTTCAATAATGCCGTTGTTGCGGCCTGTGACGAAAAGGATGGGGTCAAGGACGGGATCGTCAGCGATCCGCGAACCTGCAAATTCGATCCGGCAACGCTCCTCTGCAAGGGAGGCGATGGGGCCGACTGTTTCACCGCAGCACAGGTGGATTCCGCAAAGAAAGCCTACGCTCCAGTGACCACGAAGTCCGGCGAGATGGTTTATCCGGGACATTCCCCGGGATTCGAATTCGGCTGGCGCATTCCCACAACAGCCGCCGCGATGAATCCTTTGTTTGCGGATATGCCGCGCTATCTCGGACGCCAGAATGCAAATTTCGATTTGATGTCGTTCGATCTCGATACCGATCTGGCGTTGGCGCTGAAGAATGGTGGAGCGGTGATCGAATCCAGCGATCCCAATCTTGCAAAGTTCAAAGCTCGCGGCGGAAAGCTGCTCCTGTATCACGGCTGGGCGGATCCCGGCCCGGCACCGGAGAACACCATCAATTACTACAACGCGGTGACGAAGTCGCTGGGCAGTACAAAGCAGGAGGACTGGATCCGATTATTCCTCATGCCGGGAATGGGCCATTGCAGTGGAGGTGTCGGGCCAGACCAGGCGGATTTTCTTGGCGCCATGGAAGCCTGGAAGGAAAAGGGGACCGCGCCAAATCAGATCATCGCCACGCGCAATGGCGGAGGAAGAGGCGGACTGACTCCGATGACACGTCCGCTGTGCCCGTTTCCCCAGCTTGCAAAGTACTCCGGTACTGGAAGCGCCGACGATGCGAAGAATTTTGTGTGTTCGGCGCCATAGCGGAAGCGCGGGGTGGAAAATCCGAACATTTATCAGATCTGCTGCCTAAACTCGACGTTGCTCCCGTCTTCGAAAAACAGCTGAAGGTGTTTGGCGTTGAGCCGAAATTGCGCGATCGCGCGGCAGACGGTGTCTGCCGTTGTTCCGTCCGTTGACGGCCGCGCCCAACGATTTTCCCGGCTCGTGTGTTCGAAAGTCAGATGACTGCCGTCCTTGAAAAACAACGCCGCCTGCGTGAACACGGCGTTGGCAACATATCGTGTCGTGTGTTCTTTGGTGAAATCTGAAATCATCAGGTCGTATTCTATGCCAGACGGCCGGGCTGAATAGTCTTGACACAATTTCCGGAGTATCCAAACATGACGCCCATGAGAAACCATTTCAAATCCATCGTATTCGCTCTTTCGGTTGTGATTCTTTGCGGCATGCCTCTCGGGGCGCAGGAACCTGTTGTCGGATCAAAGGACCCGGAATCCCTGTTTACGAGCAAGGATCCAAAGCTCAATGCCAACAAGCAGGTGGTCATGCATATCATGCGGGACCTGCTGGAGGCCGGGCACTGGGATCTCGCTCCAATGTATTTGACTCCCCGCTATCTCCAGCACAACCCCAATGTTGCTTCCGGCCTTCAGCCGGTGCTGGCCTTTTTCGCCGGGAGGCCGTCAAAGCCAATTCCGGACAAGAACAGCTGGACCACGCAGGTTGTATCGGTTGTCGCGGAAGGAGACTATGTGACGGTCGCAGTTGCGCGCTCGCTGCCAGATCCCCGCGACCCGACGAAGATGTATACGACGACATGGTTTGATATGTGGAGAATCATGGATGGCAAAGCCGACGAGCACTGGGACTACGGCACAATCGCCGCTCCTGCTCCCGGCACTCGCGGAGCCGCACCTGCAGCTCCTGCGCAGCGCGGCGCTCCACCGGCCGGACGGTAGTTCCGTGGAACCTGGAGGTTGCGGCGCCCGGTTCATTGCAAGGCTTGAATCAGGGATCGGATCAATGGTCAATTCTCAACCACTTGGACGAAAATTGAGAATTGACCATTGATCCGATCCTCTTTCTTTAATTTCACGAGGAGGACGGTATGAAAAAGGTAATTTATGGGTTGCTGGGTGTCCTGGTTGTATTGGCGATGGCTCCCGGCGCCAGCGCGCATTTCAAGCTGCTTGCACCGCAGGGCTGGATCATCGAAGCGGACAACGGAGATCCGCAGAAGGCGGCGCCGTGTGGAGGAACGACGGCCAATCCGGGCATGCCGAGTAACGTCGTCAACAAGATTCCGGGCGGCCAGAAACTTCATATCAAGGTCCAGGAGACCGTTTACCACCCCGGACACTATCGTGTGGCGCTCGCCGTGAATTCGCGTGCCGAACTGCCGCCGGACCCCATGGTGACGACTCGCGAAGGCGCGCGTGGACCGCAGTCCGTGTCGGCTGCGATTCAGAATCCGCCTGTGATCCCTGTGCTGGCAGATGGATTATTTGCGCATACGGCTCGCTCCGCGGACGCGTTTGAAACCGACATCGATATCCCGAACATCAATTGCCCGAAATGTACGCTTCAGATCATCCAGTTCATGGCCGAGCATGGCTTGAATGCGCAGGGAGATTTTTCGTATCACCACTGCGCCGATCTTCAGATCACTGCCGATCCGAAGAAGCCCATCGATACGCGCTGGCCGGGACAGCGCTAATTCGGATTCCGTGAAGTGAGGATCTTTGCCAGACGGGTTCCGTGCTTCTCCGTCAGCATGTCGGCCAGCGTGTATTCGTCCAGAACCGAGAGGAATGCGTTCAGGGCAAGATTGAGAACCGGCTTGAGCTGACATACGGAAATAATCGGACAGGTATTGGTCTCCTTGTCGAAGCATTCCACCACCTGCAAATTGGTTTCCGCCTTGCGAATGACATCCCCAAGGCGGATCGTTTGCGGATCGCCTGCCAGCGACAGTCCGCCAACACGTCCACCGGAAATCGTCACGAAGCCATGCCGGGCCAGGGTTTGAGCCACGCGGATCAGATGATGCCGGGAGATTCCGTAGGCCTCACTGATTTCCCTCGTCGAAGCGACATGGCCTTCAGGCTGGCTGCCCAGGTAGAGCAGCACGCGGAATGCGTAATCGGCATGAAGCGTCAACTGCATTTAGGTTCAGCGCGGAGCGGCTGGCAGGAATGCGTCCGCAAAAATGTCGCGCGATGCCATACCTGAAAGAAAAAGTTTCTTCCTGAGAATCTGCACAATTCCAGGATCGCCACAGATAAAGCCACGCCATCCTGAAAGGACCGGGATCCGGCCGAAGATGACGTTGTCGATGGTTCCGAGGGCACAGCCGTCTTCTTCAACACCGTTGAGAATTGAAGGGATGTACTGCAGTTGAGAATTCTCTGTCGCCAGCTGGCGGAGGGCATCCACCAGGTATAAGCCTCCTTTATGAAGGGCTCCGTGGAACAGAAGAATCGGTCCGCGATGACCATGTTTTAAGGCATCCCGAACGATTCCATAAAGAGGAGCCAGCCCCGTTCCGGTTCCAGCCAGAAGCAGAGGCTGGTCTTCGCGTCCGGAAACGTAAAAACATTCCCCCGATGGGCCGACGATGGAAATCCGATCACCGGGCTGAGCTTCGCTGTGAAACCAGCCACTCATGCGGCCGCCCGGAATTCTGCGAATATGCAGCTCCATTTCGCTGTTTTCAGGAAGGCTCGCGATGGAGTAGCTTCTCGCGATATCCCCACGAACCAGGGTGATGTACTGCCCCGCACGAAAATCGACCGGCGAATCCGTTCGGAGGTTTGCCTGCATGACGTCCCCACTCAACGGCTGGAGAGAAGTGACGGTGGCTTCGATTCGCAGATCGGCACCCGTGTCGGAGATTTCAATGTCGGACTCCGGAATGCACGAGCAGGAATAAAAATATCCCCGCTCTCTCCAGGAGTCTTTCATACCGCTCTGAGCTCGTACAGGAAGAGGGCCGGCGGCAGAACGCATCAGACACGATCCGCAAACACCGGCTCTGCAGGAATGAGTTACGGCAACGCCATTTCGGAGCAGCCCATCGAGAACACTTTCATTCTCGAGGAGAGGAAACTCCTGTTCCCGATACCGGATACTTGCCACGAACTTTATCGACCCAGTACGTCGTTTCGAACGGAATTCGCCAGTGCGGCCACCTTGCCGATCACTTCCGGAGCGACGCCCAGTTCTTTCAGCGTGCTGCCCAGGTTTTCGATGACGGCGTCGACATGCGAATCATTCAAACCCATCGCGAGAAGATGAGAATGGCCTGCACGCATGTCTTTGCCCGTGTAATGCGCTGGCCCGCCGAACACCATGGTCAGAAACGCTTTCTGTTTGGAGATCTGACGATCCATATCGATGCCATCAAAAAATCTGCTGATGCGATCGTCGGTTAGAACCTTGCGGTAAAAAATATCAACGGCGGCATCCACTGCGGGCTGGCCGCCGAGCTGGTCATAAAGGCTTTGGGGAGCAGGTTGTGTTGTCATGTAGGTACGTAAGATGCATCATTTAACAACCTCCGTCAATGGCGTTGTGGAAGTTGCGATATCGAGTCGCAATTCGTTCTTCCAATGGTTTGTGCTGTTGTGCATACTTATGCAACACCATGAATACTTATGCATCCTCTGATTCCGTGATGTTCACCAGCCATCGTCCGGCGAAAACATTCGTGCGTGGTGAGGGTTCCTGGCTTTATGGATCCGATGGGCGGGGCTATCTCGATTTCGTTCAGGGATGGGCTGTCAATTCCCTCGGTCACAGCTCGACGGTCGTTCGTGACGCATTGCAGGCTCAGGCCGGACGTGTGATCAATGTCGGGCCGGGATATTACAACGAGCCGATGATGACACTGGCCAAATCGCTTGCCTGCCTGTCCGGTTTGGATCGCGTGTTTTTCGCGAACAGTGGCGCCGAGGCCAACGAAGGTGCGATCAAGCTTGCGCGCAAGTGGGGTTCGAGCCGGCGGGATGGCGCCTATGAAGTTGTCGTATTCGAAGACGCATTTCACGGCCGTACGCTGGCCATGATGTCGGCTTCGGGAAAACCTCAATGGAGGAAACTCTATGAGCCGAAGGTTCCCGGGTTTGTCCGCGTGCCGCGCGAAGACCTTGCTGCAGTGCGTCGTGCGATCGGGCCAAACACGGCAGCCGTGATGCTGGAACCGATCCAGGGTGAAGCGGGAGTGATTCCGTTCTCGACATCGTTTCTCCGTGGTGTGCGCGAACTTGCCGATGAGCACGGTGTATTGCTGATCTTCGACGAAATCCAGACCGGGGTTGGTCGAACGGGCCGCATGTTCTGTTTTGAACACGCGGGCATTCGGCCGGACGTTATGACGATCGGCAAGGGTGTCGGAGGCGGTGTGCCCTTGACGGCGCTGCTGGCACGTGAAGAGGTCTGCCTGTTTGAAGCCGGAGATCAGGGTGGAACATTTAATGGAAATCCCTTGATGACTGCCGTCGGCGATGCCGTCGTACGAGAAGTCTCCCGGCCGGAGTTTCTTGCCCAGGTGGAAAGCAGCGGAACTTATTTTGCTGCACAGCTGGCCGCGCTCTCCGGGGAATTCGGGATTGTCGATGTACGTGGCAAGGGTCTCCTCCTGGCAATCGAGCTGAATCAACCCGTCGCTTCGTCGATTGTCGACGCGGCGCTTGAACTCGGATTGCTCATCAATGCGCCCCGGCCGGCGGTTCTGCGTTTCATGCCCGCGTTAAATGTGACATGCGGCGAAATCGATCGCATGGTGGAGATTTTGAAGCAATCCATGCAGAGTCTCCTGCTGTAATTGCCATCCCAACTTGCGGATTTCCGTTTGGAGTTGAGCTCAGCATCCCGGCAACAAACCCGTCTCTTGCTGAATTAAGGTTGACTAAGTAGGGTAGTTAGTGATTTTATGTCGCCCAGTTCGCGGTTTGTTTAACCACAGTATCGAACAAGGGGCAATCCACGGTAACGTTCGTAATCAAATTTGCAGGCTAAGGGAAAGGATTCAACCTTCAGCCGCCATTTCCCGGGGGGGAAACCACATGCTCAGGCACTTCGTAGCGGCAGCTTTGCTGCTTTCGCTGATTTTTTCCATAAATGCATTCAGTCAGGGCGGATTTGCTACAGTCACAGGAAGCGTAACCGATAGCTCCGGTGCTCTGATCCCAGGCGTCACCATAAAAGCGACTGCTATCGATACGGGCGTTGTTTCAACGACGATCTCGAATGAAACAGGCGCATATAACTTTGCCAGCTTGCTGCCGGGCAAATACACGCTGAGTGCATCCTTGACGGGGTTGGCGACCCAGAACATTACCGATGTGATTGTCGGCGCGTCACAGAGCTACCGTTACAACTTCAAAATGGCGGTATCCGCGAGCGCGACAACTGTGGACGTCAACATTTCCGCTCAAAATATTATCGCCACGTCCGGCGCCAGCATCGGACAGGCTCTCAGCGAACAGAAAGTGCGCGACCTTCCATTGGTCGGAAACAATGTGCTGAGCTTGATTACCACTCTGTCGGGTGTCGACAATATCCAGAACGGTGCTTTCGGTCGCGAAGGAACGACATTTGCCGGCGTCAGCGCACAGAATATCGCCACGGTTCGCGATGGTGTGATTGTCAGTGATACCCGATACCCGACGGGAATCAACTCCGCAACGGTCATCAATCCCGATCTCGTTGGAGAAGTCCGGTTGATCCTGGCTCCCGTCGATGCCGAGCTCGGCCGAGGTAACGGAACGGTTCAGATCACAACGCGTTCTGGAACCAACAAATTTACGGGTTCTGCTGTCTGGACGATCCGCAATTCGGCACTGAATCCGAATACCTGGTCCAACAACGCCAATCGAACGCTTCCTCCGGGTACGCCTGCTGGAACGACGCCCTCGGCAACACCGGTGAATTGGAACAATACGAATCAGGGCACGGCCAGTTTCGGCGGTCCCATCGTCAAGAACAAGACGTTCTTCTTTGCGTTATTCGATTTCAATCAATCCCTGCAGCGTTCACTGACGAACTTCAACGTTCTCACACCGTGCGCCAGAATGGGAATCTTTAGATACTATGACGGATGGAACAACGGAAACGGCAACGCACAAGGTTTTCCTGCTGTTACCCTAGGTCTTGGCGCGCTGTCGGCTTCAAGGCAGGGTATTGGAACAGCCACGCCGTCCACGAATGTAGTGAACCTTGATGGAACACCGCTATCTCCTGTAACCCAGCCTGATGGCGTTACCCCGAGCAATTTGCAATACCGAAGTGTTTTCGGCCCTCTCGCGAGCAACCCGACAACGAATGACTGCTCTGGCGCTGCGGTAAACGCGTCGAATCTGATTCCTGTCGGCGCGACCTCCGGTTGGGATTCTAACCGAGTTGCTTTGGACTCGACTGGATTCATCAGCCGTACTTTGGCGTACATGCCACTGCCAAATAATTATGAAATCGGCGATGGCCTGAACACGGCGGGGTTCCGATGGCTGCGCCACAACACCGGTTTGGATAATCTGTTCAGCATTGGTGAAGACACCGGTATTCGCAAACAAATCAACGTGAAGATCGATCAGAATTTCAGCGCCAAGCACAAGGCAAACGTCAATGTCAGCTACGAGCGCGTCCACTCCGATGACGTGTATCAGGGCTGGCCGGGCACGTTCAGCAACAAGAATTTCCACCGTCCGATTGTCGTCACGGCCGCATTCACATCCACTCTGTCCGCTAGTCTGCTGAATGAGGCTCGCTTCGGTTACAAGGAAACCGGAACGAACGTGGTTGCTCCCTGGTCCCGTACGGATGAGAATTATCAGGAGTTGATCAATGCCTATTTGCCGCCCGACGTGAATGGCGTTCGAGTCCTTGCAAGAGCCGGTGGACCTCTGGGTTTCTGCTACCCGATTACGGGCGCGCGGCCTCCAGGGGGCTGCGGTGTCAATGCGGCGTTGACTGCCTATGCGGTAGACAAAACGCCATCATATACCTTGGGCGACACGCTGAGCTGGACGGCGGGAAACCACGCATTGAAGTTTGGTTATGAGCTGCGTGAGAACAGTACTACCAGCAAGGTTAATACATTCCCGTTCTTTTCCAATTTCGGTACGGAAGTTCAGACCATCGGCGGTTCAGCTCCGGGTGCTCCTCAGATCACCTCGGGAGGTATCGGAATCAACAACACGAATCCGGCCTTTGGAACTCTCGGAACCCAGACTGCTAGTGCTGTGAGAAACCTTCAGGACTTTTTGGCGGGTTCACTCTCTTCCATCAACGAGACGTATTGGCTGACGAATCCTACGGACACCACATTTTCCGACTACCGCACCTCTCACGTCATTACGACTCCGCTACACCAGACGGAGATGTCGGCCTTCGCCAAGGACGATTATAAGGTCTCGAAGAATCTGACCTTGAACCTGGGTGTGCGGTGGGAATACTACGGTGTGCCGTACCACACGCGCGGTCTCACGGTTTCCCCCGTGGGAGGCGGCGACGCGGCGTTCGGAATTTCCGGACGTGATTTTAGTGACTTCTGGGCTCCTCGGCCTGTGGGGCCTGGCGCATCCACTAGCTACGATCCATCCCTGATCCTGAAGGAGCAGTTTGTTGGTCCAAACTCGCCCAACAGCAGCACAACGCTGTATAGGAATGACCTGAATAACTTCGGCCCGAGCATCGGTTTTTCATGGCAGGTGCCTTTCTGGGGTGAAGGCAAAACCACCGTGCGCGGCGGCTACCAGATTACATATCAGGGTGGCGGCCGGTTCAATCAGATCGAAATTCCGATTGCTTTCCCCCCAGGAGCAACAAACAGCACCACCTATGCGGACCCCACGAATCTCTATCTGGATATGACGGACTTGAATGCGGCCGTTCCAGTGCCTCCGACCAATACCCCGATGGCTCCAATCCGTATCACCGACCGGACTCAAGCGGTGAATGTTTTCGATGCGAACCTCTCGTCGCCCTATGTTCAGAACCTTACGTTGTCGATAGCGCGTCAGGTTTCGCGGAACCTTACGGTCACGGCGAGTTATATTGGCACGCTGGCCGTCAAGCAGTATCGGACGATGACCCAGTTCAACTCCGCGAACTTCCTGTACAACGGTCTGAAAAATGAGTTTGACAGCATTCGAACTGGAGGAGAGTCCCCTCTGCTGGATCAGATGTTCGCTGGAATCAATCTTTGCGCAAATCAATCTACCGGCGTCAGTCCCTGTGGGACCCCCCCTTCGGGCGCACCCCCCTTCGGAAGAATTGGAATAGATGCTGGTCAAACCGCAGCACAGCAGATGCGAAGCAGCCCCACGTTCAATTCGAACCTGGCGCTTGGAAACTATTCGGCAATTGCCGCCTCCATAAACACGCTCAACTACAACAAACAGGCCGCTGGCGCGGCGTGCACGACAGGAGCGGCGGGCAATTGCGGTCTTCCGGATCTGCCGGTTGGAATCAATGCGGTTACCGGAGCTGCGATGAGGTTCAGCGGGCTCTTCCCAGAGAACTTCATCGTCAACAATCCGCAGTACGCCGGCATCAGCTACCTGACGAATCTCGATCACAACAACTACCATTCGATGCAGATCGAGGCCACATTCCGGCCTATCCAGGGCGTCAGTGTGCAGGGAACCTACACCTTCAGCAAGAACCTGGGATTGGCGATTCCCTTTAGCCAGAATGGTGCCAACAATGCGTTTACAAACCCGGTGGATCGGCACGACGACTATACGATCGTTAATAACAACCGTCCGCAGACGATTCGCACCAATGGAACATTCGAACTGCCGTTCGGTCCCAACAAACTAATGTTCGGTAACACCACAGGGACAGTGGCGCGAATTATCGAACGGTGGCAATTGGGATTGATCTACAACTACAACACCGGCGGCTACAGCAACCTTGCGGCTCAGAGTATGTTATACGGCAATGGCACGCCGGATATTGTTTCGACGCCATTTACGGATGCAGCTCTGAGGGCATTGAGTGACGGCGGAGTAACGTGGGATACACGAATACCCACAGGTTACGAAGGACGCTACTTCGGGGATTTGTTCGCGACCGTGCCGGATCCACAATGCTCAACCGTTACAGCTCTGCAGAACCTGAATGGTGGCGCGACCCGTCGGTGTACACTGAATGCCCTGGCCTATATCGTTCCGACGGGTACGCCGGGCGCAATTACAATAACCGACAGCATCAATGTCGACAACCCTGCAAGTCCCGGCAACACCATCCCTCAGACCCGCGTTCGCTCGGGAGTCGTTGTTCTGCAGCATCCTCTGCCGGGTCAAAGAGGTACTCTGGGGCAGAACACGATTCGCAATCTCGGGAACTACACGCTCGATGCCAATATCGGCAAGAATTTTCGGATCAGTGAATCGAAGAGTTTTCAGATTCGAATCGATACATCGAACGTTCTGAACCATCCGACACCGGGTGCTCCAAATTTGAATATGAACTCGAATAGCCCATTCGGTCAGATCACAACGAAGACCGGCAACCGGGCATTCCAGGGCCAGTTACGGCTAACCTTTTAATCGTCCATTTGCAGCCCGTCGAGCAATCGGCGGGTTGAACAAAACAGGGCCGGAATCCGACAAGGGTTCTGGCCCTGTTTTCGTTTGTTTCCATTTCCGTTCGTCTTTGTACAGGACTTCAGACTGCGCTAGTATCCTGATCTCTATTTCCCGGGAGGTCGCTGTGCATCATCGTTGGATTGTTCTTTGGATGCTGTCCGCTGGCGCCCTATTTCTTTTGATCAACCCTTCAAATGCACAAAACGCAGGCCGTGGAGCTGTTGCGTCGTCAGCGCAGCCTGCGCCAAGAGGGCCGGACGGACACGCGCTATTGGGCCCGCGCAATGGAGAAAAAGGGGTTTGGCAGGGAGATGGTCGACTTGCCAATAACCCGAACAGCTATGAACCCCGTGCGTCCGCAAATGTACCGCTGCATATTGACAGCATTCCGCTTCAGCCATGGGCGCGGGCCATTGTGAATGAGCGTCATGCCGAATTCCTGCGGTTCGAGCCGCACGCGCGTTGCAAGGCATCGGGAGGGCCCCGGGAATTCGTTACTCCTTACGGGTTTGAAATTGTCGAGATGCCGGAACTTCAGCGCATTTACATCTTCGATATCGGAGGCCCGCATTCGTTCCGGACAATCTATATGGATGGACGAAAGCACCCGACGAATCTCATCCCCAGCTTTTACGGCGATTCCATTGGACACTGGGAAGGCGATACGCTCGTCATTGACGCTATTGGTTTCAACGAAAAATTCTGGATGAACCGAGACGGCCTGCCGCATACCGGGCAGCTTCATCTCACCGAGAAATTCACTCGGGTCGATTTCAATACATTGAAGTACGAGGTGACCGTCGATGATCCCGGTGCTTATACCGCCCCGTGGACCAGCGGTTTCAACCTGAGATGGACCGATGGGCTTGAGCTATTCGAATACGTCTGCCAGGACAACAACCATTTTCCGGAGTCGGTGTTCTCCGACGGTGGAACCCCCGCTCGGACGCTTCCGTGAATCGGAGAATTGTCATTGAACAATGCGGATGAACGCCCCGAGGGCAACCATCTTACGACATTCCTGTCACGCCGGCCGGCGTATCCGCTTTGGCAATTCAGTTGGGGCGGACGTAGTAGTAATCGCCGACCTTCTGGTATCCAAAGTCCCGGAAGAACGGAACGAACAGCGCATCCATGTGTCGCCGCTTCCGTTCTTCAAATAGGGGATCGAGAATGACGATCTTCGGACGATTTTTCACGAGCTCATCCCGAAGGCCCCGCACCCGCTCGACGTCGTTGTTGCCGGGGTAAAGCATCAGAAATTCGTCGAGAATGATTTCACGAACAGCGCCATAGCGGTGGGTGTACATGTAAATCAGCGGCGGTCCTGTGGTGAGAATTTTATCGTTTGGAGACGAGTTTGCCGCCACGAATTCCAAAACTCCAGACACCGGTACCCACATCGGTTGGAAGTGATAAGGCCAGTTGTGCAGTTCACTGTGGGCACGCGGATAGGCGTACATTGCAATTACCGCGACAAGCATCGCCCCCACGTATCTGCGCACGAGGGCGCTCGTATGCAAGAGCTCGGCGCTCATTCTGTCCGCTCCCACGATCAGGAAAAGGAACATGCCGCTCAGCGCCATGTTGTAATAATGAGTCCACTGGCAGTTCGTTGCGGTGACGGAATACAGTGCGAGAATTGCAGTCGCGAGAGATGCAGCAAACAGAATTCGAGATTGCCGCCAGATGAATACCACCGACGCCACGAAGAAAGGAGTGAGATATCCGATGGTCGCCGTGTTGAAGAATTGCGCATGGATGTACTTTGCCTGTTCTTTCAGTTCATGGAGAGGAGTCGATGGTGTCCAGCGGCCGAAGACCACGCAGATGGACGTCGAGGGGTTCCGGTACAAAGCGGCGTATCCCTCAACCATTCGGATATAGGCGGTCATCGACCCGGTGGGAATCATGTAAGCGCTCAGGACCAGTAGCAAAGCCGCGACGCCGATGCCCGTGAATTTGACGTATCGGGCCGCGTTCTGCCGGAAATTCGTTTTATTGTGAACGAGTAAATACAAACTCATCCATGTGCCTACGACGGCGCCTGCATAGGGTTCCTTCGAGAAGACGGCGCTTGCGAGAAGGAATCCGCCTGCGGCCTGTAGATATCCACGATACTTCGGAGCGTTGGCGATCAATGCAGCCACGCCGAGGAAATAGAAGCTCAGTCCGATCGATTCTGCATCCCCGAGCCCGTTGTCATGGAAACCCGGATTGACCCAGGCAAAGACGAGTGCACTTATCAGGGCAGTCGAGACCGCCCGATTCATTCGCCGGGATAATAGAGAAACATGAAGCGCGACTACGGAGAATGCGGCAAACAGGCTGAAGAAAATGCGGAAGTCGGTGTTCTTTTCACCAAACGTCCAAATGGCCATCGCATATGTGATGAAAACCATTGGCGGCTTGAATTCGAGGAAGTCGATGTAAGGTCGAAGACCCTCGGTGATACTCCAGCCGCCCCACGCGAAAAGCTGTTCATCATAGCCAAGGCCCGACTTCATGATGCGGTCGTTCAGGATATAGAACAAAATTAGCGGAACGATCAAGGTCACAAGGTTGATCCCATATGTGCGCAAGCGGGGACGAACTGACATAGGCACGTATTTTCACACTTCAGGGTTCAGGTTAGGAAAACGTTTCGGTCGAATCCCTCTCCCGGCGACGGAAGAGGATGGCCCGCGCCAGCGGCCGGGTGAGGGGTACCGCAAATATCATTTTGTGCCCCTTCGCAGCGCCCCCTCCCCCATAAAACGCTCGATTTTGCACCGCAGTTGATGCAATCTCCGGGAAATGCCACTGATTGAATTCGTCGTTCCACTTTTTAACGAAGGTGAGAGCCTTCGCCGTTTCCACAGCCAGCTCCTTGAGATCCCTCTCTCGCCCGAATACACTCGCCGCTTCATCTACGTCAACGATGGTTCAACGGATGGCACCCAGCAGGCTCTCGAGGAACTCGCTGCCGCATACAAAGACGTAAAGGTCATTCAGTTGAGCCGGAATTTCGGAAATCAGGCTGCGCTTAGCGCAGGACTGGATACGGCATCTGGAGATATTGTGATCTCACTCGACGGGGACGGTCAGCATCCGCCGTCGCTCGTCCCGGAAATGTTGAAGCTTCACGCCAGTGGTTGCGATATCGTCCAGGCCCGCCGGATCGATCAGAAAGCATCTGCAGATTTTCTGAAGCGGTGGACCAGCCGCGTGTTCTATTGGCTGCTCGGTTTCGTGGGCGAGGTGGAGATCGCAGAAGGATCCACCGACTTCTGCCTCATATCGCGTCGCGCACTCGATGCGTTGCGCCTCCTGCCGGAGTACCACCGGTTTTTGAGGGGAATGGTAGTTTGGATTGGGTTTCCCAGCGCCGTCATTCCCTTTGTGCCGGCCATGCGCATTGGGGGCGAATCCAAGTACACCTATCGAAAATTGTTGCGTCTCGCAGCGGATGCCCTCTTTTCATTTTCGCTGGTCCCCTTGAGAATCGGATTGCTGTTGGGATTGGGATTCATCCTGGTTGCAACCGTTGAGCTGCTGTATGTCGCATACTTTTGGCTCTCCGGATATCGTGAACGCCTGGTGCCGGGATGGTCTTCCCTGATTTTGATACTCACCGTGAGCAGCGCGATAAACATGATCCTGATCGGAGTACTCGGCATATACATTGGAATGATTTTTCGTGAAGTGAAGCGGCGGCCGATCTATCTCGTGCGTTCGAAGATTCTGTGACAGCGCTCGCTGTCGGGATCGCTGCACTCGAAATATTGATAAATCGACAGGGTCGGCATTAATCCAAGAACTTCTCTGCGAACAGTTTTGAAGAAAAAGCGAAGCACGCCATCAATTTCCTCGGCGGTGTTGACGTGTTCGTGCCGCATCAATACGCCGTAGTTTAACCCGTGTCTTGCGCGGAATTCGATACCAGTGGTCAGCCACCAGCCTAGTTTCCAAAGGATTGTTCCTTCACTTGGAATACCAATCCGCATCTGACCGCCGTTAGCAAGCAGCAATCCGCACTTTGCGACCGCGGTTGGCAGATCGCAGAAATGTTCAAGCACGGCGACGGAAATAATGCGATCGTACTTTTCATTTTGGATCTCAGCGACTCTCCTATAGGCGTGGCGAATGGAATGCCTGTGGGGAGACTTTTCCGGGAGTTCGGTCAATTCTTCGACGACATCGTAAATTTCGTTCTCGGGTTCGTATTGAACGTGATTCAAATTTCCCGCGCCGATTTCGAGGGTTCTGGAAAAAGCCTTTCGGGTTGCAAAATCGCGGGCCACTCTCCGATGCATCCACGCTTCCATCTTCTGTGACAACGACGATGCCGGAGACAGGCCTTCCCTATTGCGCCGATGATGCTCGGTATAGATTTTTCGATAGGGTTCGGGAAGTTCGGGCCTTACTTTTGGGAAGGATGAGAGAATTCGCTCTGCGTCCGACATGCTCCAGATTCGTAACATAGCTTTCTTTTTCAAACCAGCAACGATCGCGTACAATCCGGAGCGCGTGCAAGAACCGAAGACGTCGGATAAGTGGAAATGGTGGATTGCCGTTGCAATCGTGGTCGCGTTCACTTTGATCGAGTATGGTCCGGTCTTCCTGTCCGGAAGGGTTCCTTTTCCAGCAACAATCGTGAACGGCTTCCCGCCTTACGTTGACGAGTTCCCGCAGGGCACGCCGAAGCCATTAGCGAATATCGGCGACCTCGTCACATCCATCTATCCTTATCACGCGCTGGCTGCGCGAGCCTTTCGTCAGGGAAGCATACCCTTTTGGAACTCCAATATGTTGTCCGGCGCTCCGTTTGTCGGCAACACTCAATCCGGGATCTTCTATCCTCTCAATTTTCTGTATTACTTCATGGAATTGAAACGCGCATGGGCCCTCAGCCTGGTGCTACAGCGTTTGCTCGCCGTGATTTTTACCGTGATGTTATTGCGAGAACTGGGTGGAAGTCCGACCGGTGCGGTGGTCTCGGCATTGCTGTTCGGGTTTTCGGGCTTTCTCATCGCGTGGCAAGGATTTCCAATGGCGTCTTCGGCAGTGTGGCTACCGCTGATTTGCTACGCCCTGTTGCGGCTGCATCGTGAACATTCCGGCAAATACATTGTCCTGCTGGCAATCGCATTTGCAATGCCGGTTCTTGCAGGTCACCCGGAAACCGCCGCACATCTGGCGATGACGGGTCTGGCTGTAGCCGCCTTTCTGGTGTTCAAAAGATCTGATGCGGGACGTGTTCCGAATCTGAGGTTTGCAGCAGGTTTCGTTGTGGCAGCAGTCTTCGCAATCGGCCTCGCATCGATTCAGGCGCTTCCAACACTGGAATGGATCCGTAACTCCCATCGTTCCCTTCGCGAAATCTGGCCATCGCTGCCATTACGGGCAATTCTCGCATTCGTATCCCGCGACGTTATGCGGGCGACCAACTCCGCCGGGCTGGATATACCCGAGCAAGCGGCATACATGGGAATGGTCGTGTTTCTTGCGGTTCCTCTGGCTGCGTTTCACTCCTCTAAGAAGTTGATCCTGTTTCTGGCAGCCAGCTGTCTTGTGTTGGTCTCGGTTATTTACGGAATCGGACCTTTGCTTCCGCTCTTGAACAGCATTCCTTATCTGGGTCTCAAACAATGGAGACTCATTCTTGTCCTGTCTCTTGCGCTTGCAGTCCTGGCTGGGCTGGGAATATCGGCTCTGGAATACCGTATGGAGCAGTGGACTAAGCGGAACAGGAATTTTCGATGGAAG
>Ga0068864_100000508_pt1 | contig 33518 bp, 27 predicted proteins | sample KBSSwiS72_FD_66586 | JGI IMG/M metagenome (GOLD analysis project Ga0068864, IMG submission 66586) | Switchgrass rhizosphere microbial communities from Kellogg Biological Station, Michigan, USA - KBS Switchgrass S7-2 | ecosystem: Host-associated > Plants > Roots > Rhizosphere > Soil ...
GCGCCGAGACCGATGATGAGGCCGGCAGCGACGGCGACGAGACCGATGAGTTCCATGATGACTCCAGAGTGGTGGTGAGAAGGAAAGGGAAAGGGAAAGGAAACGTTCGCGGGCGTCTTAGTGCGCGTCGTGCGCCTGGCCGATGTAGACCAGGGTCAGCATCATGAAGACGAAGGCCTGCAGCGTGATGATCAGGATGTGGAACACCGCCCAGGCCCAGCCGGCGCCGATGTGCAGCAGCGCGAGCGCCACGCCGCCGACCGACAGCGTGAAGGCGCCGCCGAGCAGGGCGATCAGGAGGAAGATCAGCTCGCCGGCGTACATGTTGCCGAACAGTCGCATGCCGTGCGACACGGTCTTCGACACGAACTCCACCAGCTGCATCGCCACGTTGGCGATCGACAGCAGGATGAAGCCGATCCAGGTGAGCGGGTTGGCGCTCAGCTTGACGGTGCCGAAGGGTGCGACGTAGAGCTCGTGCAGGAAGCCGCCGAGTCCCTTGATCTTGACGCTGTAGAACAGGCACAGGATCAGGACGCCGACGGAAAGCGCCATGGTGATCGAGAGGTCGGCCGTGGGCACGACCCGCAGGTAGGCATGCTCGGGATCGTGGCCGGAGGCGCCGTAGAGCTTGGCCCAGATCCACGGCAGGATGTCGACCGGCAGCAGGTCCATCGCATTCAGCAGGAAGATCCAGACGAACACCGTGAGGGCGAGCGGCGCCACCATCTTGCGGCTCTCGGCGTTGTGGATGATCCCCTTGGCCTCGTTGTCGACCAGCTCGAACAGCATCTCCACCGCCGCCTGGAAGCGGCCCGGCACGCCCGACGTCGCCTTCCTCGCCGCCCGCCAGAGCAGGAAGCAGGCGAGCGCACCGAGCGCCGCCGAAAACACGACCGAGTCGAAATTGATGACCGAGAAATCGACCAGGCCCTTCGGCTTGCCGGTGCCGAAATGGGTCAGGTGGTGAATGATGTATTCACCGGGGGTCTGGGTGTGCTCTGCTGCGGCGGCCATGATCTTTTTGGATGTCTGAGCGTGTTCGGTCTATTGTTTTGCGCGACCGCGCCAGAGCAGCGCGAAGGCGTAAGTCTGCATGCAGACGACGAGCGTGCCGAGCATTACCGGCCAGTGGATGCCGGGAACGATGCGCGACGCCAGCGCCAGCATCACGACCGAGACGACGATCTTCACCATCGCCCAGCCCATGATGTTGACGGTGCTCGTCAGCGGCGAGATCGTGCCCAGGCGGCTGGTGGCGCCGCGCGCCATCAGGGCGCCCGGCACCGCGACCACCGCGGCGCCGTAGAGCGCCGAGGCCGTCAGCAGCACATCGCCCGTCACCAGCTGCACCAGCGCCGCGATCGCGAGGCCGGAAAGCACCTGATAGGCGACCACTCGCCACGGGGAAATGGCCGGCTGGCGGGCTGCCAGTTCGGCCGCTTCGGCCCGGCTCAGGCGCCGCACCGGCGGCTCCTGCTCGTCGTCGAAACCGTATCCGCGGCGTGCACTGCGCCCATCGCCGCGGATCACCGCGGCGGAGGGGGGACACGGCACGGCGACTTTCGGCACAGCCCAAGAGTATACGTGTTAACCCACCCGTCTCCTATCCGGACCGGGGTCGGCAATGATGGACGATGCTTCATCGCGCGCGCCGTGACTCCACTCGATATCTCGCCCTCCTCCTCGCCCTGGTGCCGCCGCTGGTGAGCGGCGAAGACGCCGTGCCGGCGGCGACGTCGATCGTCTCCACGGCACCACCGCGGCACGACGGCCGCTTCCAGAACAACTACATCGACTTCGCCCCGCGCGGCTTCGGCGCGCTCCTGAAATGGAAGCTCGACGCGCTGCGCGACGGCCTGCCGCCCGAGCCGCGGACGGCGACGCCGCGGCTCGCGCCCGACCTCGACTTCCTGCGCCGCAACGCCGCCGCGGGCAGCGCGATGGAGCCGGCGGCCACCTGGATCGGCCACGCCAGCGTGCTGGTGCAGATCGGCGGCATCAGCCTGCTGACCGATCCGGTGTTCTCGGAGCGCGTGTCGCCGGTGTCCTTCGCCGGCCCCCGACGCCAGGGACCGGCGGGAATCGCCGCCGTCGACCTGCCGCGAATCGACGCCGTCGTGATCTCGCACAACCACTACGACCACCTCGATGCGGCCAGCGTCAAGGCGCTCTCGGCGCAGGCCGGCGGCTCGCCGCTCTTCATCGTGCCGCTCGGCGTCAAGGCCTGGTTCACCGACGCCGGCATCGACCGCGTCGTCGAACTCGACTGGTGGCAGTCGCGACGGGTCGGCGAGGTGGAGGTCGTGCTCGTCCCGGCCCAGCACTGGTCGGGGCGCTCGTTCTCCGACCGGATGGAGACGCTCTGGGGCGGCTACGCCATGTTCGCCCCGGACTTCCACCTGTTCTTCGCCGGCGACACCGGCTATTCGAAGGACTTCGCCGACATCCACGCCCGCTTCGCCGCGCGCCACGGCGGCACCGGCCGCGGCTTCGACCTGGCGCTGCTGCCGATCGGCGCCTACGAGCCGCGCTGGTTCATGAAGGAGCAGCACATCGACCCGGCTGAGGCGGTGCAGATCCATCTCGACCTCGCCGCCCGGCGCTCGATCGGCATCCACTGGGGCACCTTCGCGCTCACCGACGAAGCCCTCGACGAGCCGCCGCGTGCCCTCGAGGCGGCGCGCCGCCAGCGCGGGCTCGCCGACGACGCGTTCACGGTGATGGCGGTGGGCGAGACCCGGCGCTTTCCGCGGCGCGGGCCCTGAGGCGTGGCGACCTAGACGACGGCGATGTCGAGCCGCATCGCCGCCTCGAGCGTCTCCCCGGATGCCAGCGCCACCAGGCCGTGCGCCGCCGGCTCGGCCATGTGGATGGCGTTGTTGAGGTGGCTCACCGGCTCGACGCAGAAGTAGTCGCGCTCGGGCGGCGTGTAGACGACGAGGTAGGGCAGCTCCGAGACCAGCTGCAGCGAGAAGCGCTCGTCGCGGATCCGCGCCCGGCCGCGCCAGCCTTCGAAGCAATGGTCGTAGTCGAGATGCGACAGGGCGGCGTCGATGCCCGGCTGCGCGACCTTGCGCGTCGGCAGCTTGGTGGCGTCCGACTCCCAGCGGGCGGCGGCCTCGACGTGCAGCCGGCTGCGCGCCCGCTTGACGAAATAGGGATGAAAGCCCAGGCCCGCCGGCTGCTCGGCCGCGTCGGTGTTGGTGAACACGAGCCGCGCCGAGAACGATTCCGGCGACAGGGTGAAGTACTGGCGTGCCTCGAACGCGAACGGCCAGTCGGCGTCGCCGGCGTGCTCGAGGCCGAGCACCAGCTCGATCGCGCTCGAGGAGACGATCCGCCACGGCCGCTGCCAGCCGACGCCGTGCAGCGAATGCGGCGAGTCGTCGACGTTGGCGCGGGTGGTGTAGTCGCGGCCCTTCCAGCGGAAACGGCGGTAGCCGAGCCGGTTCGAATAAGGCAGCAGCGGAAACATCGCCGCCGCCCGCACGCCTTCGAGCGCCGCCGGCTCGGTCGAGCGCAGGATCGGCGTCTCGCGATGCCAGAGCCCGGCAACGGCGCCGCCGAGGTCGGGCCGGAAGGCGAGGCGCAGCGCCCCGGCGTGGAGTTCGTGGTTCACATTGCCCGCCCGGCCGTCCGAAAGGCACTGCGCCCCCGCGGGGGGCAGCGAACGATAGTGGGCGTGGGGGTCATGTCAGGTCTGCTTTCAGGTAGTGCGCGCCGGGAATCGGATTGAAGTAGTACGGAGGAATTTCCTCGAAGCCGAGAGTGGCGTAGAGCTCGCGCGCCGCCTCCATGTCGTCGAGCGTATCGAGCAGCATCGCCGAGTAGCCCGCGCCGCGCGCCTCGTCGAGCAGGGCCTGGGCGAGCAGCCGGCCGAGGCCGAAGCGGCGAAACCCGGGGCGCACGAACAGCCGCTTCATCTCGCAGGCATTGGCGTAGTCGACTTCGGCGAGCGGTCGAAGCGCGCCGCAGCCTGCGAGCTGGCCGTCGACGTAGGCGAGCAGCAGCTGGCCGGCGGGGGCCGCGTAGTCGCCAGGAAGCGACGCCAGCTCGGCATCGAAATTCTGGAAGCACAGGTCGATGCCGATGCTCGCCGCGTACTCGCGGAACACCTCGACCGCCTGCGCCAGCTCCGCCGGCGACTCGGCGCGGCGCAGCTCGATCGATGGCGCGGCCGCGGATTCGCCCATGCTTGCGCTCGCTCCGGCAGCGCTCATGCGCCGAGGCGGACCACGGCGGCCACCCCGAGTGCGCAGACGAAGAGGATCCCGAGGGCGAGCGTCCGCGACCGGCCGTCGTCGACCGCTCCGGGGACGTCGCCGCCGAGGCGCTTGTCGCCGTGCCACATCGGCGCCACCAGGTTCTGCCGGCGCCGCAGCCAGTAGAAGGCGATCGCACCGACGTGCAGAGAGACCAGGGCAACGATGATCCATTGGCCGTAGTTCTTGTGCCAGCCGGTCGCCAGGCTGCTCGTCGCCGAGCTCACGTACTTGATCAACGGCCCGGTGTTGGCGATCTCGTCGTCGGCGACCAGGCCGGTCGCGACCTGGAGGACGAGGATGGCGAGCAGGGCGAACACCGAGCCGGCGCCGAGCGGGTTGTGGCCGACGTGATGATGCTCGTGCGGCAGGCTCTGGCCGCGCACGTAGCGCAGGCTGGTGCTCGGGGCGTAGATGAAGGCACGAAAGCGCGACCAGCGGCCGCCGACGAAGCCCCAGACGAGACGGAAGACGAGCAGGGTGAAGATGGCGAAGCCCGAGCGCATGTGCCAGACGATCGCGTTGCCGCCGATGTGGCCGCTCACGACCGAGAAGATCACGAGGCCGGCAAGGAGCCAGTGGAAGACGCGCGTCGGCAGGTCCCACACCCGGACGGGCTGGTCTCCCGGCGCCAGCTCGCTGCCCGCGCTCATCGCTCGCTGCCCGCCCTTCGGTGCTTACCCGAACGGCCCATGGCAAAGCGGGCATGCTTTGTACACTGGCGCCCGCGGGTCATGGGGACGCGCGATCCGGTCAACAAGGAGAGAAGTCTCATGCATCGATCTTTCACGTCGGGGCTGATGGTAGCCGCTGGGCTCGCCGCCCTGCTCGCGTCCACCCCGGCAGCTGCGCAGTTCGCGAAGCCCGAAGACGCGATCAAGTACCGCAAGGCCGGCATGACCCTGATGGCCACCCACTTCGGCCGCGTCGCGGCGATGGCCAACGGCCGCATCCCGTTCGACGCCAAGGCTGCGGCCGACAACGCCGAGCTGGCGACCATGCTGTCCAAGCTGCCCTTCGCCGGCTTCGTCGACGGCAGCGACAAGGGCGAGACCAAGGCCGAGCCGAAGATCTGGGCCGAGATGGACAAGTTCCGCGCCGCGACCTCCAAGATGCAGGAGGAGATGGTGAAGTTCAACGTCGCCGCCAAGACCGGCAACATCGACACCATCAAGGCAGCGGTCGGCGAGACCGGCAAGGCTTGCAAGGCCTGCCACGACAGCTACCGCAAGGAGTGAGACCTCGGGCCCGGCGCCTGCGCCGGGCCTAGGCGCCCACCAGCTCGACGCGCCCGCGTGGCGTGTCGAGCGCGACCGATAGCGGTGGCGCTCCCGCGGCGGCAAGCGACACGCCGAGCCTCTCCGCCACGCCGCGGTCGACGCCGCCGAGCGCGAGGTGCGTCACCGAAACGCCGCTCGCCGGCAGGTGGTCGCACGGATGCGCGGCCCCCCATTCGATCAGCAGCGGCACCGCGCCGCCGGCCAGGCGGCGGCCGTCGTCGCGCAGCGCGATCCGCCAGCGCAGCATGCCGTGCGCCGTCATCCGCTCGACCGCGATCGCCTCGCCCGGGTCGTGTCCGGCGGCGCGCAAGGCGGCGATCGCCCGGTCGATGTCGTTGCAGCGCGCCACCCAATGCACCAGCCGGGGCGCGACCGCGATCTCGGCCTGCAGGGCCGGCGAGTCGAGGTCGAACCAGCGCGCCCGCGGCGGCGGCGGCGCCTCGGGATCGAGGGCGATGATCTCGAGGTACATGCGCTGACGGACGCCGTCGCCGAGACCGAGGAGGCGGTTGTGCGTGCCCATGGTCGCATGCCGGCCGCCTTCGACCGGGGTCGCGCCCAGCGTCGCTTCACACCACGCCGCGCCTTCCGCGAGGCTGCGCGCGGCCACGACGATATGGTCGGGCTCGATCGCGAGGGGTGACGCCTCGCTCACAGACGGACCTCGCCGCGGATGCAGCTGACGCTGCTGCCGCCGATCCAGAACCGCCCGTCCTCGCGCGCCACGTGCACCCGCCCGGCGCGACCGAGCTTCGCGCCCTGCGCAGCCAGGTAGCGCTCGGGCGCGCGGCCCGAGCCGATGAGCCACTCGGCGACGCCGGCGTTGAGGCTGCCGGTGACCGGGTCCTCGTCGATGCCGACCATCGAGGCGAACGCCCGCAGTTCGAACGCGCACGCCGACCCGCTCGGATAGGCGCCGACGGCGCCGACCTTGGCCAGTCCGCGCAACGCCGCGTGGTCCGGCGCGAGCGCGAGCACGGCGGCGGCATCGCGCAGCAGCAGGCCGAGCCAGCGCGGACCGTTGTCCAGCCACTGCGAAGCAACCAGCGCGCTCGGCTCCAGCCCCAGTGCCTGCAGCACCTTGGCCAGCAGCGGCGCCTCGACTTCCGCCATGCGCAAGGGCGGCGCCGCGAAGCCGGTACGCCCGGCCTCGACGCGAATGTCGACGAGTCCGACGCCGCACTGCTGCACCACCCGGCCGGCGGCCTTCGGCACGCCGCCGCGCTCGAGCCAGGCGTGGCAGCTGCCGAGGGTCGGATGGCCGGCGAACGGCAGCTCTCCGCCGGGGGTGAAGATGCGCACTCGGTAGTCCGCGGCCGGATCGGTGGGCGCGAGCAGGAAGGTCGTCTCGCTCAGGTTCGTCCACTTCGCGAACGCCTGCATCCGTGCCGCGTCGAGCGCGTCGGCGCCGTGGACGACGGCGAGCGGGTTGCCGAGCAGCGCCTGCTCGGTGAAGACGTCGACCTGGGTGAAGGCGAAGGCGGTGCTCACGACGCCACCTCCAGCGCCGCCGCCAGGGCGCGCACGCCGCGCTCGATCGCCTCGGGCGCGACCGTCACGAACGACAGGCGCAAGGTGTTCTTCATCGCCTCGCCGGCATAGAACGGCGCCCCGGGCACAAAGGCGACGCCGCGCTCGACCGCGCGCGGCAGCAGCGCCTCGGCGTCGACGCCTTTCGGCAGCTCGAGCCAGAAGAACATGCCGCCGCCCGGCACCTGCCAGCGGCAGGCGCGCGGCCCGCTCTGCGGCAGGTTCGCGGCAAGCGCCGCCTGCATCGCGTCGCGCTGCGCCTTGTAGCGGCGGCGGATCGTCGGCACGTGCTCGCGGAGGAAGCCGTCCTTGATCACCTCGTGCACCAGGCGCTGGTTGAAGCCGGGCGTGTGCAGGTCGGCGGCCTGCTTGGCCTGCAGCAGCTTGGGCATGACCTCGGCCGGAGCGATCGCGTAGCCGAGGCGAAGGCCCGGCGCCAGAACCTTGGAGAAGCTGCCGAGATAGATCGTGCCCTCGCGCCAGAGCGAGGCGATCGGCGCGGCCGGCTCGGCGTCGTACCAGAGCTCGCCGTAGGGGTTGTCCTCGACGATCGGCAGGCCGATCCGCTGCGCGCTGGCGACGATCGCCGCCCGCCGCGCGGCGCCGATCGAGCGCCCGCTCGGGTTCTGGAAATTCGGCAGCACATAGAGGAAGCGGGCACCGCGCCCGTGCTCGGCGAGGGCCTCGGGCAGGGGCCCTTCGTCGTCGCAGTCGATCGCCGCGAACTCCGGCTCGTAAGGCGCGAATGCCTGCAGCGCGCCGAGGTAAGTGGGCGACTCGACCGCGACCCGGCTGCCCTGCTCGATCAGCGCCTTGCCGACGAGATCGAGGCCCTGCTGCGAGCCGGTGGTGATCAGCACCTGCGACGCGTCGACGGCGACGCCGTGGCCGCGCATCTCCTCGGCGACCCATTCGCGCAGCGGCGCGTAGCCTTCGCTCGCGGCGTACTGCAGCGCCTCGCGCGGGTTGTCGCGCAGGACCCGGGCGGTGGCGATGCGCATCGCCTCGACCGGAAAGGTGTCCGGCGACGGCAGGCCGCCGGCGAGCGAGATGATCCCGGGCAGCTCGGTGAGCTTGAGGATCTCGCGAATCACCGAGGGGTTCATCCGTTCGGTGCGCGCCGCCAAGCGCCAGGGGCTGTGGCTCATGTGGGCCTCGTCGTGAAGGGGCTGGAAATCGAGGGAGTGGCCGGACGGCCGACCGGCATCGCCCGGCCGAAGAAGACGGTGGCCACGACCGCCAGCGCGAAGCCGACAGTGGCCGCGTCGAGCCGCTCGCCGAGCACCGGCACGGCGAACAGCATCGACAGGAACGGCTGCACCAGCTGCACCTGGCTGACCCGCACCGCGCCGCCGAGCGCCAGGCCGCGGTACCAGGCGAAGAAGCCGAGCCACATCGAGAACACCGTGACGTAGGCGAAGCCGCCCCAGGCGGCGGTGCTCGCCGGCTGCGCGGGCAGGGATGCGAGCGCAGCGGGCAGCGTCAGCGGCAGGCTGAACACCAGCACCCAGCAGATCACGCGCTCGGCCGGCATCCGTGCGGAAAGCCTGGCCCCGGCGACGTAGCCGATCGCGGCGCAGGCGACCGAGCCGAGCAGCAGCAGGTCGGCGAGGACCAGCGAGCCGCTTCCCTTCCAGGCGGCGAAGCCGACCACCAGGCTGCAGCCGAGCACGGCGCAGCTCCAGAAGCCGGCCGAGGGCCGCTGGCGGAAAGCGACCGCGGCGGCCAGCGCCGTGGCCAGCGGCAGCACGCCGGTGATGACCGCGGCATGCATCGCATCGACCCGGCGCAGCGCCAGCGAGAGCAGGAGCGGAAAGCCGACCACCGTGCCGAGCGCCGAGACCGCCAGCGCCAGGCGATGCTCGGGCCCCGGCCGGGGCGCGCGCACGACCAGGAGGTAGACCGCCGCCAGCAGGCCGGCACAGGCGGCGCGTCCGGCGGTGACGAAGAACGGCGGCAGCTGCGGATCCGACGCCGGGCCGACCGCGAGCCGCGTCATCGGCAGCGTCATCGAGAAGATGAGGACGCCGAGCAGGCCGAGCGCGAGACCCTGGGTCTCGCGGCGGCGGGCGGCGGGCGAAGGCGGCGTCATGGCGAAAGATTTCCTGCAGTGTAGGCCCCGCGATCAACACACGACCAGTACACTTTCGCGGATGGTTCGAACCGCTGTATCGCCAGATTCACCGGCACGCCAGGTCGCGACGAAGCCACTCCGGCTGCCCGTCGAGCCGGCGGTCGTGCTGTCCCGTCGCTCCGACACGACGCTCGCCGAGCAGCTCAGCGGGCGCTATTCCGAGCTCGTCCGCCAGCGCCTGCTCGCTCCCGGAGCACGGCTGCCCTCGGTGCGCGAATGCGCCCGTCGCCATGCCGTGAGCCCGGCGACCGTCGTCAGCGCCTACGACCAGTTGCTGGCACGCGGCCTGGTCGAGGCGCGCCCGCATCGCGGCTTCTTCGTCCGCGCCAGCCACGACGAGGCAATGCGACCGGCGAGCGAGACCGACCGGGGCGCGAAAGCACCGCCGCGGCAGCGGGTGCCGAACAGTGCCACCGCGCTGATCCGCGGCATGTTCCAGCCGCTGGGAAGCCGGCCGATGCCTGGCCTGGGCACCCTGCCCGCCGAGTGGCTCGACCCGGAGATGCTCGCCACGGCGATGCGCAAGGCCACCTCGACCCGGCAGGTCGCCCTCACGGCGCTGCAGTACGGCGACCCGGCCGGCGAGGCGCGGCTGCGCGAGGCGCTGGCGATCAAGCTCGCCGACCACGGCATCGCGGCGCGACCCGGGCAGATCGTCACCACCGTCGGTGCCACCCATGCGCTCGACATCGTCACCCGCACCCTGCTGCGCGCCGGCGACAGCGTGCTCGTCGACGAGCCCGGCTGGTCGGTCGAGTACGCCCGGATGGCCGCGCTCGGCATGCGCGTGCTGCCAGTGCCGCGCGGCAGCGACGGGCCCGACGTCGCGGCGATGCGCCGCCTGATCGAGGCGCAGCCCCCCGGCGAACGGCCGCGGCTCTACGTGACTGTCTCGGTGCTGCACAACCCGACCGGCATGTCGCTCGGCCTGCACGCCGCGCACCAGGTGCTCAGGCTCGCCCACGAGCACGGCTTTCACATCGTCGAGGACGACACCTACTCGCACCTCGCGCCGGCGCACGCGCCGCGCCTGGCGGCGCTCGACGCCCTCGAGCGCACGATCTACGTCTCCGGCTTCTCCAAGATCCTGACGCCGAACTGGCGCGTCGGCTACCTCGCCGCGTCCTCGTCCCTGGTCGACCGCTTCATCGACACCAAGCTGCTGACGACGCTGACGACGCCGGGCACCGGCGAGCTGGCGCTGGCGCACTGCCTGGAGCAGGGGACGCTGCGCCGCCATGCCGAGCGCGTGGTGCATCGCCTCGACGCCGCCCGGGCGCGCACGGTCCGTTTGGCCGAGGCGCACGGCTGCCACTTCGCCGCCGAGCCGCGCGGCCTGTTCGGGTGGGTCGACGCCGGCGTCGACACCGAGCGCCTGGCGCACGCCATGATCGACGACTGGTTGCTCGCCCCCGGCAGCCTGTTCCACGCCCGGCCGCGGCCGACGAGCCTGATGCGCATCAATTTCGCGACTTCGCAGGACGCCCGCTTCTGGAAGGCGCTGGCGGCCGAACGGAAGCGTTTGCGCTAACTGCGCTAAGGGTTCGGAATGGGCGCGGCGGGGCGCGCTGCTCCGCTCATGCCCGTGGCCGCGGCAACCCAAGACTCAACGCGACCCGAGCAACTCCCAGCGTTCGAGCGCCTCGGTCAGCTCGTCGTCGATTTGCGCCACCCGCATCTGCGCCTGTTCGACCCGGGCCGGATCGTCGGCGTAGAAGTCGGCGCTGCTCAGGAGCGCGGCCAGCTCCTTCTGCTCGAGTTCGAGCGCCTCGATCCTCGCCGGCAGGGCGTCGAGCTCGCGCTGCTCCTTGTAGCTGAGCTTCTTCGTCTTGGCCGCCGGGGGCGGCGGGGGGGCCGGCGCCGGCTTCGGTGCCGCCACGTTGCGCTTCTCGGCCTGCACCGCCAGGCCGCGGGCTCGCTCGCGCTGCATCTTCCAGTCCTCGTAGCCGCCCTCGTACTCGCGCCAGCGGCCGGGCGACTCCTCGCCTTCCCAGGCGATCGTGCTGGTGACGACGTTGTCGAGGAAGCGCCGGTCATGGCTCACCAGGAACACCGTGCCGGCATGGCTCTGCAGCATCTCCTCGAGCAACTCGAGGGTGTCGATGTCGAGGTCGTTGGTCGGCTCGTCGAGCACCAGCACGTTCGCCGGGAGGGCCAGCAGGCGCGCCAGCAGCACCCGGTTGCGCTCGCCGCCGGAAAGCGTGCGCACCGGCGAGTTGGCGCGCTCGGGCGAGAACAGGAAGTCGGTGAGATAGCTCATCACGTGCTTCCTGCCGCGCCCGGTCTCGATCCATTCGCTGCCCGGGCTGATGGTGTCGGCGAGCGTTGCGTCGAGGTCGAGCGCGCTCCTCATCTGGTCGAAGTAGGCCACCTCGATCCGCGTGCCTTGCCGGACCGTGCCCGAGGTCGGCTGCAGCTCGCCGAGGATCAGCTTGAGCAGCGTCGTCTTACCGGCGCCGTTCGGGCCGATCAGGCCGACCTTGTCGCCGCGCAGGATGGTCGAGGAGAAGTCCTTGACGATCAGCTTGTCGCCGAAGCGCATGCTGACGTCCTTCAGCTCGGCGACGATCTTGCCGCTCGAGATGCCCGAATCCGCCTCGAGCCGGACCCGGCCGAGCGTCTCGCGCCGCGCCGCGCGCTGCGCCCGCAAGGCCTCGAGCCGCGCCACCCGGCCGACGCTGCGCGTGCGCCGGGCCTCGACGCCCTTTCGCACCCACACCTCCTCCTGCGCCAGCAGCTTGTCGGCGCGGGCGTTGGCGAGCGCCTCGGACGAGAGCTGCTCGGCCTTCCTCGCCTCGTAGGCGGCGAAGTTGCCCGGATAGCTGCGCAGCACGCCGCGGTCGAGCTCGACGATCCGGGTGGCGATCGCGTCGAGAAAGGCGCGGTCGTGGGTGATGACGACGACGCTGCCGCGAAAGCCCTTGAGCAGCTCCTCCAGCCAGGCGATCGAGTCGAGGTCGAGGTGGTTGGTCGGCTCGTCGAGCAGCAGCACGTCGGGCACGGCGACCAGCGCCTGCGCCAGCGCCACCCGCTTCTTCGTGCCGCCCGAGAGCTCGCCGATCAGGCGCGCGCCGTCGAGGTGGAGCTGCGCCAGCGTCGTCTCGACCCGCTGCTCCCAGTTCCAGGCGTCGAGCGTCTCGATCCGGGTCTGCAGCGCGTCGAGGTCGTCGCCGGGCGCGTGCGCCTCGTAGCGCTCGCGCACCTCGCGCGCCTCGGCGACGCCGATGCCGACCGCATCGAACACCGACATCTCCGCCTCGAACGCCGGCTCCTGCGGCACGTAGCGGATGCGCAGGTTCTGGGTGAGCTGCAGCAGGCCGTCGTCGAGCTTCTCCAGCCCGGCGATGACACGCAGCAGCGACGACTTGCCGGCGCCGTTGCGGCCGATCAGCCCGAGCCGCTCGCCGGCCTCGAGCGAGAGCGCCGCGTCGTCGAGCAGGGCGACGTGGCCATAGGCGAGGTGCGCGCCGGAAAGCGAGAGGACGGCCATGCGAAACGGATGCGCCCGGGCTCAGGCGAGCGCGGCTTCGAGGGCGTCGATGAAGGTTCGGGGCACGTCGAAGCCGCTCTGCTCGGTGATCTCCTGGAAGCAGGTCGGGCTGGTGACGTTGATCTCGGTCAGGCTGTCGCCGATGACGTCGAGCCCGACCAGCAGCAGGCCGCGCTCGGCCAGGATCGGGCCGATGTGCTCCGCGATCTCGCGGTCGCGCGCCGAGATCGGCTGCGCCACGCCCTTGCCGCCCGCGGCCAGGTTGCCGCGGATCTCCTGGCCCTGGGGAATGCGCGCCAGCACGAACGGCACGGGCTTGCCGGCGATCACCAGGATGCGCTTGTCGCCCTTGACGATCTCTGGCACGTAGCGCTGCGCCATCACGGTGTGGGCGCCGCGCGCGTTCAGCGTCTCGACGATCGAGCCGAGGTTCATGCCGTCGGCGCCGACGCGAAAGATGCCGGCGCCGCCCATGCCGTCGAGCGGCTTGAGGATCACGTCGCCGTGCTCGGCGTGGAATCGCTTCAGCTCCGCCGGGTCGCGGGTGACCAGGGTCGGGGCGATGAACTGCGGGAACTCGAGGATCGCCAGCTTCTCCGGATGGTTGCGCAGGGCCGTCGGCCGGTTGAAGACGCGGGCGCCCTCGCGCTCGGCCTGCTCGAGCAGATGGGTGGCGTAGAAGTACTCGCTGTCGAAGGGCGGATCGGTGCGCATCAGCACGGCGTCGAAGTCGGCGAGGGCGACCCGGACCCGCTCGCCCTCGGCCTCCTTCTCGATGAACCAGGGCGCCTTCCCGCCGGTGAGCGCGATCTCGCGGACGTGGGTCGCGACCCGGGCACCGCGTTCCCACATCAGGTCGCGCGCTTCGCAGGCGAACAGGGCATGGCCGCGGCGCGCGGCCTCCTTCATCATCACGAAGGTCGAGTCCTTCTTGATGTTGAAGCCTTCGAGCGGATCGGCGACGAAGAGCAGTTTCATGTCTTGGCGGAAGGTTCGTCGCGGCGAGGCCGCCACTGTTGCACAAAGAGCGCGGCCGCGCCGAAGAGGACGCCCCAGAACGCCGAGCCCACGCCGAGCAGCTCGACGCCGGAGAGCGTGACCAGGAAGGTGATCAGCGCCGCCTCGCGATGGGCGTCGTCCTTCAGCGCCGCGGCCAGCCCGGAGGCGATGGTGCCGAGCAGCGCCAGGCCGGCAACCGCGACCACCAGCTCGCGCGGGAACGCGGCCAGCAGCCCCGCGACCGCCGCGCCGAACACGCCGACCATGCAGTAGATGACGCCGTTGGCCGCGGCGGCGACCCAGCGCCGGTCGGGATCGACATGGGCCTCGCGGCCGAGGCAGATCGCCGCCGTGATCGCCGCGAAATTGAGGGCGAACGCGCCGAACGGCGCCAGCACCAGGGTCGCGGCGCCGGTCAGGGTGATGATCTTCGAGATCGGCATCCGGTAGCCGGCAGCGCGGATCACGGCGACCCCGGGCAGGTTCTGCGACGCCATGGTGACGATGAAGAGCGGCAGGGCCAGGCTCACCGTCGCCCGCCAGCTGAACTCGGGCGCGGTGAACACCGGCACGGTAAAGGCCCATTGCACGCCGCCCGCCTGCAGCCGGCCGGTGGCGGCGGCGATCGCGATGCCGACCGCAAGCACGCCGACGACGGCGTAGCGCGGCCACAGGCGCCGGCCGAACAGGTAGGCGGCGAGCATCGCCAGCACCAGACCGGGCGCGGAACGTACGGCGAGGAAGGCGTCGAGGCCGAAGCGGGCGAGCACGCCGGCGAGCAAGGCGCCGGCCAGCGGCATCGGGATCTTCTCCATCGCCCGCTCGAACAGGCCGCTCGCGCCGGCGAGGAGGATGAGAGCGGCGCAGACGATGAAGGCGCCGGTCGCCTCGGCCATGGCGAAGCCGCCGCTCGCGCCGGCCACGGCGAGCACCGCCGCGCCCGGCGTGCTCCAGGCGATCATCACCGGCTTCCTCAGCCAGAGCGAGGGCAGGAGGGTGGTGAGGCCCATGCCCCAGCCGAGCGCCCACATCCACGACGCCGCCTGCGCCGGCGTCGCGCCCAGCGATTGGGCCGCCTGGAAGACGATCGCCACCGAGCTGGTGAAGCCGACCAGCACGGCGACGAAGCCGGCCGTCACGGCCGACAGGGAAACGTCCGAGACGCGGGAGGGCGTCAACGTGCGACCGGCCGGGTGCCGAGTCGCCCCGAGCCCCCGGTCATATCTCGACCTTCGCGCCGAGCTCGACGACGCGGTTCGTGGGCAGGCGCAGGAAGTCGGCGGCCGCGGCGGCGTTGCGGTGCATGCCGGCGAACAGCTTCTCGCGCCAGTCGGCCATGCCGCCGCCGAGGGTCGGAATGACGATGTCGCGCGACAGGAAGTAGGAGGTGTCCATGTCCTCGACGACGCAGCCGGAGGCGCGCAGCCGCTCGAGCGCCGCCGGCACGTCCGGCTCGTCCTTGAAGCCGAAGTGCAGCGTCACCTGCCAGCAGTCGTTGCCAAGCGCCTCGACGTCGCAGCGCTTGGCCGCAGGAATCCACGGCACTTCGTGGTGGCGCACCGTGACGAAGAGGTTGCGCTCGTGCAGCACCTTGTTGTGCTTGAGGTTGTGCAGCATCGCGTTCGGTGTCAGGCCCTGGTCGGCGACGAGGAAGACCGCGGTGCCGTCGACCCGCATCGGCGGGCTGAGGAACACCGATTCGAGAAAGCTGGGCAGGTCGATGGCCTCGCTGCGCAGCCGCTCGCCCATGAGCTTCCTGCCCTGCTTCCAGGTCATCATCAGCGTGTACATCAGGGCGCCGATGAGCAGCGGGAACCAGCCGCCGTCGACCACCTTGACGATGTTGGCGGAGAGGAAGGCAAAGTCGACGATGAAGAAGAAGCCGGTGGCGAGGATCGCCAGCGACCACGCGTACTTCCAGGCGTAGCGGACGACGAAGAAGGTCATCGTCGTGGTGATCAGCATGTCGATCGTCACCGTGATGCCGTAGGCCGCGGCCAGCTTGCTGCTCGAGCCGAAGAGGACGACGGCGATGACGATGCCGGTGAACAGGCTCCAGTTGACGAACGGCAGGTAGATCTGCCCGGTCTCGCGCTCCGAGGTGTGGGCGATGCGCAGCCGCGGCAGGTAGCCGAGCTGCATCGCCTGCTTGGTGACCGAGAAGGCGGCGGTGATCAGCGCCTGCGAGGCGATCACGGTGGCGAAGGTCGCCAGGCCGATCAGCGGGTAGAGCGCCCAGGTCGGCGCCATCTCGTAGAAGGGGTTGCCGACCTTGTCCGGATAGACCAGCAGCATCGCACCCTGGCCGAAGTAGTTGAGCACCAGGGCCGGCATCGCCATGCCGAACCAGGCGACGCGGATCGGCCGCTTGCCGAAGTGGCCCATGTCGGCATAAAGCGCCTCGGCACCGGTGACGCACAGCACCACCGAGCCCAGGGCGATGAAGGCGATGTGCGGGTGGCTGAGGACGAAGGCGAGCGCGTAGTACGGCGACAGCGCCTTCAGGATCGCCGGGTTGTCGCCGATGTGCCAAATGCCGAGCGCCGCCAGCACCAGGAACCAGACCGTCATCACCGGGCCGAACAGGCGCCCGACCCGCTCGGTGCCGTGACGCTGGAACAGGAACAGGCAGGTCAGGACGACCAGGGTCACCGGCACGACCCAGGTGTGCAGCCCGGGGGCGGCGACCTTCAGGCCCTCGACCGCCGAAAGCACGGAGATCGCCGGCGTGATGACGCCGTCGCCGAAGAAGATCGCGGTGCCGAAGATGCCGACGATCAGGAGCCGCCGGCGCACCGGCGGACGGTCGCGCACCGCCTGCGAGGCAAGCGCGAGCATCGCGATCAGCCCGCCCTCGCCGTTGTTGTCGGCGCGCAGGATCAGGACGACGTACTTGATCGAGACGATCACGGTCAGCGTCCAGAACACCAGCGACAGCACGCCGTAGATGTTGCCCGGCGTCAGCGGCACGTGGCCGTTGGCAAACACCTCCTTCAGCGCATACAGCGGGCTGGTGCCGATGTCGCCGTAGACGACGCCGATGGCGCCGAGCGTCAGGGCGGCAAGGCTGGAGGCAGGGCGGGTGGGGGTCACGCGAGGGGCGCGGCTCGGAGCGTGAAGCTCCGGCGCGGCGTCGAGGGACGGCTATTGTGCCTCGCAGCACGCCGCGAGGGGGGCCGTCCGGACTATCGGCTACTCGTAGATCTCGGCGTTCGGGTCGGTGGCCTCGAGCTCGTAGCTCGCCGCCACCATCGCCAGGCGGGCGATCACGCCGTACATGTAGAACCGGTTCGGGGCGCTGGCGCCGGGCTTGGAGCCGGGCTTGGGCAGCTGGTTGGAGCCGGCGAAGGCCAGCGGCACGAAGCTGGCGCCGGGGGAGTTTAGGTTCTCGTCGTTGCCGCGCTCCGGGTTCACCCGGTAGAAGCCGCCGACGACGTAGCGGTCGATCATGTAGACGACCGGCTCGGCCACGGACTCATTGACGCGCTCGTAGGTCGGCACGCCTTCCTGGAGGATGACCTCGCTCACCTCCTGGCCGTCCTTGATGATGCTCATCTTGTTGCGCGAGCGCCGGTTCAGGTCGGCCAGGTCCTTCGGGTCGCGGACCGTCATGATGCCCATGCCGTAGGTGCCGGCGTCGGCCTTGACGATGATGAAGGGCTTCTCCTGGATGCCGTATTCCTTGTACTTGCGGCGGATCTTGCCGAGCAGAGTCTCGGCGTTGCTCATCAGGCACTCGGCGCCCGAGCCGTCGCTGAAGTTCACCTCGCCGCAGCGGGCGTACATCGGGTTGATCAGCCACGGGTCCATGCCCAGCAGCTTGGCGAACTTCTTCGCCACTTCCTCGTAGGCGGCGAAGTGGTTGGTCTTGCGCCGCACCGCCCAGCCGGCGTGCAGCGGCGGCAGCAGGTACTGCTCGTGCAGGTTCTCGAGGATCTTCGGGATGCCGGCCGACAGGTCGTTGTTCAGCAGGATGGTGCAGGGATCGAAGTCCTTCAGGCCGAGGCGGTTGCGGGTGCGCACCAGCGGCTCGACCGTCAGGGTGTTGCCGTCGGGCAGCGGCACCGGCGTCGGGGTGGTGATCGTCTCGTCGAGCGTGCCGAGGCGCACGTTCAGCCCGGCCTGGTGGAAGATCTCCATCAGCCGCGCCACGTTCATCAGGTAGAACGAGTTGCGGGTGTGCCGCTCGGGGATGAGCAGCAGGTTCTTCGCTTCCGGACAGATCTTCTCGATCGCCGCCATCGCCGCCTGGACGGCGAGCGGCAGCATCTCGGTGGTCAGGTTGTTGAAGCCGCCGGGGAACAGGTTGGTGTCGACCGGCGCCAGCTTGAAGCCGGCGTTCCTCAGGTCGACCGAGGTGTAGAACGGCGGCGTGTGCTCCATCCACTCGAGCCGGAACCAGCGCTCGATCGCCGGCAGCGACTCGAGCATGCGCTGCTCCAGTTCGTTGATCGGACCGGTGAGGGCGGTGATGAGGTGGGGAACCATGGCAGGGGCCGCGGCGAGCGGTGAGGCCTTCGGAGGAAGGGAGCGAGGATTCTAGGCATATGGGGCGCCTGCGGGCCGGCGCAAGCACCGCCGGTCGGCCCCGGGCCTCGGGAAAAAAAGGGCCGCCTCGCGGCGGCCCTGTTCAGAGGAGAAATCCGGGTCAGTTGTGGTACGCGGTCTCGCCGTGGGCGGTGATGTCCAGGCCTTCCCGCTCGTCTTCCTCGCTGACGCGCAGGCCGATCGTCATGTCGACGATCTTGTAGGCGATCAGGGAGACCACGCCGGACCAGACGATGGTGATCACCACGCCCTTGAACTGGATCCACAGCTGATCCATGATCGGCACGGACGACACCGTGGCCGTGACCCAGTCGCCGACCAGGCCCGGGCCGCCGAGGGCCTGGTTGTTGAACACGCCGGTCAGCAGGGCGCCGACGATGCCGCCGACGCCGTGGACGCCAAACACGTCGAGCGAGTCGTCCGCGCCGAGCATCCGCTTCAGGCCGGTCACGCCCCAGAGGCAGGCGAAGCCGGCAATGAAGCCGATGACGATCGCGCCCATCAGACCGACGTTGCCGCAGGCCGGGGTGATCGCCACCAGGCCGGCGACCGCGCCGGACGCGGCACCCAGCATCGAGGCCTTGCCCTTGAACACCGCCTCGCCGATGCACCAGGCCAGCACCGCCGCCGACGTCGCCGAGAAGGTGTTGATGAAGGCCAGCACCGCGGTGTTGCCCGCTTCCAGGGCCGAGCCGGCGTTGAAGCCGAACCAGCCGACCCAAAGCAGGGCGGCACCGACCATCGTCAGGGTCAGCGAGTGCGGGGTGAACGACTCGCGGCCGTAGCCGATGCGCTTGCCGATCATGAAGGCGCCCACCAGGCCGGCGACCGCGGCGTTGATGTGCACCACCGTGCCGCCGGCGAAGTCCAGGGCGCCCATCTGCCAGATGAAGCCGGCCTTGGCATTCGTGGCGTCGACGACCTCCTTGGCGCTGTACGCGTCCGGGCCCATCCAGAACCAGACCATGTGGGCGATCGGCGCGTAGCTGAAGGTGAACCACAGCACCATGAAGGCGAGCACGGCGGAGAACTTCATGCGCTCGGCGAAGGCGCCGACGATCAGGCAGCAGGTGATGGCCGCGAAGGTCGCCTGGAACGCCAGGAACAGCAGCTCGGGAATGTAGACCCCCTTGCTGAAGGTCGCCGCCATCGCGAAGGTTCCGTCCTTCGGATTGAACATGTCCTTCATGAACAGGCGGTCGAAGCCGCCGAAGAACGCGTTGCCCTCGGAGAAGGCCAGGCTGTAGCCGTAGATGCACCACAGCACGACGATCATCGAGAAGGTGACGAACACCTGCATCAGCACCGACAGCATGTTCTTGCTGCGGACCAGGCCGCCGTAGAACAGCGCCAGGGCGGGCACCGACATCATGATGACCAGCGCCGTGGCGACGATCATCCAGGCGACGTCGCCCTTGTTGGCGACGGGCGTGGAGGCGGCGGCGGAGGCAGCTTCCGCCGCCGAGGCTCCGGAGGCCGCGGCCATCGGCGCCGCGGGCGCGGCGGCGGAAGCGGCGTCCGAGGCGGCCTGGGCGAACGCACTCTCGCCGAAGGCGAGCGCGAACAGGCTGAGAACGAAGGCGATGAGGAGTTTGTTCATGGCGTGTTGTTCTTTTCCCGGCCTCAGAGGGCGTCCTTGCCGGTCTCGCCGGTGCGGATGCGAACGACCTGTTCCAGCGTCGAGACGAAGATCTTGCCGTCGCCGATCTTGCCGGTGCGGGCCGCGGCTTCGATCGCCTCGATGACCCGGTCGACGATCGCGTCGTCGACCGCGGCCTCGATCTTCACCTTGGGCAGGAAATCGACCACGTACTCGGCGCCACGGTAGAGCTCCGTGTGCCCCTTCTGCCGGCCGAAGCCCTTGACTTCAGTCACCGTGACTCCCTGGACGCCGATGGCGCTCAGGGCCTCACGCACCTCGTCCAGCTTGAACGGCTTGACGATCGCGGTCACCATTTTCATGGTCGCACTCCCTTCCCGATGTTGATTGAATCCAGATCCCGGGCGGCGTGCCGTCGCGACGGCACGCCGCTTGGGTCACAGGGACTTGCTGAGGGTCAGGATGACCTGGCCCTTGTTGAGGTCGCCGTAGAAGCCCTTCTTGTTGGCGCCGACGTAGGCAATGGCGGCCGATGTACCCGGGCCGACGTACGCCGACATGTCGTAGGTCAGGCCGATCTTGTAGTCGGTGTAGTCCTTGGCACCGACGTCGAGCGTGCCGCCCTCGCCACCGTCGACCGTCGCATGGTTCAGGTCCTTCGCGAGGTTGGTGTAGCCGAGGTGTCCGTTCAGCGTCAGCTTGTCCATCAGCGGGAAGTTGGCGTTCAGCTCGATGTAGCCGGTGTTCTGGCCCTTGGGCTTGGGCGTCGCGCCCAATAGCGACTGGGACTTGCCGATGCCGAAGTAGTCGTTCGAGATGGTGTGCGAGTACTTGAGGGTGAGGAAGGTCCAGCTCAGCGCCGCGTACAGCTCGGTGGTGTCGAAGTTGACCGACTTGTCCTTCTGTGGGTAGTAGTACTGCAGGATGCCGACGTCGAAGCCGAAGTCCTTGGTGATCTCGCCCTTGTAGCCACCGTAGAAGTCCATCTCGATACCCTGGTTCGTGAAACCAATGTTCGAGTTCCAGTTGCCGACGTAGAAGCCGCTGGCCGACCAGTCGAAGCCGCCCTGGACAGCGGGCGTGAACCAGTCGGTACGCGGGCGTCCGTCATCGCCGAGTGTCACGCCGCCCTGGTCCTGGCCGCGGAACTTGTACTTGGTGGTGACGTTGATGTTCGCCGTCAGCGGAAACGCGGGTTCCGGCGCGGCCGGTGCCGGCGTCGCCTGAGCGAAGGCGCCGGCAGCGCCGAGCGACAGAAACGAGGTGACGAGGACGGACTTCTTCTTCAATTCGGGCTCCCTGGAGGTGGTGATGAGATTCGCCCCAGTTCTGCACGATGCGTGCCAATCGCCTTCCAGCAGGGATGCCCCATTCAGAGGCGGTCGAATCCCCCGAAGTTGACGCAACGGCACCAGGGCAGGCACTACCCTGTCGTCGCGACGCACTGCCCTGGTGCCCAGCGTTCTCGGCCCTTCCCTTCCTGTCCGCACTTCGCGGCCTATATAGACATGGCCTTTGCCGTCGTTCACAGCCGCGCCCTTCGCGGCCTTGAGGCGCCCGCGGTGACGGTCGAGGTGCACCTCGCCAACGGCCTGCCGAGCTTCACGCTCGTCGGCCTGGCCGACACCGAAGTGAAGGAGGCGCGCGAGCGGGTGCGGGCGGCGCTGCAGACCAGCGGCCTCGAGTTCCCGCACCGCAAGCGGGTCACGGTCAGCCTCGCTCCGGCCGATCTGCCCAAGGAGTCAGGGCGCTTCGACCTCCCGATCGCCCTCGGCATCCTCGCCGCGGCCGGGCACATCGATGCCGGCCGCCTCGCGGCCTTCGAGTTCGCCGGCGAGCTCTCGCTCGGTGGCGAGCTCCGGCCGGTGCCCGGTGCGCTGGCGATGGGCCTGGCGATGCAGCGCAGCGCGAGCTCGCTCGAACGCGGGCGGACGCTGGTGCTGCCGCTCGCCAGCGCCGACGAGACGGCCTCGGTGGGCCTGGCGGTGCGCGGCGCCGCCCACCTGCTCGATGTCGTCCACGCCCTGCTGCCGGGCGAGGCCGCGGATGCCTCGGCGCTGCGCGATGCCGTGCCGCTGCGCCGCTGCGCCGCCGCGGCGCTGCCCGACCTGCGCGACGTCAAGGGGCAGGCCGTTGCCAAGCGCGCGCTCGAGATCGCCGCGGCCGGAAAAGCCAGCCTGCTGATGATCGGCCCGCTCGGCACCGGCAAGTCGATGCTCGCCCAGCGCCTCGGCGGCCTGCTTCCTGAGCTGAGCCACGACGAAGCGCTCGAATCGGCGGCCATCCTCAACGTCGCCGATGCCTTCGTCGCCCGCCGCTGGGGCCAGCGGGTGCTGCGTGCGCCGCACCACACCGCCTCCGCCGCGGCGCTGGTCGGCGGCGGCTCGCCGCCGCGGCCGGGCGAGGCCTCACTCGCCCCTCACGGCGTGCTCTTCCTCGACGAGCTGCCGGAATTTCCGCGGGCGGCGCTCGAGGCCCTGCGCGAGCCGCTCGAGACCGGGCGCATCGTCGTCTCGCGGGCCGCTCGCCAGGCCGAGTTCCCGGCCCGCTTCCAGCTCGTCGCCGCGATGAACCCCTGCCCCTGCGGCCAGCTCGGCAATCCGGCGCGGGCCTGCCGCTGCACGCCCGATGCGGTGCTGCGCTACCAGGCGCGCATCAGCGGCCCGCTGCTCGACCGCATCGACCTGCAGGTCGAGGTGCCGGCGGTCGCTGCCGAGCAGCTCGCGGTCGCGGCCGACGGCGAAGCAAGCCGTGTCGTTCGCGAGCGCGTCGTCGCCGCCCGGGCGATCGCCATCGCCCGCCAGGGCGCGAGCAACGCGCGGCTCGAAGGCGACGCGCTCGACCGGCACTGCCGCCTCGACGCCACTGCATTGCGCTTCCTGCAGGCGGCGACCACGCGGCTCGGCTGGTCGGCGCGGAGCTTTCATCGCGTGCTCCGCGTCGCCCGCACGATCGCCGACCTGGCTGGCAGCGCCGAGATCACCACGGCCCACCTCGGCGAGGCGATCCAGTACCGGCGCGTCCTGCAAACGCACTGACCCGTGCCTCGGTCGCACAAAGAAAGACGGGCAGCCCGCGGGCTGCCCGTCGATCCTGATCCGAAGGCCCCGGATCAGCCCGGCGTCATTTCATGAAGCCGAGATCGCGAGGGAAGTTGCTCAGGTTCGGGAAGATCGTGCTGAGGTTGGTGTCGCTGACCCCGAACCACTTGCCGATCGTCGCGCCGATCGTGTCCACCGAGGTGACCGGCAGGTAGGCGTTGTTCGCCGCGTCCATGCCGGCGTTGAGCTGGAACTGCGGGAAGCGCCCGTAGATGTCGCCGCCGTTGACCGCGCCGCCGGCGACGAAGTGGTGCGAGCCCCAGCCGTGGTCGGTGCCGTCGCCGTTGCTCGTGATCGTCCGGCCGAAGTCGGACGCCGTGAACAGGGTGACGTTGTTGCGCATGTCGACGCCGCCGATGTTGGACATGACCGTGTCGAAGTAGCCGATGGCGTGCGAGATGCGCGCCAGCAGGTCGGCCTGGTTCATGTTCTGGTTGTCGTGGGTGTCGAAGCCGCCCATCGAGACGAAGAAGATCTGCCGCTTGGCGCCGATCGCGTTGCGCGCGCCGATCACGCGGGCCACGGTCTGGATCTGCTGCGCCAGGCCGTTGTTCGCGTTCTGCCCGGTCGAGGGCACGTTGTACTGCGTCGGCGCCGCCACCGTCGACGCGTTGAAGGCGCTCTGGAAGGTCGCCTGCGCCGTGATCGAGCGGTTGATGATCGACGAGTATTCCTTGGCGAACAGGTGCTGGTTGTCGCTGGTGATGATCGAGCGCAGCGTCGTCGCCGCGGTGGTCGAGTTGAACAGCGTGCCGGTGAGGCCGCCGATCTGGGTCGAGCCGCCGCCGCCGACGTTGTACTGGAACGTCGTCTGCCCGGCCGAGAACACCGCGTTGCCCGACACCGAGATGCTGGTGAAGGTCTGGTTGGTGTTCTGGCTGGCGATCATGTCGCCGATGTGGCCACCCCAGCCGATCTTCACGCCCTCGGGGCCGAGGGCCTGCCAGGTCGACTGCTGGTCGTTGTGCGAGCCGAGGGCCTGCGGCCGCGGCTTCGAGTTCGAGGTGTAGTCGGTGCGGGTCAGCGGCACGACCAGCGGGCCAGCGTTGGCGAGGATCGCCAGACGTCCGGCGCCGAACAGGCTCTGCACCTCGGTCATCACCGGGTGGACCGCGTAGGTGAAGGCGTTGTTCTCGGGCGAGACCGCGAACTTTGGCGCGAGCGGCAGGACGCCGCCGAGCCGCGCCGGCGAAGCCCGGGTGGCGCCGCCGTTCGGCGCCGTGCCCGGAGCCAGCAAGGCGATCGAGTCCGGCGCCGTGGCGCGCAGCCGGCTGTACTCGGCGAACGAGGTCGTGTCGGTGCGCAGCACCATGTTCGACGAGTCGTTGCCGCCGTAGAAGAACATGCAGACGATCGCCTTGTAGTCGGGCGCGGTCTGGCCGACCGCGGCGCCGAGCGTCGCCATGTTGAGCGCGAACGGAGCCGCCGCGGTGCCGACCGAGCCGGACACGACCGACGCGGTGCGCAGGAACTGGCGTCGCGTAGCGTTGAGTTTTGTCATGATCGTTCCCTCTTTACTTCTGAACCAGGTAGTCGGGCGAGGCCATCGACAGGAAGACGGCGAGATACACACGGTCGAGCGCCGCGGCATCCATCGCTGCCTGGTTGGTCGGCGTCGTCGTCGGGATCGCGCTCGCCGCCGTGCCGGGCGGGTAGGCCGGGCCCGGGATCACCCGGCTGGCGACCGCCGAGGAGATCTGCGTCTTCAGGGTCGCGGGCATCGTGCCCGAGAAGAGCAGCAGGTTCATCCGCTCGACCAGCGCGTCCGGCGTCTCCGCGAGCTTCATCTCGACGTCGTACTTGTGCTGGATGTCGCGGGTGGTGTTGAGCTGCGTCCAGCCGCGGATGTAGTTCATGTAGCCCGCCACCGACACGTCGGTCACGATCTGCATCTCGGGGACCACCAGGTTCGCGTCGGTGATCTCCTTGCTCGTCGGCACGTAGCCCGGGCGAAAGAAGTTGAACACCGTCGGCGCGAACATCGGCGTCTGGCCCAGACTGGCCGACGGGTCGTCGGTCAGGCCGATGCCGGTGTAGCGGCCGCTGATCGAGGTGGCATTGAAGGCACGCAGCATGTGCGCCAGACGCAGCACCGGCTCGCGGACCTTGCCGGCCGAGGCCGAGGTGCCGACAGTGCGCGCTTCCGCATCGAGCAGGATCGCCTTGTAGACGGCCTTCATGTCGCCGCGGACACCCTGGCCATTGTTGTTGAACGCCGCCGCGACGCGGCCGACGTAGGCCGGGCTCGGGTTGCTGGTCACCAGCCGCTGGATCAGCTGCTTGCCGATGAACGGGCCGACGTTCGGGTTGTTGAACAGCGTGTCGAGGGCGATCTTGACGTCGGCGTCGGTCGTCGGCTTGGCCATCGCCGGGATCGTGGTACCGAGGAAGACCTTGTCGCTGATCGAGTGGAAGCTGGTGTTCGCCGTGTACTCGTCGTACGCCTGCATCGGCCGCCAGTCACGCTCGAGGTTGGGGTTGTCGCCCTTGAAGCGGGCGGCGGTGCGGTCGGTAAGCTGCGGGCCCGCGTACCAGCTGAGGCCGGTGAAGACCTGCGACAGGCCGCTCAGGTCGGCGGAGGTGTAGGCGACGGCCGGGCGGCCGTCGGCGCCCATGATGTTGGTGCCGTCGGCGTTGAGCTTGTACTCGCCGACGGAGAACAGCTGCGTGATCTCGCGGGCGAAGTTCAGGTCGGGAACCCGACCGGTGGCCGCATCTTCCTTCTGGTTCTTCAGGTGCGAGAGATAGATGCCCATCATCGGGTGATAGGTCACGCCCTCCATCAGGTCGCGGAAGTTGCCGAAGGCCTTCTCGCCGAGCATGTCGTAGTACGAGGCCACGCCGCGCGTCTGGTTGCGCAGGGTCGCATCGGCGAACGAGATCACCATGATCTCGGACAGGGCGAAGGTCATGCGCTGGCGGAGCTGGTCGTCCGCGCCCAGCGCCTGGCCCCACCAGGAGTCCCAGAAGTTGGTGTTGCTGAGCTGCTGGCCGACGGAGGTCAGGTCGGCGGCCGCCTGGTTGATGTACAGGCGATGCAGCGATTGCGGCTTGGCGAACTGTTCGTCGAGCCAATCGGCGTAGGTCATGCCCGTCAGCCGGTTGATCTCCGCCTCGGTCGGTCCCATCGTGGCCTGGACCAGGAAGCGCGACGCCTCGGTAGCGGTCGGCTTCTGCACGGCGATGACCTCGGGAGGCGTCACGCCGCCGGCCGGATCGGTCGGACTGCCGTTGCCTCCGCTGCCGCCGCCGCAGGCAGCGATGACAGCCAGAACGGCGGCCGCAACGGCGCCGCGCGCGAAGCGGGCGACACGCCCGTTGTCGATCTCGAATTGCTGAACAGTGTTCACTGTGGGGCCCCCCAACGACCTTGAAGAAATTCTTTACAAGCGTCCGACAACGCAGAGGGCGTGCCAGAGCCGGGAGGGCATTCTTCTGGGCGGCGCGCGCCGCGTTAACGTCAAAACTTGGCAGTTGACGGGGGGCTTACAGCGGGTCGCAACTGATGCAACGCCGCGTTCTGCGAGTGTTGCAAGGAGTTGCGCCAGATGTAATGAAACGCATCCGGCAGGCCGCCGTTCGTGACGGACTGCATGGCCCGCGGGCCGAAAATGGTCAGAGCAGCGTCGTCAGCGCCCGCTGCGCATCGCTTTCGGCGAGGGCGCTGCGCCGCGCCCAGTCGGCGACCTGGTCGGGGCCGATCTTGCCGACGTTGAAGTAGGCCGCGTCGGGGTGGGCCAAGTAGAAGCCACTGACACTCGCCGCCGGCAGCATCGCCAGGCTCTCGGTCAGGCTCATGCCGATCTCGTCGCAGCCGAGCACCTGGAACAGCTCGCGCTTGACGCGATGGTCGGGGCAGGCCGGATAGCCCGGCGCCGGGCGGATGCCCCGGTAGCGCTCGGCCACCAGCTCGGCGACCGAGAGCGATTCGGCGGGCGCGTAGCCCCAGAGGTCGGCGCGCACGCGCCGGTGCAGGCTCTCGGCGAAGGCCTCGGCGAGACGATCGGCCAGCGCCTTCAGCATGATCGCGCTGTAGTCGTCGAGGTCGGCGGCGAACTGGCGCTCCTTCTTCTCGACGCCCAGGCCCGCGGTGACCGCGAACAGGCCGATGTAGTCGTTCCTGCCCGAGCCCTTGGGGGCGATGAAGTCGGCGAGGCAGCGGTTGGGTCGCTTCACGCCGTCGACCACCGGCCGCACGCTCTGCATGCGCAGGCCGCGCCAGGTCATCAGCACGTCGGTGCGCGATTCGTCGGCGTAGATCTCGATGTCGTCGTCGCCGACGGTCGCCGCCGGATACAGGCCGACGACGCCGTTGGCGGTCAGCCAGCGGCCCTCGATGATGCGGCGCAGCATGCGCTTGCCGTCGGAGAGGACGCGGCGCGCCGACTCGCCGACGATGTCGTCGGTGAGGATCGCCGGGTACGGCCCGGCCAGGTCCCAGGTCTGGAAGAACGGGCCCCAGTCGATCACCTCGGCGATCTCGGCCAGATCCTGGTTCTTCAGCAGCCGCCGGCCGATGAACTTGGGCGCCGGCGGGGTGTAGGCCGCCCAGTCGATCGGCGTCTTGTTGGCCCGCGCCTCGGCGAGCGTGACCAGCGGCGTCGCCTTCTTGCTGGCGTGCAGCTCGCGCACCCGGAGGTAGTCGGCCTCGAGCTCGGCGATGTAGGCGGCGGCGCGCTCGTCGGAAAGCAGGTCGCTGCAGACGCCGACCGAGCGGCTGGCGTCGGGCACGTAGACCACCGGGCCCTCGTAGTGCGGCGCGATCTTCACTGCGGTGTGCACCCGGCTGGTGGTCGCGCCGCCGATCAGCAGCGGAATCTTCCGGATGCGGAAGAAGTCGTCGCGCTGCATCTCCGAGGCGACGTGCTGCATCTCCTCCAGGCTCGGCGTGATCAGGCCCGAGAGGCCGATGATGTCGGCGCCCTCGACCTTGGCCCGCGCCAGGATGTCCTGGCAGGCCACCATCACCCCCATGTTCACGACCTCGAAGTTGTTGCACTGGAGGACGACGGTGACGATGTTCTTGCCGATGTCGTGGACGTCGCCCTTGACGGTGGCGATGACGATCTTGCCCTTGGCCTTGGCCTCGCCGCCGGCGTCGATCAGGAGCTGCTTCTCGGCCTCGATGTAAGGCAGGAGGTGGGCCACCGCCTGCTTCATCACCCGCGCCGACTTCACCACCTGCGGCAGGAACATCTTGCCCTGGCCGAACAGGTCGCCGACGATGTCCATGCCGGCCATCAGCGGCCCTTCGATGACGTGCAGCGGCCGGCCGCCCTCGGCCTTGATCTGCTGCCACGCGGCTTCCGTGTCCTCGACGATGAAGTCGGTGATGCCGTGCACGAGTGCATGGCTCAGCCGCTCGGCCACCGTCTTCGGCTGCTCGGCGGTGCCGCGCCAGGCGAGGCGGGCCGAGTCGTCGCGGGCCGCGCCCTTGGCGCGCTCGGCGATCTCGACCAGGCGCTCGCCGGCGTCCTTCCTGCGGTTGAGGACCACGTCCTCGACCCGCTCGCGCAGCTCCGGATCGAGGTCGTCGTAGACGCCGATCATCCCGGCGTTGACGATGCCCATGTCCATGCCCGCCTTGATCGCGTGGTACAGGAACACGGTGTGGATGGCTTCGCGCACCGGGTCGTTGCCGCGGAACGAGAAGCTGACGTTGGAGACGCCGCCCGAGACCTTGGCGCCGGGCAGGTGGGCCTTGATCCAGCGCGTCGCCTCGATGAACTCGACCGCGTAGTTGTCGTGCTCCTCGATGCCGGTGGCGATCGCGAAGATGTTCGGGTCGAAGATGATGTCCTCGGGCGGAAAGCCCACCTCGTCGACGAGGATCCGGTAGGCGCGCTCGCAGATCGCGGTCTTCCTGGCGAAGGTGTCGGCCTGACCCTGCTCGTCGAAGGCCATCACCACCGCGGCGGCGCCGTAGCGGCGCACCAGCCTGGCCTGATGGCGGAAGGCCGCCTCGCCTTCCTTCATCGAGATCGAGTTGACGATGCCCTTGCCCTGGATGCACTGCAGCCCGGCCTCGATCACCTCCCACTTCGAGCTGTCGATCATGATCGGCACGCGCGCGATCTCGGGCTCGCCGGCGATCAGATTCAGGAAGCGGACCATCGCCGCCTTCGAATCGAGCATCGCCTCGTCCATGTTGATGTCGATGATCTGGGCGCCGCTCTCGACCTGTTGGCGGGCGACGCCGAGGGCCTCCTCGAACTGGCCGTTGAGGATCAGGCGGGCGAACGCCTTCGAGCCGGTGACGTTGGTGCGCTCGCCGATGTTGACGAACAGCGACCCGGCGCCGATCAGCACCGGTTCCAGGCCGGAGAGTTTCAACGGCGGCACGACCACTCCCTGCGCAGCACTCATGCCGCGTCCAGCTCCAGTTCGCCGAACAGCGCGCCGCGATGGCCGCAGCGCGGCCGGTACTTGCCGACACGCTCGGCGATCCGGGCGATGTGCTCCGGCGTCGTGCCGCAGCAGCCGCCGGCGATGTTGAGGAAGCCGGCGCGGGCGAATTCCTCGAGCAGCCCGGAGGTGATCTCGGGCGTCTCGTCGAAGCCGGTCTCGCTCATCGGGTTGGGCAGGCCGGCGTTCGGATAGCAGCTGACGAAGGTGTCGCCGGCGATCTGCGCCAGCTCCTCGAGGTAGGGCCGCATCAGCGCCGCGCCGAGGGCGCAGTTGAGGCCGACCGCGAGCGGCCGGGCGTGGCGGATGCTGTGCCAGAACGCCGGCACGGTCTGGCCGGAGAGGATCCGGCCCGAGGCATCGGTGACCGTGCCGGAGACGATCACCGGCAGCCGCTCGCCGCTCTCCTCCATCAGCTCGTCGAGGGCGAAGATCGCCGCCTTGGCGTTGAGGGTGTCGAAGATCGTCTCCACCAGGAACAGGTCGCAGCCGCCTTCGAGCAGGCCCTCGGCCTGCTCGCGGTAGGCGGCGCGCAGCTCGGCGAAGGTGACGTTGCGCGCCGCCGGATCGTTGACGTCGGGGCTGATGCTCGCGGTCTTCGGCGTCGGCCCGAGCGCGCCGGCGACGAAGCGGGGCTTGTCGGCGCTCGTGTAGCGATCGCAGGCCGCGCGGGCCAGGCGGGCGCCGGCGACGTTGATCTCGCGGGCGAAGGCGCCGAGCTCGTAATCGGCCTGGGCCACCGAGGTCGCGCCGAAGGTGTTGGTCTCGATGATGTCGGCGCCGGCAGCGAGGTACTGCTCGTGGATCGCGGCGATCACGTCCGGCCGGGTCACCTGCAGCAGGTCGTTGTTGCCCTTCAGGCTCTTCGGGTGATCCTTGAAGCGCTCGCCGCGGTAGTCGGCCTCGGACAGGCGGTGCCGCTGGATCATCGTGCCCATCGCGCCGTCGAGGATGACGATCCGTTCCTTCAGGATCTGCGGCAGGGCCGCGGCGCGGGTGTAGGCCGGGGTGTTCATCGGCCGGATTGTAGGAAGCGCCTGCGATCGGCGCTCCGCGAAGGGCACTCGCGGCTAGTGCAGCGCGCCGGCGACCGTCGCCCGGTAGATCGAATCGCGGAATTCGACGCCGCGCGTGCCGTCGTCGTCCATCGCCCAGGCCGAAAGGGCCATCGCCGACATCGGCCGGGCGAACAGGAAGCCCTGCAGCTCGTGGCAGCCGAGGGCGCGCAGGATCTCGTGCTGGGCCTCGGTCTCGACGCCCTCGGCGACGACCTTGAGGCCGAGCGCCTGGGCGAGCTTCACGACCGCGTCGACCACCGCCCGGGCATCGGCGCTGGCCTCCAGGTCCATGACGAAGCTGCGGTCGATCTTCAGCTCGCCGGCGCGAAGCTTCCTCAGGTAGGCGAGGCTCGAGTAGCCGGTGCCGAAGTCGTCGATCGAGATGTTGACCCCCATCGCCCCCAGCCGCTCCACCATCCGGATCGCGTTCGACGCGTCTTCCATCGCCACCGACTCGGTGATCTCGCAGGTGAGCAGGTGCGGGTGGATGCGGTGGCGCTTGAGCGCGGCGTCGATCCGGTCGGCCAGGTCCGCATGGCGCAGCTGGTGCGCCGAGAGGTTGATCGCCACCCGCATGCGCAGGCCCTCGTCGCGCCACTGGCCCGCCTGGCGGCAGGCCTCGTCGATCAGCCAGTTGCCGATCGCGCCGATCAGGCCGAACCGCTCGGCGATCGGGATGAATACTGTCGGCGCCACCACGCCACGCTGCGGATGGTTCCAGCGCATCAGCGCCTCGGTGCCGGTGATCTCGCCGCTGGGGGCGTGCACCTTCGGCTGGTAAAGCAGGTGCAGCTGGCCTTCGGCGAGGGCCCGGCGCAGGTCGCGCAGCAGGTCGAACTGGTCGCGTGCGCCGCTGACCATGCGCGGCTCGAAGAAGCAGTGCGAGGCGCCGCCGCCGCTCTTGGCGGCGCGCATCGCCGCCTCGGCGTGAGCGATCAGATCCTGCATCGCCCCATGCTCCGGATACATCGCGATGCCGACCGAGCTCGAGACGGCGGCCTCGCGGCCGTTCATCTTGCACGGCTCGCCGATCTGGCCCTGCATCCGCTCGGCGAAGGTGACGGCGTCCTCCTCGCTCGGGTTGCCGCGGATCAGCATCAGGAACTCGTCGCCGCCGAGGTGCGCCACCCGGTCGTCGGGCCGGGCGAAGCGCTTCAGCCGGGCCGCGATCTCGCGCAGCATCAGGTCGCCCATGTGATGGCCGAGCGACTCGTTGACCGGCTTGAAGCCGTCGAGGTCGATGAACAGCATCGCCATCCGCTCGCCGCTGGCGTCGGCCTGCTGCACCGCCTGCGCCAGCGTGCCCTCGAACATCAGGCGGTTCGGCAGGCGCGTCAGGCCGTCGCGAAAGGAGCGCCGCTGCAGCTCGCTCTCGGCGCGGCGCAGCGACCGGCGCAGGCGCGCCTCGAGAATGGAGAGGATCAGGCCGACCACCAGCAAGAGGATCGAGCCGACCGAGGCGAAGAGGGCCAGCGTCGTCGAGCCGATCCGATCCGCATGGAGCGACCCGGTCTGCGTGCCCAGCCCGGCGGCGCCGGCGACGAGCTGCTGGCTCACGACCAGGGTGGCGCCCAACACCAGCGCCGCGGTCGTCTGCCAGGGCACGGTCGGCGGCTTGCTGCGGTCGCCGCCGCGGAAGAAGGCACCGAGGGCCATCATGCAGCCGCCGCAGGCGCCCGACACGGCGGCCACCAGCGACAGCATCTGCCAGTCGACCCCGGGCTGCAGGCCGAGGGCGTTGAAGGAGAGGACGTGGGCGGCGACGACGCCGGCGCCGAGCGCGAAGGCGCCGAGGCCGACCCGCACATGGGTGGCGATCTTGCCGCTGACCGCGCCGAGCCCGACCAAGCCGACCGCGAGCGCCACCGCCCACGCGGTGAGCGAGTCGGCACCGTCGTAGCCGAGCGGAAAGGCCAGCGGCTCGGCGGCGATGCCGATGATCTGCGAGGACCAGATCCCGAGCGACAAGGCCGCGGCCGCGCCGAACAGCCAGAGCCCGCCGGCGCGGGTGCGAACCACCCGGACCCGGCGGGCCAGGTCGAGTGCCACATACGACGCCAGCGTGGCGACCGCGAGGGCGAGCAGGAGCATCAAGGCCCCCGGCATCGCCGAAGGCACTCCTGAATTGATCACCAGCTCGGCAGCCATGCACCCTTTGCGCGAGAAGAAATGAACACCCCGGCGGGGGGCCCATGACCCGCCGACGCAGTTTCATATCGACATGGCATGCCGGAACTTGAGCACGCGCCGCCTCCGGCGGAGCGGCTGGGGCCGGCGCCCCGGGGGATCAGTGCAGGACGAGCGGCTGGTGCATCACCGCGGTGAAACGGCCGATGTATTCGTCCATGTCCTCCTCGCTCGGCTCGCTGGCCATCAGCGCCATCGCCCCGGCCTTGAAGGTCTCGGCGACGGCGCCTTCGAGAAAGATGTCCTTCTTCGCAAACTTGTCGACGATCTCGAAGCCGCCGCGCGGCTCGGGCACGGGCTCGCCTTCGGCCACGGGACCGTGCGGAATCTCGAAGGCGACGACGGCGAAGCTGTCCGAGTTGTAGAGCATCTGCATGGCGGTATCTCCTGAGCGCTAGCTGCGGCCGGCCGAGGCGATTGCAAGACGGCCACCGGCCTCCTGGGGACGGGGGCTAGGGATCGGCGCGCTGCAGCAGCAGCTCGAACTCGGCCTCGCCGGCGCTGTTGCGGGAGGCGGCGTGCGCCGGCAGGTAGCCGCGCGCCGGGTCGAGCCAGATCTCGAAGCTGCCGTCGTAGGCCGAATGGCCGTCGACGACGAACTTGAGCGCCGGCACGCTGCCCGACACGGTCTCGGCGTTCTCCCGTCCGGCGAAGCGGGCGCTGCGCACCGAGGCCTCGCCGCGTGCGCTGACCAGGATCATCGAGATCCGGTCGGAGGTGGCCAGGGCCGGATCGGCGGCGACGATCCCGCCGAGCTGGATCATCCAGCTCAGCCGGTCCTGGGTGCCGGCCAGGAGCGGCCACTGGGCAGTCGATCCGGAAAAGCTGATGATCCCGGCAGCGCGGCTGAAGTTGACCGCTCGAGCCGCTTTGCGTGCACGTTGATCGACGAAGCGCACGGGATACAAGCCGTTGACACCG
>Ga0068864_100000509_pt1 | contig 33512 bp, 26 predicted proteins | sample KBSSwiS72_FD_66586 | JGI IMG/M metagenome (GOLD analysis project Ga0068864, IMG submission 66586) | Switchgrass rhizosphere microbial communities from Kellogg Biological Station, Michigan, USA - KBS Switchgrass S7-2 | ecosystem: Host-associated > Plants > Roots > Rhizosphere > Soil ...
GGGCGGCCGCGGCGCATGTCGTCGTCGTCCATCGCCGGCAGATCGTCATGGACCAGCGAATAGACATGGATGCACTCGACCGCCATCGCCACGCGGCCCATGCATTCGCGATCGACGCCGTACAGCGAGGCGGTGGCGAAGACGAGCAGCGGGCGCAGGCGCTTGCCGCCGCCGATCGTGGCATGGCGCATCGCCCGGTAAAGATTGGCGCGCGGATCGTCGGGGATGACCAGCAGCCGGTCGAATCGACGATCGATATCGGCACCGACCTGGGTCAGCGCGGCTTTCAGCGACAAAGAGTGACCGGTCACCCGGTCAGCCGGCGGCAAAGGGTTGGGTCCCGACGGGGCGGCCTTCGCCGTCGAGCCGGATCGCCTCGATCCGCGCCTGCGCCGCGTCGAGTCGTTCGGCGCACAGCTTGCGCAGCGCGTCGCCGCGTTCGTACAGGTCGATGGCGTCCTGCAACGGCACCTCCCCGCTCTCCAGCCGGCCGACAATCTTTTCCAGCTCAGCCAGCGCGGCTTCGAACGACAGGTCGGTGGGCGGTGTATCCATGGCGCCGCTATGCGGCAGGCGGGCGAGGGGGGTCAACCGGAGTCCTTGTCAGCTGCGCTGCGGTTTCGGCGCGGCCGAAACAAAAAAAGCCCGTCAACCATCCTCGCCCGAACCCGGTCAGATCATGTGCAGCACGCCGCGGAAGATGAAGATCAGCAGCATCGCGCCGATGATCGACAGGACCAGGCCGGCGGGATGGATCGGCTCATTGGCCGAGGAAGGACTGATCGCGCGGTGCAACAAGCCGCCGACGAACGAGCCGGCGATGCCGAGACCAATGCTCCACAGCCAGGTGAGGTGCACGGCGCCAGGATAGAAGTAGCGCGCCAGGATGCCGACGATCAGGCCTACGATGATCATGCGCAAGATATGAAACATGGTTTCTCTCCTCTCCCCCGGGACGGGAGAGACTGACATGGTCGTTACGTGGGCGCAATGCTTTGCCGATTCGGCATGTCGGGGATATCCCGGGCACGCGCCGCGTTATGCCTGGCCTATCGATCGGAGAGGATCCTCCATGTTCACCAGCGTCAACCCCGCGACCGGCGAGGCCGGCGAGACCTTTGCCGAACTGACCGCCGAGGAGATCGAGGCGAAGGTCGCCGCCGCGAACCAGGCATATCGCGCCTGGCGCACCACCGACCTCACGACGCGCAGCGCGCTGCTCGTGGCGATCGCCGATCAGTTCGAGACCAACAAGCATCGTCTCGCCGCGATCGCCACGCGCGAAATGGGCAAGACGCTGAAATCCGCCATCGCCGAGGTCGAGAAGTGCATCGCCGGCTTTCGTCATTATGCCACCGCCGGCCCGGCGATGCTCGAACCGCGCGCCATCGCCACCGCGACCGGCCCCGCCACCGCGCGCTTCCTGCCGATGGGGCCGGTGCTCGCGGTGATGCCGTGGAACTTCCCCTATTGGCAGGTGGTGCGGTTCCTCGCGCCGACCATCCTGGCCGGCAATGTCGGGCTGCTCAAACATGCCTCCAGCGTGCAGGGCTGTGGTGCCGCGATCGAGGAGATGGTCGTCGCCGCCGGAGCGCCAGCCGGCGTCTTCCAGAACCTCGCGATCACATCCGACAAGGTCGCGCCGCTGATCGCAGACCCGCGCATCGTCGCGGTCACGCTGACCGGCAGCGAAGGGGCGGGGATGAAGGTCGCCGAGGCGGCGGGCCGCGCGCTCAAGAAAGTGGTGCTCGAACTGGGTGGGTCCGACCCGTTCATCGTCATGCCCTCGGCCGATCTCGACGCGGCGGTGAAGGCGGCGGTGACGGCGCGTATCCAGAACAGCGGCCAGTCGTGCATCTGCGGCAAGCGCATGATCGTGCATGGCGATGTCTATGCGGCGTTCCTCGACAAATTCTCGGCGGCGATGAAGGCGGTCAAGGCGGGCGACCCGCTCGACCCGGCGACCGACATGGGCCCGTTGTCGAGCGAGGAGCAGCGCCGGACCGTGCTCGGCCAGCTCGACATGATCCGCGACGCTGGCGGAAAGCTGCTGTTCGGCGGCGCGGCGCTGCCCGGCCCCGGCGCCTATATGTCGGCCGGCGTGCTGGTCGACGTGCCGCCGGAAGACCCCGCCGCACAGGAGGAATTGTTCGGCCCCGTCGCGATGGTCTTCCGGGCCGACGACATCGACGCCGCGATCGCGCTCGCCAACGACGTGCCGTTCGGCCTCGGCTCCTCGGTGTGGACCAACGATCCGGCCGAGCGCGAACGCTTCGAGCGCGACATCGAGGCCGGCATGATCGCGGTCAACCAGATCCTCGCCAGCACGCCCGAGGCGCCGTTCGGCGGCATCAAGCGCTCGGGGCACGGCCGCGAGCTCGGGCCGTACGGCCTGCACGAATTCATGAACCTCAAGACCGTGCTGGGATAACGCTGGCGTTGGAAAGCGCGCCGTTCCGGGGTTTTCAGCGATTGGTAACGAACTTTTGCGACACCCTCGGGGTCGAAAGTCCGGGCGATAGACATGGCGAGCGTTGCGAACCTGAAGCGGGAACCGCGCGGCCAGGCGGCTGCAGGCGTCCGCCTGCCCGAAAAGCGCGCCTTCGCCCGCCATCCGTTCAGGAGCGCAACCTTCCCCGTACGGATCGGAGCGAGCGAGTGCGAGATCCGGCTCAAGGACCTGTCGCGCGGCGGCGCTTCCGGCCTGATCGGCGAGCCGGTGCGGGTCGGGGACCATGTCGTGATCGTGTTCGATCGGCACCACCAGGTCGAGGCCGAGGTGCGCTGGGTGCGCCGGCTGATCGTCGGCCTGACCTTCACCAATCCGCTGAGCGCGACGTTCGTCGAACGGCTCGCGACGCGATCGGTCGAGCCGTTGCCCGCGATCAGCCGGTCAGCGCGGCGGTCAACGCCAGCATCGGCGGCGTGAAGGCCAGCGGCCGGATCGCCGCTATCGCCAGCGTGATCGCGCCGAAACCCCAATAATAGGCCGGATGCACCTTGCCCCGCGTCGCCAGGTCATAGATCGCCGCAACGGTCACATAGACCAGCATCACCGCCCAAATGGCCCAGGGAATCCATTTCCCCAACAGCGGCAAGGGCAACAGGCGGCCGACCCCCGGCATCATCACCAGTATCGCACCGCACAGCATCAGCCGGCGGTGCCAGTCGCTGTCGTGGCGCATCCGCACGCCGGCCCAGGTCAGGCCGGCGAATACCAGCACGTTCAACCAGTCCATTACCAGAAAGACATTGGGCTCGAAGACTGGCGGGATACGATGATTGATCGCGGTCAGCGTGTTCACGCTCAGCCCGACCAGCACCATCCACCCGACATACCCCGCCGCGACCATGCCGATGCGGCGGTGCCGCGCCACGTCGCCGCGGAACACCAGCACATTCTGCGCCACGTAAATGCCCAGCCAGCCCATGAAGGTCAGGCCGTGGAGATGCACCCACCAGGGTGACGCCAGGCTCGATCGCCCCGCAGCGAATTGTACGGAGAAGCCCGTCACGATCGTGATCGCGATCGCGATCGCCATGATCAGGAAGAAGCGCCGATCCTTGCTGATCGTCGCGTGCGGTATCTCTCCCGCCAATGTCGCCATGTTGCCCGCCCCGAGAAAATGTCCGATCAGCGTATCAAATGCCGCTCGTCGCCGCCAGTCTCTGGCACGGCGTCGGGAATCGGCTAGAATGCCGGGCATGAGCGTGTTTGCCACCCGCCAGCACCAGATGTTCCCGGTGCTCGACCCCGCGCAGATCGAGATCGCCCGTCGTTTCGCCAGTGGCCCGCTACGGTGTTTCGCGCCGCGTGAAACGGTCTATGCGATCGGCGAGCAGGGCGCGCCCGCCTGGCTGGTGCTGGCGGGCTCGATCGAGGTGGTCCGCCGCGACGGGCTCAGCCACGAGGCGCCGGTCACCACGCACGGCCCCGGCCAGTTGAGTGGCGAGGTCAACCAGCTCGCCGGGCGCCCGTCGATCGCCGCCGGCCGCGCCGGGCCGGATGGCTGCGAGGCGTTGCCCTATGATGCGGCGCATCTGCGGGCGCTGATGGTCGGCTCGGCCGATGTCGGCGAGATCATCATGCGCGCGCTGATCCTGCGTCGGGTCGCGTTGATCGAGGAGGGTGGTGCCGGCACGATCCTGATCGGCGCACCGGGCAGCCCGGATATCGTCCGGCTGCAGGGCTTCCTCACGCGCAGCGGCTATCCCAATATGGTGCTCGATGCCGCCGCCGACGGCGAAGGCCATGACATGGTCGAACGGCTCGGCGTGCTGCCCGATGAGCTGCCGCTGGTCGTCTGTCCCAATGGCACGCTGCTCCGACGCCCGGCCGAGGCCGATCTCGCCGCCTGTCTCGGCATGATGCCCGATCTCGACCCCGAGACGATCTACGACGTGGCGATCGTCGGCGCCGGTCCGGCCGGGCTTGCCGCGGCGGTCTACGCCGCGTCGGAGGGGCTGTCGGTGATCGTGCTCGACGAGCGCGCGATGGGCGGGCAGGCCGGCGCGTCGAGCCGGATTGAGAATTATCTCGGCTTTCCGACCGGCATTTCCGGCCAGGCGCTGGCCGGCCGCGCGTTCAACCAGGCGCTGAAGTTCGGCGCGGAGATCGCCGTGCCGCTGCCCGTGCTGCGGCTCGATTGCGAGGGTTGCGTGGAACGCGGCGACCCGCTCGCGCTCGACCTGGCCGGTGATCGCCGCATCCGCGCCGGCGCGGTGATCATCGCCTCCGGCGCGCGCTATCGCCGGCCGGCCATCGCCAACCTCGCCACCTTCGAAGGCGCCGGCATTTCCTATTGGGCGTCGCCGATCGAGGCGCGGCTGTGCGCCGGCGAGGAGATCGCGCTGGTCGGCGGCGGCAATTCCGCCGGACAGGCGGTGGTGTTCCTCGCCGCGCAGGTCGAGAAGCTCCATCTGATCGTGCGTCGCGACCTGTCCGAAACCATGTCGCGCTACCTGATCGACCGCATCGCCGCCTTGCCCAATGTCGAGATCCATGTCGGCACCGAGGTCGCCGCGCTGGAGGGCGATCGCGCCGGCGGCCTGACCGGCGCGACCTTCCGCAACCTCGCGGATGGCACCACGCATCACTGCGCGCTGCGCCACATGTTCCTGTTCATCGGCGCCGATCCCAATGCCGCCTGGCTGGATGGCTGTGTCGATACCGACGACAGGGGTTTCGTCGTCACCGGCGCGGGCGCCTTGCCGCTCGAAACCAGCCGGCCGGGCGTGTTCGCGATCGGCGACGTCCGCGCCGGCTCGACCAAGCGCGTCGCCGCCGCGGTCGGCGAGGGCGCGGCGGTCGTCGCGCAGATCCACGCCGCCATCGCCGCGCGGGCGGGAGAGGGACGATGAGCGACGAATGCCGCCATACCGATACGATCCAGCAGGTCACGCCGAGCGCGCGGGGCTGCGAGGAATGCCTCAAGATCGGCAGCCCCTGGGTTCATCTGCGGCTATGTCGCGCTTGCGGCCATGTCGGCTGCTGCGACGATTCGCCGCATCGCCACGCCACCGCGCATTTCCACGCCACCCGGCACCCGATCATCGAGGGCTATGATCCGCCCGAGGGCTGGGGCTGGTGTTATGTCGATGAACTGGTGGTCAATCTGCCCGACCAGACGCCGCAATGGGGGCCGATTCCGCGGTACATTTGAAGGGGCTGCCTTCCTTTCTAGCCCTTCCGCTTCAGGGAGGGGCTAAAATCTAGGCCCCCTCCGCCATCACCTCGGCCAGCAGATCCTTGCGGCTCAGCTTGCCGACCATCGTCTTGGGCAGGCTCGCCCGCACCACCACCTGGTCGACCTGTTCGTGCCGGCCGAGTTGCGGGTTGAGCCACGCCGCCAAGGCCGCGCCGTCCGCCGTCGCGCCGGCATTGAGCGTGACATAGGCACGCGGATGCTCGCCGCGATATTTGTCGGGCAGGCCGATCACCAATGCCTCCTTCACATCGGGGTGATGGTGCAGCACCGCCTCGACCTGGCTGGGAAAGACCTTGAAGCCCGACACCGCGATCATGTCCTTCAGCCGGTCGACGATGCGGATGAAGCCCTCATCGTCGATCGTCCCGACATCGCCGGTGCGCAGCCAGCGCGTGCCCGCGGCATCATCGACGAAGACATCGGCATCGGCATCGGGCCGCCGCCAATAGCCCTTCATCACCTGCGGACCCGCCGCGACGATCTCGCCCGGCTCGCCCTCGGGTGCCGGCTGTGTCGGGTCGCTCTTGTCGACCAGCCGGACGCGCGTGCCGGGGATGGGCTGGCCGATCGTCCCGGCCTTGCCCGCGCCTTCATAAGGGTTGGCCGAGATGACGCCCGAGCTCTCCGACAGGCCATAGCCCTCGACCACCACCGCACCGGTCGCCGCCTCGAACTTCGCCTTCAGCTCGGCGGCGAGCGGCGCCCCGCCGGAGATGCAGATGCGCAAGGAGGAGAAATCGGTCGCGCCGATCTTCGGATGGTCGAGCAGCGCCTGGTACATGGTCGGCACGCCGGGCAGCGTGGTGGCCTTGGTCCGGCCGATCGCCGCCAGCACCTGGCCCGCGTCGAAACGCGGCAGCATCACGATGCAGCCGCCATTGAGCACGGTGCGATTGAGCACGCAGGTATTGGCGAAGACATGAAACAGCGGCAGCACGCCGAGGATGCGGTCGGGCGGGCCGGGATGCGGATCGATCCCCATGATCTGCCGCGCATTGGCCGACAGGTTCTGGTGCGTCAGCATCGCGCCCTTGGGCACGCCGGTGGTGCCCCCGGTATACTGGATCAGCGCGACATGGCTCGCCGGGTCGATCCGCGGCGCGGCGAAGTCGCCGTCATTGTCGATCAGCGCGGAAAAGGCGGTGATGCGCGCGTCATGCGGGCGCGCCGTGACCTCCTTGCGCTTGAACATGCGGTAGAAGATCGACTTGGCCGCCGGCAGCGCGCCCGCCACCGAGCCTACCACCAGCCGCTCCAGGCTGCTCGCATCGAGCACCTCGAGCGCGGTCGGCAGCAGCGCGCTGGCCGACAAAGTGAACAGCAGCCGGGTACCCGAATCCTCGACCTGGTGTTCCAGCTCGGCGGCTGTGTAGAGCGGCGAGAAATTGACCGCCGTCGCGCCGAGCTTGAGGATGCCGTAATAGGCAGCGAGATAGTGCGGCACATTGGGCAGGAACAGCCCGATGCGGTCGCCCGCGCCATAGCCCATCGCCGCCAGCCCGGCCGCCACCCGGTTCGCGCCATCGGCGGTCTCGGCATAGCTGTAGTGCCGGCCGAGGAAATCGATCAGCGGCGCCTCGCCATGGGCGGCGGCGGCGCGGTCGAACAGCTCGACCATCGACAGCGGCGGAAAGGACGAATCCCATGCCGTCGGGTGGCGATAGGCGCGGCGCCAGGCACGTTCCGGATCGATCATTGACAAAGGTGTAAGCAGGCGGCGGGGGCGGCGCAAGTTGCCGTCAGGTCAGGTCCTTGGCCGTCCAGGTGATGAGCAGGCGGAACGCCACCAGCCCGAGATCGACCGCGGCCTTGACCTGATGCGGCGCACGATCGGAGGCATCGGCGGTGAGGATGTTGATCTCGGCCGACGGGTGGCGCACGGTCATCGTCAGCAGCGCGGCCGCGGCAATCAGCATTCCGATCTGACGATTGCGCATCCCGACGCACCTCCCGAAGGGATGGTTTAGTAAACGAGTGCGCGGTCAGGGGCAAGGCGCGGGGGACGCGATTTGTGTGATAAGTCGTTGGCGCGTGGGGTATTGGCCGCCGCGGCGGCCCGATCCTGATTCAACTGCCCACGCACCCCGCTATTACCCGCACCCATGGCTACATCCTACACCCCCGCCTTCGCCGGCGTTGCCGAGCGCCTCTGTCGCAACGGCGCGACGGACGTGGAGATTGCCGAGATCCTCGGCATCTGCGTCCGCACGCTCTATCGCTGGCGCGGTGAGCATGCCGCGTTCGCCGCCGCGTGCAGGGCCGGCAAGGCGCTTGCCGACGACCGGGTCGAGCGGGCGCTTTATCAGCGTGCCGTCGGCTACACCGCCCGCGCGGAGAAGGTGGTCACCCGGCGCGGCCATGCCCGGCCGGTGGTCGTGTCCTATGAAGTGCATGTCCCGGCCGATGTCCGCGCCGCGAAGTTTTGGCTCGCCGTTCGCCGACCCGAGATATGGGCGCAGGGTGCCGCAGCGGAGCCGAAGGTGGACATCGCCGCGATCATCGCGGAACGCCGGGCCTATGTCGCCGCGAACAGGGCCGCGCCCGCCGAACCGCCCCATACCGACAACGCGATTGATGCCCGTGTGCCACACTGCCTGCGTGCGCGACCGGACAGCGCGCCCGCCAGCCGATGGGCGATGGGGATGTCGCCTGGCCGGACATCACGGTCGGCCGCCGGCGCGCGCGCGCCCTAGAAACTGCCGCTCAGCGTCAGCGTGAAGAGCGGCCCGACGCGCTGGTGCTGCGCCTCGTAAAAGGCGATCGGTGCGACATTACGGCGGCCGGTATAGACCGTACGGTAGAAGCGCACATGGCCGTCATTGATGTTGAACACCTGGAAATTGACCTTCACGCCGTGGATGTCCTTCCACTCGACGAAGATGCTGGCATAGGGGCCTTCCCAGTTCTGGTTCACCTCGTCGAGATAATAGGCCAGGCTGTAATGCTGATATGTCAGGCCGCCGCCCCAGGCGAAGCGGGTACCGGGGACATCGTGCCGCAGCGTCAGGTCAGCCCAGCCGTCCTGCGTGTTGCTGATCACGCGCTCCCGGCCGGTCAGCGGATCGCGCACGCGGCTGCGCTCGAAGCCGATATCGGCGTCGAGCTTCGCGCCATGCCAGCCGAGCGGATCGAACTGGATCGTGCTGATGCTCTCGATGCCGGTGCGCGTGGCGTGCGGCAGGTTGCCCACCGCGTCGCCGTCGACGCCGACCGGGATATGGTCGACGATGTCCGAAACCTCATAATGGTAGAGCTTCAGCCGCGTCTTGCCCCAGCGTCCGAAATTGCGCCCGAGCTCGGCCGTCGCCTCCCAGCTTTGTGGCGGGACGAGGTTGGGGTTGGCGTCATTGGCGCGGCCATTGGTCACGTCCTGGTTGGCGAGAAAGTCGCTGAAGCTGATCTGGCCGACCTTGCGTTCGAGCTTGAGGCTGGCATCCCACCCCGGCGCCGGCCGCCACGCCAGCGACAGGCTGCCCTTCGGTCGAAAGAAGCGGCGCGGTTTCAGGCCGATGCCGATCTCGCCGAGTTGCGAATATTCCGCCCCGCCGGCCAGTTGCAGGTCGAGCGTGCGGGACAAGGGCCGGCTGAGCGAGACGATTCCCTCATAGCGCGTCTCGGCCACTGTGCCGGTGCCTTGCGGATAGGGGATGTCGAGGTAGCTGCCGTCGGCCTGCAGGCTGGCCAGCGCGCTGACCTGCGACAGGCGGTTATAGGCACGCTCGAACGACACGGTCCAATCGTTCGGCCCGCCCTTCCAGCGATATTCGAGCCGCCCGATGGTCTCGCCGATCTTCGTATCCTGGCCGTAGCGGATACCTTCGCTGGGCGCGCCGCTGTCATAATCGGTGCGCTGCTCGGTCAGCGCGGGGTCGTGCTCGAAATGGCGCAGGCCGATGAATTTCAACCGTCCGCCGCCGAGCGGCACCGACAGGTCGCCGCTCACATCATATTGAAAGCCATAAGTGTGGCTGTGATTGTTCCAGTCATTGCTGTTGCCGTCGGTGCGGATGCGGCGCTGGAAGTTGTTGCCGCGGCTCCAATTGGGGTCGATGTCGAGCGTGAGATTGGCCTGGATCGGGCCGTTGCCGCCATATTTCAGGATCGCGGAGAGCTTGGCATCGTCCGAGCTGTTCCAGTTGACCTGGTCGCGGCGCTCGACCAGCGCGCCGGTCGGGGAGAGGATGCGATAGTCGTTGCCGCCCATCGCGCCGCGGCCCGGCTTGTCCTCCAGGGACAGCGTATAGGCGAGATCGCCGCTCGTGCCGCTATAGCTGATCGATCCGGCCAGCCAGCGCGGGCGGGCATAATGCGCGCGCAGTTGCGGGCTCCAGCGGAAATTGCCCGCGCCCTTGCGATCGGCCCGAATGATGACGTCGGCGACCTGACCGGTCAGGCCGGGGATGCCAAGCGCGGCGGCTTCCTTGATCTCGATACGCACGACATCCGCGGCGGAGATCTTTTGCAGCTGCGCGGCGGCGCCGCCCGCCTTGTCGGTCGAGCGCTGGCCGTTGATCAGGACGTTCTCGCTGGCCTGTCCGAGGCCGCGCGTGGTGTCGGCGGTGTGGATGGTGAAGCCCGGCACCTGGCTGAGCATGTCGTACGCCGTCTTCGGCGCGAAGCGGGCGAAATCGGCCGGCGTGTAGACCTTCACGCCCGCGGGGGTCGGCACCGGGCGGGTCGCGTCCTGACCGGCCCAGGCGGCCTCCGGCGCCAGGAAAGCGAGCGCGATCGCTCCTGTGCCGTGCAACAGCGGGCAGCGGCTTGCAATTCCGCCACCACGTCCGATAGATAGTCGCACCAACAACCTCCAGTGTATTACATGATCAATACACTGTTCGTGCGCCGATGCAACACCCCGCGACAACAGACATGGGCGGCACGCGCGCTAGCTTTCGAAGCGCCCCGTGTCGTCGCGCATAGCCGGGTTCCACCTATTCGCAGCACGCTCTAGGCGACGCGCCGCAGCTGCCCCCGCACCCGGTCGCGTCCGGCTTCCTTGGCGTCGAACAGCGCCGCATCGGCGGCGCGGTACAGCGCCTTCCACTCCGCCTCGCGGGTCAGCGGCCCGCGCGCCACGCCGATGCTTGCCGTCACCGTCAGGTCGAACGGCATGCGCGCTGCGCGCAGTCGCGCCAGCACCAGATCGGCTTCGATCGCGTGGGCGGCGGACACGACGATCACGAATTCCTCGCCGCCGAACCGCGCGACCAGCGCGTCGGCCGGCGCCGCCTGGCGCAGAGTACGCGCGACGACGCGCAGCACCTCGTCGCCGCCGTCATGGCCGATCGTGTCATTGACGCGCTTGAAATGATCGATGTCGGCGAGCAGCAGCACCTGCTCGCCTTGGCACCCGAGCGCGCGCGACATGAACGCGCGGCGATTGAGCAGCCCGGTCAGCGGGTCGATATCGGCGAGCAACCGCGCCGCCACTTCCTGCTCGCGCGCCAGGTCGCGGTCGCGGCTCAGCTGCTGGATGCGATAGGTGATCGCGATGCTCGACAGCATCACTTCGCCGGCCATCGCCAGCAGTATCGAAACGTCGGACCAGAAGCTGAAGCGCACCAGGCCGAGGCCGTTGAGGCAGCGCACGGCGCTGAACAGGATCGGCACACTCCAGGCCAGGGCGAACAGGCGCAGATAATCGCTGCGCTGGCGCCACGCATTGTACAGCACCGGTATGATCAACGTGATGAGCGCGGTGATGCCGAGCGAAAAGACGGTGTGGAACACCAGCAAATGCCATGGGCCGACCAGTACGACGCCCGACGCCGCCGCCAGGACCGTCGCCGACGTGGTATAGCTCGCCAGCCGCAACCACCGGCCAAACACGCGCGGCTCGAAGAAGCAGCGCACGAACATCAGCCCGGAGACGCTGGCCAGGCCCATGAACAAATAATTGCAGCGCAGCCGCGTGGTGTTGGCGAGCCCGGGAAAGACCCAGGCAAGCGCGCCCGACGTCGAGAAATCATAGGCGATCAGCGCCAGCAGCATCACGCAGAAGAACGGCAGGAAATTGTATCTCAGCGCCCGCCACAGCGCGAGATTGAGGAATAGCAGCGCAAAGGCCAGCCCGGCGACCCCGGCATAGAGCGCACTCATTTGGACGTCGCGCAGCGCCATGCTGGTCGCGCTCGCGATCGACGGCTCAACCATCAGGCCGCGAGCATTTTGTGCGCCCTCGATATGCCACAGAACGCGCACCACCGGCGCCGCACGGTGCGGAAGCCGGCGTTCGATGAAGCCACCGAGCTGGATGTTGCGGCTCGCCTCGGCATCGTCGGTGCGGATCGACGCGATCGCGCCATCGGCGAACAGCACGTGCGCGGTCATCGCGTCTTGCCACACGCTGAGCGTGCGCAGCACGAAGCGCTTGTCGCTGGTGTCGATGTTCAGCGGCTGGCTGATCAGCCAGAAATCACCGCGGCCGAAGCGCAGCCGCGGCGTCGTGCAGTCGAACCGCCCGGGTGACCGGAACAGTGCCCGGGGCGTCATTCCGGGGGCATCGCGCAGGACGCACAGGCGTAAAGGCGTCGGATCCGACGGCGCGGCGGCAGCGGGCGCGGCGATACTGCCGAACGCCATCAGCAGCGCCAGACAACCCATGATTCGGGTCAGAAAGGAGACGAGTCGGCGCGAAACCATGCGACCGCTCTAAACGGTGATCGCGAAGCAATAGTAAATGCTGGCGAAGTCAGCTTCTGCCGCCGCCGCGCCCGCCTCTGTTCAACACCGCCCCACCCCGAACAGGCTGCCCAGGCCAGGCTTGCAGCGCTTGGGCTGCGGTGACGGACGGTCGCCATTGTCGTTGCCATCCTCACTGGCATCGGCACCGTCCATGCCTGGTACACCGATCAGCACGGATGTCGTGGCACGGTAGCGCACCTTCGCGGTCCAGTCGGGATTCCAGGGCAGGCGAGGATTGGCCGGGCGCGGCGGGAAGGCGAAATTGCGTTCCGGGCCATAGGCGTAAAGCGAGGCCATCATGAACTCGCCGGCCGCCGCCTTGACTTCGGCCGGGATGGTGCAGCTGGTCTGGCTCGGCGGCATCACCACCTTCTGGCCGATCAGCCGCGCGACCGTGTCGGGCGACAGCCAGTCCCACAGCCCGCCGCCGAATTCCTGCCGGCTGGCCGAGGCCCACCACACCATGTCGGCATTGTCCTGGCCCATGCTCCGGGCGCCGAACATCCAGGCATAATAACCCGTCGCCGCCGCCACCGGGTTCCAGCTCAGCAGCGTTGCGCCACCGCCCAGGCCCGAGGACCGCGCGCTGATCGCGGGCATGAAATCCTGGTCGAGTGCGAAGCCGATGTCAGGGCTGTAATTGCCCGCCACACGGTGCTGGCCGAGCAGCGACGCATTGCCCGACAGCGTGCGCCGGCCCTGGCTGTTGGGCCAGTCGCCGAAGGTGCGGCTGTTGGCGGCGGTCGGCCCGCCCTCGACCGGGACGGCGGTGGAGAACAGGCCCGGCGGGAATTGCCCCTGCGCGACCTTCGAAAAGTCGATGATCACCGGCTGGCCGGGGCCGGCATGCGGCCCGCAGCCCCAGAAGATCAGCAGGCGGCCCTTGGGGCGGCGGAAATTCTCCGGCGTCTGGCCGGGGCCGGTCGGGGCGACGGCGCGGGTCGGCGTCTCGAGCGGCACGGAGGGACCGAGGTTCATCCCCGATGGCATGAAATGGTCGGCGTGCGGTCCGCCGCCGGTCGGCGCCAGCGTCGAGCCGAGGCGCAGCAGCAACTGGTGCGAGACGGTGCCGCCCCCGCCGCCGCCGAACATCGATCGCATCGGGTTGCCGCCGCCGGCGGCGAAGCCGGACGTCGTCGACACATCCATCTGATAGCGCGCCTTGGGCGGGTGCGCCGCTTGCGCGAACAGGCTGGCCGCGCCCAGCGCGGCGACCGAGCATAGCGCCAGGAACATCAGGCTGTGACGACGCATCGCGACTCTCCCCCCTGTGGAGATGGAGGAGAGATACCATCGCGCCGAATCGGCGGGATAGGACAAATGCGGACTCGCGTGGCGGGCGCGCGAACCCGGTCGCGCCCGCCGTCGCGATCGCGGCTAACGCGCTCTCATCGGCGACCCCGGTTGCCGCGCGTCGCGCGCCATCGGCCTACGCACCCGCCGGCCGATGGCAAACCCCGGCATCAGAACTTCGCGCCGACCTTGAAGCCGATCGTGCGGGGGGTGTTCACATAGGCGTAGGTTCGCGTGCAGACGCTGCAAGGTACGGCACGCGAGAGTTGACCGCGCTCGTCAAAAGCGTTCTCGACGAACAACTCGGCGGAGTAGCTGCCCCAATCATAGCCGAGACGGAAGTCGGCGGTGCTGAATGCCGGCAATTGGCCGGTGATCGCCTGATTGGCCGTGCGGATGTCGGTCGAGGCGGAACTCTGGTGGTTCACTACGGCCTGGAGGTAGCCGCTCCCGCTGCCGATCGGCATGGAGTAACGCGCCTGGGCGCTGCCCTTGAACTGTGGCGTCACAGGCAGGCGCGTGCCCTTTGGCGAGGCGATGCTGTTGGGATTGCTGGTGGCGGCGTCGATATTGGTACAGGCATATGCCGGGTCATCATAAGTACACAGGTTCTGCCGCGTCCGGGCGTCGGTGTAGGAGCCGGAGGCGCTGATCGTCAGCTGGCGGATCGGCGTCCAGGTGGCGTCGAGTTCGACGCCCTTGATCCGCGCGTTCGGCCCGTTGTGCACCTCGGTGAAGCTGTTCTGGCCGAGATAGGCGAACTGGAAATGCGCCCAGTCCTGTAGGTAGAACGCGCCGTTGAGGCGCAGCGATTTGTTGAACAACGTCGTCTTGAAGCCGACCTCATAGTTGGTCAGGTAGTCGGGCAAATACGGCGGGACGGTGCCGCGCCGGTTGATGCCGCCCGGGCGGAAACCGCGCGACCATGTCGCATAGAGCAGCACCTCGCTGGTCGGCTTCCAGGTCAGGTTGAGCTTGTGGGTGAAGCCCTGGCCGGAGGCGACCTTGGGGTCGATACCACCGGTTGCGGTATTGAACACGCCGAGATTGGTGCACGGCCCGCCCGGCACCGACGGCGGCAATAACGTTCCGCTAAGGTTGTTGCCCAGTGTCGCCCCGGTGGTGGTGAAACACTTGCTCACGCCGGATGAACCAAATGCAGCGTTGGGCGGGCTGTCGGTATAGCCGTTGCCCGGATTGAGACCGAAGCCGAAGAAGCCTATCAGCGTGTTATCGTAGATGAAGGCGCGGCCGCCAGCCGTCAGAGTAAGGTTGGGCAGGATGTCGAACGCCGCTTCGCCAAACATTGCATAATCGCGATCGACACGATTCTGCTGGGTCAGCCACAAGGTGCCCGGCGAGCCATTGACCGAAACAGCTGAACCCAGGCCGGGTACCTGATAATCCTGATGGATCAGGTGGGTCTGGCGCTGGTAGAACAGGCCAGCCACGACGCGGAAACGATTGGTCGTCGGCGACGCGACACGAAATTCCTCGCTGTGCTTGGTGAAATGGTCATAGCCGATGATCAATTGGCGCGGATCGATCGTCCTGCCCGCATTGTCCTGATAAGCGAATGCTCCTGCAAGACCGCCGGAACTTGCATAGAGTTGATCATAGGATTCGGCATAGTCAGTGTAATCGCTAGACGAATGGATCTTGCGGTCGAAATAGGCGCCCGCATAGGTCAGGTCCCAATTGCCCAGCTTGCCCTGGATGGTCAGTGCCGCCTGGATGAAGCGGTCATGCTGGAACTCTGGGTAGAAATGCTGGACCTGCAGATCGGGCAGGCTGGTGTCCATGCCGAAGCTGCCATGATTGTGCTGGTCCTGCGCCAGCACTGTCGGGGTGATCGTCCAGCCGTCATCGAGATCGATCTGCAGCGCGGCGCGCCCACCGGTGATCTCGACGTCGTTATAATTGTTCTTCACGAACGCGGCGTTGTTGACCGTGACCCCGCCCGGGATCGGCAGATAGCTGCGCGTCCCCGGCACATTGTCGATGAACCCGGCGTCGCGCTGGTACCAGCCGACAGCGCGAAAGGCGATATTGCTGGCGAGCGGCACGTTCACGAACCCCTCGAGCTTGCCGCCGACGCCGCCATGCGCGACGCTGTTCACCTCGCCGTCGACCTTGCCGTAAAAGCCGGTCATGTCGGGCTTGTTGGTAATGATGCGGATCGTGCCCGCCTCGGACGAGGCGCCGTACAGCGTGCCCTGTGGCCCGGCGAGCGACTCGATGCGTGCCACGTCATAGATGTGCACGTCGATCGTGCCGCCGATCGTCGTCACCGGCTGTTCGTCGAGATAGACGCCGACGCTGGGCAGCGGGCCGGAATGGTTGCCGTCGCCGCCCGACGCGACGCCGCGGATATAGACGTTGGTGGTGCCGGGCTGGGTGGTCTGAAAGGTGACGCTCGGCAGCTGGGCTGCATAGCTGTTGAAATTGGAAATGTTGAGCTGGTCGAGCTTGGTCGAGGTGAGCGCGACGATGCTGATCGGCACGTTCTGCAGGCTTTCGGTGCGCTTCTGCGCGGTGACGACAATGTCGGGTACGGTGGCGCCATCGTCCTGCGGTGCCTGCGCCGCCGCCTGTGCGGCGGGCGCATCCTTGGCCAGAACGGGCGGCGCGATCAGCGCGCTCGAGGCGAGCAATCCGGTCAGCAAGGTGCGGTGCGCGGCGAACATGGGGACCCCCTCAAGAAATGTGGCCGAAACGGATGCTGCGGCGCGGCATTGCGGTGGTCAATGGCAAAATGAAACGGGTTCAGCCCGGCGCGCAACTTCGCGCGCGGGCGTGTCATTTCGGTGACAGAATTAATCGCGAAGTGGCGCGTCCGGGTAAGCCTCCAGCGTCGCGCCGAGCGCCTCGCGCAACGGGGCGAGCCAGGGATCGAACGGCCGCCACGCATCCATCCCGTCGCGCGAGATCGGCCGACGCACCTGTTCCGAGCTCGGGGTGCGCACCGGCCGGGCATTTTCGTGGAAGCGCAGGCAGGCCTCCTCGAAATCGAGCCGGCACGCGGCGAGCAGCGCACGCACCTCGGCTTCGGGATCGTCGACCAGCCGCTCGTGGATCACGCGGTGCACGCGCCCCGGCAGCACCGCGTCGACATGCGCCATCAACCGGACGTAATCGGCATAATAATGGCCGAGATCGGCAAGGTCATAGGCGAAGCCCTGGCCGCGCGCGAAATGCTGCTTGAAGTTCGACCAGCAGCAATCGAGCGGATGGCGCCGCGCGTCGATGATCGTCGCGTTGGGCAGGATCAGGTGGATCAGCCCGGTGTGCAGCCAGTTGTTGGGCAGCTTGTCGATGAAGCGCGGTTTCCCCTCGCGGCGCAGCGCGCGGGTGCGATCGAGATAGCGCTCGCCCAGCTCACGCAGCAATGCCGGTTCGGCGGTGGCGAGCCCGGCGGGATAACCGGCGAGGCGGCCGCTCAGCACCGGGATGTCGGGCAGTTCCGACGTGCCCTCGACCTGGGAATGGCTGGCGAGGATCTGTTCGAGCAGCGTCGATCCCGCGCGCGGCATGCCGAGGATGAAGATCGGGTCCGGCGCGTCATGTCCCGTGCCCGCCGTCCGGGCGAGCAACTCGGGCGTCAGCGCGGCGATCATCCTGTCCACCATGTCGGTCGTCTCGCCCGCGTCATAGCCGATCAGCGCGCGGCGGTGGCGGTTGGCGGCGTCGTAGCGCGTGAAGGCGGCTCGCGCCTCGCGCCGGTCCTCATGCGCCTTGCCGAGGGCGAATTCGAGATGGAAGCGGTCTTCCGCCGCCAGTCCGTCGGTCGCCAGCGCGGCCTCCATCGCGGCGATATCGTCATCGTCGAAACGCACCGTCTTGAGGTTGGCAAGGCTCCACCAGACTTCGCCGAGCGTCGGCACCAGCGACAGCGCATGGCGATAGGCGGCGACGCTTTCGTCGAGGCGCCCGACGGTCTTGAGCACATGGCCATGACTCATCCACACCTTGGGCTGATTGGGATGTTCGGCAAGGACGTGCTGGTACAGCGCGATCGCCTCCTCGAACGCGCCGAGCCGGCCGAGCGCGGCGGCGCGGAGGTTGGCGTGGGTGGCATTGTCGGGGTCCTCCGCGGCGAGCCGGTCGAGCTCGGCCAGTGCCTCGGTCGGCCGGTTCTGGCGGTGCAGCACGGTGGCGAGGTTGGCGCGGGCGGCATGGAAGCCGGGTGCCAGCTCGACCGCGCGGCGCAGCAGGTTCTCCGCGTCGCGATAGCGCCCGATGCGCCCGGCCAGTTCGGCCAGCATGCGGATCGCGGCGATATCGGTCGGCTGCGCCTTCAATCGCGCGCGCAGCAACGGCTCGGCGACCGGCAAATCGTTGCGGGCCAGGCCGTCGGCGGCGGTCAGCAGATCGCGGTCATGGATCGACAGCTCCAGCGCCCGCAGATGCGCGGCACCGCCGGCCTCCGCGTCGCCGACCATGTGCCAGGCGTCGCCGATCGCGCGCCAGGCGGGCGCGGGCAAGACGGGGTGGCGTTCGGCCGCGCGGATCGCCGCGCGCGCCCGCTCGACCTTGCCGGCGTCGATGTGCGTGCGGACTTCGGCGAGCAGGCCGGTCACCGCGTGCCCTCGTTACCCTCTTTGCCCTCGGCGTCGACGGGTGGGGAAAGTATTTCCCAGCAAGCCATGAACAGCCCGACGATCACCGGACCGACGATGAAGCCGTTGAAGCCCATCAGCTCGAACCCGCCGAGCGTCGAGATCAGCACGAGATAGTCGGGCATGCGCGCATCGCGGCCGACCAGCACCGGGCGAACGATATTATCGACCGTGCCGATGACGAAGAAGCCGCACAGCCCCAGCACAATGCCTTCCCAGATCGACCCGGTCGCCAGCAGATAGATCGTCACCGGTACCCAGATCAGGCCGGTGCCGAGTGCCGGGAACAGCGAGAATACCCCCATCGCCACGCCCCACAGCAGCGCGCTGGGGATGCCGAGGATCCAGAAGGTGATGCCGCCGATCGAGCCCTGCAGGATGGCGACGACCAGACTGCCGCGGATCGTCGCGCGGATGACGGCGACGAAGCGGTTGAACAGCGCGTCGCGCTGGACCGGCGGCAGCGGAATCGCCCGCTCTATCCGCACCGCGAGGGCACGCCCGTCGCGCAACAGGAAGAAGGTGAGGTAGAGCATCACCGTGAGCGCCACGAAGAAGCTCAGCGCGCCCTGGCCGACATTGAAGGTCTGCGCGACGATCGTCCGGAAGCTGCCGGCCACCCCCTGGCCGAGCTTGGCATGCACGCCGTCAACATCGCCCAGCCCGACATCCTGCAGCCAGCCGCGCGCCCAATCGGGCAGATGCGCCTCGCCATCGACGAACATCCGCACCAGATCGATGTCGCCGCTGCGAATCCGGCCATAGACGCCGGCCGCCTCACGGATCAGCGCGGCACCCAGCAGGATCGCCGGCACGATGACCACCGCGACGATCACCAGCAGCGTGATCGTCGCCGCGCGGTTGCGCCGCGTCGGCATGGCGCGGAGCAGATACTGGTTGAGCGGATCGAACAGTAGCGCAGCCACCACGCCCCACAGGATCGCGCCGGAAAAGGGAGCGGCGACCCAGATGAAGGCGAGCGTGACGACCGCGATCAGCAGCAGCAGGAAGGCGCGGGCGGCGTCGATCGAATAACGGGGAAGGTCGCTCATATCCCTTCCTAGGCGGAAATCCGCACGCTTGCCGAGACTTTCGCCGTCATTCGTCTCACGATCGGTTTGCACGCCTCGAGCAATAGCAGCAGCAACGCGCCGAGACCAAGCGCCAGCACGACATCGGTCGGCGCGATCGCGCCGAATTTCAACAGGCGCCGCGCCAGGGGAGCGAACAGGATCAGCGCGCTCGCGCCCGCAATCGCGGCGACGACGTACCGCAGCGCTCGATTGGGGCGGCGCACGGCCTCGGCGAGCGATGCGCCGAACGACCGGTTGACCAGGATCAGCGCGAGGATTTCGGCGATCAGGGCGAAGAAAGTCAGGCCGCGCAACCCGGTCTCCGGCATGCCCGCCCGGGTTTCGGCGAGAAAGACGGCCGCCAGCATGGCGAAGGCAAGACCGCCCTGGAACACGCTCCATGCGATCATCGGCAGCGAGAACAGGGTTTCCGCCGGGTCGCGCGGCGGCCGGCGCATGAGGTCGGCTTCGTCGCGCTCGGCCTCGAAGACCAGCGCGCAGACCGGGTCGATGACCATTTCGAGCAGCGCGATATGAATAGGTCCGAACAGCAGCGGCAAGCCGAGCAACAACGGGAGCAGCGCCAGGCCGGCGATCGGCACATGCACCGCGAAGATGAAGGCCATGGCCTTGCGAATATTGTCGTAGATTCGCCGGCCGAGCCGCACGGCGTGGACGATCGCGCCGAAATCATCATCGAGCAGCACAATGGCCGATGCCTCGCGCGCGACGTCGGTGCCACGCCGACCCATGGCGACGCCGATATGCGCGGCCTTGAGCGAGGGGGCATCATTGACCCCGTCGCCGGTCATCGCGACGATTTCGCCTTCCGCCTTGAACGCCTGGACGATCCGCAATTTCTGCTCGGGCATGATGCGCGCGAAGACCGTGACCGTCGCGAGGCGCGCCGCCAGCCGCGCATCGTCGAGCGTGGCGAGTTCCGCGCCGGTCAGCACGTCGCCATCGGCGATGCCGGCCTGGGTGGCGATCGACCGGGCGGTTGCGGCATAGTCGCCGGTGATCATCACCACGCGGATGCCGGCGGAGCGGCACTCCGCCACGGCCGCCGCGACGCCGGGCCGGAGCGGGTCGGCGAGGCCGACCAGCCCGCTCAGCTGGTAATGAAAGCCATGCTGGGTGGTCGGCCAGTCGCGGTCGGGCGCCACCGCCGAGGCGACCGCGAGCACGCGGATGCCACGCCGCGCCATGCCCTCGGTCGCGGCGGTCAGGCGTGCAAGCTCCTCCCCCGCCAGCCGGCACAGGCCGGCGATCGCCTCGGGCGCGCCCTTGGCGGTGATCGTCAGCCGATCATCCTCTTCCCAGACGTTCGACATGGCGAGCAGTTCAGGGCGCAGCGCATAGGCATGCGCCAGCGCGTCGGGGCGGGGCGCGACCGTGGCGGCCGCCTTGCGCGCGTCGTGCAGCGCGACTTCCATCGGGTCGCTGGGCGCAACGGCGCTGGCGCGGGCGGCCGTCTCGATCAACGCCTGGAAGGGCGCGGGCAGGGTGCCCTCGCCCGCGATCGATAGCACTTCGCCCGACGGCAGCCAGAGTTCGGTCACCGACATGTAGTTTTCGGTCAGCGTCCCGGTCTTGTCGGTGCACAGCACGGTCGCCGCGCCGAGCGTCTCGATCGCGGCGGCATGGCGGGTCAGCACGCCGACGCGGCCGATATGCCACGCGCCCATCGCCAGGAACACGGTGAGCACGACCGGAAATTCTTCCGGCAGCATCGACATGCCGATCGCGATGCCGGCGAGCATGGCGTCGATCCAGCCGCCGCGCAGCAGCCCGTAGAGCAGCACCACGAGCAGCGCGACGACGATACCGCCGATCGCGCACCAGGTGACGATATTGGTGGTTTCGGCGCGCAGGCGCGGCGCCTCGTTGTCGAGCGTGGCGAGCGACTGGCCGATCTTGCCCATCTCGCTGCGTGAACCGGTTGCTACGACGCGGGCGATGCCGCTGCCGCGCACGACCAGCGAGCCGGAATAGACATAGGGCTGACCATCGCCACCCGGACGGTGCCCGTCGTCATGCGCCTCGCTCGCGCATGATGTCTTGGCCACCGGCATCGACTCGCCCGTCAGCAGGGACTCGTCGGTCTGCAGATCGGCAGCCTCGACCAGCAACGCGTCGGCGGCGACGCGGTCGCCCGGTTCGAGCACCATGAGGTCGCCGCACACCACCTCGCGCCCGGCGATGCGGACACGCACGTCATCGCGGACCACGAGCGCGCGCGGCGCCGACAGATCGCGCAACGCCTCCAGCACATTTTCGGTGCGCGTCTCCTGGATGATCGTGACGCCGACCGAGAAGGTGGCGAAGGCGAGCAGGATCAGCGCCTCGGTCAGGTCGCCGAGCAGCAGATAGGCCAGGCCTCCGGCGAGCAGCAGCGCGAGCATCGGCTCGCGCACAATCTCGATGGCGATGCCGAGGATCGATCGCTGGCGCCCCCGGGGCAGTTCATTGGCGCCATCGCTGGCGAGGCGCGCCGCCGCCTCGGCGCTGGTCAGGCCGCGGGCGGGGAGGCTCGTCACCCGGTCAGCGCTTCGGGGTCTGACCTAGTCATCCTCATGCTCTCCATTGGCGCGGTCACCGGCCTCGCCATGCGCGCCGGGCGTGAACGCGCCACGGTCGATGATGGTCGCGCCATAGGCCGCGGCACCGATCGCCAGCGCGGCGACGGGCAGCGCGAGCGCCGCGGGGGGACGGGCGTCGGCCACGCCGGGATAGAGATCCGCGTGCTTCTTTCCGGTGATGAACGCCCGGACGAGATTGTCGCGGGTCAGCAGCGACATGGCGATGACCGCAAGGATGTGCAGCGCGATCAGGACCATCAGCAGATTGGCGAGCGCCTCGTGCAACTCTTCGCCGCTCTCACCGCGCGACGTCGCGCCGCTGTAGATGACGCCGCCGATCAAGCCCAGCAGCGCGACGATCGCCATGCCGCCAAGCGCGTTGTGCCCGATCGAGCGCTCGGGGCGACCCGCAAACAGGCCGGCGAGATGATGCACGATCCGGCCCGGTCGCAGGAAAGCGGTGAAGCGGGCATGCTCACCACCGACAAAGCCCCAAACCATGCGGAACGCGATCAGTGTCGCGGCGACCCATCCCGCCGGTTGATGCCAGGGCGCGAGCGGGCTCTGCTCCTCTGCCGACAGGAAAGCGACCAGGATCGTGACCACCAGGAGCCAGTGGAACAGACGAACGGGCAGGTCCCAGACACGAACGCTGCCCGCAATCGATGAGGCCGTTATCGATTCTGTCGTCATGATCATCTCCCGGCGGTGAGAAGCTGCCGCACACAGGCAGCGTCACCGCGAAACAGTGATCACCCGGTACCTGCCGCGCTATCGGGGTTTTTCCGTAGGGAGACCTTCAATACGAGCGCGATGACCGTTGCCGCGCCGGCGCGGACTGGCTCTCAGCGCGAGCGGCCGCGCGCGGCGATCGGCCATAGCGCGCGCAGCGTGTCGCCCTGGACGACGTGATATGTGTCGTAGAGGTTGACCGTCGGGTCGCAGTGCGGGGCGGCCAGCGTGACGATATCGCCCAGGACGGGCGGCGTGCCGCCGGGCACCAGCACCGCGCCATGTTCGTCGCCCATGATGACATAGCGCGCGCCAGCGGACGCGCCGGCGAGGATCTGGGGCGGGCCGGCATCGGTGGCGAACGCCTTGATCCCGGCATCGAGCGTGGCGATGCCCGGGCTGTTGGCGCTGACCACGCGGGCATCGATCATCAGCGCGGTCTCGAACGGCGGGCCGTGCCCGTCGCCGGTCAGGTCGCAGGCGAGATATTCACTGTCCATGAACACGTAGGAGCCGACCTGCAGCTCGGTGAACAGGCCGAGCGCGGCATCAATGCGGTGCGTGCCGGTGCCGCCGCCGGTGACGATCTCCGGCGCGCCGCCCGCCCCGGTCAGCGCGGCGATCATCGTGCGGAGCAATGCCGCGCGCTCCGCCATCACCGCCTGGCGTTCGACGAAGGTCGCGATGTGCTGCTCCCGGCCGCAATAGAATTGCACGCCGGCATAACGTAGCGCGGGCTGGGCGCGGATCGCGTGCAGCAGGGCGACCGCCGCATCCGGCGAGGTGACGCCGGTGCGGTGGATGCCGGGATCGACGTCAATGATGACGCGCAGTGGCGGTCCGCCCGCCGCCGCTGCCGCGGCACCGAGGGCGCGGACATTGTCGGGATGATCGACCACGCACATCAAGCCCTCGACCCGGGCGTTGAGCGCCACCAGCCGCGCGATCGCCGGCGCCGATACGACCGGCGAGGTGATGTGCAGCCCGGCGAGGATGCCACCATCGGCAAGCACCTCCGCCTCGCCCAGCTTGGCGCAGCACGCGCCGACCGCGCCGGCGGCGATCTGGCGTCGGGCGATTTCCGGGCTCTTGTGGGTCTTGGCATGGGGCCGCAGCGTCACGCCCTTGTCCGCTGCGAAGGCGGCCATGCGCGCGATGTTGCGGGTCAGCGCGTCGAGCTCGAGCACCAGCACGGGCGTGTTGAGATCGCGGCGCGAGCCCTGGCGACCGATCAGCTGGCCATGAAGTTCCTCGTCGGTCATCGCTCACCCTTTCGACGCCGTATCGTTAGCACCGCAACGAGAAAATCCGCCAATCGCCGGGGCGATTGGCGGATTTCGCGCCGCACGTTCGCGGTATTGCCGGGCGCGGTCGCCGCGCGGCTATTTCGCCTTGACGGTGGTTTCCGCCTTGCCCTTCTTCTTGGGCTTTTTCGGCGCGGCGGCGACGATCTCGAACGCCATGGCGCCATCCTTGAGCTTGACCGTCACCTCGCCGCCATGGACGAGCTTGCCGAACAGCAGCTCCTCGGCCAGCGGCTGCTTGATCTTCTCCTGGATCAGCCGGCCCATCGGCCGCGCGCCATAGAGCTTGTCATAGCCGCGCTCGGTCAGCCATTTGCGCGACTCGTCGTCGAGATTGATGTGGACGTTGCGGTCGGCCAGCTGGAGTTCCAGCTGGAGGATGAACTTGTCCACCACCCGCGCGACGACTTCCGGCGGCAGATAACCGAACGGCACGATCGCATCGAGCCGGTTGCGGAATTCCGGTGTGAACATCTTCTGCACCGCCTGCTCGTCCTCGCCCTCGCGGGAAAGGTTGCCGAAGCCCAATGTCTCGCGCGCCATGTCGGACGCGCCGGCATTGGTGGTCATGATCAGGATGACGTTCCTGAAATCGACCGTCTTGCCGTGGTGGTCGGTGAGCTTGCCGTTGTCCATCACCTGCAACAGGATGTTGAACAGATCCGGGTGCGCCTTCTCGATCTCGTCGAGCAGCAGCACCGAATGCGGCTGCTGGTCGACCGCATCGGTCAACAGGCCGCCCTGATCGTAACCGACATAGCCCGGAGGCGCGCCGATCAGCCGGCTGACCGAATGGCGCTCCATATATTCCGACATGTCGAAGCGCTGCAGCGGGATGCCCATGATCGCGGCGAGCTGGCGCGCGACCTCGGTCTTGCCGACGCCGGTCGGACCGGTGAACAGGTAATTGCCGATCGGCTTGTCGGGATCGCGCAGGCCGGCGCGGCTGAGCTTGATCGCCGAGGCGAGCTTCTCGATCGCCGCATTCTGGCCGAACACGACGCGCTTGAGATCGGTGTCGAGCGTGGCGAGCGCCTGCGTGTCGTCGGCCGAGACCGATTTCGGCGGGATGCGCGCCATGGTCGCGATGACCTGCTCGATCTCGCGGGTGGTGATGGTCTTCTTGCGCTTGTTGAGCGGCACCAGCATCTGCATCGCGCCGACCTCGTCGATCACGTCGATCGCCTTGTCGGGCAGCTTGCGGTCGTTGATGTAGCGCGCCGACAACTCGACCGCCGACTTGATCGCATCGGGCGTGTACTTGACCGAGTGATGCTGTTCGAACGCGGTACGCAGCCCGGCGAGGATCTTGATCGTGTCCTCGATCGTCGGCTCGTTGACGTCGATCTTCTGGAAGCGCCGCAGCAGCGCGCGATCCTTCTCGAAGTGGTTGCGGAACTCCTTGTAGGTCGTGGAGCCGATGCAACGGATCGTGCCGCCCGACAAAGCGGGCTTGAGCAGGTTCGACGCGTCCATCGCCCCGCCGCTCGTCGCGCCGGCACCGATCACGGTGTGGATCTCGTCGATGAACAGGATCGCGTCGGGCAGCTTTTCGAGCTCGTTGACGACCGCCTTCAGCCGCTCCTCGAAATCGCCGCGATAGCGCGTGCCGGCGAGCAAAGCGCCCATGTCGAGCGAATAGATCACGGCCGGCAGCAGCACCTCGGGCACGTCGCCCTCGATGATCTTGCGCGCCAGGCCCTCGGCGATGGCGGTCTTGCCGACGCCGGGATCGCCGACATAGAGCGGATTGTTCTTGGAACGGCGGCACAGGATCTGGATCGTGCGATCGACCTCGGCCATCCGCCCGATCAGCGGATCGACCTTGCCGTTGCGCGCCTTCTCGTTGAGATCGACGGTGAACTGCTTGAGCGCGCTCTCGTTCTTGCCCTTGGCCTCGCTCTTTTCCTTCTTGGCCTCGTCGTCGGCGCCCTTCGGGGTCTGCGCCTCGGTCGGCGTGCCGCCCTTGCCGACGCCGTGGCTGATGAAGCTGACGGCATCGAGCCGGCTCATGTCCTGCTGCTGCAGGAAATAGACCGCATAGCTCTCGCGCTCGCTGAACAGTGCGACCAGCACATTGGCGCCGGTCACTTCGTCGCGGCCCGAGGACTGGACGTGGAGGATGGCGCGCTGGACGACGCGCTGGAAACCCGATGTCGGCGAGGGGTCGGTCGCGGCATCGACCTTCAGCGCCTCAAGCTCGGTATCGAGATAATGCGCGACGATGGTCTTGAGCTCGTCGAGATCGACGCCGCACGCCTGCATCACCTTCGAGCCATGCTCGTCGTCGATCAAAGCGAGCAGCAGATGCTCGAGCGTGGCATATTCATGGCGACGCGACGACGCGGCTTCGAGCGCCTTGTGCAGCGTGGTTTCGAGCGCGGAGGCAAAAGATGGCATTACAAATTTACTCCATGCGGGCCGCAAGCATACCGACGGCCCTTTCCTGTAATGTCGGAAGCCGGACCGTCCGCATCAAGCACTTGAAACACGCCTGGGTTGCTATAGCGACCTGAGCGTGCCGCGCTCATCGTTTGAATAACTGATCGGCGCTTGCGCGATGGTTAACGGCGCGTTGCATTTTTCCGCGGGCACGGGCGATTTCCGCCTCAAGCACCGCGATCCGCTCCTCAAGCTCGGTCACCGAAAGAGGGTCGAGATCCTGGCGCACCAGTTCGGCGAGCGGGTCGCCCGACTTTTTCGGCAGGAACTCGTCAAGATCCATCGGCAGAACGTTGACCGGCGAGGGCGCGATGTCAATAAGGCGACGGGCCTCACGGTGAGCAAGTTGGGGTGCAGACCTATTACCAGTGAGGTCGAGATGAAGACGAAAAGGGTCGCCGGGAGGAAGGGCGCGCAGCCAGATACCGGGAGTATCTGGCAAGCGTCCGACCGCGCCAGCGGCCTTTTTCGTCCCACCGCTTCGCGGCAGGCTTGTCCGGGTCCTGTGGCGCGTCGGACCGCTCAACCGGGCTATCCAGCCCGCTTTTCGCGATCCTCCCCCCACAGTATCCCGGACAAGCCTGTCTCGATCCTCACTGGTAATAGGTCTGCACCCCTATGAATGGTATCCCGACGACGATGAACGCGATCGACCCGGAGGCGCCCGGCGGACCGGAGGTGTTGCGGGTGGTGGAGCGTCCCGTGCCGCTGCCCGGGCCGGGCGAGGTGCTGATCCGTGTCGTCGCGGCCGGCGTCAATCGCCCCGATATATTGCAACGCAAGGGCGGTTATCCGCCGCCGCCGGGCGCGCCGAGCATTCCGGGCCTGGAGGTGTCGGGCGAGATCGTCGTGCTGGGCGAGGGGGTGACGGCGGAGATGCTCGGCCAGCCGGTCTGTGCGCTGCTCGCCGGTGGTGGCTATGCCGAATATGCCGTGGCGCCCGTCGGGCAGTGCCTGCCGGTGCCGCACGCGCTGAGCATGATCGAGGCCGCGGCGATGCCCGAAACCCTGTTCACGGTGTGGACCAACCTGTTCGAGCGCGGCTATGCGACCGAGGGAGATACGGTGCTGGTCCATGGCGGCACGTCGGGCATCGGCACGATGGCGATCGCGTTGTGCAGGGCGTTCGGCGTGACGATCATCGTCACCGCCGGCTCGGACGAGAAATGCGCGGCGGCGACCGCGCTCGGCGCCGATCATGCGATCAACTACAAGACGCAGGACTTCGTCGCCGAGGTCAAGGCGATCACCGGCGGCAGGGGCTGCGCGGTGGTGCTCGACATGGTCGGCGGCGATTACGTCCCGCGCAACATGCAGTGCCTCGCCGATGACGGCCGGCACGTGTCGATTGCGGTGCAGGGCGGGTTGAGCGCGACGATCCCGATCTTCGAGATCATGCGCCGACGCCTGACGCTGACCGGCTCGACGCTGCGTCCGCGCGATGCCGCGTTCAAGGGGCTGGTCGCCGACGAGCTGCACCGTACCGTGTGGCCGCATGTCGAGGATGGCAAGCTCAAGCCGGTGATCGATCAGACCTTCCCGCTCGCCGAGGCCGCCGCGGCGCACGTCCGGATGGAGGCGGGCGACCATGTCGGCAAGATCGTACTGACGATCTGATCTGATACGCCGCCGCTGCTCACAGGGCGTTCCGCTGCAGCGCGACGTCGAGCCGCCAGCGATCGGCTGCGCCTGCGGTGCATGCGCCCGGTCGGTACAGGAGGCACATCCCATCGTCGCCGTCGCCACGACAGGAAACCGGCCGGAAGGATTTCGGCATCTTGTCGATCGTCGCGAGCGGTGTGATCACCGCGTTGAACGCGGCCGAGGCGGGTCCTATGTCCCGGTCGGCGATATGGTCCTTGCGCGTCGGATAGGTGAGAAACAGCGGCACGTCGCGGTGCAGATAGCTATAGCCGCCGGTCATGTAGAAAACCTGTCGATCCAGCGCCAGGCCGCACAAGCCCGGCAGCCGGCCAGCGTCCGACATCAGCGACAGTTCCGGAGAAAGGAAGGTCCATTTCGGCCGCATCGTGGCGCTTGCCGCCAATGAGGCGGAGGCCGCCGCCCATAGCGTCAGCAGCAGGATGCCTGTCGCCATCCCTGGGCGCCGGTCGTGTCGTCGGCACCAGGCGATCATCAGATCGACCGAGCCCAGCGCCGCGAGCATCACCAGGATCGTCGTCGACAGCAGGATGAAGCGATATTCCTTGTGTCCGATCAGACTCAACAGCGCGATGTTGATGAGCGCCGTGGCGAACAGCGCGCGGTTGCGCCCAAAGGCAGGGCGCAGTGCCAGCAGCAGCAGCGGCGACCACCAGCGCCAATAGACGCCGATCTGGCCGAGATAGAATATCGGCAGTTCGACGCCGAATTTCGCGGCCTGGTCGTGCAGGATATTCTGCTGGACGTTGGCGACGATCCACGAAAAGGGCGCGGCGCCATGGGTAGCGTCCGCCACGCCCGCGAGCGCGAGCGCCAGCATCGCGCCGCCCGCGAGCGGCAGCCAGCGGCGGCGCGCGTCCTTGCCGCACAGCATGGCGCAAAAGACGAAGATCGCCGGTCCGTAATGGAACCTGATCGCGACGGCGAAGCCGAGCAGCAGGCCGGCGATGGCGTAGTTGCGCGCCACGCGCTGATTGTCCGCCAGCATGAGCGCGGCGGCGGGCATGAACAGGACGACCGACACCTGCTCGCTCAAGCCGTGCGCGGAGAAATAGACCGCTTCGAACCAGCCGGCCATTACCGCCATGGCGACAAAGGCATGAAGGCGCGAGAACCGCCATCCGATGGCGAAGGCGGCGATCGGGATCGATAGCGACATCATCGAAATGACGAGCCGGGGCAGGAGCAGGTAAAGTTTCCCGTCGGGCGCGATCGCGCCGCCAAGCGCCATCGGCCAGCTCAGCACCGTCGGCAGCAACCAGCCCCGCATACCCTGGCGGAATTCCCAGGTCGCGATGCCGTTACCGAAGGCGATGCGATGCGCCGGCTCGAGATATTGGAAGATCTCGTCCGGGTGGTGCATCGAATAGGGCGCCAGCGCGAGCAGCCGAAGCGCGACGGCCGCAACCAGGATCGCGGCGAAGAGCGCCTTGTCGCGCGCATCATGGGTTGATCGGTGCACGGCCTGACTCACCGGCGGGGCCGCCGCAGCGCCGGGCGCGGCGCGCAACGCAGGGGAATGCCGTGTCGCAGTCGCATGAGGATGGGGTTTCTCCGGCCAGATCGCGGGCCTAGGCCATGCCACCCAAAAATTGCGTTAACCATCCCGGCTCGGCCGCGGGCTCGGCGACGTCATGCTATCGGGCCGATCGACAATGCGCCGGGTCGGTTGCGACGGCATAGACCGCGGAATGCCCGTCCGACCAGATCGCCGTCAGGTCCGCCGCGTGCGCGCGGCCCGCAGGGAAGCCGATCGTCCATACCCGCCGAAAGGTGCAGCGGTCGAACGCGGCGATCGCCTGGTCGAGTGACCGGTCGGGGTTGTTCGGTGGCGGGACGATCTGCGACGGGTCGCTGTCGAACGGCGCGGCTTGCGGGTGGAGGGGGCGGATCAGTTGTTGCCCGGCCAACGCCCATTGTTCGTTGGCGAACACACGCCGGCGGGCGATAGCGATCCCCGCGATATGCGAGAGGCGCGGGTTGAACCACGACTTCATGCTCGGCTCGTCGACCAGCACCAGCACGGCGCCGCCGGGCGGCAGGACGTCGATCGCGCGCAAGGCGGCATTCTGTCCCTGGCTGAAGAGGAGAAAGGCGACCGTCGTTGTGGCGATCCGCATCGCGAAGAACGCCGTGCCGGCCAACGCCAGGTGCCGTTCGAGCAGCGCGTGCCCCGGCCTGACGCGAATGGCGAGCAGGCCGAGCGCCGCGGCATAGGGCAAGATCCGCATATCGACCTCCGCGCCGCCCTGGAACAGCCGCGGCAGGACGAGAAACGCCGCGAAGCCGAGCAACGCGGGTAGGGCGAGGAGGCCGACAAAGCTCAGGCGCGCGCTGCGGATCGCGGTCCACAAGAGACAGGCGACCAGGGTGACACAGGCGATGTCGTAGACTTTCCAGCGCTCGCGAAAGAGCGAGATGGCCCATTGCGCCTTGGCGCTCCAGTGGAACCAGTCGCCGGTGTCGCCGCTGAGCCGATCGCTGCCGCCGGCAAGCATGATCAGGAGGGGCCACGCCATCGGCAAGGTCACGAATGCGGCGTTGATCGCGGCGCGATGCCAGGGCTTGCCCGCCGTCATCTGCAGCCGCCATTCGGCACCCAGAACGAACAGGCCGAGCATCGCCCAGCCAAAACTGTGGCACAGCCAGACCAGCCCGGCATAGGGCACGAAGACCAGCAGTCGCACCCGGAGCGGCCGGGTCCGCGCCATGCGCAGCCATAGCGCGAGCCCGGCCAAGGCCAGCGCCGCGGCGAGGCAGAAGTTCACGAAGCCGAGCTGGAATGGGAAGCCGTAAGCGAGCGGCAGCGCGAAGCCGGCGGTCGCGGGGATGCGGCCCTGTGCCTCACGGGCGACCCACAGCATTGCCGCGACGGTGGCCACCGGGATCAACCCGATGACCAGCCAGGCGGCCGGCTCGACATCGAGCAGGGGGCGCAGGGCGAGCACCAGCAGATCGACGCCGAGATTGCCGATCAGGCCCCAATGGACGGCATAATGGTGCGAAAGCGGCGCGGTGCCCGCCTCGGCCAGAATGCGATAGCGCCCGATATGGCCGGGCGCGTCGGTAAGTGGCGCGAACCCCGGCCAGAGCATCGGGATGGCCGCGGTGACGATCGCGCAGAATAGGAACAGGCGCGTTTGCCACCAGTCGGGACGACCGTTCATTCGCATGCACCGGCATGAGGGGCGGGGCGTAAAAAGACGGTCAATCCTCGCGCGCAACCGGTCAAAGCGCGCCGGTAACGACGCTCATCACGAGGCAGATACAGAGATAGGTTATGCAATCCATGACAAAATTCTTCATAAAACCTCCTCCGTCGTCAACCTGGCGGCGCGCCGCCGCTGACCCGGGTGGCAGGGTCGATCGCGGAACTGTCCGTTCCGCGGTCATCCCCGGCTGTGACGGTGCTATCATATGATCGTTAACGCGCCGTGGAGCATGGCGAGAGCGATGACGCGCATTCGCGTTGAAGCCTGCACTTCCCGCCATTTCGTCGTAAGTTCACCGACGAATCGTTCCGGGGGGAATGTGATATGGCGGTGAACAACGATCCGGTGGTCAAGCGCGACGAGACGCTGCGCGCGGCGATCCTCGCGGTAATGGTAGTGGCGACCGGTCTGACGATGGTGCTGTCGCGCAAGCCGATCCTGATGTCGGATCGCGCCTGGATCGCCTATGTCGCGCCGCTCCCGCCTAAGGCCGACGCGCGCCTGCTGGCCAGCTGGGTCGACAATCAGGGCACCTCGTCGTGGAAGTACGAGCACCGTGCCGGCGTCGAGCTGCCCGCGCTGACGCCGGCCACCTCCAAGGACGCGCCGCTGATGGTCGGCTATTCGCTGCGCGAAAAGGCCGCGTTCGGCATGTCCTTCGCCGGGCTGCCCGACGAGGGGTGGGTGATCTATCGCGACCGCGGCGACTATTTCGAGACCATCGCGCTGACCCAGGAAGGCTGGGACGGGATCGAGAAACGCGCCGGTGAGCCTTTCCCGATCCACGGCACCCCGCCGCTGTGGCGTTATTATTGGGGCTGGCTGTTCTTCGTCGCGCTGGCTGGCTACGGCTGGTTCGAAGCGGTGGCGGCGCGGCATCGGCGCGAGGCCGCGGGGGTGATCTGATCCATCCCTTTTCACGCGCACCGAAAACAGGCCGGTGGCGGTGATAAGGCGCGCTGATCAACGGCCGGCGCATTTCGATTTGACGCCCGGCACCGTCGCGCCATGAAGGCTCCACTAGCAGGGGAGCCGCCATGTCCGACCTCATCCTCCACGAATATGCCGCCTCGGGGAATTGCTACAAGATCCGGCTCACCGCGGCGCATCTCGGCATTCCGCTGGAACGGCGCGAATATGACATCATGGCGGGCGAGACGCGCAGCACGCATTTTCTCGACAACGTCAACGCCAATGGCCGCATTCCGGTGCTCCAGGTGGGTGATGATTTCCTGCCGGAAAGCAATGCCGCCGCCTTCTATCTCGCCGATGGATCGCACCTTGTGCCGCATGACCGGTTCGACCGCGCCGACATGCTGCGCTGGATGTTCTGGGAGCAGTATAATCACGAGCCCAACATCGCGACCTTGCGCTTCTGGTATGGCTGGATCGGCGCCGATCGGCTGAGCGATGTGCAGCGCGCCATGCTGCCCGGCAAGCAGGCGGCCGGCGAGGCCGCGCTGGCCCTGATGGACGAACGGCTGGCGAAGACCGACTGGCTGGTCGGCAGCCGCTTCACGCTCGCCGACATCATTCTTTACGCCTATAGCCATGTCGCGGAAGGCGGTGGCTTCATGCTGTCGCGCTACCCGGCGGTGCAGGCCTGGCTCGCTCGCGTTGCCGCACAACCAGGACATATTCCGCTCGATCTGTAATATCAGCGTCACGCGTTCGGAATCACGCTGTCACAATTGGAGTCCATAGCGCCGCCATCATATGGCGGGGTGAGCGCGGAATATGGATGCCATTACCAGGATCGCGATGGACTCAGGGGTGACCGACCTCGCCGAGTTCGCCCATTCGCAACCCGTATTCCCGGAGCGTCGTGTCGCCGGACGCCAGCAGTTCCGCACGATCTGGATTTCCGACATCCATCTCGGCACGCGCGGCTGCAACGCCGAGATGCTGATCGACTTTCTCGACCATGTCGACAGCGAGACCATGTATCTGGTCGGCGACATCATCGATGGCTGGCGGCTGAAGAAGAAGTTTTTCTGGCCCGCCTCGCATAATGACGTGGTGTGGCGGCTGCTGAAGCGGGCCAGGCGCGGCACGCGCGTCGTCTATATCCCGGGCAATCACGACGAGGTGTTCCGGCAATTTTCGGGGCTCGATTTCGGCGGGGTCGAGATTCGCCGCAAGGCGATCCACGAGACCGCCGATGGCCGTCGCCTGCTGGTGCTGCACGGCGACGAGTTCGA
>Ga0068864_100000513_pt1 | contig 33457 bp, 19 predicted proteins | sample KBSSwiS72_FD_66586 | JGI IMG/M metagenome (GOLD analysis project Ga0068864, IMG submission 66586) | Switchgrass rhizosphere microbial communities from Kellogg Biological Station, Michigan, USA - KBS Switchgrass S7-2 | ecosystem: Host-associated > Plants > Roots > Rhizosphere > Soil ...
CCACCGGAACATGGCGACCGGCGCATCGGCCGCGGCGCCCAGCACCGAGAGCTTCACGACATGTTTCACGCCAGCTCGTCGGGCCGCATCCACCACCGCCTCCTGCATCTCTACCATGCGATTGTCCACCGGGCTGATCAGGAGTACGTGGCTGATATCACGAATCGCGTTGTTGACGGAGACCGGCCGCCCGAGATCTCCGGTGATGACTTCAACGCCCGAGAGCCGAAGCTTGGCGGCCCGACTCGGGTCTCTGGTCAAGGCGCGAACCTTGACTCCACGGCTCGCCAGTTCCCGCACTGCCGGGAGACCCACGTTGCCGGTGGCTCCCGTAACCAGGATGTGAGTCTCCATTAGCCTCCTTCGTTCAGCCAGCGACCCGCTCGGCACCTTCCAGCCATTCCGCAGCCCGCTCAACCTCGCCCCGAGCCAGCTCGTGACCTGCGTCCCACCAGTTCAGCGTGACGCTTGCCCCACCGGCACGGAACAACTCGGCGAGGCGCTCGGCATTGGATAAGGGAACCAGGGGATCGAATCTGCCTTCGGAGAGCAGGACCCGGGTTCCACTAAGCTCAGGTCGGTGCTCCGGCTCGAGAGGAACCATCGCCCGGAACAACACGGCTCCTTTGAGCAGACCGGGACGGAGAAGCAGCAGGCTCGCCGCGATATTGGCGCCGTTGGAAAAGCCGACGGCGGTGATGGCGTCGGAGGCGAGGCGGTAGCGAACCACAGCTTCCTCAACGAACGTGGCGAGTTCTCCAGTCCTCCCAATCAGGTCCGGTATATCGAAGACCCCTTCCTCGAGACGACGAAAAAAGCGTGGCATGCCCCGCTCCAGCACCCGCCCGCGCGGGCTGAGCACCGCGGCGCCTGGAGCGAGCGCCGAGGCCAAAGGGAGCATCGAGTCCTCATTGCCGCCAGTTCCATGCAGCAGGAGCAGAGTGCGCGAGTCTCCCGGAGTACCCGGCACGAATCGGTGCACGAAGCTCTCGATCATGACGCCGCGGCGACCCCGCGCTGGGGAAGTACGAGTGGAGGGAGGATTGCCTCGAGATTCTGCCGGTTGCGCTCGTACTGCGCCGGCAGTTTGAGGGCTTCACCCAAAGACTCGACCGGCTCATCGATCAGGAACCCGGGACCATCCGTGGCGACTTCGAACAGGACTCCTCCCGGCTCGCGGAAGTAGATCGAGCGAAAATACTGCCGGTCAATCACCGGAGTCGTAGGAAGACCCCGCTGCAGCAGGATATCTCGCAAGCCGGATTGTTCGCTCTCACCCGAGGCCCGCCAGGCGATGTGATGCACCGAACCCACCCCGTTCAGCGCATGAGGCGCATCCGGTTCGACCCGGAGGTCAACGACCGTTCCTGGACCCCCTGCCCCGGCCTCGAACCTGTGCCGGTTGTCTTCCGCCCCGAGGGGCCGGAATCCCAGCGCCTCGGTGAGCAGCGCAGCTGTCTGGCCGGTGCTCGCAAGCGTGAGGGTAGCAGAGTGAATACCGCGAATCGCGTAATGCGCCGGCACGATCGAATCGGACCAGACCCCGGTGGAAGGCGCGCGGTTGGACGCGATGAGCTCGAGCCGGAGCCCGTCCGGGTCGACCAGCCCGATGGCCTGCTCTCCGAAACGGGCAGGTACTTCGAGCACCCGAACCTTGTGCTGCTCCAGGCGGTCCCGCCAGAAGTCGAGCGCCCCAGCCGGTACCGTAAAGGTGACTACGCCCACTTCTCCGCTGCCCATCCTGCCGCGGAAAGCACCCGCCCAGGGGAAGAAGGTCAACAGACTCCCGGGCCGGCCGATCTCGTCGCCGAAGTAGAAGTGGTAGGTGCCGGGATCGTCGAAATTCACGGTCCGCTTCACCAGCCGCAGGCCGAGGAACCCCGCGTAGAAATCGAGATTGCGCTGGGGATCTCCCGCGATCGCGGTGATGTGGTGAATGCCTTGTGCGGTGGGAGCCATATGTCCTCCTGAATCCATGCTTGCCGTCCTCTCAGACCGTGCCGGCGACCGCGCGTCCCAGCTTGCGGCATAGCCGGCCCAACTCGACTTGCTCTTCCCGGGTGAGATGCCGGAGCACCTGGGTGATGCGGGTGGCATGGCCGGGGAACGCTCGGGAAATGATCTGCCGTCCGCTCGGGGTCAGCTCCACGCGGTGGGCCCTGCGGTCATCCGGATCGGCTGATCGACGCACCCAGCCACGCCGCTCTAGGTTGTCTACCACCGTAGTGAGGTTGCTGCCGCTCACCAGGAGTTTTTCACAGAGACGGGCCTGAGCCATAGGCCCCTTGTGATGCACGGCCTCGAGCACGCCGAACTGAGTCTCTGTGAGCCGGTGTTCCTTGAGCAGCGCCGGATTGAGTCGAGCGCCGATAGCGTTCACGGCGCGACGCAGCTTTACGAACGTATCAAGCGCCCGGGCAGTCCCGGGCGCTGGTGACGCCGGCATATTGATCCATATCGGATAGTTCGACATCGAATATAATAAGAGTATCGCCGAGCAACAACGCTTTAGAATCGCGGTTCGTCGGCCAAGGCGAGGAGGGTTTGGGCGTCGAGCCGGTGGCCGCCGGCGAAGGAGCGTTGCCGGCAGCGGATGCCGTGCCGCTCGAGATCTTTCAGCTGGGCGGCGTGCAGATCAGGAGGCACCAACACGTCGTCCTGGCCCCGCACCAGGGTCACACTTCGGTCGTGCCAGCGAGAGTCTCCCAGACCCGCGAGCACATCCTCAGGAAACAGGCTTCCCCAGAGGATCAGATCCGGAGCCGCCCGTTTGCCCAGTTCAACCCAGCGTGCCGCCGTCGCGCCTCCCTGCGAGAAGCCGAGCACCCGGACGTCCGCCGGCAGCGCACCGAGCCGCTGTTCCACGTGCCCGACCAGATGGTCCAGGTAGCCGACATAGTCGGCGATCTCGGCCTCACGATCCTCCCGCGTCATCCAGCTGGCACCAACCTTGTGACTGTGCCGTCCCTGCGAGTTGGTGTCGAGATAGAACCTGGAGAGCGCCTCGGGGGCCACGACCAGGCGCTGGCCATTGTCCAGTGGGACGACGTCGTGCAGGAGGGCACGAGCGAGCTGCGAATGCCCGTGCAGCACGATCCACACTTGGGAGACTGACTGCCAGGGACCAAGGCTGTAGAATCGCGCGGTGCGTTGCACCGCTACGTGATGCTCCTGGATTTCGCTCATAGACCGACGAGCGCGGTCAGAACCTTGGTGTCGGCGATTCCGACGTGACGCCTCGTCTCCTGCCCGTTGCGGAAGACCAGAAATGCCGGAATCCCCCGGATGTTGAAGCGTTCGGCAATTCGGGGATTCTGGTCGGTGTCGACCTTGAGAACCAGCAGCTCGCCGGCGTGCTCGCCGGCAACAGTGTCTACGTGAGGAGCGGAGACTTTACAGGGGCCGCACCAGTCGGCGTGGAAATCCACCAGGACCGGCACCGATGCGGAGCGGATAGTCTGATCGAAATCCTGTTCCGTGGCGACCAGGGGGCGGTCCAATCGGAGGGGCCTGCCGCATTCAGCGCACTTGGGTCCGCTGGACAGGCGATTGAGATCGACCCGGTTGAGTCTGGAGCAGAAAGGGCAGCGAACCGTTACCGGTCGCGGGATCTGAGCAGCCTCGGTCATCGATTAGCTCCCCGGAGCCCAACCGCAAAGCGAATCTGGAATCGGCTACTTACAGTCGCTTGAGCAGTGCAGCGAAGCGCGGATCCGCGCGCAGCGAGTCGAGGTCCGAATCGTTCTCCAGCCAGGCGCGATGGCCGAAGCCGTTTTGCACCGCCTGATCGAGACACTCGAGGGCCTGGTCCGCCAGTCCGCCGAGCGAGTACACGCAGGCGACGTTATACAGCACCGACGAGTCCTCCGGAGCCAGCGCCAGCCCGCGCCGGGCCCATTCCATGCCCCGGTCTCGTTCACCAAGCTGAATCAGCACGCCCGCTCCGAGGCACAGTGCGCGCACGTCGTCCGGGTTGAGATCGAGATGCCGCTCAGTCACCAGGATTCCGCTTTGCATGGTCGATTCGGCCTCCGCGGTCCGGCCCAGACTCCGGAGCGCCTGCACGGCAAGCAAGCGGGTCTGGTAGTCCTCCGGACGCACCCTTGAGGCCTCCTGATATTCCTTGACGGCATCGACGTACTTCCCCTGCTGGAACAGGGCCCGCCCGAAGAAATAGTGGGCCTCGAAGAGTTTGGGGTTCAGTCGGATGGCCGTCTCGAATTCGCGTTCCGCCTCTTGGTACCGCTGGCTCAGGGACACCGCCAGCCCGCGGGCGGCGTGCGCCTCGGCCAGCTCAGGAGCCAGTTCGAGGGCCTTCTTGCTGTAGGCATCGGCTCCTTCGAGGTTGGCCTGACTGCCGTCCCAATACATGTAGAGCATCGAGCAGCAATCGGCGGCGCCCGCGTAAGCAGTGGCGTAGGCCGGGTCGATTTCTTTCGCCCGCTCGAACATGCGGCGGGCAAACTGAATGCTTGTGCGCCGGAACTGGTGGAAGAACTGCCGACCGCGGAGGTAGTACTCGTAGGCCTCAACATCTGGAGCGGGCAGCTGGCCGATGGCCCGCTTCTCGTCCTCGCTCAGCATCACCCGCAGGGCTCGCACGATGCTTTGAGCAATCTCGTCCTGGATCGCGAACACATCCTCCATTTCGCGATCGAAGCGGTCCGACCAGAGGTGGTAGCCGTCCGCCACTTTGATGAGCTGCGCGGTGATCCGGAGCTTGGTGCCGGCCTTCCGCACGCTGCCCTCGAGCACGGTGCTCACACCGAGCTGCTCGCCGACTTTGCGGATATCCTGATTCTGGCCCTTGAACGCGAAGGCGGAGGAGCGCGACGCCACCTGCAGTGCTTGAATCTTGGTCAGGGCGTTGATGATCTCCTCGGCCATGCCTTCGCAGAAGTATTCCTGATCCCGTCCCGAACTCATGTCGGCGAAGGGCAGCACGGCGATCGACTTGGCGGCAGCGGCAGGTTGGGGCACCACGGTTGTCGGTTGGTGGCCGGGAGGAGTGGCTCCGTGAATCGCGAGGGCCTGCCCGAACTGGGCGGCGGTCGCGTACCGGTCGGCAGGTACTCTTGCGAGGGACCTCGACACCGCGGTGTCCACCGCTTCAGGGACGTTGGAACGAGCGGCGCGGATCGAAGGGGGAGTCTCGGTGAAGCGTTTGGTGATGATGGCCTGGGCGGTCGAACCGGTGAACGGCGCCGAGCCGGAGAGCATTTCGTACACCATGCAACCGAGACTGTAGACATCGCTTCGGCCATCGAGCTCCGCTTCTCCCGCGGCCTGCTCCGGGCTCATGTATGCCGGCGTGCCCACCGCGCTGCCGGTCTGGGTCAGATTGTCGTTGGCCGCAGCCGTCACTGCTTTTGCGATCCCGAAGTCGGTGACCAGCGCCTCACCCTCGTGCAACATGACGTTCTCGGGCTTGATGTCCCGGTGCACGACGCCCTGGCGGTGGGCGTAGTCGAGAGCGGCCGCGACATCCCGCGCGATATCCAGAGCGTCCTCCAGCGCCAATCGCTTGTCCCGGATCAGGCGCTGCCGCAGCGATTCCCCGTCCACGTACGGCATGACGTAGTAGAGCAGGTCCCCGGCCTGCCCCGAATCGTGGAGCGGGACGATATGGGGATGGTTAAGCCTCGCGGCGACTTTGATCTCGCGGAGGAAGCGTTCGGGACCGAGGCTCGCGGCGAGCTCGGGGTGCAGAACCTTCAATGCGACCTGGCGATCGTGCTTGAGATCGTGCGCCAGGAACACGGTGGCCATGCCACCCCGTCCCACCTCGCGCTCAATGCCGTATCGGCCGGCAAGCGATGGTTGGAGTCTGGAGCGAAGGTCAGCCATTGAAGGAGTTGCGGGAACGCGGCACGCCGATTCTCAGAGGACAGGGGTTGAAGGATACCGATGGCCGGACAGTGCCGCTAGGCGCCTTCCCGAGCCCGGCGGAAAGGCACTGGGCACAAAGGCGACCCGATGTCAACCGGCGACGCGAGTCTTTTTCGAAGCGGAGTGCCAGCGGTGAGGACCGGAAATCCGCGGCCCCGGCTCGGCGAGCAGCCGGTCGATCCCGGCAGGCGGCAGCGGCGGCGCAAAGAAGTAGCCTTGCCCCATCTCGCATCCCAAGTCGATGAGCGCCTCGCACTGCTCGACACTTTCGACGCCTTCCGCCACAGTCTTTAGCTTGAGCGTTTCTCCCAATCCGATGATGGCCCGCGCGAGCGCCGATTTGTCTATGCCTGCCCCGACGTCCTCCACGAACGGGCGGGCGATCTTGATCATGTCGATGGGGAAGCGCTGCAGATAGCCCAGCGAGGAATAGCCGGTCCCGAAGTCGTCGATCGCGAGTTGCACACCAAGCGCTTTGAGCTCCCGCAGACGGGTCAGCACCTGGCCGGTCTGCTGCATCAGCACGCTCTCGGTGATTTCCAGTACGACGGCACCGGGCTCCACCCGGGTATCGGCCAGCGCCTGGCGGGTCTCGCTGACGATATCAAGCTCGTGAAGCTGACGGCCTGAGACGTTCACCGCCATGGTCAGTGACAGCTCGGGATACATGGCGCGCCACAGCTCGACCTGACGGCAGGCCTCACGCAAGACCCAGCGACCCAGCCGCACGATGAGTCCGGTTTCCTCGGCGAGCGGCACGAAATGCTGGGGCAGGAGGTGTCCGAACTGGGGATGTTCCCAGCGCAGCAACGCCTCGACGCCGTGAACCTTGCCGTTCCTCAGGCTGAAGATCGGCTGGTAGACCAGGGTCAGCTCTTCCCTCTCGATCGCGCTGCGGAGCGCGGCTTCCATCTCGAGCCGCTGCTTGAGGTCATGATACATCTGCGACTGATAGGTCTCGCAGCGGCCCTTGCCCCTCCGCTTGGCGGTGTACATCGCCATGTCGGCATTGCGGAGCAGGTCGTCCGCGGTTTCATCGTCGCTGGCCGATGCGATGCCTATGCTGGCGCTCACGCTCACTTCGTTGCCGCTCAGGCTGAAGGGACGGGCCATCGCCTCCACCAGCCGGCTGACGAGGAATCCGGGGCCTTCCGGCGCGCCGCCGTCCTCCAGCAGGATCGCAAATTCGTCACCGCCCAGCCGCGATACCGTGTCGGCCGCCCGAACGCACGCTTGGAGCCGCTCGGAGGCGGCGACGAGAAGCCGGTCGCCCTCCGCGTGTCCGAGGCTGTCGTTGACCTTCTTGAAATCATCCAGGTCGAGGAACAGCACGCTGATCGCGTTGCGCTGCCGCATACGCAGCTGTAGTGCGTGACTCACCCGGTCGCGGAAGAGAGCGCGGTTGGCCAAGCCGGTCAGCGGGTCGTGGAATGCCTGGTGCATCAGCTCCTTCTCGAGCCGCTTGCGTTCGCTCACGTCCCGGGTGTTGAGCACGACCCCACGAACGGTCGGATCCTCCAGCAGGTTGGTCGCGATGGTCTCCGCATTCAACAGCGAGCCGTCGAGCTGGCGGAACCGCCACTCGGCCGGCTGCGAGACGCCTGGGTTGGTCACCGCATCGCTCAGGAAGGCGCGCGCCCGGTCCTGGTCATCGGGGTGCAGCAGATCGATGACGGCGCGGCCCATGAGCGGCCCCGCATCGTAGCGCAGCACCCGGGTCACGGAGGGACTGACGAACCGGATGGTGAGGTCCGGCTTGATGACCATGATCACGTCGGACGAGTGCTGCACCAGCGAACGGAAGCGGGCCTCGTTCTGCCGCGCCGCATTCTCCGCGAGGAGGCGCACGTTCTGCCGCACCGCCATCAGCTGGCGCCCCACCACCAGAACCGTCACCAGCACCGCACCGACGGCGATGCCGCTGATCGGATCGCTCCACGGTTCGAGCGCAGCGGTGAGCAGCAGGCCGTAGGTGGACGCGACCGCGAGGTAGGGCAGCGGACTGATCGGCTGAACCCGCGGGCGATGCGCCGCCATGTTCGAACTGCGCGGGACCGGACTTCGCCAATAGAGCTCGCCGCTCGAGATGAGCATCAGGTAGAGCAGCAGGTACACCGCATCGGTCCAGGCCGCGCTCCGTTCGCCGGTCTGCAGCAGCACCAGGTCGAAGGTCAGATCCGCCACAATTCCGACGGTGATACCGATGACCAGGAGGTGGAAGGCGAGGCGATTCCCGTCGAGCGGGCCGCGCAGCATCACCGTCGCGATGCCGAGCAGCAACAGCAGATTGGCCAACGGGTAGGCGAACGCGAGGACGGTGAGGACGATTCCGTTTCCGCCCGTGGCACCCGCCGCGGTGGTGGGCCTGATGGTGTAGTACCAGATGACGACCGCTCCCCCGACCAGCACCATGGCGGCGTCCAGCACAAACTTCCAGCGCTCCACCCGAATGCGCCGCGCGAGCGGGAACGAGAGCAGCGCGGCCAGCATCAGGAACGAATCGGAGAGATAGAACGCGTCGGCCCAGCTGACCGGAGGGTTCTCGCCCAGCACGATGAGGTAGTAGACCGAGATGCTGTTGCCGATGAGGACGGTCAGCGCTCCAAGCGCTAGAAGTCGGAGCGCCTGTCGCACCGCCGGGTCGAGATCCCGATTGCGGGAGGCTGCCGCGTTCAGAATCATCACCGTCAGATTGAGCGGCATGAACGCGACGTTGCCCAACAGATCCCGCAGCTCGGTGGATCCCCACCCCGCCCGCTCGAACACGAGGTAGAACAGCATGTAGACGGCTGCCAGACCGGTAAGCGTGCCGACCGGAAGCCGTGAGGCTTTCCGGCTCAGATTGCTAAGCACACCGATGTTCCCGTCGACTTTAGACAAGCCGTCTCCGCAGAGTGTAACCAGTTGTCAGATAATAAGATCTGAGATCTGACCATGACGGACAGACCTCACCGTAGCCGGTTTTAAAGCAAGGCTGGTGCCGGGACTGACCAGGTTGCCGGTCCCACGTCAAGAAATCGATCAGTGTGCTGACGAAAAGTTGCTCGGTCCTCTCACCGCAGCAGCGATGATCGAGTGGACCGTTGTGGCTCATCGACATGCGGGCGCCGAAAACTTCAGGGACAGACGTCGAAGAATTGCACGGTGCAGGGGCGACGCTTCGCTCGCCTCCACCAGGTGTGGAGGATCAAGACGAGAGCCCCATTTTGTCGACGCGGATAGAGGACCACAGATCGTACTCGAAAGTACATCCGCAGGGAAGGCTCTTTGAACCGCGGGCTCAAGTCCTGGGGTTTCCCTTTGCCGGTGTCGCACGCTGGCGCACCGCGGCGAGGGCCAGCACGATGGATTCCTTGGAGGCGAGCAGTTCCTGCACTACCTCACCTGGCGGCCGTGGCTGCCGTCTGGGCCGATCGGTCTGCTCGAGAAACGGCCACAGCGGGAGCCGGATGCTTTCCGGGAGGACGCTTTCCAGATATTCCAGCGCGGTTCCGCGCAAATACGCGTCCTCGGTCAGCAGCGCACGGTACGCCAGTCGAAGCGGAGCGGCCGGCCTCACGAGGGAGAGCAGGGTGAAGACGTGCTCGAGGCTTCGGTTGGCGCGATCCCGGACGATGTCGACTTCCAGAGGCGACCACAGCTCGTCGTCGGCATCGAGTAGTCGGCGGCCTTCCCAGACCCCCCGCTCCACTGTGACCTCTCGGTGGATCGCGTTCATGACCTGCTCCTCCTTCACCGGGACGCCCGGCATCCGTTCCATCATTCGGGCGAGCGCTCCGCCGGCGCGATACCGTACTTCGAAGCGCCGGTCTCCCAGCGCACCCAGGAGCGCCTCGAATGACTGGTCGGTGAATGAGTCTGCCAGTACAGCGACCAGCCTGCGCCGCACCGCGAAGTCTTCATCGGGATCGAGCAGCCGCCGGGTCAGGAGATCCAGATTCCCGGAAGCGACTCTTCGCAGTGCCGCCACAGCATCGGAAGCGACCGCATCCCAGGCCAGGAGATCAATCACCCCGCCAACCTGGTCGCCAGCGAGCGGCGGGCCTCGAAGTCTCGACCGCATCGCGGCGACATCAGGAGCGAGCGAGGGCTGTGGCTTCTCCTTATCGGGTTCCGGAGCTGGAGGGCCAGCTTCTGGTAGTGTCGGGATACTCGCCGGATTCACTCTCAACGAGGTCAAATCGATCGCGCCAACGGTCTGGAACATCGCGGCCGCGACGTCCTCCGGCCCCAACTGGTCTTCCCTGGCCCGGAGGCTCCGTTCGAGGGCTCCGAGATATCCGCGCTGCATTCGGCGGGCAATTGCAAGGGTGCCCAAGGCAAGCGCAACTGTGGTCCCCAGCAAGAGAGGTGTGACCTGGAGCGGCGCTGCAAGGATCGCGAGCTGCGCCAATCCCGCCCCTGCGATGTCTCCCAATCGAGCACCACCAACATCGACAACCGGTTTTGCAGCTCGCCGCTCCAGGGCGGAGACAGGGGAGTAGAGCAGCTCCTGGGCCGATCGAAAGACCGAATTACGGAACACCGTTTCGACAGCCCGGGCCAACGCGACCGAGGGGAAGCCCGGTACCATCAGACCCCCCAGGGAGCCGAGGGCCACCCCAGCGGGGAGCAACATCGTGCTCCGAGCGACACCGAGCCGATTAAAGATCGTCCGCAGTACCGACACCTGCAGAAGGACGGTCAGCAGCGAAGTGGCGGTATAGAACACCGCGAAAAGCCGGAGCAGCCCGGGGCCGTCGGTGATCCTGGACGCCTGAAGCTTGAAGACGTAGTCCAGCACTCCTTCGGCGGCGGCGGCGAGTGCAACGAGATACAAGAGCAACCGGAGGTATGACGAATGGCGGAGCGCTTCCATAGCCGAGGAAGTGGTATCACCCATCTCAGGCGATTGGGGACGGCCCGCCGAGGTGCGGGCGAGGGGCAGTACCAGGACCACCAAGCTTAGCTGGAGAAGAGCCAGGACGGGGAGCATGGAGCTGGCGGAGAACGCCGTCCCCATGCGTTCCGTCAGGAGGCCGCCTAAGAGCCCGCCAACCGATCCCCCAGCAGTGATCAATCCCACCGCTCGTCGAGCCGACCTGGGGTCAAACGACTCGTTGACCAGGGCCCAGAATGCCGAGATCAGGAGGGCCCCGAAGGCGGTGATGTGGAGATAGACCAGAAAGGCCGCCGGCCGGAGAGACACAAAGGTCAGCAGCCACTCGACGGCGAGCATGATCGCCGATCCGGCAAAGAGCCGTGGTACCAGAGTCGCCGGACCCTGTTGGGCCAGACGTCGTGCCAGCCACAGGGTGAGGAACATCGACAAGACCGCGGCGGTTACCACCATCCGCGGCAACAGAGAGACGCCAAAACTGGTGATGAAGAGAGCATCGCGGGTCGCTTTGGCGGCTACCTGCAATGCGATCATCACGGTGCTTGCCAGGACCGTGACACGGATGAACCCGGGCTGCCCGCCCGTATGGCGCATGCTCAGAAGGCGAAGCCGGCCTGGACGTAGACGGCGGTTCGTTCGTCCCCGGCTGCCACGGCAGCACTCACGGTGTAGTCCCGTGCAATCGGCGCCAGCCAGATGCCGCCGCCGAAGGCGCTGTGCCAGACATCGGAGTTCTCGCCCTCGAGGAAAACCCGGCCCACGTCAGCCAAACCGAACACTCCAAAATCGGTCGGCAGGACGATGGTGGCGCGGCCCAGGCCCAGCCGCAACTCTGCGTTGCCGTAGGCCGAAGCATCACCGGCATAACGGCCGTCGCGGCCGAGACGGACCGTCCCCGCGTCTCCGATGTACGCGGCCTCGAAGTAGGGATATGGCCCCCAGATTTTCTTCCCACCCGCTCTGAAGGCAAAGGTGGGGTGCAGCGGTAATTTTGGACTCAGGAATGTCGTCGCCTCCGCCGCGACATCGCCAAAGTCCTCTTCGACATCCCACCACGCGGGAAACATCCTCCCGGTGATCTCGAAGGTCCAACCGCGAGTGGCCGCATGCCGCCGATTCTTGGTATCGAATCTGAAGGTCACGCCGACCCCCGCTTCTCCAAAATTTCCTGAGCCGTAGGGATCTACCGTGGCGAGAAAACGATCGGGGCGGTCGTCGGTGCTCGTATACTTCATAAAGGGGCCGAACGCGACCTCACCGGAAGCGCTCAGCGGAATCAGTAAAAGCGGCGCCACGGTGTACGCATCCTGCGTCACTCGGTAGAACTCGGCGCTGCCCGGGTCATCCGTTTCGTTGCCGAAGCCATGGAAGTTCAGCACATCAATTCCCGATGCGCGGGCCAGAAGCAGAAATCCGACCCGTGAGTTCTCCCGATGGAAATCGCCTCGGTAGTCGAAACGGTATGAGCCGGGTCCGGTGGCGAAACCCGCCCTGATTCGATGCCGCTCGGAAAAGGGAAGCTTGCGGAACCCGTAGCGGGTGTAGGTGACGCCGGCCCCTAAGAAGACACCCAGATCGGGGCCGTAGGAGAGCCATGCCATCCCCTGCCAACGGTGCCCCCAGTCTCGGGGTGGGAGTTGACCCTCGGGCCGGGGCGGCTGGACGTACGGTTTGCGATCGACTCCCGCGTTCTCGCCCAGAGTGCGCTGGGGACCCGCCGGGTCATCATAGAAGCGGTTGCTCCCGCTGGCCGCGGAATCGACCATGACATCGTCGCCCTGGTCCGCGAGAGTTCTCAGGGTCGGACCGCCGCCACCGCCCGAGACCAGGGCGCTGTCGTTGCCATCTCGGAGGAACACCCGGATATCGCTGGTTTCCTTCGAAAGGAAATGGCGGCGAAACCAGGCGTCCTCGGGCGCTCCTCGCGGAGCCAGCGTGAGCTCGACTCCGGTTTCATCTCGGGTCGCAGTCACGACGTCGCCGCTGTCGGTAGCGGTGATATCCACCTCACCCGCCAGCATTTCGTAGTATTTCCGCGCCTCCTTAGGCAGCCCCTCTCGCCGCTCGGTTAGCCATCCCGCGAGGCGGCTTCCGATGAGCTGGTAGTGTTCCGGCGGTAGCGCTTCGACAGCATCCTGAATCACGCTGTCGCTGAGCGCAGCGGTCAATCGGCCGACGACAGCTTCCCAATCGGCCCAGGAAAGGCCGGTGAGCAAACGGCGATCCAGATCTCGCCCATTCCAGGCGGCGCCGATCGGACTCGAGTATTCGCCCTGGAAGTTGGTCAGCTGAAACGCGCTCTGTCGTGCGATCCACAGCAAGACCCCGTCGTACTTGGCGAAGGCCTGATCCCGGTCCAGGGGAATCGGGACCCACCGTCGGGGAACTGAGTCTCCGAAGTAGGCCCAGCGCCACTGATCGCGGTGGCGATCCCAGTCCCCGATCAGGACATCAAGCAGCCGCGCCTTCAGGAAGGCGGAAGCGTCAACCTGATCAGCCGAGGATCGTTCGAGCCTGGCATACAGTGTGTCGGTGAGGACGATCTCGGTCGCTCCGCCCCAGTGAGCCGCAGGACCCGACCCACCGACCCGTTCTTCGAGGGTTCCCATGAGCCCGGCGAAATCGGTGCGGAACTCCCCCATGCGCTCGACATCGGGCAAGACGACGATCGTTGGTTCGGCGTGGAGAATTCCAGCGGCCTTGAGCAGCCGGCTCACCACCAGAGGCGCTGTCGGTAGCGCCGAGCTGGTCTGATCCCGCGCCACGCTCGCCGCGACGGTCTGCCTCAATTCCTCCGGGAGAGCACCGGAGGGATCCTTGTCGATAGAGCGGAAAAAGAACTGTCGCCCGTCGGTGGCCTGGAGACGAAGCGACTTGCTCTGCTGGCCTCCAGTCCGGGACACGGCGCGTACTCCTCCCGCGTAGGTCTCCATGTCCAGCACTGGAACCGTTATCGGGGTGGCCCACACCTCGCGATACTCGCTCCCCAACAGGAACCGATGGAACCAACCGGCGTCATAGTGTTTGCCGGCAGCCTGCAGAGTCGTCTCGGGCTGAGGCTCGGGACCCTGCTGTGCAAGGATGGACCCGACCGGGAGTGTGGCGCTCAGGACGAGCGTCACCGCGGCGACTCCGTGCCGGATCCTCATGCCAATCCCGCCGTCTTCTGCCGGTACGCACGACCGACGAGCACGGCCAGCACCAACCAGCAAAGCGCCAGCACCAGGTTCACCTCCGCGAACTGCGTGACCCCGAAGCCCAGAAGCCTGGTCCCAGCGAAGATCAGCAGAGCGGATAGCACGTCTCCGGTCCGGACGAAGAACGAATCGATGACCTGCTTCGCCTTGTATTTCTGTTCCCGGCTGGTCGGGAGAAACAACACGTTGCGCACGGTGTTTTGCACCGAGTAGTCGGTGGCATTCTCCGCAGTCTTCACCCAGCGCACCACCGACAGCAGTGGATAGAAGGCGAGCAAGGCGTACCCCGTCACAGCGATGATCGGCAGGACCATGACCGCGACCGGCACCCCGAGGTACTTGAGCAGGCGGGACACTACGAAAAGCTGGAGAAACAGGCCGAGCGCATTCACGACGAAGAAAAACTGGGAATAAAACGCACCGATGTATTCGGCTTCAGAGAGGCCGCCGGTGGTCCCCGCCGCGATCGCCCCGGCGGCGGCATTCGCGACGGTCCGCCCCAGCAGGTATTCGCCCGTCGTGTTCACCCAGTTCAGCACCAGCATCAGGAGCGCGATGAGCAGGAGATACCGGTCACCTATGACCAGGCGAAAAGTGCCGGGTCGGGGCGGCAACCCGCTACGGGAGAGCGTTACCGTCTTCTTCTCTCCCCGGGTTACGACTTCGTACTCACCAGTCGCGGCGGGTACCATAGCCGTGGTGAACCGGGCAGGAATCCCGGCCTCCGCTTGCTGCCGCTCCCGCGCATCCACACCGTTGCTCAGCAGCGCGGCGAGCGCCAGCAGCACGGCGGCAACCAGCAATAGCTGGGGCACTCCGACCAGCGGAATGAGCCGGTTGGTGAGGAGACTGCCGCCCACCGCGCCGAGGGAGGCCCCGAAAGCGACAATCGGAAAGAGCCGTTCACCCTGATCCTTGGTGTACAGGTCATTCGCGAACGACCAGAACTGCGCCACGATCATCAGGTTGAAGATGCCGACCCACAGAAAAAAGGGAACGCCGACTGGGACCCGGGCACGGGCCAGTACCCAGAAGGCCACGAGGCATACGATGAAGAAGCCGGTCACCACATTCAGCAGCCGCCGCCGGGGCAATCGGTCCGCCAAGGCGCCGTACGCCGGGACCAGTACGAGGAGGAGCAGCGCCTGTCCCGCAGCGGCGTAACTCTTGACCTCGGCGCCTTCACCCGAGAGGATCAGCGCCTCCCGAACCGGCTTGATGATGTAGTAGGCACACAGCAGGAAGAGCACATTGAGCGCGAGAAGGAGCGCCGTCACTCCCTCCCCCGCTCGAACATCAGTGAACAACCGAAGTGCTCGATCCAGCGGCGCAGCTTGATCCACAGTGGACGTAGTCACCCGATGCTCACCGTGACGAAGCGAAGCCTGCTTTCCCGAAGGACCTGGAGAACCACCGTGTCTCCCGAATTCAGCGTCGCAAGGCTTTGCCGCAGATCCGCGACGGTGGCCACGGCGGTTCCGTTCAAGGCATAGATCACATCGCCTGGCTGCAGTCCGCCCGGCCCGGCGGTGGCGTCCGGGGTGAGAGCCGCGACGACCACTCCGCGTGGTTGTCGCAGCCCCGGGATTTGAGCCGCCAGTTCCTTGGTCATGTCGAGCCCCAGCACACCCAGCCTCGGCACGAGGTTTTTCTCGGGCGTCACCAGACCGCCCAGACGAGCAGCGTTGTCCTGTCGCTCGATCACCGGCACCCGAATGGTCTGGTGCTGGAGGCCTCGCCGCACATCGAGCGCCACCGATTGCCCCAGAGGCTGGCGATAAAGCGTCACGTCAAACTGACGCCCGTTCTCAACCACCTTTCCATTCACCGATAAAACGACATCTCCGGTCTGAAGGCCGGCCTTGTCAGCGGGACCGCCTGGATACACATCACCGATGACCACGCCCCAGTTCTGAGGGAGACGAAGGGCCGTCGCCATGACGGGCGTTATCGTCTGGGCGAAAACCCCGATGTCTCCCCGGCGGACTCGGCCATACTGCCGCAACTGGTCAACCACGTGGCGGACGATATTGCTGGGGGCCGCGAAGCCGATCCCTTCGCTGCCACCCGACTGGCTAAGAATGAGGGTGTTGATGCCAGTCACGGCTCCATCGGTGGTCACCAGAGGTCCTCCGCTGTTGCCCGGATTGATCGGGGTGTCGGTCTGGATATAGACCATCCGATCGTCTTCCCGAAGCTGTCGGCCGACCGCACTCACCACACCCATCGTTACGCTGCTGGCTAGCCCGAGCGGACTGCCCAATGCGAGGACCAATTCGCCAGGCTCGAGCGAATCCGAATCAGCGAGGCGAGCCACGGGAAGTCCGGTGGCTGGAACCTTGAGAACGGCGAGGTCCGTCTCGCGATCGATTCCAACCAGCTCGCCCTGGAGCTCGCGAGCGGGACCGGCTACAAGGGATCTCCCCGGGGCGTCGGGTGCGGCCGGAGTGGCCAGCGCGACTGTGAAGCGGCGCCCGCCCTCGACCACGTGTGCATTGGTGACGATGTAACCGTCCGGGCTGAGGATGACGCCAGAGCCCGTCTGTTGCTGGTTGCCCAGAAAGGCCGTGCCGCTCTTCTCGCCTAGAGGACCCCAGGCGGTCACTCGAACCTGCACCACGGCGGGTTGTACCTGGGAGGCGACCTGCGCGAGATCCCGACTCAGGGCTCGCAGGTCTTGCTGGGCTGGGACCGCCTTGGGCCACGCAAGCAACGCCAGCAGGGCGCCGAGCCTCGCTAGCACAGACAGGTGCAGGTCAGACCGCCCCACTGCCCTGCTCGACCGCGTCCGGTTCGGAGGTGAGGGCCGGCATCAGGCGCATGTCACACTCGACACACTCCTCACTGAAGGCATTGAGCGGCCTATGCCTTTCCCACCAGCGTGTCGCCCGCTCCTCATCCCAAGCTGCTTCCGATACTGCGGCCCGGAGCCGTGCGGCTAGCTCTCTGGCCGACTGTGGACGGTCCTGGGGACGCTTCGCCAGGCAGGAGAGGATCACCTCGTCGAAGCCTGCGGGCAGCTCGATCTCGGTCCGACGGGATGGGGCGATCGGCGGTTCATTGGCGTGCTTCAGCATCATCGCCACGGCGGAGGGCGCGTCGAAGACCAGCTTGCCGGTCACCAGCCAGTAGGCGACGCAGCCAAGAGCATAGATGTCCGCCCGGTGATCCACCTGAGTTCCCAGTACCGTCTCCGGCGCGATGTACGCTGGGGTCCCCGCTGTCGCATTCGGCGCAGTCAGCAGAGACTGGCCCGGATCCGCGCTCTCGGCCTTCACCAACCCGAAATCGAGCACTTTGACGAAATCAACCTCGAGGCCGAGCCGGCAGGTGAAGATGTTTCCCGCCTTGATATCGCGGTGAACCAGCCCGTTGACATGGGCTTCTTCGAGCGACGCACAAGCCTGCTCCAGGAGATAGACCGCCCGCTCGGCAGGCACTGGACCGAACTTCTGTACCAGGCGCTCCAGGTCCAGGCCGTCGAGCAATTCCATCACGAGGAAGAAGGTGCCGTCTTCCGACACGCCGAAGTCGTAGAGGCTGATCGTGTGAGGCGATTTCAGAGAGGCGGTCGCCTGGGCCTCTCGCCGGAATCGCTCGAGAATGAGCCGGGCACCCGCCGCGCTGGTGCCACCGAGCACCTCCTGACGGATGAGCTTGATGGCGGCGGGCCGGGCGAGCGTATGATGCGAGGCGCGGTACACCTCGCCCATTCCCCCCTTCCCCAGCACTTCCTCGAGGCGGTAGCTCCCCAACTCGCGAGCTTTGTTGACCTGCTGTCCCAGCCCGCGAATGACCTTGGCCGGCACTACCGCGATCGCCGCGGCGACATAGTTCGGAAGGAAGGCCCACAAGTAGTTGAACAGCGTCGCGTGCACCTCGTGGCCACGAAGGGTCGTGATCCACAGTGCCAGCGGGCCCATACTTGCCGCCAGCAATCCGGTAATGAACGTCTTGCGCGGTGTGTTGGGAACGATCGAGGGATAGAGCACGATTCCGACGATGATCCACGAGGGATTGGGCTGAGTCACGTGGGGTTCCCACTGCTCGATGAACCCCACCAGCAGAGAGGTCAGTACGAGGTAGACGGAGCCCAGATCAAGCAACAGATCAGGTTTCATCCCCAGTCGTGTGGAGATGAAGACCATGAGCAGGGACGCGGCCAGTCCTATGCCACAGAGGAGATTCCCCGGCATCGGCCAGACCGGGTAATAGAGCATCGTCACACCGAGGATTCGGGTGACGATGTTGTTCATGATCAGGACGAACGCCCAGAGCGCCGCAAACGCGATCGCGGCGGCCCAGACCCTCTTGCAGGTCTGGTAAAAGAGATCATTGGGCATGCTCCGGCTCAGGCCGCTGGTCGCTGCGGCGGGAGCGGGAGTGGATGGACGGCGCTGGATGGTGCGACGTGCGGCCATGTTACCCCGGAGAACTCACGTGCTTGGGCTTCCTGAACGTAGCCTTTCCGGAGCCATGATGTAACCGCCTCCCGGGAGTAAAATGACAACGCCCCCGATGGGATCTCCGGGGGCGTTGCCAACCGCTTAGCAGACGACGCAGCTAGTGAGCACCCGTCGTATCGACGGTCAGCGAGACCCCGTTCTTGTCCGCCTGGAGACGTACGACCGCGCGCCCGTCCTTGCCATTCACCAGCAGGAAAGCCCCGTTGCTGTCGGCCTTCAGGTGCAGCAGCTCGCCCTTATCGCTCTTGGCGCTCACGCGGACGGGACCGGTGAAATCGGCGTCCGCCGAGAACCGGTCGCCCTTGTGAAGTTGAGCCACGACCTTGCTTCCGGCCAGAACGGGGCGCTCGAGCCCCGAAGGCTGGAACACGATCGAGCCGACCTCCTGCCACCCATTCTCCCCTTTCGCGGCGCAGCGGAAACCATCCTCGAACTCGAAGTCATCCCCGCCGACCGGCACCAGCTGACATGTCTTCAACTGCGAAAGGTCCGCATCCGAATCGAGGGCTACGGTAAAGGTGAAGTGAGCGAGATCCTGGTCGGCGGGGCGGCGAATCGACATGTGGTTGACAGTCCCCAGCCGCTGCCCATCCAGGACGAAGGGGATGTCCGCCTGCAGCTCGGCGGTCGCGACGTGGAGCGGCCGGGTGACCCGGATTAGCGCCGCCTTCATTGTGCTCTTGGCATCTTCGACAACGGTGACGAGCAGCATGCCGACCAGAAAGACGCCGAGGGCGCCGAGGCCGATTTTGGTCCACAGGGTGCGCATGGGAGACCTCCGGGGAAGTGACCGACGAGGTAATGGTGCCCCTACGACCCCGTTTACCGAGCGGTTTCAGAATGGGACATGACTAGAAGATGCCCTCGGTCAGCCAAGCCAGCCTCTGTTGGGTCCGGCTGGGAGCCGGGAGCCGCCGCCTGACCTCCTCCGGATCCGAGAGCCAGACTACCCCCGCGGTGGTCAACAGCAACATGTCTCCAGCAGCCAGCAGACTGGCCTCTCCCGAGATGATGCATGTGGCCTCTCCGTCGAGCAGCAGTGAGCGCTGGTCCTGGTTGTGAGACCCCACCGTGAGATAGAGCGCCTGACGCTCACGCTCTTCCGGTGACCGCTGGTCGAGGTAGGATCGAAACATGGAGAGATGATCCAGGGTGATGTCGGTGCCCGCGGGAGAGGCCTCGTGCAGTCTTTCCTTGATACGACGGGCAAAGAACGAGGGATACTCCGGACGGCCGAGCAGCTCGATCATCGCGCTGGCGGTTCCCATGAACTGGGTCTTCAAATGGAAGCGGGGATGATACCAACTGGTGGTGTCCGGCTGGGACTTGGCGCCTGAGACGGCGAGCAGGCTGTCCGCCCGGTCGAATAATTCCTGGACTCCGGGTCCAAAGGGCAGGGCCTCGAGAATGAACGGATTTTTCCGCAGCCCATCACGAACCGCTCGAACCCCTCCAGCGACGTTGTAGGTGCCCAGCCCGACGCTGAACAATCCCAGGTGGATGTCACCGTGACTGAATGCCAGCCCTCCCTTGAGGATTTCCCGGGCCTGCAGCAGCCGAATGAAGAGATCACGCTGGAGCGACAGCTGGACCGGCGACCCTTCGAACGCCGAGTTCTGGACTCCCGGTCCCACGAGAAGCACGCGGCACCCCCGGAGTGCCGCGCCGAGAAGCATCCCGCCCCAGAAGCGGCTCAGCCATTGGGGGTCGGAGACGATGATCGTGGAACCGGCCGGCATGAGAGAGTACAGAGTGGCTTTCGCGGCGGAGGCATGCTTCGCGCCGTAACCGGTTTCATTGAGGGCGATGGCGGCGCGGGCGAACCGGCCACGGCTCTCCAGTTCTCGGACCCGCTGGTAATAGTCGGGAGGCTGGGGAACGGGGCGCAGCGCCAGCGGGACCTGTTCCGGGCGGAATCCCTGGCTCAGGAGGAGCTCCCGGGCTGCCGTCTTGAGAGTCACCGCGGCTGGGCCCGCGATGATAATCGTACGGTCCAGCCACTGGAACCGGGCGTAGTGCTCGCCCACTCCCAGGCCGGTGAGAAGGGCGATTCCCTTGCCTGGATCGGCCTCGGTGATGTCGGCGAAAGCAACCTTGCGATGATCCCGCATGATGTCGTCGGGCAGAGCCATGATGAGTCCGCCCACGATCACCCGGCTGCGAAAAGATGGGTCGGGTGGATTGGTGACGCTCACGTGCACACTAATCAGCCTTCGTAGCCAGGCCTGCCCGTGCCGGGCGGTCGCGGCCTTGAGCTCGGTCGAGCCGGCCACCGCTTCCCGCAATGCAGCCTGGGCCGCCCGCACCCGGTCGTCCACAGCCGAATCTCCCGAATGGATCTCCCGCCTCAGCGGGTCTTCCAGGAGAGAAAGCCAGAAGCCCGCTTTGTTTCGCTGGTAGTAGTACTGATCGAGGAAGATCAGGTAGGTGGGGATGACACGAGTGCGGTCGTACCCGGCCGCGGCGTCGGTGAGCGACTTCAAGTACCCCTCCAAGGCAATTCTCATGGAGGTTGAATCCGGGCGATCGTTCTCCGCCTTCCCGGCGAAATCATGGATCCAGAGGACGTGGTAATCCCGGGCCTGCTGTATGGTCCGGAGCAGGGCGGCCTGGAACCGCTCATCGGTGGCATACACCAGATCGTGCCCCGGCAGGACCTCCGATCCAGTCACCTGCCCGATTAATTGATCCAGCTCCGACTGGCCGTCGTGCTCCTCGGGCCGCAGGGCCAGTTGAAAGGGAAGCCATATCAACCGGCTGTCACCCCACCGCATTCGGGCGCTGTCGGCCACCTCCTGAACCGTGCCGAGAAGCGCGTCGAAGATCCCCGCGGCCAAACCTCGTCGCTCGATCGGAACGACGGTCCCGCTGTCGGCCCAGACCTGGAAAGTCTGAAATGCACGGGAACGCAGCGCCTTCAGAAAGTCGGAGTTGCGGGCTCGGCCGAAGTCACGATTGAAGGGGAGGAGGATCTGGTCGAGCAGAATGCGTCGAGCAGCATCAGCGGTGGTGACCGATCCGAAGGCCAGGTCGAGCTCCTGATGGAACTCGGCCTCCTCGAGAGCAGGGGTGTGGCCGGGTGGATGGAGCGAGTCGCCGACGACAATATGGGCCGCCATCGCCGAATCTTCCCTCAACGCGAACTCGGGAGGTCCGCGGGGCAGCGACGGGGAGGTCATTCGGGAGATCCACAGGGCGGATTCTCTCAGACTGGCCAGTGCCTCCCGGAGGGAGGAGTCAGGAGGCAACGGTTCCGGATCGGGAGCTGCGGGCGCTCGAGGAGGAGGCCGGTCGAGCTTGCGGAACCTGGTCCTTCCGGCAAAGGGCTGAAAGAGGGGAACCGAGATACCAGCCTCGAAGGCACCTCGCACCGGAGCCCAGACGATTCTGAGTCCGCTGCCGCCACCCAGCAACCCACCCCGCCGCACCGGATCCGACACCGCCACAGCGAAGTCGAGTCGAGTGTCCGTGAGGGAGTAGTCGACGCCGAGGTGAAGCCGCAGCGCGGGGGATCCGACGAAGAAACGCAGGCCGGCATCGAATTCGGAACCGAGGACACCGCCGTATCCCTCCAGCGAGAGCCCAGCCGCACTCATCGCGGGGTTCAGCAGGTCATGATAGATACCGACGGTGCCGTGAGCGACGGCCCTCGTATCCCCTTCCCGATTGTCAATGCCGAAAGCCGCCGCTCCGTACGGCTTCAGGGCCTGGGGAAGGCCCATGGAGCGGATCAGGCTGGAATCCTGTGCTGCAAGGTTCAGGGCATGGAGGCCCACCACTGGCGCGAGCACCAGGCCTCGCGTCAGGAGCAGGATTGCGTGCCGCCTTCGAACGGAGCCATGCAAGGTTTGCTCACGCCTTCCTTGGCGAAGCCCAGGATCAACCTACGCGGCGAGGTGCGTGCGGCAAGTAGGGGAAACGCCAACGGGCGGAGGATATCCCCCGCCCGTTGACGATAACTGTGGGATCCGGCGGTTACTGGACCGCGTTCACCATGTCGAAGATCGGGAGGTACATCGCGACCACCATGCCGCCCACAATGACGCCGAGGACGACGATCATGATCGGCTCCATGAGGGAGAGCAGCGCACTGACCGCGACGTCAACCTCGTCGTCGTAAAAGTCGGCGATCTTGGAGAGCATCTCGTCCAGGCCGCCGGTCTGTTCGCCGACCGCGATCATCGAGATCACCATCGGGGGGAAGACCTTGGACTTCTCGAGCGGGGCGGCAATCGTCTCACCACCGGCGATCGACTGCCGGGAGGCCATCACTGCGTCGTGGATGACCCGGTTGCCGGCCGTCTTGGCCGTGATCTCCAGTCCGTCCAGGATGCTCACGCCGGAGCTGATCAGGGTGCCCAGGGTCCGGGTGAAGCGGGACACGGCCGACTTCCGTAGCATGTCGCCGAGGACCGGAGCGTTAAGCAGCATCTGGTCGATCCGCTTCCTGCCGTCGTCGGTGGCGTAGTAGCGCCGGATGCCGAAAATCGCCAACCCGATCACGGCGAGAATCACCCACCAGTAATTGATGAGCAGCTGGGACGCACCGATCACGATACGGGTCGGGAGCGGCAATTCCAGGTTGACCGAGGCGAACATTGCCTGGAAGGTCGGGATCACGAAGATGAGCAGCACGGCCACGGCCACCGCGGCTACGGTGAAGATCACGCCGGGGTAGACCATCGCGCCCTTCACCTTGCGCATCAAGGCGTCGTTCTTTTCCAGGAACGTCGCCAGACGGAGCAGAATGGTGTCCAAGATACCGCCCGCCTCACCGGCCGCGACCATGTTGACGTAGAGGTCGGTGAAGGCCTTGGGATGCTTGGAGAAGGCATCGGCCAGGGTGTGCCCGCTCTCCACGTCGTACACTACCTGCCGGGTGACTTCGGCCAAGGCGGGGTTCTCGGTCTGCTTGGCGAGGATGTCCAGCGATTGGACCAGCGGCAGACCGGCGTTGATCATGGTCGCGAACTGCCGGGTGAAGATCACGATGTCCCGGGTCGCGACGCCCTTCCGCTTGAGGCTGAAGCTGATCTGCTTCGGCTGCTCGCGGATGTTCACCATCATCATCTTCTGCTGCTTGATGTGCTTCACCACGTCGTCTTTCGACGCCACATCGAGCTGGCCCTTTAGAATCTGGCCATTGGCAGGGTTTCGCGCGGTGTACTCGTAGACTGGCATGAGGCAGCCCCCCCTGAGTTAGCGCCGGCCGGCCGGCTTGGCGGACTTCTCCACAGTCCCCATCTCCTGCTCCTCGATCGGCGTCTCGCCGCACATCCGGAGGAGCTCGTTCGGATCACTCGAGGCCCGGAGACATTCCTCGAGCGCTACTTCCCGGCTGGTGTGCAGCTGGAAGAGCGAATCGTTCATGGTCTGCATGCCGTGCTTCTTTCCCGACTGCAGCGCGGAGTAGATCTGGTGGACTTTGTCGTCGCGGATCAGGGCGCGGATGGCGGGGGTGCAGACCATGATCTCGCAGGCCATGGCGCGACCCCTGCCCTTCGCCTTCTGCAGCAGGGTCTGGGTTACGACGCCTTCCAGCACGAAGGCCAGCTGGGCCCGGACCTGCTGTTGCTGGTTCGAAGGGAAAACGTCGATGATGCGGTTGATCGACTCCGCCGCCGAGTTGGTGTGCAGCGTCGCCAGAGCCAAGTGGCCGGTCTCGGCGATGGTAAGCGTGGCGGCGATCGTTTCCAGGTCCCGCATTTCGCCCACGAGCAGCACGTCGGGATCTTCCCGAAGGGCGTACTTCAGCGCGTTGGCGAAACTCTTGGTGTCGGTGCCCACTTCGCGCTGATTGATGATGCAGCTCTGGTGACGGTGGATGAACTCGATCGGGTCTTCCACCGTGATGATGTGACCCTTCCGCTCCTTGTTGATCTTGTCGAGAATCGCCGCGAGCGTGGTGGATTTCCCCGAGCCGGTCGGCCCGGTTACCAGGATCAGCCCGCGCGGCTTCTCGGCCAGCTTGGAGAGGATCGGGGGAAGGCCCAAGTCCTGGAAGGTCCGCACATTGAAGGGAATCATGCGGATCACCATGGCCACACAACCGCGCTGCTTGAAGACGTTGCCGCGGAATCGGGCAAGGTTCTGGATGCCGAAAGAAAAATCCAGCTCGTCCTCGGTCTCGAATCGCTTTTTCTGATTTTCGGTGAGGACCGAGTAGGCGAGCGAGAGGGTATCCTTCGGGGTCAGCACGTCGGGCGGCGCAGCGTTGGTCATGTCTCCGTCGACCCGAAGCTTGGCCCGCTCCCCGGCTGTAACGTGGAGGTCCGAGGCCTCCTTCTCGATCATCTCCTCGAGCAGCGCGCGCAGATTGATCGTCATCCAGCCGTCTCCTTGATGACCTCTTCGAGCGTGGTCACGCCTCTCTCGATCTTCTTGATTCCGTCCATCCGCAGGGTCAGCATACCCTCGGCCACCGCCTGATCCCTGAGCTCCGCCACCGAGGCCCCTCGCAGAATGCCACGCCTGAGGTCGGGTGAGAGAGCCATGACCTCGTACAGGCCCGCTCGCCCCTTATAGCCCGTGCCATTGCATGTGTCACACCCAGAGCCCTTCTGGAATGGCAAGTTCCGGACCTTCTCTACATCCTCATTCAGGGACTTGAGTTCCACATCGGTGTAGGTGTGCGGGGCCTTGCAGTCCACGCAGATACGCCGTATCAGCCGCTGGGCCACGACCAGGTTGACGGCACTGGCCACATTGAACGCCTCGATCCCCATGTCGATCATGCGGGTGATCGTGCTGGGTGCGTCATTGGTATGCAAAGTGGAGAGCACCAGGTGCCCCGTAAGGGCGGCCTTGATCGCGATGCCGCCGGTTTCCAGGTCGCGGACCTCCCCGATCATGATGATGTTGGGGTCTTGGCGCAGGAATGCCTTCAGCGCCGCCGCGAACGTGAGCCCGATCTCGTTGCGCACCAGGACCTGGTTGATCCCCATCAGGTTGTATTCGACCGGGTCCTCCGCCGTCATGATGTTGGTCTCGATGGTATTGACCCGGGACAGGGCGGAGTAGAGCGTCGTCGTCTTTCCCGAGCCGGTCGGCCCGGTGACCAGTACCATGCCGTACGGATTCAGAATCGCCTTCATCAAGTCCGCCTCGGCCTTGGGCTCGAAGCCGAACTTGCTGAGATCAAGAGTCAGGTTGCCCTTGTCGAGAATTCGGAGCACGATCTTTTCGCCGAAGAGCACCGGCAGGGTGGACACCCGAAAGTCGATCACCCGGTTGCCCATCTTCAGCTTGAGGCGACCGTCCTGCGGCACCCGCCGCTCGGCGATATTGAGCTGGGAGAGAATCTTGATTCTCGAGGTGAGGGCCGCCTTCATCTTGACCGGCGGCTTCATCACTTCCAGCAGCGCGCCGTCGATACGGTAACGCACCCGGATTTCGTGCTCGAACGGCTCGATGTGAATGTCCGACGCGCCCCGCTTGACCGCGTCGGTCAGGATCCCGTTGATTAGCTTGACGACGGGTGCGTCGTTGATCTGTGCTTGAGTGGCGGCTTCCTCTTCCTCCTCCGCGACCACCTCCACATCGCTATCCCCCATCGCCTCCATGTCCTTGAGCAGGGTCTGCAGCTGCTGGTCGGAGGACTCGTAATGCTTTTCCAGGAGATTGCGGAGGGTGTACTCGCCGGCGATAACCGGGAACAGGTCGTACCGGGTGATGAACTTCAGGTCGTCGAGCACCCCGGTATTGGTCGGGTCCGCCATGGCAACGGTGAGCGTCCGGCCTTCGCGCTTGAGGGGCAGCAGGATGTGCTTCAGTGCAAAGTCCGCGGGGACCATCTTGAGAACCTTCTGGTCCACCTCGAACCGGCTCAGATCCACCGCGGGCATGCGATACTGGCGGGCCAGGACCTTGGTGACCTCGAGCTCCTGCACCAGTCCCAGTTTGACCAGTACGAAGCCCAACCGGTGGCCGGTGGACTTCTGCTCGCTGAGGGCCGCGAGGAGTTGCTCACGTGTGATGAGCCCTTCGCGGATGAGTATGTCGCCCAGCCGATCGTTGCTGGTCGCAGCTGTCGCCATCGCGCCGAGATTCGGATTGTGAGGAATGACAACGGTTTAGGGCACTTCCTCCTAAGCTAGATAGAGGGGAGGGGGTGTCAAGTCGGAAGCCGCACCTGAATGATCTTACCGGCTGGCAGAATTCCTACTGCACTGCCAAGGATTCTCGCACTTTCGCCAAGGTGGCGGGTCCGATTCCTCCAACCTTGAGCAGGTCGTCCACGCTGCCAAACGACCCGTGCCGGTTGCGATAGGCCACGATCCGACCCGCCATGTACGGCCCGATTCCAGCGAGACGCTCGAAGGCCGCGGAGTCCGCCGCATTGATGTTGACGGTCGCGCGGTGAGGAACCAATGGTTCGACCGTTGGTCGTCCAGAAAACCCAACATGGGGCGAGAGGACCGCCAGAAGACCCGGACCGACTCCCGGCACTCGATCGAGCCCTTGAAGACTCCCGAACGGCCCACGGGCATCGCGATCGGCTTTAATGGTCTTGGCCAGGGTGCGCCCCACTCGAGGTAACCTGGCGATGTCATCCACCGAGGCCTTATCCAGATCGATCTTCTCTCCGGCCCCGAGCGGCCGGTCCAAGGCGATTGATCGCTCTCGCTGAGCCGCGAGCGGTTGACTGGAATCCGGAGGGAGAAGGACCAAACCACCAGGTGCTGTATCGGGACGATTCCACCAGACCCGAATGCCCTGCCCCACGAGGGCAAGCCCCAGCAGGAGAAGGATGGCGCGACGCTCCGGGCCCATGGCCCACGGTAGTGCTGAAGTCGCGAGAAGGTCTAACCGGGGAAACGCGGGTGTGGGCTACTTCTCTGCTTTCCTCACCAAGGCCATCCCCACGTCCCCCACAACCTGAAGAGACTGGGCGCTGACCTTGTCGAGGGTGTCCGCGGGAGTGTGCCAGTAGAGGCGTCCCATACTGTCGGGATAAGCGAAATCGACGACGTCGATGGCTCGGATGCCCACCTTCTGCAGCTCCACGTGATCGTCGATCAGGGTCGGCCCGAGGCCGGGAGAGTAGAGGAAGACGCTGCCGTGCCCGATTTCCCTCGCCGTATTCCAGACCAGCTCTACGACTTCCGGGGCGGCTAGCAGCGACTGTCCTTCAGGCAACAACTTCAGATCCTTGTCAGCCACGAGGTCGAACAACACGGCATATAGAGGGAGCTGGCCGGGCTCCAGATGCCGGGCATAGTAGCGCGAGCCAATGAGTACGTCGTTCTTCTCCTTCTCGAAATCGCCGTAGTCCTCGCCATCCACAAACAGCAGGTCTACGCCCACGCCTTTGGGTGGGGACTTTTTCAGGGCGTCCGCCATTCCCATCAGCACGGAAGTGCCGGAGGCGCCATCGTTGGCTCCGGGAACCGGCGTGTGGGGACCGTTGTATTTCGGGTTGTCCGAGCGAGGCCTGGTGTCCCAGTGGGCCAGGAAAAGGAGCCGATCGCGGGAGCCGGGATTGAACCGCGCGATGAGATTGGTGAGCGGGAGCGTGTCACCTTTCTGGGTGACGTGCTTCCAGCTCTGCACCACTACCGTATCGGCACGCTGGTGAAGCAGCGAATCCATCCAGGCAGCCTGTGCCTCGTGGGCGGGAGTCCCGGGGATTCGGTAGCCGAAATCGACCTGCCTCTGGAGGTAAGTGAACGCGGTAGCGCCGTCGAACTCGTGGGGAGGAATGTCGGCCTTTGGCGAGCAGGCGAAGAAGCCGAGAGCGAGGAGCTGGAGATGGCGAATGGTCATGGGTAGTGGACGTTGGTCGGTGGTCAATGCTCGATGGTCAATGGTCGACAGTCAATAGACGTCATTCGTGAGCTCGAGTCTCATCGACCATTGACGATCAGCCGTCGACTATCGCCTCTCGAACGCTACCGATAATCTCCCGCAAACAACGACAACTGCACCGAGGCCGTGATGATCATTTGAGAGAACTTCCGGTTGATGTGCCGCGCCTCGTTGACCGAATAGGAGAACTGCAGTCCGGCCGACAGCGTCTGCATGACATCGGTATCGAGGCCGGCCCGGAGCTCCTGCCTCCGGGTATCCGATGTGACCTCGCATTCTGTCACACTCGGCCGATCGAGGCAGGTGATCGCCTTGGACCAGAGCGCAGTGAGCGAAGAGCGCGCAACCTTCTTCTGCCGGTTGATCCGGAACGGGAGGGGGAAGGAATAGTTCAGGCTGCCGTTGATGTCATCCTGGTTCAGACGGTTGAGGTTTCCATTATTCTCCGATTCCTGGTCCAACATGTTGTACGCGACCGTGAGAGCTACGCCATTGGTGAACCCGAGCTGAAGATCGGGCGTGACCGAGGAGGACTTGGTGGAGCTCACCGTCGGTGCGGCGCCGATGGCGCCCGGCGAGCTGGTTGTTCCTTCCCTCACCCGGAACGCCGTTCCCAGGCCGACCAGGGAAAACGGTCCGTTCCGCAGAGTGCGAGTCCACCGGACACTGCCGCTGGGCCACTCTCGCTGCAGGCTCTCGGTGTTGAGATAGCGGCCGACGATCTGTTGGAAGCGATTCGACCGGATTCGGGAGTAGGTGAGTTGCGCACTGATCCCGAATGGCAGGTCCGCACCGCCGCTGAATGAGGTGGTGCGCGTCTCGGTGGCGGCGATCGCCTTCTCACCCTCCTGGTTGAGGAAGTCGGCCAACCCGCCCAGCGCCAGCATGTACGACAGACCAGGATCAAAGGCTACGAGATCGTAGGTCGAGGTGTGCCCCAGGCGGTCGCTCAGATCGAAGGGGCGAGCCCGGCTCGCCAGCCGGCCTAGCGTCGTACTATCTCCGAAGATTCCCGCCAGGATTCCGCCCAGGTCAAATCCGACTCCGATCTCGTTTTGCCGGCTGTTGTTCAGCGTCTGGGGAAGAATGAAGGCGCCCGCGGTGTCATCGATTTCCCGGACCGGGTCGCGGCTGGTCAGACTGCGAGAGAGCACGAAGGTGCTGCCGCTGATCAGCCGGGGTCGCAGCCAAGACGTGAGCCTCGGAGTGAGCCCGAAGGTCGTAGTGAGGGTTCGGTCGCGCTCGACTCCAACATCGATGCCCAGAAATTGCTGCCTCGATTCGCCGACCAGTCGCCCGAGCGAGGTCGAATCGGGATAGTCACGAAGATCCCGGGTGCTGGCGAGGTCTCCCGAGAGGCGGAGCATTCCGAGCGGCTGCCAGGTCATCCCGGCGGAGTTGCGCCAGAGGTCGGTGAGCGACTGGAGCACAGGAAGCAGCGAGTCCGAAGCCCTTTCCACCGGTACTCCAAACGAGGTGAGTTGCGACTCGTTCTTCAGCAACCCGCTGGAGAGACGCACCGAGGTCGGTGCCAGGTTCACGAAGGGCCGGCGCAGCCCCTCTCCGCCCTGGCTGTTCTTGAGGAACCCGGGCAGATGGTCCACCAGACCTCCGAGATTGAGACCGAACCCGCCTCGCCCAGGAATCAGGGCATAGACCGCGTTGTACGCCTGGGCGTTGGAGCTGGCGGAGGAAAGCTCGGTCTGGCTCCGGCCGTCGGTAAGGGCGGCGTTGAGGGACAGCGGGTCGAGGAAGCCGCGCACCCACCACGAACGGCCGCGTGTCGCTCGCCGCAGTGAGACGGTCCAGGCGAGCGTCCAGCTCTCCGGCTTGCGGAGGTTAGTGAGGTCGGAACCCCGGAGGTCGGTACCGGTCAGCAGCTCCGGGTTGGTACCGCTCCGGACATACGACACCCCAAACGGCATCGAGATGCCGAGTGAGGTGGGCAGGAACCGCTCGAGTCGCAGCGAGCTTGCCGCGGTAAGTACGCCGGTCGTGCGGTAACTCGGATCCTGACCCAGCTGCTGGAAGAATCCGTCCTGCCAAACGTACCCGAGACTGAAGTCGCCAACGTCCGACGCCGTGAGGTGCGCGTCGAGCGCCATCGCGGTACCGAGATTCGAAACCGGCTCCACCAATCGAATGTCGTCGATCCAGACTTCCGCGCTGTCGGTGCTGGCGTTCGACGCCACTCTGAGAATTCCCGCGGCAAGCTCCTGGACAGCGGCAAGGTTCGGTGGACTCACATCGGGATCACCGACGTGAACCAGGTAGCCGTTGTTGTTGCAAAGCACGTACGCGGTGGAAATCGTATCGCCGCCGCAGGCGACGCGGGTCGCGCTATCGGCTGGAAGCCCCTGGAGCCGGCGCGACTCGATCTGCGCCCGCATATCGCGGAAGACCTCCAGATTGACGGCGATCTCCGGCAACCAGGTCGTCGTGGATGAGGGCGTCCGATATTCGTAGAAATTTCGGCTGTCGCTGCCCAGGCGGATGTAGGCCTGGTAATCCCCTTCGAGCCAGCCATCGCCCGAACCGCGCGCCCACACTCTGAGCTCGCGGTAGCCCAGAACGTTCTGGGGGCCGCTGGGAAACCGGAAGTAGGCCTCGGCACGCTGGCCCTGAATGAAGCGGCTGGCCACGATCCGGAGCGCCCGCTCGTTGATCTGCCGCCCAAACTCGTCAACCGTGCCGCCCTTGCTGGAAGTGGATCCGGCGACACCCGGCGGCGAGACGTACCCCAACTCGCTGTTCTCGGTTGAGATGGTAGAGGCAACGACCTCTCCAACCGGCGCCCCGGTCGCCCCCTGGATGCTTGCGATAGGCGATTCGGCCCGGCGGACCCAGGGAGCACCCAGGAAGCGCATGCGGCCGAGCGCGAAGCGGGCGACAATATCCGAGCCTCCCTGATCGGGATCGGCCACCACGGTCACCCGCAGGTGCTGAATCAACCTGATGTTGGGAGTGCCCAGCTCGAACTCCGGCCGGCGGAGCGGAATTCGGTAGAGCTTCCACCCCGCGATAGAATCGGCGGAGAACACCCCGTTCCGGACGAAGTACTTGGGATCGGTGACGTCCACCACCCAGCGGAAAACGTTCTCAGCGGTGCCAGTGGCATTGAGGAGGTTGTCGTTGTTCAAGTCTTCCGTGTCGAGCAACCCATTGCCGTTGGTACAGCGGGCGCCCAGGTCACCCCAGCGGTAGACCGGAACGGTGTTGCTCAGCACCCGCTGGCAAAGCGCCGGGTTGAGGACCGGCCCCGAGGGCGCAAAGATCGTGTCCGGCCGGTCGGAGAGAATCCCGATGTCATCCACTTCGGCGTTGAAGATGCCGGTCTGCTCGCGCTCGGTATTGAGCAGGTTCAATCCGTCGTATCTTCTCCCCGTGAAGGTTGAGTCGATATGGACACTATCGGGCGCCAACGCGAGCGCGTCCTCATTCACGCTCCCCAGATCGAGGACGATCTGGACGTGGGCGGAATCCGCCGTCCGGGGATTACCCTGGAAGACCCAGAACTCGAGAAACTCGTTCTTGGAGAGGTCGACGCCAGTGCTGCTCAGGGCGGAAACCATTGAACGCCAGCGCGGACGGTTGGTCCGGGCCGGCAGTGACCAGAGGGAATGATTGTTCTGCTGGACGATGCCGCCCGCCGTATCGGCGTGCAGCGTCGTATAGAGCACCGTCTCCAGCTGATCCGCCGAGCCGGCTACCTGAATGCTGGGGTCGATATCCTTGGCCCTCAGCTGCACTACCCCGCCAGAGCCGTCGGGAATGAGGTTCTGCCAGGTCATCTGGACGGCGTCGGCAGAGTCGAACGAGGCGCCGACCACCTGCGTCACGCCGTCGGCGAACTGCGGCTTGCTGGAGAACTCCCACAAGTTCTCCCTGAGTGAGACCGGTACTCCGTTATCGCCCTCGAATTCCTCCAGGTAAGCCTGTCCCGACCGGTTGGGATCCGGCCGCGTCACGGCGAACTCGGCGTTGACGTCCAGACGGGAAGGCGCGACGGCGGGACTCGAGGTGAGCCTGTTGAAGAAGCGGGTTACCGCGTCCGGCTTGAAGCGCAGGTCGGTGCTGATCCCTCCCACCATGTTCGCGCTCGCCTCGAAGCCCAGCTGAGGACGATTGAAGGCCGATTGCTCCACCTGGTAAATGCCGATCAGGTTGATCCCGCCGGTCTGACCGAGGGAGTAGCGACTGGCCACACCGTATATCGAAGTCGGAGCAATGGCGAAGATGCCGCGCTCCTCGAACCGTGCGGTTACCTGGGTAGTTCCCGCGGTCCCAAACAGCCCGTCGGGGTCGAGGAAGGTGACTTGGCCAACGTCGTAGGAGATGTTGTAGTCCACTCCCCGCTCGAGCACCCGGCCGTTCACAATGAGCTGCTCGCTCCCGTCGCGGACCTGGAGCGCGTTAAGGTCAAGGGTGCTCCGGTCTCCGGTGCTGCTGGCGTTGTACTGCAGGCGCAGGACGAACTTTGCCGGAGGCCCCTCCTGAAACAGCAGGTAGATCGGCGTCTTATAGAGGGAGTCCGACACTTCGGACAGGTTGAGCTTGGTACTGTCGGCGAAGGGAATCAGCGTGGGGAAGATGATGTACGCTTCCCTCACCGTCTGGTCGGCCGCCGCATCCCGGACTCGGGGGAACAGCCGGTCCTGAAGATTGAAGAGGGTCGGATCGCTGGATGTCGACAGCCCCAGTTGGGAGAGGTAGGTCGGCTGCGCACCCGGCTTGAGAGGCCGCTCCGACTGGTTAAGCGTGATGGTCAGCTTGAGCGACGCCGGATCCAGGTCGGTGCCAGCCACTCGGTAGACCTGCCGCATTTCCTGCCGGAACGTCGGCTTGGTCGCGTCCACCTTCGGCTCGACGATGAGTCGGAGGGTATCCCGGGCCGCTCCGCCTGGAGGCGGGGGATTGTCCCGGGCCGGGAACGTGCCCACCTGCCCTGCCGGCGTCGTGTAGCTGACGGCCAGGTAGTCGTTGCGGTCCAGCCGGGTGCCCAGCGCAAACCAAAGCCCCGAGCCATCCAGGTAGTAGTCGGTTCCCTGAATGAGGAGCTCCCAGATCGCGTTCACCCGCTGGGTGGTATCTGTGCCGATGGCGATAGCGGTAATGCCGCCCAAGTTGGGGTTGGTGCCGTTGTGGGTCGCTGAGGGACGGTACCGATAGATCCTCACCTGCACCGGTTGGCTGGGCGCCGGCGCCTGCGCCGGATTCAA
>Ga0068864_100000535_pt1 | contig 32573 bp, 29 predicted proteins | sample KBSSwiS72_FD_66586 | JGI IMG/M metagenome (GOLD analysis project Ga0068864, IMG submission 66586) | Switchgrass rhizosphere microbial communities from Kellogg Biological Station, Michigan, USA - KBS Switchgrass S7-2 | ecosystem: Host-associated > Plants > Roots > Rhizosphere > Soil ...
CCACTGCTTGGAATGCTGCACCCTGCGACGAGAACAACTCGAGCAGGAATTCGGTCGTGCTGTCTCGCTTCGCGACCATCACGAACTCATAGCCGGCGTCCCGCAGCTGCTTGAGCGCGGGCACGACGCCCGGTAGCAGGCGAACGTCTTGCAACGCGACGCGTTCACCCATCGCTTGGATGAGAGCGCCATCGCGCTCGATGAAGATGATGCCCCGGCTCATGCGGCGGCTCCCGCGGACTCCGCGATGCCTTGCACGAGGCGATCGTTTTGTTCTGCCGTGCCCACTGAGATCCGCAGGCTGCTGCCCAGTCCGGGCTGCGAGCGCGGATCGCGCACGATCAGGCCCACGGAGGCGGCCGCACGCAGCACGCGATCCGGATCGATGCAGTCGACCAGGATGAAGTTCGCTTCGCTCGGCCACACACGGCGGATCGCGGGAAGCTGCGCGAGTTGTTCGCTGAGGCACGCACGCTCGCTGCGAATCACCTCGAGGCGCTGCTGCGACTCGGCGCGGTGCTTCGCATCTGTGAGCTTGAGCACTGCCTCGATAGTGTGGGTGGGCAGCGAGTAGGGCGTGATCACGCGAGCGAGCAGGCTCACGATGTCGGCGTGCGCGAGCACGGCGCCGCAGCGCGCGCCGGCGAGTGCGTAAGCCTTGGAGAGCGTGCGCAGGATGACCAGGTTGGCATATCGATCCAGACGATCGATCAGACTCGAGGCGTGCGCGAATTCCATGTAGGCCTCGTCAACGATGACGAGCGCGCGGTCGGTCAGCCGCTCGCACAACAGCTCTATGGAGGAGCGGTCGAGGAGATTGCCGGTCGGATTGTTCGGAGTGCACAGGAACAACAGCTTCACGCCGCTGCGCCACGTATCGAGCACGCCCTGAGCATCCAGAGCGAAGCCGCGTTCCTTGAGCAACGGAACTTCGACAACGCCGGCGCCTTGGATGCGCGCCGAGACCTTGTACATGCCGAACGTCGGCGGGCAGATCAGAACGCTGTCTTGTCCAGCGCGGCAGAACGCGCGTACGAGCAGATCGATGCCTTCGTCGCTGCCGCGACCGGCGAGCACTTTGTCGGGCGCGACTCCATACAGCTCTGCGAGATGTGCGATCAGCTCGGCCGGCTGCGGCTCCGGATATCGATTGAGGCCAGCGATCGAGGTATCGCCGCTCGCACGCCACGGCATCTCGTTCGCATGCATGCGTTCGAGCGAAGGCTCCCAGACTGCGTGTTGATAGGGCTGCAACGACAGGATGTCCGGGCGCGCCAGTTCGAGGATCGGGTTCATGCGCGCTCCCGTTCCAGGTGCGCGAGGCGGATGCGCACGGCGTTGGCGTGTGCATCGAGTCCTTCGAGCGTTGCGAGCGTAATGGCGGTGGGGCCGAGATCGCGCAGGCCATCCGATGTCAGCTCTTGCACCGTCATGCGCTTCACGAAGTCGTGCAGTGACAGTCCGCTGTATGCACGGGCGAATCCGTAGGTCGGCAATACGTGATTCGTACCGCTGCAGTAGTCGCCCATGGTTTCCGGTGTCCAGGCGCCCAGGAAGACGGATCCCGCATTGCGAACCTTGGGCAGCCAATCGCGGGCATTTGCCACTTGCAGGATGAGATGCTCCGGCGCGTACGCGTTGCTGACCTCGATCGCAGTAACGATCGTGTCGACGACGAACAGGCGCGCGTGCTCGATCGATTTGCGCAACGTGTCGGCGCGACCAAGGCGCTGCATCTGTGTCTCGAGCTGCGTCGCCGTCGCTTCCGCTAGAGCGCTCGACGTGGTGACGAACACAACCTGCGCGTCAGCGCTGTGCTCGGCTTGCGCCAGCAGATCCGCCGCGACGAAGTCCGCTCGCGCCGTCGCGTCAGCGATTACCAGGACTTCGGAAGGGCCGGCCGGCAGATCGAGGGCGGCGCCCTCGGGATCGTTGGCGACCTGCAGCTTCGCAGCGGTAACCCACGAGTTGCCGGGCCCGAAGACTTTGTCGACCTTCGGTACGGTCTGCGTCCCGTAGGCCATGGCAGCAATGGCTTGCGCGCCGCCAAGTTTGAAGACTCGCCGCACTCCACACAGATTCGCGATCGTGAGCACGGCGGGATCGGCCGTGCCGTCGCGACGTGGCGGCGTGCAGATGATTCGCGTCGGACATCCGGCAATTCGCGCCGGCACTGCGAGCATGATTGCAGCGGAGGGCAGGGGGGCTACCCCGGCCGGGACATACAACCCGACAGCATCGATCGGACGGAACTGCCGTTCGCAAACGACGCCCGGCGTAGTCTCCACGCGCAGCGGCGCGCCAAGTTGCGCCTCGTGAAAGCGTCGTACGTTGGCGATCGCGCGATCGATCGCTTGTCGCTGCTCTGTATCGAGTGCTGTTTCGGCTGCGGCGAACTCCGCGGTGCTGACTTCGATCGACGAGAGTGCAACGCCATCGAACCGACGTGTGAATTCGAGTAGCGCCGAGTCGCCGCGTGCGCGCACGTCGCTGACGATCTCGCGCACTCGCTCGTGGATTGCAGCCTCGTCCTGTTGCACCGGGCGGCGCAGCGCCTGGCGGCGTTCATCCACGGACAGTGACGACCAACTGAGGATGCGTATTGCCATGGCGGGTCAGGCCAGCATCTTCTCGACGGGCAGCACCAGGATCGCGCTTGCACCCGCGCTCTTCAGGCTCTCGAGCGTTTCCCAGAACACGTTCTCGCGACACACGGCGTGGACCGCGACCTTGTCGCTGGTCCCCTCGAGCGGCACGATCGTCGGCGATTCGCTGCCCGGCAGCAGTTTTTTGATCTCAGACAGCTTCGCGCGCGGTGCGTGCAGCATGATGTACTTGCTTTCCTTCACCTGCTGGACGCCGTCGATGCGCATCGACAGGCGACGAATCCAGTCCTGCTTGTCCTCGGTAACGGGCACTGGCGTGGTGATGATCGCAGCCTGACTCTCCAGGATCGTGTCTGCCTCCCACAGATGATTGGCAACCAGCGTCGAGCCGGTCGAGACCAGATCGCAGATGAAGTCAGCGCGGCCTAGCCGCGGCGCGATCTCCACAGCGCCCGAGAGCGTGACGATCTCCGCCTGCACATCGTTCTGGCGCAGGTAGCGGGCCAGAATGTTGGGATAGGTCGTGGCGATGCGCTTGCCGCGCAAGGAGGCGAGGCCGTCGTACTCGACGCCGTCGGGCACGGCGATCGACAGGCGGCACTTGCCGAAATCCAGCACCATCAACTGCTCGAACAGCGGCTGGATGCCGCGCGCTTTGAACGCGAGGCGCTTTTCTTCGATGACGTTCAGGCCGACGATGCCCAGGTCGCAGACATCCTGCTGCACCAGGTCGGGAATGTCGTCGTCGCGCACGAACAGCACGTCGAGCGGCATGTTCTCGCCGTAGCACATCAGCTGATCCTTGCCGCGGCTGTACTTCAGGCCGCAGCGGACCAGCAGGTCCAGGGAGTTGTCGGTCAGGCGGCCGGACTTCTGCAGCGCGACCTTGATACGGGAGGATTTGTCCATGAGGGTTCCAGGTCGCTCTACGACGGCCGCTGCTCCTTGAGACGCGCGGCGGCGAGTGAGTAGCCGCCATTGCCGTTGGTGAGGTAGCGCGCGACGCGTCCGACAGTCGTGACGCTCACGCCGGTTTGCTTGTAGATCTCGCGATAGGGCACGCCCTGCTGCAGCAGAGCGACGACGGCCCATCGATCCGCCAGGGCCTGCAGCTCCGCGGGCGTGCACAGGTCGCGAAAGAATGCCCGGCACTCATCGACGCTGCGCAGGGTGAGGATCGCGCTGAACAGCGCGCGCTCCGCCAGGACCTCCTGGCGGGGAGTCAGTGCCCGATGCTCTTTCATAATGCAGTCACGGTGCCGCAGCTCGTAATAATGTACTAGCACGCTAATACAATGGCGCAGTGAAGGCAAGGCAAAATGTGCCCGCTACGTTGCTCGACGGTTGACGGTCGCGCAGTCGCGCCTCTAGACTGTGGTCCGCTCATCGAGACCGGCTGAGGGTCAGGCCCTTTGAAGCCGGGGCAACCGTCGAATCTAACCAGTTCGAAATGGTGCCAACTCCTGCGGATGTGACCGTAAGCCGGTCACCCCGACAGATGAGTTGCTGTGAAGCTGGCTGCCGCAAGCAGCCGGTCGGTCACGGCGACCTGCCACTACGGGTACTCCGTGGGGTTTCAGCGATGCGCGAAACCTGTCCGGCCATCGGGGCCGGCGCGGAAATGGAGTGCTCGATCAATGAGTTCGCTATTGGAAGCTGGCTTCGGGCGCAGCCCGGATGTGCCTGTCGCACGCTTGGCCACCCCCGTGGTGCCGCTGACGCCGCTGCGCGAGGGCGTCCTGGAGCTGGATCATCTGTCCCTGCACTGGGGCGGCCGCCTCGATGGCGTCCGAGTCGCCTGGCGGGTGACGGGGAATCCCAACGGTCCCTTGGTCGCAGCGCTCGGCGGGATTTCTGCCGGCCGGGTCGTGGCAGACATCGGCACCCGTGAGAAGGGCTGGTGGTCCGAAGTGATCGGCGAGGGCAAGGCGCTCGATACGGAGCGTTACCAGGTGCTCGGCATCGATTTCCTCGGCGGCAGTGGAGCAACCACCGGACCGCGGCCCGGACAAACCAACTTTCCGTCGATCAGCACCTACGACCAGGCAGAAGTCCTCAAGCGGGTCGTCGAGCACCTGCGCGCAACGTCGCTGGCCGCGATCATCGGCGCCTCCTACGGCGGCATGGTCGCGCTCGCGTTCGCCGAGCGTTATCCGCAGATCGTGAAGCATGCAATCGCGATCAGCGCCGCAGATCGTCCTCATCCGATGGCGACTGCGTGGCGCAGCGTGCAACGCGCCATCGTGCGCTACGCCGCGAAGAATGGCGATTCGCCCGAGGGTTTGCGGCTCGCCCGCGCGTTGGCGATGGCGACCTATCGCAGCCCGGAGGAGTTCGCAGCTCGGTTTAGCGGCGCACCGGCGCGAATCGACGGACGCTTCCAGTTTCCGGTCGAGGCCTACCTGCTGGCCCGCGGCGATGCCTATGCCGCGACCTACGTGCCGGAGGCCTTCGTGTGCTTGTCGGAGTCGATCGATCTGCACACTGTCGATGCATCGCGGATTCGGGTGCCAGTGACACTCATTGGAATTCTCGAAGACCAGCTGATCCCGATCTCCGATCTGCGCTCGCTGCGAGCGCGCCTGGGCGGCGGGGCAGCGCTGGTCGAGCTCTCGTCGCTTTACGGGCACGATGCGTTCCTCAAGGAAGGAGCGGCTCTGGAGCCGGTGTTTGCACGCGCCCTCGAAGGGCAGGCGGGTCAGTCATGAGTCACCCACTCTCAGGAACCACTCGTGCAGTCCGTGCGGCGCTGGAGTCGGATACTCAGCACGGCGCCGTCATTCCGCCGATTCACCTCACATCGACGTTCGCCTTCGAGTCGTTCGGCGAGAAGCGCACGTACGACTACACGCGCTCCGGTAATCCGACGCGCGACGCGCTCGCCGAAGCGATCGCTGAGCTGGAAGGCGGGAGCGGCGCGGTCGTCACTTCGTCCGGTATGTCGGCAGTTCATCTGGTCACGCAACTGCTTACCGCGGATGACCTGCTGATTGCGCCCCACGACTGTTATGGCGGCACGTATCGCTTGTTCAGCAATCTCGCCAAGCGTGGCGTCGTGCGCGTGCAGTTCATCGATCAGACAGACGACCGCGCATTCGCAGCGGCGCTGGCACTCGGTCCCAAGCTGATCTGGATCGAGACACCGAGCAATCCTCTGCTGCGCATCGTCGACATTCGCGCGCTGGCGCAGAAGGCGCATGCGGCAGGTGCCCTGGTCCTCGTCGACAATACGTTCCTGTCGCCGGCGTGGCAGCGGCCGATCGCGCTCGGCGCTGATCTCGTGCTGCACTCGACGACGAAGTATCTCAACGGTCACAGTGACGTTGTCGGCGGCGCGGTCGTCGCAGCCACTCCGGAGTTGCACGAGCGTCTGGTGTGGTGGGCGAACTGTACGGGTGTTACCGGCGCGCCATTCGACAGTTACTTGACCCTGCGCGGCCTGCGCACACTCCACGCACGCCTGCGCGTGCATGGCGAGAACGCGGCGCTTGTCGCCCACTTGCTGGCGGGTCACCCGGCCGTTCGCCATGTTTACTACCCGGGCCTGCGCTCACATCCGCAGCACGAGTTGGCGCGCAGTCAGCAATCCGGCTTCGGCGGCATGCTGAGCTTCGAGCTTCATGGTGGCATCGGCAACGTGCGCGCGTTTCTGGATGGCCTGCAATGCTTCTCGCTCGCAGAGTCGCTCGGCGGCGTCGAGAGCCTCGTCGCGCATCCGGCGACGATGACGCACGCCGCGATGGATGCGGAGGCACGGCGCGTCGCTGGTATCTCGGACACGCTGTTGCGGCTCTCGATCGGCATCGAGACAGCGGACGATCTCATTCGCGATCTGCATGGCGGGCTGGAACGAGCGGCGGCCGTGCAACAGCGGCGCGTGCAAGGCGATGCGCAGGTGCGACGTCTCGAGCTCTGCTGAGCCGAAACCGGCGTGCTTTTCCCGGTGACCTCCGTGTACTCTGTGGCGACTTCCGCCGCAGGTGCACTCATACGATGAGAACGAAGATCACCGAGCTGCTCGGCATCGAATATCCGATCATTCAAGGTGGCATGCAGTGGGTCGGCTATGCCGAACTGGCATCTGCTGTGTCCAACGCCGGTGGCCTCGGCATTCTGACTGCGCTGACGCAGCCGACACCGGACGATCTGCGACGCGAGATCGAGCGTTGCCGCGGCATGACCGACCGGCCCTTCGGCGTGAACCTGACGATCCTGCCTGCAATCACGCCGCCGCCGTACGCCGAGTACTTGAACGCGATCATCGAGAGCGGCGTCAAGATCGTCGAGACCGCTGGCAACAACCCGAAGGATTTCGTCGCGCGCCTCAAGGAACACGGCATCAAGATCGTTCACAAGTGCACGTCGGTGCGCCACGCCTTGTCGGCGGAGCGTCATGGCGTGGACATCGTCAGCATCGACGGCTTCGAATGCGCCGGCCATCCCGGCGAGGACGACATTCCGAATCTGATCCTCATTCCGGCAGCCGTACGGGCGCTGAAGATTCCGATCGTCGCGTCGGGAGGTATCGGTGACGGACGCGGCATGGCCGCAGCGCTGGCGCTCGGCGCACAAGGCATCAACATGGGCACGCGCTTCATGTGCACCAAAGAAGCGCCGATCCACGACAACATCAAGCAAGCACTGGTCACGGCCGGCGAGCGCGATACGAATCTGATGTTCCGGACGATGCACAACACGGCACGCGTGTTCAAGAATGCGATTTCCAGCGAAGTGGTCGCGATGGAGAAGCGCGGTGCCAAGTTCGAGGAGGTTCGTCCTCTCGTTGCGGGTGCGCGCGGCAAAGTGGCTCTGCGCAATGGCGACGTCGACGGCGGCGTGATCAGCGCCGGAATGGTCATCGGCCTGATCGACGACGTGCCAACCTGTGCCGAGCTGATCCAGCGCATCGTGCGCGATTGCCGCGAGCATCTGCGAAACGCCACCGCGATGGCCGCGGCTTAGTGGAAAGCACCATGGACTTCAAAACGATTCGCTACGAGCTGGCCGACGGCATCCTGACGATCACGCTCAATCGGCCCGATCAGCTGAATGCATTCACGCCGCAGATGGCGGCGGAGCTGATCGACGCATTTCGTGCTGCGAGCGCCGACGATGCCGTGAAAGCAGTGATCGTGACTGGCGCAGGTCGCGCCTTCTGCGCGGGGATGGACTTGTCTGCAGTCGGCAATGTCTTCGGGCTCGATGAGCAGCTGCGTCCGACACTCGAAGACATGCGCAATCGGCTGGACGATCCGACCATCGTTCATCGCGTGCGCGATACCGGCGGCCGCGTGACACTCGCGATTTACGACTGTGCGAAACCGGTCATCGCGGCGATCAATGGAGCGGCGGTCGGCATCGGCGCGACGATGACACTGGCGATGGACATACGCCTCGCATCCGACAAGGCACGAGTCGGTTTCGTGTTCGGCAAGATCGGCATCGTGCCTGAAGCGTGTTCGTCCTGGTTCCTGCCGCGCATCGTCGGCATGCAGCAGGCGCTCGAATGGGTGTACACGGCGGATATTTTCGATGCGCAGGAGGCGAAGCGCGGCGGTCTGGTCAAAGCGGTTCACCCAGCCGATCGCTTGTTGGACGAAGCCAAGCAGCTCGCGCGGCGCATCGTCGACAATCGCTCGCCCGTCGCAACCGCGCTGACCCGGCAGATGATGTATCGCAATGCTGCCCAGCCTCATCCGCTCGAGGCGCATCGCATCGACTCGCTCGGCGTGTTCTACACCAGCGTGAAAGACGGCAAAGAGGGCGTGCGTGCGTTTCTGGAGAAGCGCCCACCTAACTTCAAGTCGCGCGTCTCGACCGACCTGCCACCGTTTTATGCAGAGTGGCTCGACGTGTACTCGAAACCGGGCGGCTGAAATAAAAACAGGCCGGCGAAACGCCGGCCTGGATGTGGCAACGTAGAACTTTTGTCGTGGCGACGTCGGCTCGAGGAGCCGACACCGACCTTGGGGACTAACCCGACACGAGTCCCGTTTCCACCAAAAATACCCCGACCGTGAAGGTCGAGACATGGAGAATGGGCCCGAAGGCTTTGGGCGCGGGGAGATCGGAAACCCGAGCCGGCCGAAATCATAACCGGTATCGAACGGATTTTGGGCAAGAATCTTCGGTGTATACCGAAGCTATCGTACGGCCACGCTAATTCAATAGCTTAGCTCATTATCCTAGAAGACGGTTCACTACGGCTTCCCCTGCGTCCGAGGTGCTGGACACGGTGCCGCCGCTCGCAATATCGGCAGTCCGAACGCCAGCGGAAATGCTCGCGGCGACGGCTTTTTCGATGGCTTCGGCTTCCGCGTTCAAAGCGAGCGAGTGTCGCAACAACATCGCAGCGCTGAGCATCGTCGCGTAGGGATTTGCGATCCCACGACCCGCGATGTCCGGCGCAGAACCGTGAATCGGTTCGTACACGCCAAGCTTGCCGGCGCCCAGCGACGCGGAGGGCAACAGACCCAGCGAGCCGGCGAGCATCGACGCCTCGTCGGTCAGGATGTCGCCGAACATGTTCTCGGTGAGGATCACGTCGAAGCTCGACGGCTTGCGAATGAGATGCATCGCTGCCGAGTCGACCAGCATGTGCTCGAGCTCGACGTCGGCAAACTCGGCGCGCAGCACCGACTCGACTGTCGAGCGCCACAAGCGCGAAGTCTCCAGCACGTTTGCCTTGTCGACCGACACGATTCGCTTGCGTCGGCCTCGTGCGAGACGTCCAGCAACACGCGTGACCCGCTGGACTTCCTCGACAGTGTACGTGCAGAGGTCGCTCGCAAAATCTTCGGTGCGACGCTTCTCGCCGAAGTAGATGCCGCCGGTCAGCTCGCGGACGACCATGATGTCGGTGTCGCGCAGGATCTCGGGCTTGAGCGGCGAAACGTCGAGCAGCGCCGGGTGGATCGTCACGGGACGCAGATTCGCGAACAGGTTGAGACCTTTGCGCAGCGCCAGCAGTCCCTGCTCAGGACGGACCTTCGCCTTCGGATCGGACCACTTCGGCCCACCGACCGCGCCAAGCAACACTGCGTCGGCCGTGCCGCACGCCGACAAGGTCTGCGCCGGCAGCGCCGTTTGCATTTGATCGATCGCCGCACCTCCAATCAGGTGCTCGGCAAACGTGAAATCATGGCCGTAGCGGGTTGCGATTGCCCGCAGCACGCGCACGCCTTCGCGCGTTACTTCAGGACCGATACCGTCGCCGCCGAGAACGACGATCGTTGCTTTGCTGCCCACGTGTGAGGAATCCCGCTCTAGCTGTGAGTCTTCTCGTAACGCGCGGTGGCGTCAGCTTGTTGCAGTAGAAATCCCAGCTCATCCACTCCATTCAGCAGACAGTAGCGCGCGAAGGCTTCGATCGGGAACTGCACTGCCGTGCCGTCTGGAAGCGTGAGCGTGCTCGCCTGCAAGTCGATTTTCAGCGACACGCCCGGGTGCGCCAACAGCCAGCCGTGCGTCTGCTCGTCGACGACGATCGGCAGCAGGCCGTTCTTGAGCGAGTTGTTGCGGAAGATGTCGGCGATCTCCGTGCTCACGACAGCGCGGAAGCCGTAATCCAGCAACGCCCACGGCGCGTGCTCGCGCGAAGAGCCGCAGCCGAAGTTGCGACCGGCCACCAGAATCGTGCAGCCCGCGGCTTGCGGCCGATTGAGAATGAAGTCGGGTTTCGGCGCACCGTTCGCGTCGTAGCGCCAGTCGTTGAATGCCTGACGCCCCAGGCCTTCCTTGGTCGTGGTCGTGAGAAAGCGCGCGGGGATGATCTGGTCCGTGTCGATGTTCGTGAACGGCAGAACCACCGTGCGCGAAGTAAAGCTGCTGATCGGCTGCATGATTACGACCCTAAATATTCGCGCGGATCGGCGATGCGGCCGGCGACTGCCGCGGCAGCGGCTGTCAGCGGGCTCGCGAGCAAAGTTCGCGCACCGCTGCCCTGACGCCCCTCGAAGTTGCGATTGCTGGTGCTCACCGCGTACTGACCCTTGGCGACGACGTCGCCGTTCATGCCGATGCACATCGAGCAACCCGATTCGCGCCACTCGGCGCCGGCATCCGTGAACACCTGAGCCAGCCCGCGCGCTTCGGCTTCGCGCTTGACCTGCTGCGAACCTGGCACGACGAGCATGCGAACGCCGCTTGCGACCTTGCGTCCGCGCAGTACGCGCGCAGCCTGCTCCAGATCGGACAATCTCGCGTTCGTGCAACTGCCGACGAACACGACCTGCACCGGCTTGCCGAGCAGCGCATCGCCACCTTGCAGTCCCATGTACGCGAGCGACTTCGCGTGAATCGTATCGCCGGGATGATCGGGCACCTTCGCGGTGATCGGCACGACCATGCCCGGGTTCGTGCCGTAAGTGATCATCGGCTCGAGCTTGCTCGCGTCGATCTCGACGACGCGGTCATATTGCGCGCCGCTGTCGCTCTGCAACTTACGCCAGCGTGCGACCGCTGAATCCCACGCATCGCCCTGCGGAGCAAATCGACGCCCCTCGAGATACGCGAATGTCGTCTCGTCCGGCGCGATCATTCCGGCGCGCGCGCCGGCTTCGATCGACATGTTGCAGATGGTCATGCGCTCATCCATCGACATCGCTTCGATCGCAGAACCGCGGTATTCGATGACCTGTCCCGTGCCGCCCGAGACGCCGATCTTGCCGATGATCGCGAGAATGACGTCCTTGGCAGTGACAGCGTCGCGCAGCCGGCCGCTGACTTCGATCGCGAGCGTCTTCGGTCGACGCTGCAACAAGCATTGAGTCGCGAGCACGTGACTGACTTCGGTCGTGCCGATGCCGAAGGCGAGGGCACCGAACGCGCCGTGCGTCGCGGTGTGACTGTCGCCGCACACGATGGTCTTGCCCGGCTGTGTCGCGCCGAGCTCCGGACCGATGACGTGAACGATGCCGCGCTGATCGCTGCCGAGCCCCAGCAGGTCGATGCCGAACTCGCGGCAGTTCTTCTCCATCTCCTTGACCTGGCGCGCCGCCGATTCGACTTTGATCGGCACGCGGCCGAACACTTCAGCGGGATCGGTCGGCGTGGAGTGATCGAGAGTGGCGAGCGTGCGGTCCGGACGCCGCACCGGCAGACCGCGCGAACGCAGCTCAGCGAAGGCCTGCGGCGTGGTCACCTCGTGGATCAGATGGAGGTCGATGTACAGCACGGCGGGCGTATCCGCCGTTTCGGGCGCGACCTCGTGCTGCTCCCAGACCTTCTCGAACAGAGTCTTCGGTTTCATCGCCAGAGCATGCCAAGCAGGGCACGCCTTGGGGTGATGATTGCTCAGCGAGCCATCGCGGCTCGCGATCCCGCCTGTTCGGCCGGCTCCAGCCAGCCCCACTTGTCCGGCGTCTTGCCATTGAACAAGCCGAAGAACGCTGCCTGCAGCGTTTCGGTGATCGGACCGCGCTTGCCGGCGCCGATCGGGATGTGATCCACGGAGCGGACCGGCGTGATTTCCGCCGCCGTGCCGGTCAGGAAGATCTCGTCGGCGAGATAGAGCATTTCGCGCGGAATCGCCTGCTCGCGAACCTCGAAGCCGTGTGCGCGAGCGAGCGTCATCGCCGTGTCGCGCGTGATTCCCTGCAAGATCGCGTTCACGATCGTCGGCGTGTAGAGCACGCCATCGCGGATCAGGAACAGGTTCTCGCCAGCGCCTTCGCTCACCGTGCCGTCGACGCCGAGCCCGATGCCTTCCGCGAAGCCGAGGCGCTTCGCTTCCATGCTGATCAGCTGGCTCGAAAGGTAATTGCCAGCAGCCTTGCCGAGCGTCGGAATCGTGTTAGGCGCCAGGCGCTGCCACGACGACACGCAGACATCGATGCCGTTCTCGAGACCTTCCGCGCCCAGATAGGCGCCCCATTCGAAGGCCGCGATCACCGTTTCCAGCGGCGGCGGCGTTTTCGGCGCGACGCCGATCTCGCCGTAGCCGCGAAACACGAAGGGCCGCAGGTAAGCGCCGCGGTTCAGGGCGTTGGAGACGATGATCTCCTTGCACGCAGCGTTGATCTCGTCCTGCGTGTAAGGAATCTCCATGCGATAGATCTTGGCGGAATCGAACAGACGCCGCGTGTGATCGCGCAGACGAAACATCTGCACGCCCTGCGGCGTCGCATAGGCCCGCTCACCCTCGAAGACGCACGAGCCGTAGTGCAGGGCGTGCGACAGCACGTGCACTGTCGCCTTTTCCCACGGCACCAGCTTGCCGTTGTGCCAGATGTACTTCGCTTGGGTGATCGGCATGAGCTGCTCCTAAAGACGTCCGGTCAGGCACGACCCTGTTCCAGCCACGGCATGCGGTCGCGCAGCTTCAGGCCGACTTTCTCGATCTGGTGCTTCAGATCCTTGTTCATCAGCCGTGTGTAGTTCTTGCGGCCGCTGCGGGTCTCTTTGATCCACTGGCGCGCGAACTTGCCTTCCTGGATCTCGCTCAGCACCTTCTTCATCTCGCGCTTGGTGGCCTTGTTCACGATGCGCGGACCGCGCGTGAGATCGCCGTACTTCGCGGTCTCGCTGATGAAGCGATGCATCTTCGACAGGCCGCCTTCGTGCAGCAGGTCGACGATGAGCTTGAGCTCGTGCAGACACTCGTAGTACGCAACTTCTGGCTGATAGCCGGCCTCGACCAGCGTCTCGAAGCCCTTCACGACCAGCTCGGTCGCGCCACCGCACAGCACGACCTGTTCGCCGAACAGATCCGTCTCGGTCTCCTCGGCGAAGGTCGTGGTGAGCACGCCGCCGCGAGTGCCGCCGATGCCGTGCGCATAGGCCAGTGCATTGTCCTTCGCACGCTTGGTCGCGTTCTGGCCGATCGCCATGAGGCACGGCACGCCGCGACCTTGGCTGTACTGGCGGCGCACGAGGTCACCCGGACCCTTCGGCGCGACCAGGACGACATCGAGATCCTTGCGCGGCTTGATCTGCTTGAAATGGACGTTGAAGCCGTGTGCGAACAGGATCGTCGCGCCTTTGCCGATGGCGCCGATCACTTCCTTGTACAGATCTTTCTGGGTCATATCCGGCGTCAGGAACGCGATCAGCGCCGCGCCTTTGACTGCTTCGACGGGCTCGGCCACTTTCAGGCCGTCCTTCTTCGCCTTTGCCCAGCTCGCGCCCGACCTGCGGACGCCGACCACGACATCGAAGCCGCTATCCTTCAAGTTGAGTGCATGGGCGCGGCCCTGGCTGCCGTAGCCGAGCACGGCGATGCGGGCACCCTTGAGGGCTTTCTTGTCGACATCCTTCTGCGAATAGATCTGCATGTGCGCGCTCCCGACGCTGGGTCATTTGTAATGAGTGGTCCGATGTGCGCGTTCGCAACGCATCAACGGCCGATGAGGAGGCGGCGAGGCGGGGAAGGCGAGACCGGAAAATCGCGAAGGATCGCACCATATGGCTGCGGAGCTTGTCAAGCTGCGCTACCCTGCTAACTGCAGCGATCCCACGCAGTTACCCGCATCCGCACGCCGATGACCGTCAACGAAGAACGCCACGGTTCGATTCCTATATATCTCCTGTACGAGGATGACCTCGAGCAGTGGCGCGCGAAGCAGGACGAGTCGACTCGGAACTGGAGCGCGGCCAACTGCTTCAAGGCGGAGCGCGGCAAACAGCTCGTGATCCCGGGTGCGAGCGGTCGGCCTGGCGCTGTCATCGTCGGTCTCGGCCGGCGGAACCCGCGCGAAGAACTGAGCTGCTGGGCCGCGGCCGCCATTCCGGATCGCCTGCCCGATGGTGACTATCACCTGGCAGAGCCGCTGCCGACCCGCTTGGCGACACAGTTCGCGTTCGGTTGGGCATACGGGCAATACAAGTTCGAGCGCTACCGGCGTGCGAATCCGCAGCGAGCGGTCCAGTTGCGGCTGCCTGCCGAAGCAGACGCTGCCGAAGTCGCGCGCCTGCGCGCCGCGACGACTCTCGCACGCGACCTCATCAACACACCGGCCAACGACATGTCGCCGGACGCACTCGCCCAGGCTGCGGTCGAGGTCGCGCGCCGCTACGGTGCAAGACATCGCGTCATCATCGGTGACGATCTGCTCAAGGAGCGGTTCTCGGCGATTCACGCCGTCGGCCGTGCCGCCGCAGTGGAGCCAAGGCTCGTCGACATCGAATGGGGCGATCCGTCGCACCCGAAGGTGAGCCTTGTCGGCAAAGGCGTGTGCTTCGATTCCGGCGGGCTCGACATCAAGCCGGGCGCGTCGATGCTGCTGATGAAGAAGGACATGGGCGGCGCCGCGGTCGCCCTCGCGCTTGCGCAGCTCGTGATGGACGCGAAGTTGCCAGTGCGGCTGCGTTTGTTGCTGCCCGCGGTCGAGAACGCGATCTCCGCCAACGCGTACCGGCCCGGCGACGTGCTCGGCACTCGCAAAGGACTGACGGTGGAAATCGGCAACACCGATGCCGAAGGCCGCGTCATTCTCTGCGAGGCGCTGGCCCTCGCCGATGAAGAGAAGCCCGATCTGCTCATCGACATGGCGACGCTGACCGGCGCAGCGCGTGTCGCGCTCGGCCCGGAGCTGCCCGCGCTGTTCACGGCCGACGACGCAGCGGCGCGCGAGCTGGTCGATATCGCCGCCCAACAGGGAGATCCGGTGTGGCGCATGCCGCTGTGGACGGGGTACGACGACGAGCTGTCGAGCAAGATCGCAGACCTCAACAACGTTTCGAGCTCGTCGTTCTCGGGGGCGATCTTCGGCGCCTTGTTCCTGCAACGCTTCGTCACCGAAGCCCGCAGCTGGATCCACCTCGATCTGTATGCGTGGAATGGCAAGGAACGGCCGGGACGACCGGTCGGTGCGGAACCGCAGACGGTCCGCGCGCTCTACGCGTTCCTGAAGCATCGTTACACTCGCTGATCGCCCCAGCATGTCCGTGACTTCAACGCAGGCGGGCGAATCGGCGTCGATAGCCCCGCGCGACCTCGTCCTGCTGGTCTTCATGAACCTCATCTGGGGGCTCAACCTCATTTCGTCGAAGATCGGCGTCGGGGAGTTCCCGCCGATCTTCTTCACAGCGATGCGCTTCGGATCGCTCGCGCTGTTCCTGGTGCCAATGCTCAAGGTTCATCGCGGGCAGATGGTCAATCTGTTCGCCGCCGCCATGCTCACTGGACCGGCAGCATTCGCGTTGCTGTTTGCGGGTATCTACCTCACGGAGGACGCGGCGACCGTCGCAGTTGCTACGCAGATGAGCGTGCCCTTCGCGACGCTGATGTCAGTGATGTTCCTGGGCGAGACGATCCGCTGGCGCCGCATCCTCGGTATCGTGCTGGCTTTCGCGGGCATCGTGATCATCAGCTTCGACCCGCGCGTGTTCGCGTATTGGGAAGGCTTGGCGCTGGTCGTGTGCTCATCGTTCGTGAGCTCACTGGGCCTGATCTTTCTCAAACGCCTGCATGGTATCCGGCCACTCGAGCTGCAATCGTGGATCGCGCTCGTTGGCGGCTCGATCCTGTTGCTATTGAGTCTTCTGCTCGAGGGAGGACAGATGAGTGCGGTCCGCAACGCGACGTGGCACGGTTGGGCGGCGCTGTTTTTCACCACGGTGATGTCGAGTCTCATCGCCCACACCGCGTGGTACTACCTCGTCGGACGCTATCCGGTGACGAGCATCTCGCCGATCACGCTGCTCTCGCCGCTGTTCGGCATCTTCTTCGGCGTGACTCTGCTGCACGATCAGCTGACTGCGCGCATGCTCGCCGGCGGAGCGGTCACGCTCATCGGCGTGCTGATCGTCGTGTTGCGCGAGCAGCGGATCGCGGATACGGGGACGTGACTTCGCGAGCAGCGCCGGGCGCAAGCCCTTCGAGCGTCCACTCGCCGATCGACCAACGGATCAAGCGCAGCGTCGGATAACCCACTGCGGCGGTCATGCGCCGCACTTGTCGATTGCGGCCCTCGCGGATCGTCAGCTCGATCCAGCTCGTCGGAATCGCTTTACGAAAACGGATGGGCGGATCGCGCGGCCACAACCACGTCGGCTCATCGACGCGACGCGCGGCGGCGGGCAGTGTCTTGCCGTCGTTCAACACGACGCCGCGCCGCAGGTTCGTCAAGGCCTGCTTGTCCGGCTCACCCTCGATCTGCACGAAGTAGGTTTTCTCGGTTTTCCAGCGCGGATCCGCGAGACGCGCCTGAAGTACGCCATCGCCGGTCAGCAGCACGAGGCCTTCGCTGTCGTAGTCCAGGCGACCCGCGGGCCGCATGCCGGGTGCCTGGATGAAGTCGCGCAATGTTGCCTTGCCGTCGGTGCTCGTGAACTGCGTCAGGACTTGGAAGGGCTTGTTGAACAACAGCACGACGGACCTCAACGCAGCTCGCTATCGGTGTCGATGTGCTCGGCCGTGCTCTGTACGAGATCAATGAAGCGCTGCACCGACGCCGAATTCTCGCCGCGGCGACAGGCGAGGATCAGAGGCGCAGTGAGCTGCGCGTTGTCGGCGAGCCGGCGATAGACGACGCCGTCCATCTGCAATCGACGCAGTGATTCGGGCACGAGCGAAACGCCGAGGCCGGCAGCGACGAGGTTGAGAGTCGAGATGATGCGCGGCGCTTCCTGACCGACGTGCGGGCTGAATCCAGAGCCGCGGCACGCGGTGATGATCGTGTCGTACAAGCCAGGGCCGCCAGGTCGCTTGTAGAGAATAAAGGTCTCGTTGGCGAGCTCCGCTAGCGGCAGCGGCGCCGAACGACTCTGCGCTGATTTTTTCTTGCGGCCCGAGCTCGCAAGCGGATGTCCCTTCGGCAGCGCTACGACCATCTTCTCCTGCAACAGCGGGCGCACGGTCAAGCCGACCACGTCGGCCACCGGCGAGCGAATGAAGGCAGCGTCGATCTCTTCGTTGTTCAGACCCTGCACCAGTTCGCTGCTGCCGCTCTCTTCGAGCACCAGAGAAACGAGCGGGGACATCTCACGGAACGCACGGATCACGCGCGGTACGAAGGGATGGAAGGGGGCGGAGCTGGTGAAGCCGACCGCGACGCGGCCTTGCTCGCCGCGCGCCGTGCGGCGCGTGGTTGCCAGCGCCCGGTCCACTTGATCGAGGATGACGCGAGCCCGCTCGAGAAACGCGACCCCGGCATCCGTCAATTCCATGCCGCGCGGCTGGCGCCGGAACAGTTGCACGTCGAGCTCCTGCTCGAGCGCACGGATCTGCATGCTGAGCGGCGGCTGCTGGATTCCCAGGCGTTCTGCAGCCCGGGTCATGTGCTTTTCTTCGGCGACCGCAATGAAATAACGCAGGTGGCGCAGTTCCATGTGCCATATGTATCAGATATCGATTTCTAACTCATCATATATTTTACCCGCACCATCGAAAAAGCTATTGTGCTCGCCGCCGGATCCAGAGCCGGCCATTCGGCGTTGAGCGGGCACGCGCAGAAGAGCGGCCACCACGGGGGTACAGCAGCAATGGCGAACGATCGGACTATGCCCGCGGGATTGGAAATCCGTGGCCCGATGCAACCGGGTTACGAAACTGTTCTCACGCCAGCTGCTCTCGAGTTCATCGCTGACCTGACGCGTCGTTTCGGCGCTCGCGTCGCCGAGCTGCTGGCCGCGCGCGCGACGCTGCAGAAGCGCCTCGATGACGGCCAGCTTCCCGATTTCCTCCCCGAGACCGCCGATGTGCGCAAGGCGCAGTGGCGTGTCACGAACATCCCGAGCGACCTGCAGGATCGTCGCGTCGAGATCACGGGTCCGACCGATCGCAAGATGGTCATCAACGCGCTGAACTCGGGCGCGAAAGTCTTCATGGCGGATTGCGAAGACTCGCTTACGCCGACGTGGGACAACGTCGTGCAGGGCCAGATCAACCTGCGTGATGCCGTGACTCGCGAGATCTCGTTTGCGAATCCCGACGGCAAGCAGTACCGCCTCAACCCGCAGATCGCGACGCTGCTCGTGCGCCCGCGCGGCTGGCATCTCTACGAGAAGCACATGCTGCTCGACGGCAAGCCGATTCCCGGCGCGTTCGTCGACTTCGGCCTCTATCTGTTTCACAACCACGCAGCGTTGCAGGCGCGCGGCACCGGGCCGTACTTTTATCTGCCGAAGCTCGAGAACCATCGCGAAGCGCGCCTGTGGGCGGACGTGCTCAAGCATTCCGAAGCCACGCTCGGCATCGCGCCGCAGACCATCAAGGTCACGGTGCTGATCGAGACCATTCTTGCGGCCTTCGAGATGGACGAGATCCTGCACGAGCTCAAGGACCACATCGTCGGTCTGAACTGCGGTCGTTGGGACTACATCTTCAGCTTCATCAAGAAGTTCAGCCGCCGGCCGGATTTCGTGCTGCCGGATCGCCAGCAGGTGACGATGACGACGCACTTCCTGCGCTCGTACTCGAAGCTCCTCATCAAGACCTGTCACCGTCGCGGCGCGTTCGCGATGGGCGGCATGGCGCCGCAGATTCCGATCAAGAACGATCCGAAGGCGAATGACGAAGCGCTCGCCAAGGTGCGTGCCGACAAGGAGCGCGAGGCGGGCGACGGTCACGACGGCACTTGGGTCGCGCACCCGGGCCTCGTGCCGATCGCGATGGAAGTGTTCAACCGCCTGATGCCGACGCCGAACCAGTTGCAGAAGTCCCCGGACGTCGAGCTCGGCGCCCGCGACTTGCTGCAGATCCCGCAGGGCACGATCACCGAAACGGGCCTGCGCGCCAACGTCAGCGTTTCGATTCAATACATCGCCGCATGGCTCGGCGGTCTCGGCTGCGTGCCGATCAACAATCTGATGGAAGACGCGGCCACCGCCGAGATCTCGCGTGCGCAGATCTGGCAGTGGATCAAGCATCCCGCGGGCAAGCTCGATGACGGCCGCAAAGTGACGGTCGAGCTGTTCCGCAAAATCGTGCGCGAGGAGCTCGACAAGCTGGCTGCTGCCGTTGGCGCGAAAGCGTACGCGGCCGGCAATTACGAGCGGGCCGCGACACTCATCGACAGCATCACGACGGCGCCCGACTTCGGGACGTTCATCACCTTGCCGGCGTACCAGGAAATCAACTGAAGCGAGACCTCTCCATGACGACCCAAACTGCCGAGCAGCTCCGCAAAGAATGGCAAACGAATCCGCGCTGGAAAGGTGTGGAGCGGCCGTACAAGGCCGAGGACGTGGTGCGTCTGCGCGGCACCGTGCACATCGAGCATTCGCTGGCGCGACTGGGCGCCGAGAAGCTCTGGCGCTTCATCCACGAGAAGCCGTTCGTCAACGCGCTCGGCGCGCTCACCGGCAACCAGGCGATGCAGCAGGTCAAGGCCGGCCTCGATGCGATCTATCTGTCGGGCTGGCAAGTGGCGGGCGATGCCAATCTCTCCGGCGAAATGTATCCGGACCAGTCGCTGTATCCCGCGAACTCGGTGCCGTCCGTCGTCAAGCGCATCAACAACACGCTGCTGCGCGCGGATCAGATTCATCACGCTGAGGGCAACGATTCGATCGACTGGCTCAAGCCGATCGTGGCCGACGCGGAAGCGGGCTTCGGTGGCGTGCTGAACGCGTTCGAGCTGATGAAAGGCATGATCGAGGCAGGCGCCGCCGGCGTGCACTTCGAAGATCAGCTGTCGTCGGCGAAGAAGTGCGGTCACATGGGCGGCAAGGTGTTGGTGCCGACTTCCGAAGCGATCGCCAAGCTGGTCGCAGCGCGTCTGGCGGCCGACACTTGCGGCGTTCCCACTGTGCTCGTCGCGCGCACTGATGCTGAGTCGGCGAACCTGCTGACGGCAGATGTCGATGAGCGCGATCGTCCGTTCATCAAGTCGAAGGAGCGTACGAGCGAAGGGTTCTTCTACGTGAACGCCAGCCTCGAGCAGGCGGTCGCGCGTGGCCTCGCGTACGCGCCGTATGCCGATCTGATCTGGTGCGAGACCGGCACGCCGGACTTGCACGAGGCGAAGGCTTTCGCCGAGGCGATCCACAAGCAGTTCCCGGACAAGCTGCTGGCGTACAACTGCTCGCCGTCATTCAACTGGAAGAAGAAGCTCGACGACGCGACGATCGCGAAGTTCCAGCGCGAGCTCGGTGCGATGGGCTACAAGTTCCAGTTCATCACGCTCGCCGGCTTCCACGCACTCAACTACTCGATGTTCCAGCTGGCACGCGGCTACAAGGCGTCGCAGATGTCGGCGTACGTGCAGCTGCAGGAGCAGGAATTCGCCGCCGAGAAGGACGGCTATTCGGCCACCAAGCACCAGCGCGAAGTCGGTGCCGGCTACTTCGACGACGTGACGCAGACGGTCACGGCGGGCAAGTCGTCGGTGACGGCGATGAAGGGCTCGACCGAAGAAGGGCAGTTCCACAAGGCGCGGGCCTAAGTTCGCAGACGACGCCTGTTAAGATGAGCTGGTGACTCACCAGCTCTGGCCTTCTGACGGCGTCGTCTTCGATCGTTCCTGCACGGACTGCCCGCGGCTCGCGCGGTTTCTCGCCGACGGCCGCAAGGAACATCCCGACTACTACTGCGCACCCGTCGCGCCTTTCGGCGATCCGAAGGCGCGACTGATCATCGTCGGTCTCGCACCCGGCTTTCACGGCGCTAATGCGAGCGGCCGGCCCTTCACGGGCGATCACGCCGGACTGCTTCTGTATCGCACGCTGCACCGGTTCGGCTTCGCGAGCCGGCCGGAGTCGAAGTCGCGCGACGACGGGCTGAAGCTGATCGATTGCCGCATCTCGAACTCCGTGAAGTGCGTGCCGCCGGAGAACAAGCCGACGCCCGCGGAGATCCGCACTTGCAATCGCTACCTGACAGCGGAGCTGGCGCGCAAGCCCGCGGCGCCGCTGCTCCTCGCGCTCGGCTCGATTGCTCACAACGCAGCGCTGCGCGCGCGCGCCCTCAAGCCGTCCGAGTACAAATTCGGGCACGCAGCCGAGCACGAGTTGCCGAACGGCCAGATGCTGCTGAACTCTTATCACTGCAGCCGCTACAACACGCAGACCGGCCGTCTGACCGAAAAGATGTTCGCCGACGTGTTCGCCCGGGCCCGGAAGCTGCTGGACGAGCGCTAAAATGGCCGCGCAATGAGCGCGTTCGATCCCAAACCTTTCCTCGCCAACCTCAGCCAGCGGCCCGGCGTGTATCGCATGATCGCCGCGAACGGCGAAGTGCTGTACGTCGGTAAGGCGCGCAATCTCAAGAATCGTGTCAGCACTTATTTCACGGGCAGCAAGGCACATGCCGCGAAGACCATGGCGATGGTCTCGCAGATCGCCAACATCGAAGTGACCGCGACGGCGTCGGAAACCGAGGCGCTGCTGCTCGAATACAACCTGATCAAGCGTCATCGCCCGCGCTACAACGTCACGCTGCGCGACGACAAGAGCTTCCCGTATCTGTACATCACGACGGAGCAGGATTACCCGCGCATCAGCTTCTACCGCGGCAGCCGCAAACTTCCCGGACGATTCTTCGGCCCGTACCCGAACGCTCGCGCCACCCGCGAAACCGTGTTGTTGCTGCAGAAACTGTTCCTGCTGCGACCGTGCAGCGATACGTTCTTCGCCAACCGCTCGCGTCCGTGTCTGCAGTACCAGATCAAGCGTTGCTCCGGTCCGTGCGTCGGGCTGATCTCCGTCGAGAACTACAAACAGGACGTCGAAGATGCGATCAAGGTGCTCGAAGGCCGCGGCGCCGAGCTGATCGACGATCTCGCGGGGCGCATGGAGGAGGCCGCGCAGCTGCTCGAGTTCGAACGCGCGGCGCGCCTGCGCGATCAGATCAACGGCATCAAGGCGATCCACTCGACTCAATCTGTCACACGCAACGTAACCGAGGACATCGACGCCGTGGCGCTCGTTTCGCACGGCAGCGACCACTGCGTCGCGATCGTCTTCGTGCGGGGCGGCCGCAATCTCGGCAGCAGCAATTTCTTTCCGCGCGCCGGACTGGCGGAGGAGAGCGAGCTGCTCTCCGGATTCCTCTCGCAGTACTACCTGGGCCGCGACGCGCCCGGCGAGATCCTCATCAGTCAGCCGATCGAGGACGCCGATCTGCTGGAAGCGACGTTGTCCGAGCGCTTGGAACGCTCGGTGCAGATTCGCTCCGGCGTGCGTGGCGTCCGCGCACGTTGGCTGGAAATGGCGCGCACCAATGCCGAGCTCGGCCTCAACATGCGCCGCGCGACCGAAGCAACGACGACCGAGCAGCTGCAGTCCGTCGCCGAGGTGTTCGGGCTGAGCGCGCCGCCGAAGCGGATGGAGTGCTTCGACGTGAGTCACACGATGGGCGAGCGCACGGTTGCATCGTGCGTCGTGTTCGGTCCCGAAGGTCCGCTCAAGAGCGACTACCGCCGGTTCAACATCGAAGGGCTCGCGCCCGGCGACGACTACGGCGCGATGCGCCAGGCACTGTCGCGACGCTATGCGCGGATCAAGAAGGGCGAGGCGCCGCTGCCCGACCTGTTGTTGATCGACGGCGGTCCAGGTCAGCTCGCCGAGGCCATCAGCGTCCTCAAGGAACTGGAGATCGAAGGTGTCTGCGTCGCCGGTGTCGCCAAAGGGGCTGACCGACGGCCGGGTCAGGAGCGCCTGTTCCTCGCGGGCGAAGAGCACCCGCGCATCCTCCCGCCCGATTCGCCGGCGCTGCATTTGATCCAGCGCATCCGCGACGAGGCACACCGTTTCGCGATCACCGGCCATCGCCAGCGCCGTGCCAAGGCCCGCACGCATTCGGTATTGGAGACCGTCCCCGGGCTCGGACCGCGCAAACGCCGGGAGCTCCTGCGACAGTTCGGTGGTCTGCAAGGCGTCGTACGTGCCGGCGTCGACGATCTCGCGAAGGTCCATGGCATCGGCCGCAAGCTCGCGCAGTCGATCTACGACACTTTGCACGCGACGGGCTGAAATTCCTTACAATCGGTGCCAGTGAGTTTTCCGATTGCGAATTACCTGACGGTGGCGCGGATCGTCATGATCCCGCTGGTCGTCATCCTCTTCTACGCGCCGTATCCGTGGGCCGCGCCAGCGTGCGGGACCATGTTCATTCTGGCGGCTGTCACCGATTCGCTGGATGGCTATCTGGCACGCAAACTCGGTCAAACCTCCGCACTCGGCGCGTTCCTCGACCCGGTCGCCGACAAGCTGATGGTCGTCGTTGCGCTGGTCTTGATCGTAAGTCACGAGCCGAGCGAGCTGCACTACATCAAGTTCAATCCGCACGTGCTGATCACGCTGACGGCCGCGGTGATCGTCGGCCGCGAGATCACGATTTCCGCGCTGCGCGAGTGGATGGCTGAGATGGGCGCGCGCGGCAAGGTCGCGGTCTCGTCGGTGGGTAAGCTCAAGACGATTTTTCAGATGACTGGCCTGTCGATGATGCTGTTCCGGAGCGACGTCTGGTTCATTCCGGCATTCGAGCTGGGCGTGTACTGCCTGGTTGCTGCGGCGGCGCTGACGCTCTGGTCGATGGTCGTCTACCTGCGTGCCGCCTGGCCGGAGCTGATGCGCTCAGGCCATAGTTGATTTCCTGGGGGACTCTGGGCGTCCTTGCCTTGACAGAGGGTCGGTCGGCCCTAGAATATCGCCCGTTCGCCCGGACCGAGTCCGGCGATCCAAGCGGGAATAGCTCAGTTGGTAGAGCGTAACCTTGCCAAGGTTAAGGTCGCGAGTTCGAGCCTCGTTTCCCGCTCCAGCTCTTGAGCAGAACCCCGGGCCGCTCCCGGGGTTTTGCGCTTCTTGGGCACAGCAATTGCGCCCCGCATCCACCTGGCTAGGTGGCAGAGTGGTCATGCAGCGGCCTGCAAAGCCGTCTACGCCGGTTCGATTCCGACCCTAGCCTCCAACTGAATGCTACGACGCGTCCCCACCGATCTGCCGCTATTCGGAGCGCTGCTTTTCGGACTCTGCCTCGTGTCCTTCGGGTTCGCGGGCATGTACACGGAGGTTGCAATTGGACGTCCAAGCTCGACCTCAGGCTTGGGCTTTTTCTTCATACCAATCTGGGGCGGACTCGCGGCCGTGGCGGGCCTTGTTCTGGGCTTCGTCGTCCGAGCGGTCTGGCATGCCCTCAAACGTTCGGAAGCAGAAACCAACACGTCAGCACTGCGTGCGACCCTGGCCTGCGCGGTTGTTGCCGCTGCGGCCGCCGGCGCGCTGAGTGTCGTTCACTACGAACAAGCAGCAGAGCCTCGCGTTCGCCTTGATGGTGGCCTGCTGGTCCGAGAGTTCCGCGCGGATTTGGGGAAACCCGTGCGCACGTCGACCGTTCTTTATGACTCTGACAAGAAGACAGCGACGTTGTCCTGGGGCGGCAATACATCCGAACTGGTCATCGACGACGATCAGGTCTTGTTGCGTGACACGACCAGTGGCAAGAACGCTCGATTTGCCACCGCGGCGCTGGACTACATCACGCGTGTGGATGCGGTGCCTGTGTTGGCGGAGCAGGGACCTTCTCTGCTGGCAATTGTCATTTGCGGCAGAGCGACCGGTCGCCGCGCGATCGTCGCGACTGTCGATGAGAACTACCAGGTCATCTTTGAAGAGCAGGTCAAAAGGTTCTGGCAACTCAGTGACACGCCCGTTGAGGTACGTGCTGGCTCGGAGCACGACGAATATGTGGTCGTCGGTCCGTACTCTTATGAATCCCTGGTACTCAGGCGCAAGCCGCAGCACTGAATCGCCTCCCGATCCGTACTTCGGGCAGCCCCGCGTGGCTGCACTGCCGGTGCTGGCGCACTGAAGCCGCGTGCTAGCGTCGTCGCATGTTTCTGCGACTTTGGATTGCCTGCGCAGCAGCCGCATTCGCTGCGTCGCTCGCTCTCGCGCAGCCGGCACCAGCGGATGGCGATCCGCTCGCGCGAGCTGTTGCGGCTGAGCTCGACGCATGGACGACGGCGGCTGAGCCCACGATTCACGGCGAGCGCATCGCCTTCTCGGAGCGAGTGCAAGAGTTCTACACGCACCGTGAATTCCGCGCGGCCTGGGACAACGCGCACAACGCCGAGCAGCTTCGCCGCGCGCTCGCTGAGAGCTACGCAGAGGGGCTGGATTCGAAGGACTATCACCAGCCGGTGATCAGTGAGCTCGCTACGCAAATCGCGGGCGGCGCCGCGTCCGACTCGCTGCGCGCCCAATATGACATTCTGCTCACTGAGGCGCTGCTGCGGCTCGCGTACCACCTGTCGTTCGGCAAAGTCGACCCGCAGACCTTCGATGCGCAATGGAACTACGGGCGAACGCTGGAGAGCACGGATGTGTCGCGCAAGGTCGAAGAGGCGCTCGCGGCTGAGGACATCTATCAGCGTGTCGGGGCACTGGGTCCTACGCACTCCTTATATACAGGCCTCAAGCGCGAGCTTGCGCGCTACCGGGCTGCTGCAGAAGCACCAAATCCAGCGATCGTGGCAACGCCCAAGCTGCAACCGGGCGCCAACGACGTGCGAGTTCCCTTGGTGCGCGCCAGGCTCATTGCCAGCGGTGACCTGGATCAGTCCGCAGCGAGCGAGTCGCTGGACTATGACGCCCAGCTCGAAGCAGCAGTGCGATCGTTCCAGGAACGCATGGGCCTCGCGAGCGACGGCGTGATCGGTGCAGGGACCATTGCCGAGCTCAACGTTCCCATCGCGGATCGCATCACTCAGTTGCGCGTGAATCTCGATCGCGGCCGCGTGCTGCTGCAGGATCTGCCCGACGAGTTCGTCATCGTGAACATCGCCGGCTTCACCGTGTACTACGTGCGCGGCCAGCAGGTCGTCTGGCAGTCGCGCGCGCAAGTTGGCAAGCCGTACCGCCGCACGCCGATCTTCCGTTCCGAGATCAGTTATCTCGTGCTCAATCCGACCTGGACCGTGCCGCCCGGCATCATCGAGAAGGACATCCTGCCCACGGCAAAGGGCGATCCGGCATCGATCACTCGCAAGGGACTGCGAGTTCTGGATGCGCAAGGCCGTGAGCACGATCCCGCTTCCATCGACTGGTCGCGCTATCGCAGCGGCCACATTCCCTACACGCTGCGGCAGGATCCGGGTCCGTCGAATGCACTCGGGCGCGTGAAGCTCATGTTTCCGAATCCGTACCAGGTGTACCTGCACGACACGCCGTCGCAAGGCCTGTTCGACCGCAACGACCGCGCGTTCAGCTCCGGCTGTGTGCGCATCGAGCGAGCCCTGGAGTTGGCGGAACTGGTGCTCGATGACCCGGACCGCTGGAATGCTGCGTCGATTGCCAACGCGATCGGGCAGGGGACTCTCCGCAACATAACCTTGAAGAAGCGCGTCCCGGTGTTGCTGGCCTACTGGACCGCCTGGGTCGACCCGAAAGGCCGCCTGAACTTCCGTCGTGACCTCTACGGGCAGGACGCGCAATGGGCCCATGCGCTGGAAGAACGCTTCACCGTGCGGGCCCGTCCGCTGTTCCGACCGGCCCCGTAACAAGAACACCCGCCTGTCGCGAAATGCGAACTGACTGTCGTCATTTGTAAGGTCCGCCGAGGCCGCCTGCTTCTAGCTTGCTCGACATGCGCATCGAGCAACTGACGTGCTCCATTGGCGCCGAGCTGATCGGCGTCAGTCTCGCGGACGCCGCACGCGACGACGGCCTGTTCGCCGAAATCAGGCACGCGCTGCTACGCCATCGGGTCCTGTTCCTGCGCGATCAGGACATCTCGCGCGCCGACCACGTCGCGTTCGCGAAGCAGTTCGGCGCGCTCGAGGATCACCCGATCGTCGGCAGTCATCCCGAGCATCCCGGGCTCGTGCAGATCTACAAGACGCCCGAAGGCCCGATCGATCGTTACGAGAACGCCTGGCACACCGACGCGACCTGGCGCGACGCGCCGCCGATGGGCTGCGTCCTGCGCTGTGTCGAGTGCCCGCCGGTCGGCGGCGACACGATGTGGGCCAACATGGCGCTCGCCTATGACAAGTTGCCGGAAGAGATCAAGACACGAATCTCGACGCTGCGCGCTCGTCACAGCATCGAAGCATCGTTCGGGGCGGTGATGCCTGCGGAAAAGCGACTCGTGTTGAAGGCGAAGTATCCGGACGCCGAGCATCCGGTGGTCCGCACGCATCCCGAGACGAACGAGAAGGTGCTGTTCGTCAACGCCTTCACCACGCACTTCACCAACTATCACACGCCTGCGAACGTTCGTTACGGCCAGGATGCCAATCCCGGCGCGGCCGACCTGCTGCGCTATCTCATCAGCCAGGCGTTCGTCCCCGAGTACCAGGTGCGCTGGCGCTGGCGACCGAACAGCGTCGCGATCTGGGACAACCGCAGCACGCAGCATTACGCCGTCATGGACTACGCGCCCTGCCATCGCAAGATGGAGCGCGCGGGCATCGTCGGCGACCGACCCTTCTGACAACCTTTTCTGAGTGACGTAGGAACCCGCCATGAACTTCCTCGACGGCTCGCTGTTCCCTGAAAATCAGCAGAAGCTGGTGATCACCGCCGCGCCCTACGGGCCGGAGTGGATGCCCGCGGACTTTCCCGAAGACATTCCCGTGTCGATGGCGGCGCAGATTCAGAAGGCCGTCGACTGCTACAACGCCGGCGCCACTGTCCTGCATCTGCACGTGCGCGAGATGGACGGCACGGGCTCGAAGCGTCTCTCCAAGTTCAACGAGCTGCTGGCAGGCATCCGCGCCCGCGTGCCCGAGCTGATCCTGCAGGTCGGCGGCTCGATCTCGTTCGCGCCGGAAGCCGAAGGCGAAGCTGCCAAGTGGTTGTCTGACGACACGCGTCACATGCTCGCCGAGCTGCAACCGACACCCGATCAGGTGACGATCGCGATCAACACCAACCAGATGAACATCGTCGAGCAGATGTGCGACGCCGACCTCAAGGGCACGTCGATCGCCGAGCCGGCGCTGTATCGCGCGTATCGCGAGATGACGATTCCGGCCGGACCGGAGTGGGTCGAGGAGCACATCCGTCGTCTGTCGGCGGCCGGCATTCAGACCCACTTCCAGCTCGCCAACATCACGCAGCTCGAGACCGTCGAGCGCATGATGCGCTTCGGCAAAGCAAACGTGCCGCTGATCCTGACCTGGGTCGCGATCGGCGGCGGCTTCGACGCGCCCAACCTCTACAACCTCGCGAACTTCGTGCGCGGTTGCCCGGACGGCGCAGTGCTTACGCTCGAGTCCTCCATGCTGAACGTGCTGCCGATCAACATGATGGCGATCGCGATGGGACTGCACGTGCGTTGCGGAATCGAGGACAACATCTGGACGCAGCGGCGCGATCGCAAGATGAGCTCGGTCGAACAGGTCGAGCAGCTCGTGCGCATCTCCCGCGAATTCGGCCGCGGCATCGCCAACGCGGAAGAGGCGCGCTCGATCTACCGGATCGGCACGTTCTACGCCAGCGCCGAGGAGACGCTCGCCGCGAACGGCTTTGCGCCGAACCGCAAGGCCGGGCGCGTCGGCTTCACGCAGCACGCCGGGTCCACGGACGCGCCGGCCAAGCTGGCGGTCCGCAGGATCGCTCGTTGAGCACGGTCCTGATCGTCCCGGGCCTGCGGGACCACGTCGAAGATCATTGGCAGACGCTCCTCGGCGGCCAGCTCATGTGGTCGCGGCCGGTGCGCCTGGTGACGCCGGGCGGCCGCGAGAACCTGGATCTGCAGGGGCGGGTGAAGGCGATCCATGACGCGCTCGCAACGGTTCAGGGTCGCGTGACGATCGTCGCGCACAGTGCGGGCGCGTTGATGGTCGCTCATTGGGCGCAGCGGCATCGGCGCGCGGACATCGTCGGTGCGCTGCTGGCCACGCCGGCCGATCTGGAAACACCGATGCCCGAAGGCTATCCAACTCTCGCAGCGTTGCAGGAGCATGGCTGGCTGCCGGTGCCGCGCAATCGACTACCTTTCCCGACCATTGTCGCCGCTAGCAGCAACGATCCGCTGGCCACGCTGCCGCGCGTCGAAGAGCTGGCGGGGGACTGGGGCAGTCACATCGTGCGGCTCGGCCACGTCGGGCACCTGAATCCTGCTTCGGGATTCGGCGAGTGGCCGCAGGCTCAGGAGCTCATCGCGCGGCTCGATTCAATGCAGCCAGTGCGATAGAGCCAGGACCAGCACGGCGAGGAACACCGCCTCGCCGAGCATCAGTAACACCGGTTTGAGGCCGACGGCGACGAGCTGCCGAAGCTGCGTCTTCATGCCGATGGCGCTCATCGCGATGATCAGGCACCAGCGCGATGCGTCGTTCGTCATGCTCTGCATCGTCGTGCCGACCCAGCCGCTGCTGTTGATCCACGCGAGCAGCAGGAACGCAACCGCGAACCACGGCAGCAGCGGCGGGGAAACGCCGGATCGGTCATTGCCCTGAGTGCGACGCCCGATCACAGCGACGCAGACAACGACCGGCAGCAGCATGGCTACCCGCATCAGCTTCACGATCGTCGCGATATCTCCTGTCTCGCGGGACATGCTGTAACCCGCACCGACCACCTGCGCGACCTCGTGAATCGAGCCGCCGATGAACACACCGGCCGTCGCCGCCGACAAGTGCAGATGATCTGCGAGCATCGGATACAGGATCATCGCCAGCGTCGACAGGGCAGAGACGCCGACGATCGTGAAAGCAGTTGCGATGTCCTTGGAGGGATGATTCGGCAGCGATGCAGACAGCGCCATTGCTGCCGACGCGCCGCAAATCGCAGTCGCGCCGCCGGTCAGCAGCCCGAACAAAGTGTTGAAGCCCATCAGTCGCGCAACGATGGCCGAGAACAGGATCGTGGCGACCACGGACACGACGACCAGCAGGACTGGATGCCAGCCGAGCTCCGCGATCTGCCCGAAGGTGATGCGCGTGCCCAGCAGCGCGACACCGATGCGCAGCACGTCACGCGCCGCGAACTCGACGCCGTCCTTGCAGCCGCTGTGCGTAGTCACGAAGTTCATCGCGATGCCGAGCAGGAGTGCGAAGAGCATCGCCGGAGCGTGATATTGCTCGGCCAGGAACGCCGCAGCTGCGGCAACTACCAGAGTGACAGTCACGCCCGGGAGCAGGGCGCGGCTCCGCATTTGGAGTGCGGTAACGAGAAACACGTCCGACTCTACGCGACGCCCACGCGCCAGCCGAGCTGCTGCAGATCGCGCTGATAGCTGCTCCGCGCCAGCGCGAAGATGCCTGCGGCCAGCAGACTGACGAGCGGCACGAGCTGCAGTGCTACGGAGAGACCGAACGCATCAGCGAGCATGCCGGTGACGATCGGCCCGGGGGCGAGTCCCAGCAGATTGTTGGCGAGCGACAGCGTGCCGAACGCGCTTCCGTGCAGCGGCGCCGGCGTGAGATTTGCGACCATCGCGCCGGCCGGCCCAACGGTACCTGCGCCGAAGAACATGCCGAACGCAATCAGCACGAGCTGCGGCAGTCCCGGCGGTAAGACGAATGCCACTGACAAAAACAGGCAACAGGCTGCGCAATAGGCAATCGCCAGCGAGAGTTTCGTCGCGGGCGAATTACGACTGATACGGTCCGTAAGCGAGCCGCAGATCGTCATGCCGGCCGCGCAGGTGAGCACGAAGATCGCAGCGACTGCCGCGGCAGTGGCGATCGTCATGCCATAGGAGCGATGCAGATAACTGGGCAGCCAGGCGAGTAACGCGCCGCTGATGAAGACCTGCACGCCGCTGCCGAGATACGCGCAGATCACGGAACGGCTGGAGACCAACGCACGTAATCTCGGCCGCGCAGCAGCGGTGCTAGTGCGTATCGCAGGCCCGCCATCCGTGGCGAGACGCGACTCCTTCACGATCAGGGGATAGCCAATCGTAAGAAGGATTCCAAACAGAGCCATGCCGGCAAACGACGCGCGCCAGCCGAACTGGGCAGCGAGGAAGCCGCCGAAAGAAATGCCGAGCACCGAACCGACCATGCTGCCGGCGAGGAACGTGCCGCTGATCGTCGCGCGCATCCGTACCGGAAACACACTGAGCACGAGTGCCAGGCCGACACTGCCGTACGCAGCTTCGCCGACACCGACGAAAAAGCGTGCAAGCAACATCTGATCGAAATTGCCCGCGAGCGCGCAGGCCAGCGTGGCGGCGCTCCACAGCGCTGCCATCACAACCAGACTACGCAGTCGGCCCCATCGATCCGCCAGCAGCGACAATGGAAATGCCAACACACCGACCGCAAGCGAGACGACACCGCTGAGCGTACCTAGTCGCGTGTCGGAGAGACCCCATTCCGCCTTGAGCAGCGGGAATATGGCGTTCAGCACCTGCCGCGACATGTAGTCGGAGAGCAGCAGGCCGAAGGTCAGCGCAAACACCAGCCACGCATAGTTGCTGGCGCCCGCACGCTGGGCCTCGCCGCTTTCGCTCGCGACACTGGGGCAGGAGAGCTGCATGATCGTCAGAGGACGAAGATCGACGAGCCGATTGTCTTGCGCGCCTGCAGATCGCGGTGCGCAGCAACAGCGTCCTCGAGCGCGTAGTGCTGATTGATGTCGATCTTGATGCGTCCGTGCGAGACGTGACCGAACAGCTCGTTCGCCAGCACCGCCTTCTCGATCGGGTCCGCGATGTAGTCCGCCAGCGCCGGGCGCGTCATGTACAACGAGCCCTTCATCGCGAGCAGCTGCGGATCGAACGGCGGGATCGTGCCGGAGGAGGTTCCGACGCACACCATGAGCCCGCGGCGCTTGAGCGAGTCGAGCGAGGAGATGAAGGTATCGCGGCCGACGCTGTCGAACACCACGTCGACGCCCCGCCCACGGGTGAGCTCGCGCACGCGCGCGACTACGGCCTCTTCGCTGTAATTTATTATGTGGTCGCAGCCGCGCGCGCGCGCGAAGTCGGCTTTAGCTTCGGTCGAAACGGTGCCGATGACAGTGAGCCCCAGCAGCTTGGCCCACTGCGCGACGATCAATCCCACACCGCCGGCTGCGGCGTGCAACAGGATCGTGTCGCCCGGCTTGAACGGGTGGATGCGACGCATGAGGTACGCAGCCGTGAGACCGCGCATCGTCATCGCGGCGGCAGTCTCGAACGCGATCGCG
>Ga0068864_100000536_pt1 | contig 32567 bp, 61 predicted proteins | sample KBSSwiS72_FD_66586 | JGI IMG/M metagenome (GOLD analysis project Ga0068864, IMG submission 66586) | Switchgrass rhizosphere microbial communities from Kellogg Biological Station, Michigan, USA - KBS Switchgrass S7-2 | ecosystem: Host-associated > Plants > Roots > Rhizosphere > Soil ...
AACGGTAGGAGCTATTGGCATCACTTTTCTATGTTCTTCATAGCTGAAGTAAGTTGATTGAGCATGAGTAATTGTCAATCCATATTTCCAAATAAGCGCACTCATTATACTTTGATCGTGCCGGTGGCCTCTTACTCTCATATCTTTACTCTCAGATCGCGTTGAATTATCCCACTCCCCTTTGTAAAGCGTTTCTGATAAGTCTAAATATTCTTGAAAGACTTGTTTTACTTTTTCGTTGTTGAAATCAAATCCCATCACACATGCCATTATCATGGGAATATTCCAAGCCTCTTCTCTCGAAATACCAAAATAATCAAGTGTCTTGTCGTTCGTATAATCGCCCAAACTAAAGCCGATATTATCAAAGAACAAATAACCGTGAGTAGCAATATGCTCAAAAACAGAATGTATATTATGCTTTGCGTAAACCACGCTATCGCACCAAAGAACAATATCCGCATGTTCCGAAGCTTTCTTGATTGCGTAAGGTTTGAATTGATAAGGTATTGATCCACTCCCTCGGTGAGGTTTACAGCCTATAATTTCAGTAGAATTAAATCCAACGAAAGCACCATTGAATCCGGTGTCTTTTAAAGAGTTCTCAAGACGTTTCATCTTTTGGGCATATGAGCCGGTCGAGTCTGCGAATGATACTACTGAATTCATTTAGTATAAGTTGTTGGATAAAATTCTCTTTTAACAAATCTGTCTGAAGTTTTTTGCATTACACAAATGACATTCCACCCATCGGTAGTATTACCCATTGCTGGCCATTCTTCTATATGTAAAATTGTATAACCAACTTTATAAGCCAGTTCTTCATAAAAAACTTGATCTAAATAATGATAACAATGCCCCGGCCAATTACCCATTTTAGGATTTTCATGAATCATTATACCGCCCATCTTAGTCAAATCGTGAATATTTTTAAAGCATTGGTAATGATCTTTGACGTGTTCACTGGTGCCGTAGTCCATGACGAAATCAAATTCACGAGTCGTCTTCAATGGTTCAGATAAATCCCATTGCACCGAATCATTATGTCCCTGAGTATCTATAGCCATGTATTCTATTCCGCATCGTTCCCACATTTCAGAAGCAAAAGGATATGAATAATTTGGCAGTCCACTATGATAAAGATTTCTTATCCCTAATCTTTCAATCCATTGCTTAGACTCCTTTAAATTATCTTCTGGATCATTGCCATAAAAAATTCTATCACAATAAAGATTTTGCGCTCCTAAATCGCATACACTTTTAGGAGTGTACTTTTCAATAAGAGGCTTCAGAATATGTATCGACTTGCTTGTTAGTCCCATTTTTTGAGCGTTTAAAAATTGCTATTTCTTTACCTAATTCATTTCTTGTTCTTGAAAACATTATTATTGCATTTAGTCTAGGATCGAAAGAATATGATATAAGCCTATCTGCAATTTGTATTTTTATATATGGTCGAATAATCATTTTTGAAAATAAACTGGGTTACCACATTCGAAAACTTTTGTTGGTTGTTTGTGTTCCAAGAAATAATTAAAAAAAGCCTGTTGGCATCCTTTAAGATTCCAGTCATCAATAATTAAAATGCCTCCTTTGGAAAGTTTAGGATAAAGATATTGAAGCGGAATTAAAGTAGATTCATATAGATCACCATCGAGTCTAAGCACTGAAATCTTTTTAATCTTCCTTGCTTTCTTTTTAATCGTATTCTGAAACCAACCTTTTACAAATTCGTAATCAGTTATACCCCAGCGCTTCATATTTATTTGAGCATCTTCCAATGAATGAACTGTAACACCTGAAGAGCTTAATCCGGTATTTGAAGTTTTACCTCCTTCAAATCCTGGCTGGCAATCGTCTTCCTCGGTAGCCCAAGGTATACCTTCGAAAGAATCAAATCCCCATCCTTTACGTCCAGCGAGACACATTGCCGCAAAATTATTTCCACAAGCCACCCCACATTCTACCACGTCCCCTTCTATCCCTCTATCTATTGCGTCTTTGGTGAATTGATAACTTAATTCAATAGTCTGCCAACTTGAATAATTTGGTTCTATTCGCAATGAAATGTTTTTAACTGAAGGGATTTGAATCATTTTTGCGTTAAGTATATGTAATGGTAAAGCTGCTTATAAATATGAATCTCGGTCTTAAGTAAATTTCTATCTCGTATTTCTTTACTCCACTTATAGTCTTCGCCTTGCCAAATAGGTTCGAACTTAACTGAAGTAGCAATTTCTTTTTTCATTGCTGTTAAGTGATTAGGCCAACGGAAAAACATATATTTTCCACCGCTTGTAGCATCGTGACGGGCTTCATATTTCTCTCCTAATTTAATAACCCAATCCACATGATTTCTTCCATTCTCAGTATACCATCCATCGAAAGTAACTACATCAGGCATGTTGTTTTTGATCGCTATTAGAATGTCTTCGCAATAAGTAGGAGCTATCCAATCGTCACAGTCTACTGAACAAACGTAAAGCCCCTTAGCTTTGGCATACATATCGTTTCTTTTCGTTCCTGTTGAAACGTGTCTTCCTCGGTCGTCTGTTACTATTTCAATTTCATCGGTCAATTGTGGGGCAATCAATGATTTAATATTTGCAAAATGAGCTATGCTCTTTGATTCTTGTAAGTAGGGAATGCAGATTGAAAGATATATCATGGGAATCCAGCGCCTCTTCGCTGATTAAAAAACTCCTTACCTTGATTCCAATTTCTTGCGCTTGCTTGATAAGTTGAATCGTCCCCATCTTTCTTATGAAGATGTGGAAACTTCAAATGTTCTGAAAACTTCAATGCTCCAAGCCTTCGCGCTGTCCAATAAAGATCTTCGTCAACGAACATACTTTTGTATCCTGGATGCCAGAAATACCCTAGTTTTTCATAAAGCTGTCTGTTCATTATAGGAATAGTGAGTATATTAGTTCCTAAAGGTTGAAAGCAATCATCTACTTTTATAACTAAGGGTCTATCTTCTTGGTAGAACTCTTTTAAAACCATTGGCCCCCACAAAGGAGGACAGTCGAAGTCATCTGATAGGTAAAGTAAAATATCACCTTTAGATTGCTTGGCTGCATGATTAGTAGCTTCTACTACTGATTTATTTTTATTTATTATTCTTTTAGTAGTTGGCCAAAATAATATTTCATATCCCTCAACATTATCATCACTATCCAAACTCAAAATATATTCAACATCACAGCCGGCATTATCTAGCCATTTCCTAGCTGTTTCATAAGCCTTTTGAGGACGGCCACGCGATGGATGCAAAATACTTATCATAAATAAACAACCTTATAATCAAATTGGTCTATCCACAAACTAAAACATCTTTCTAAAAGAAAAGGATGAAGAGGCACATAGTCAGTACCCAAAAAGTTCTTCACCCTTTCCATATTCACCGGCACATTCAGGATTGTCCTAGTATATCCTGAGTTCTTCCAACACAAATTCTTAATTTCTTCGTCATTAGTCATCAAATCAATAGCCGGTTGTAGAAATTCTTCCACATATTGCTTATAAATCTCAGTTTTTGCACAAAAAGCATTGCAGTAGATGGGATATTTTGGTTTTTTTACCATTTTATGTCCTAGTCGATCGAAAATTTCCCTCAAAACAAGCGAAGATCCGAAATGCCAAGCGTCTAACGCCCCCAACATGTCATGATCGGGTGCATTTTTGGTAAAACTCATAATGTCAAAGTCCTCTTCAAACACTTCTGAAGTCAAATCCCTGCGAGGTGGTATCCTTCCGTTCATTTTATGTTTAAGCGCCCATGAACAAACAGCAATTTTATCCGCTTTAGTAGTTAAAACCTTGTCGGCTATGATAGTATTCTCAAAAAATGGTGTAAGAGTCTCATTATAGTAAGGAATGGCAAATGGGAATAAATGAGCCTTTTGATTTTCCTCATAATAAATCTGATGGAGTTCAATCATTTAAGAAGCCATGTTTTTACCTTATAAAAACAATTACCACAACTGAATGATACTTCAAAATCTCGTGTCTCTGACTTGTAAAGCTCGAAGGCTTCTTCCCAAAGCGGTGTCCTTTTAGGCCTTTCAAGCTCCCCTGAAACTAGCATTTTATCTCGTAATTCTGTGCGAGTCACGGATGTAAAAATAGTATTTTTTAAATTTAAAAACAAAAAGCCTGAATTTTATTTCAGGCTCTAAGAAAGGGAGAAGAGAATATTAGTTGAAGCTACTTGCGTTCAAATACGCTAATGTGGCCGCGATTGCTGTAGGGTCGCTGGCGCTTGATCCCTGGCGTAAAAGTCGTTTATAAACTGTTTGTTCGATTCCTGTAAGTGTTAAATCGGTGGTTGAATCATCCCCCGGCTTTTTCCCTGACTTTAACTTTGCCTCTGTGGCACTCATGCCATTCTGAGCGCCCAAAATCAAGAATTCTAGGTTATTAGTCTGAACTATTGCCCCGAATTCACCTATAGCGAAAGTTTCCAAAGTAGTATCCTCGGTTGGGTCAGTATTGAAAACTTTAAGCATAAGCTTATGTTCCCACTGAACATTACCTGATTCTGTCACCTGCTGGCTAACCTCGAAAGAGTGAGCGAACTTAGCCGCTTCAATCTTATAAAGTGTCCGGTAGGTAGCCAATGGGATATTTGTGATAAACCCTGATTGTGTCGCTACTATCGCTGTTGAAAGATCATCGATGTTAAAAAGCCAAAGCCGTTTGTTAAGACCGCCGGATCTTTTTAAATCACCACATGTAATATTTATTCCATTCGTTATGGTACAAGCCATAGTCTATATTTTAATCGTAGAAACAAGTAAGATCACACTGGATGAAGTTAGTACCGAACCGGCTTTCATGTTGTGCGAAAGTGGTCTTAGTTCTTTGATCGTAGAACATGTCTATTCTGTCGAGATCGCTTGAACTTTCAGTACCGATTACAAGGTTTGCAAACTTGCTATTTCCTGTAGTTGTATAGATGGCGAAGTTTGCCAAAGATCCAAACCATGGGTTGTTAGAGTCAGCCAAGTAGTTATCAGCGATGTAAAGCGGAACTACTGGAATTCCTCTATAGTATAGAACTGGAACATTAAACGAAGCAGGGGTTGAATCTGATCCGGTTCCGGCCAATCCCAAAGAATCTGCTGAACTAAATCTTCCTCCCAAAGCTCCTGCTCCTTTACCAACTTGTAAGTCGAATTGTAATTGGATCGCTCCAGGAGTCTTACTTTCATAAGAAGCTAAAAGGTTCTCATACATCGACCCAGTAACCCAGAACACTTTCTGAGTTATATCCAACTGTTTAAGAGTAGGATGTGCCTGAGTATGGCAAGTCTTAAGTGCGTTAAGGGCTTGATCTGTTGTTAAAACTGCTGCTGTCGTATTAGGAAGGTCATTTCCTACCCTCTTCACGCAATAAGAAGCAAACGCATCATATAGTTTTACAAAAAGACCATTGATTACGTTATAATCTGCATTTCCAGAAGCAGTATTACCAAAAAGTACAATTCTCCAAATATCCCTGCGGATAGCGTCAATCATTTCTGACATCCAAACGTCTCTAACTTGAGCGCTTGCATTATAACCATCCAATCCGTTCTTCACGAAAGTTGGATCGTTAGTTAATGCTGAAGCGGTAGCGATGAAGTCAGACTTACACCACTGCATATTGGCTTCAAACTTACCTACCGTAATCTTACGATCGGTGAAAGTACCGCCAGTTGAATATGTAGGACTACAACCTGTAGTAGCTTTTAGAATCTTTTCAAGGTTACCAACCAAGATTAGAAACTCATCAGTACGAATCCCCTGCCTTAGCGTGAACATATCACTAATAGGCGGTGTGCCTATAGTGTTCTTTCTGAAAAGCTCTAGCGGAAGGTTACCAGGGAAGGTATAACCTGGGCTATAAGTATAAGAACTGGCGTTCTGAAATTTCTGAATTTTTTCCATGTTAGTTTCTGTTAAATGATCTTGAGGTAAGCCAAGCGTCACCTAAATCTCCACCCATTTGCATAAGCATTGGATCGTCAGTAGGAACTTCTTTTTTATCGGCTCTGAATTTTGTATCGTTTTTAATCTTTGAATCATCACCGAAGGTCTTTGATTTAAGATCATCGAATTCTTTCTTGATGGCTTTGAATCCTTCTTCGGTAGCTTTAGCTTCTGCCTCAAGTTTGGCTTTAGCTTCAATCGCTTCTTTAGCTTCATTCTTAGCAGCGCCTAGTTGAGATTTAATCTCATCGATAGCGGCTTGCATTGCTGCCATTTGCTTTTGCATATCTGGTGCTCCAGGCTTTGCTGCTGGTGTTGTTTTATCATTCATAAGTGGGTCATAAGCTGTTACTACTCCTCCTGCTACTTGCATTTCAAATCCGTCCTGCGTTTCATAATCTCCATCAGCTAAAGGCGCTCCTGTAGCATCTGTTACATTTGAATTAAGAATACCCGAAGGATCGGCAGCATCAGAAGTTACCGGCGTGCCGTCTGCTAGTACTATATCTAAGTTTTTAGGTTTAAAAGACGCTTTGAATAGTTTGTCTATCTTGTTTCCAAGAGCTTCAAACATTCCTTTGGCTTCTTCTTTGGTTATATGTTCCATATTAATTTTTTGGTTGAATTTTGCAACGGCTTTTAACTTTTCCCGCACAGTATCTACGAAGCCCATTGCTTCAGCTTCGCTGGGGCTCATATCTGTTTCTTTGTCTAGCATTGCATGAACTTGCTCTAATGTCACGCCCTTTTTTGCTACCCTCTTCATGTAACGTGCGGCTAATTCATTCTTAATGCGGTCGAGTCGCTCGGCTCCGCGCTTAAGATCGTTAGAGTTGCCACTTACAGTTCCTGTAGGCAAATGTATCATGAAGCTCCCAGCTGGGCCTATCGTGATATGGTCACAACAATGAGCGCAGTATGTTGCTATCGAAGCACATAAAGCACCTATATTGGCAGTAGTATTTTTTAAGTTTGAAAGTATTGCTCCTATTGCATATCCGGTATCTACATCGCCACCAGGGGAGTCAATATGTATGATCCAATCAGAAGCATTTGGATATCTAGACATATCATCACGAACTGAATCTATCGTGACTCTATCGCCTACTTCACCTTCTAGATAAATATGCCCTGTCATCACATGTAAAAATGCGAAGCAAGAATTTAAAAAATGTTCGGTAAATTCTTAACAATTGAACTGGTGAACAATCTCCCATACTCTTGTGCGGGAAATATTAAATTCATCAGCAGTTTTTTGAAGGGATTGTGATTTTTTATAATGATAAACTATCTCATGATACATGGGCATAGAGCATGATATAATACCATCTTTTATCATCATTTTTATAGTCTCTTCGGATACTCCATATTTATCGGATAGATGACTCATCTGGATGTTGCTGATTCTTTAGCTTTAATTCTTCTATCTAGTTGAGTAAACTCTTTCCATGAACTAACAGGAGTAGGCATGTTTTTGATAATATCAGCAATCAATAAACTTTGATCGGTTAAAGATGTTCCTTGATTTGTTGAATATCCACCATCGGAGATTACTGTTCCTCCCCCAGCTAAAGCTATCATTCCACTGAATGGATTAATAGTAGTTTTACCTTTACCGCTTATTGGAGTAACGTCTATTCTCTCAACACCGCCAGGATTATCACCAACTAACAAAGTAGTTGGCCCCGATGTTAAAAAAGATCCACCGCCAGCCGCAGCATTCATTTGAGATATTGCCCCTGCTGTTTTAGTGCCAACGATGCCAGCCTGAATTATCCTAGTTATCGTAGCGAATGGTTCTATGAAAGGAACTGCTGGCGCTGAGAATATTCTAGTAATAGCAAGACCTGCATCAGCAACAGCTAACCCAACTTGAGTTGATTTACTTTTACCTGCAAATGTTGTTAATGCAGTGCTCAAAGCTGAATATGTTGTATTACTAAGTTCTTTCTTAGCTTTTTGTCGTACTTGTTCTCTATTAAAATCTTCTTGGGCTTGCTGATCTATAGCCTCATTAGCAGCTTTAGCGTTTGCTACTTTCTCCTCCCATTCTGCTTTATCAGCTGCCAATCTTTGTTTTTGCAATTCATCAGCTTCTTTTTTCTTATCCTGTTCTTCCTTCTGATCTAATGCCTCAAATTGTTTTCTTAATTTAAATGCTTCAGTATAGCGTTGTGACTCAGCCTCAACTACAGCCGCAGTAGCTTCAGCAACTTTTAATTTAGCTTCTTTATCATCTCCATTAGCTTTAAGTTCTAATTGTGCTTGTTCTAATAATCTTTGCTTCTGCAATACTTCAGCATCCGATAAAGCTTGAATTAAATTAATTGCTTGTGTTATTGTCTCTTTTCTTTTAGATGACTCTTGTGTTAAAGCTTCTTCTCTAAGTTTAGCAACATCCCTATCAGTGGTAGCGCGTTGAACTATTAACTGTCTTTCGGTTGCATCTAATTGTTTTTGAAGTTCTGCTAGTCTTTTTCCATCAGCTACAGCGCCATTGAATGATTCTGCAACTTTATTGCCAAATTCAACGAATAAATTAGTCGCATTTTCTACCCCTAGTACTACTTTGCCAACTGCATCACCGGCTACTGTCGCGGCCTCTGACCATTTGCCTTCAAATAAAAGTTTAACAGCATCTCCTAATTTAGGTATAAGCTCAAAAAATCCTACAAAACGATTTATAATTTGGCCCTGTAAAAAGTTACCGAAATCAATAAGAGCCTGCTTAGGATTAGTGAAAGCATTATAAATAGCTTCTCCTGCATCCTCAACAATATTTTTAAGTTGCTCTAGTATTGTTTTAAAAATTAAAGTAATCTTATTTAATCTATTCTGCCCTTCTTCACTTGATTTAAAATATGCTATCAATGCGCCTAGAGCAGCACCAACAGCGGCAATAACAGCACCCCATCCAGTGGCTATGAATGCCAAAGATGCTTTAGTCATAGAAGCGATGCTATTCGCAGCACTTAATGCTCCCCCTGTAATTGCATCAAGTGCAGGAGTAGCAGCGCCCATCTTTTGCCCTAGTCCGTTAATTGACTCTTGTAATTTATCAAAAGGACTTTTTACTCCTGTTACCTGTTTTTGAAGCTCATTATATTGTGATGATTGTTTCTTTACATTAGCCTCGTTCCTTACTATCTCTTCTGAAAATTCTTTTAATGTAATACTACCTTCCTTAAAAGCTTGCTTAAGTGCTGCCTGTTGATTTTTATTATCAATGATAGCAGCTTTTATATCGGCTAACTTCTTGAAATTATCCTCAGCTTCTATTTCTATTTTTACTATCCGTGTTTCGTCAGCCATTTTAAAGCATATAAAAATTTACTTCAACGGGTGTACTCGAATCAACAAAATCATCTATAGTATCTACTAAAAAATATCCTATTAAATCTTTTGTTTTTAAATATACAAATTTATCATACTTATAGGATTGATAAATAGATTCAGGCAAAAGCATGGTTGCTTTTATAATAGGATTGTTAAAAATATTTGAAATCCTATTTTGATAAATGTTTTTAATATCAGGATCAAATACACCTGGGATATTTGGATTCTCTAAGGCAAGATTATTTTTATTATTATCGATATTTAATCCGGTCTTAAATTTAGTGAAATATGCATAATCATTAGTAGCCTTTCTGTTATCAACTGATGTAGATGCATCTACATAACCAAATGTAGAATAACCAGGATATAAGTCACTAGCATTAATAGTTGAATTGGTCAATAAACAAAATCCAACTTCATTGTATTTAATTGTTTGCGTAATTATAAATCCTGTGTCTGTCCCATAAAAAGGGAAAAATAATAATGCTTTAGTAGAATTTGTTCCGCCTATTCTAAATAACCCGAAATCTACTCCTGAAGAATTAATTACCCTAACGATTTGGCCTCTCTCGAAAACAACTCCACTCGCAGATGTATCGAATAAACGATATCCAGCTCCTGAGTCTGTTATTGAAGTAAATGCCACTCTTTGATTATCTGTCAATTCAACTAAAGGAACTCTAGCCTGGTATGAATTATCTATTTCCTTATCGAAGAACAAAGAAGCAAAAGGTAAATTGATAGCAATATTTTTATCGATTAGATTATTATTGGTCACTACGTCTAAAGATCCGAATGGAGTATTATTTACATTGTTATAAGTAGTTATTTTATTATCAAAAGATAATTGCTTTAAATTAACATAATTATGAGTAGCCGTATTTGAAGTATAATTATTTACATGTGATATATAATAATTGCTCCAATCTTCAGCATCCTCTAATTTGTATTTACCTATTATATTTAATGTTAATGTCTTTGAATTATTATCGAAAGAAGAAACACATCCGAATGTGCTAATCAGGCATTTTATTAAATCAACGCATTTTATTTTAGGAAGAAAATCCGATGGGCTTAAATAATTATCATAGGAAACGAAACTTTGTTCCTCTATAGTCCAATTGAGATTTACTGTCGTGGTCGCGCTATCTATTACAATAGTTAATGTATCTCCTTTTAAGACATCGACATAACTAATGTATGTAAATGCTGATGTTAATAAGGTTGGCCCATATACATTTGATCCATTTTTTTTTATTGAAAATGTTGGTGTTGATGTAAATGAGTTAACCGTAATTGTACTTTTTACAGTGCATACTCTATCAGAAGTAAATATCCCTGAAGAAACAAGATTATTATTATCATTTACTTCCGTAAAAGAAGTGTAGTTACTTGGTATCGATGCTATGACTTGATTTTGACCGGTTAACTTTATAGGCCCGAATCTATTCGGTTTACCTATTAATCCATTAGTAGGAGTTATTATTAACGATTTATAAAGGCCATCTTGTAGTAATGTCCCATTAATTTTTATGTCAGTTTGACAACTTATCTCATCAAGAATAGTGCTTAAATAAAAACATGGGTAAAAATCAAATACTGGTTTAGAGTAAAACTCTGGCGATGAAGGAGCGACACCGCCTACAGTTCCAGGCGCGCTGAATTTACCGCTATACATTATGCTAGTAGAATTATAAACTGAAAGTCCACGCTCATAATTTGACCACCAATCTACCAACGGGAATACTATTCCATAAGTTTGTCCTGTTGAAGCATTGACATATGTATCATTCATCTTAACTGTATAATTTCGTGAAGATGTAACGCCAGTATAATCTAAGTCAGTTATATAAATATCCAATCCTTGTATCCAATCACTATTCCCAGAAATATAGTAGCAATTTAAAGTATCAGTATCTTCTTGAATTACTATAAATCCACGATCTATGATATTCCCATCCTTAACCCTATTGAAAGCTTGTTTAGTGGCGGCTATTTGATTTATCATCATAGGCCCATTATAACCAAGAATTTTACGATTTACTGAGTTATTATCTAATGAAAAATTAATGGATGTATCTCCCCGTACGGTTCCATCGAATAATGAAATGGATCTTTTCGTAATAGCAAATTCGCCATCAAAATTTAAAGTATCTCCATTGTCATTTATGAATGTCATAGCGATTGAGAAGGTATTTCATCGGTATATGAAATAGATAACGAAATGGACAATGATTTATCTTTATCTTGCCTTACATAAAGGCTATTATTAGAAACTAAAACAGTTTGTCTATCATATTGACTTGTGCAAATCTGCACTAATGGTGAGCTTGTTATTAATTTAATAGCATCCTCTTGGGCCGATGTTAGAAGCTGGCTCGTTAAAGCTATTTTATTTTTACTTCTCCGTTTAGTCTGCTTTGTAATTGAATCGGCAAATTCACCATAACTATTTGGCCAATTATTGTAGATATTTACGTCTTGTGTCTTATTTTCTAAAATATCTATAGAATATTTTTTCCCTTTCTTAGCATTGAAGTTCCAATAATTGTAACCTCCTAGATAGTTCAACCATACTAGATAGAAGTCATTAAATGAACAATGGTTATTAACATCAATTATCATGGTAGTTGATAATTGATTATCAGATGAATCATATATAGTAATATCTATTCTATCCTCAAGATTTATACTTTGAGAAATGGCGTATCTATTTATCCCATAAACACTACTTGATACCGTATCTCTGATAGAGGATATTAAAGAATAATTACCATTTGATAATCTATATAAATCCCGTTTAATGTATTGACTTGTTCCAGTATTATTTATATAGCTTACATCAAAATATTTTCCTGGGAATAATGTAGGTCTTGTGAAATCAGTTAGCCAAAGTTGTTGTGTAGCAGAAGTGCCTCCATAAATATATTTGCTCAATGTACCTTGGGATTGAGTTTTAAAAGGAAGTTTAGCATTTATCGCATAATATTCAGATCCAAAAGCAGGCGAATCGGATGTGTAAGAACTTACATATTCAGAAACAGTATACATATTAGAATCATCATAACTTTCCGCATAAGTTATATAGAAATTAGTCCAAGCATCAATATTACATGGATAACTATCTAATAATGAATTATTACTTATTATTTCTATTTTACTTTTTATGAATTCAGAAATATTTAGAGTGATTATTCCTGAAGAATCAGGTATCAATTTAATTTCAGTTATTAATTCTGTTGGCTTTATTGTATTAAAAGGATGGAATGAGGATAATCCAGCATAAATTTTAATCCTTGCGCAATAGTTGAAATAATAATATTGTACTGTTCCTGAACTCAATACGTTCCCGGCGGAATAAGGCAGGTTTATTACAAAGTTTGTATCTGAAAACCATTGGATAATTTTGTATACTCCATCTACTGAAGTACCAGAAAGTATTACTTGTTCAAATGCTGATGCTGTTCCAGTAGTCTTTATATCACCGCTTGCATTGATATAAGTATAACCATTATAGTTTGAAAATGTAGTTATAGATCTAGCTATATCACTGCCATTTGTAGGCCAAATATCAGATTTAAGTTTATAGACTATCGGAAGATGAACACAATTCCAATTATGTGTTAATACTGATTTATAATATGTAATAGTATATGTTGCTGTGCCTAACGGTATAAAAGCAATATTCGTTGCCGAGGAATATTCTCTTATGAAGAAATTATTTACATTTGATTTTATAACATACCAATATCCATTATAAGAAGAAAAAGTGGAATATATATAAATGAAATCCCCAGTGTTTAAACCATGTGAATTTTTAGTAAATATCGCATCAGGAGAATTATCAGAAACCGTAACGCCTGTTACTTGTGTGGAATCTAAAACATAACCTTGTGGCCTTTTAATTACCGTTAGAGACATTTACATTCCATGTTTTAACCATATTATCTAAAAACTCATCTGCTACTTCTTTAGCTATAGCCGCACCTATCGAGTCGATAAATCCATCTATCTCGTTAGAGTAAATATCTTTACGTCCTCCCTTTTGAAATAGCTCTGTCCCTTTATTTTGTATGTTAGTAGCAATCGCCCAAACTGCTGATTCTGGTTTCCCTACCATATTAACCCAAGCTGTGATATTATCAATCATCGCCCGTGAAGGCTTCTTATCAGGCGTGGCCTTTCGTCCTGTTTCTACTGTTGCGAAATAAGGTCTAGCGCCTATTACTTCTACCGTTATTTTATCGCCATGATCTGACTCGGTGAACTTGTAATAAATAGATCCAGCACTCTTACCGCTCTTTGTCGTGCCAGTGGATTCAAGATTGTTTCTTATCTTCTGTATGAAAGAGTTGCTTTGCTCGTTCAATATGGAAAGTATCGCGCTATTCATACATAGAACAATAATCAAAAGAATCTGGCACTATTAAATCCATCTGTAAAATAAATCCTGTAGCAATATCAGCAGTTACTTTTATTACTGGTTCCTTTCTCACATTAGTAATCTCAACCGTCTGAGTATTTATATCGTCAGTGTTATCCTTGTCCAGTAAAATGTCATTGAGTTTATTTAAAAATTTATCAGAAAGCAGATCAGTTTCGTCAAGTATTTTTGCGGTAGCATCCTCCGCCCCTTGCTTGTCGTCCAATTGATAAAATACCATGCCGACTTGATAAGTCTTAGTAAATCCAAATCCGTTTTCGATTGGATCGATCTTCTGTTTGAGTGGATCAAGACAAACTCTTTTATCTAGTTTCTTGCCTAAAGCGTTGAAATCAGAAGCCCTAGCGTAAGCGTAAAGTATTGAGTCGTCTATTGATTTAACCGTGTCACTGATAAGTGTACGTACCGCGAGATGTGAAGATTTTAAAGGATTGCTCACGAATACAAAATAACCTATTTATTCTTATTATTCATAATCCTGTTGTATTCCTTTTGAGCATGTGATTTCCAGGCCATTAATTTTAACTTTGTATAGAACTCTCCCGCACTCCATTTGAGGACTTCTTTGTCTGTTTCATTGACATACCGTGCGACCGAATCCAAAGTGGAATAGAAGCCAAACGTTTCAGCAATATTTTTAAACCCTGCCTGTTCTTCTTCATCTGTATATTCTGACGTAGGAAGCTCATCGTTTTGCCGCTTTGCATACTCAAGCACTTGGCTTGAAAAAAAGAACCGGCAGCCAAGACCTCCAAGCAAGGCAATTCTAAGAAAGTCTTAGCTAAAAAACGGGCCTTTTCACTATCGTAAGGCTCTTTTTGTCCCTGACAATATATGGCCGCATAGTAAGCCAAAGCCTCTGATTGCTCCTGTAAACTTTCCGATTGCCTTACTTTATCTATTTCTGAGCATACATCTTGAAACTGTTCTATAGTTTCAAAAGTCACATTTTTAGGGAAATAGTACTCACCAAGTTTATCAGGGTTAGGATCAATTATAGGGGTATTGTCTAGGAATACTGAGGCTGAAAGTATAGACTCAAGGTTTTCAATTTTGTCTCCGGGATGTAATTCAACGCCTATTTCTTCTAATATTACCTTGATTGCATCAATCTTTTTAAGATTTAAATCTATCAAACGTAGGAATGTATTAAACTTAACATCATCCCATCGGGTAGGATATTCGTATTTCTTTCCTTTTACTTTTATGGTTATCATATTCCAGGTTTTTTAGTGTAGCTCTTCATTGTCTGAGGTAAAAATGCATGTGTCTTTCTAATCCCTAAAGTGACATAAGGATAACGGGCAGCATCGATTAAGTGATTGAAAGCGTCAATTGGCTCATCTGTTATCTTCCCGTTATGCGTCATCCATGTATAATTGTTCAATTCGGTCTTTAGGTTATGGCTCCATCGGGTAACGTGTATCTTACATTCGTTCATCTTCCCTAATCCGAACGAAATAGAATCCTTGCCTTTTATTGCCGGTTGTGCGTTAAGTCCATTATCTGAAAGGTCTTTAATACTTCTTGGTTCGGCACTATCACAAACGTAAGGGCGAGACAAATTTAACTTTTTAGCCTTCAATGTTCTAACTATTTCTGCGTTAGTTGGATTGGTTTGATCGTAAAGGATCTCGTTTAAATACAAGTTATTGTTATGCCACTGTACCTCAACTATTGCAGTGGGAAACCCGAAATCTATCCCATAATAGCTTTGATAGTTAGGCATTTCGTCTATCTCTTCCCACTCCGGAAAGACCAAAATCTCTTTATTAGCTCTCGGTTCTTGTTGATAAAGACTGTTAAACGTTATTGGTGTATCCTGCTTAATTTTTAAAAGTCTTTCCAGCGAATGTTTCTCTGGCCAAAGAGCTTCGCCTATTTGTCTTGGATCATCTTTGCTTTCTCGTTCTTTTATAGCCTGAAAAGTCACGACTTCCCAATCGTTATCAGTTTGTAGTATACGCCCAGCTAAATCGTCCTGATGCCACCTGGTCATAATTAAAAGCTGCTGGCTATCATTGTGTAGTCGAGTTGAGAAAACGTCTGTATACCAATTATAGACCTTTTCACGTATGGTATTACTCATGGCCTCCTCGCGATCTTTAAATGGATCGTCTATAATCCCGATATCCACCGGCGTTCCTGTTAAAGATCCCCCAACCCCTACAGTTTTAACGAATCCAGTATGGCCTATGATCTCGAAAGTCTCTGAATTACGTAGGTAAGTGTTCTTTGAAGGGTTTATGGCTGAATTCTCATTAAGAGTCGTCTTAGGGAAGACTTCTGAATAAGGTTTGTCGTCTATTATCCTTTGAATATCTCGGTTGAAACTGCTTGCCATTGTAGCAGAATATGAACAAATGGCTATTTTATTATCCGGGTTACGCCCTAACATGAAAGCCGGTAGTCTACGGGTGGAAAGTTCACTCTTACCATGCTGCGGAGGAACAAAAAGCATTAGTTTCTTAATGTTGCCTAATGCAAACTGCTCTAGTTTATTAGTTATTGCCTCATGATGCCAATTGAAATGATATTCTGGCTTAGTATAAAGTATGAAGTCTTTGAAATTACGCCTTGCAAGCTCAGACTCAAGTATTTTCTCTTCTTCTAGCGTTAAGCAATTCTCTGATTGTATCATTTGAAAGCTTACTTGGATCTAAAGTAACTGTCTGCATTTCGCCTTGTACGTCAACATCTATAGTTTCTGTAGGTTTACCGAAATAGTATTCAAAGTAAAGTTTAATGTATTGGAAATCGCCTTTATCTAGCCCAAGCTTAAGCTTTTCTAAGGCTATAATTTCCATTGGGCCAAGCTTTTCAATTAGTTTAAGCTCCTCCGCTTTGCTCTTACGGCCCGCTCCTGGTCTTGCTCCACCGTTAGCCATGATTAAAAGTGATTATTCAGTTTCAAATTTACTAAAATTTTATCTTTTCCCGTTTATACTGCTTGCTAAGATTAAATTTAGGCAATCCATGGATATTGAGTCTCTTAGGGTAATAAGCAGGCTCTAAGTTACCGTAAACATAACCTAAATCACGACCAGATGTGCATGATGAAAGTGTTAAAAAGAGCGCCCACACAAAGACGCTCCAAACCTTAACACCACTACCAAATAAACTATGAAATTTCATAATGCTTTTTTTCTAATTCTGATAATAATTGCCCACAATGAATGCATTTTGGATCGATTGATAATTTAACAACATCTTCCAATTTGAATCTATGTTTACACCGTAATCCTAATATTTTCCTTAACCATTTCATTTCCTTAATCAGTTACCCTTTTCTAAAGCCTTAGCCTTCTCAATCAACTTCCCATACTCCTTGAATGCTTTTGTTGCCTCTCTGAGTTGTTCCTTAGCTTCATTTATTGTTGTATTCAAAAATTGAATTTTTTTAATTAACTCATCTTGTTTCTCTTGTAATTCCATAAATTAACTTAAATAAGATTTTAGACTATGAATTGTCTGCCTAAAAATATAATCTTTAGCCTTTTGATCCGTTGGTAACTGTTCATAAGGAAGAAAGCATGGATGTTCTTTAGTTTCTGGATTCTTAACCGCGCCATATTTCCAACCTTCTTCAGTCTTTTGCTTTAACCATGATTCATGGGATGCGGATGGTAATGCATTTGGGTTTAATAAATGAAAATTAACCCCATTGATTGCTGATGATTTTTGCCATTCTGGGGCATTATTCCAGTCTGGTTGTGAATTATCACCTATGCTCTCACAATAGGCTTTATTCAATTCATGTGCGATTTGTGCTATGTTTTCTATAGTCATATTTTTTTTAAATTTTGTTGCTTTTATAAAACCGCCCTACCTGATAGGCGGCAGACTCCTAAACTTTTCCATGTAAACTACTCTATGAATCATATAGATGAACGTGTTCAGATAATTCAATATTTAATTTTTTGCTCCTTATTATACCAATCAATCATCTTATTGAATGATTTTTTGGATATCGTCACCCATCCTCCCGGCATTGTTGAATCAGGCCAAATAGCAACTCTATCCTCGTGAACCAAAATGTCTGATTCGCCAGCTTGAATATTATCGCGCAAAAGCCTACTTAATTTTTTATCGGTATTCGCTTTTCTTGGTGACATCAATTCAAACAGTTATGACCATTAATCTTCTTTCCGTTCAAAGTCCTATAAGTCCAAGAATTATAAATTAAGCATTCTGAATAATCCCATTTAGATTCTCCACCAAACCAAATATCTAAAGTAAGTATTATTGGCGCTGGTGAATACATAACCGTCATTGGGTGTTCCACTTTATGAGAGGTCATGCTTCATCTAGTAAATACAAATATTCACAACCAGGAGACTTCATTTCCTTAAGAACTTCAAGACAAAGATCAGCCGCTTGAATTAGAATTGAATCATTGGCGTACTTGGCGGCGGACTCGGCGGCGGACTTGGCGGCGGACTCGGCGGCGGACTTGGCGTACTCGGCGGCGGACTCGGCGTACTCGGCGGCGAGTTGTTCACATAAAATTATCGAATCTGGAATATTATCAACTTTTGAAAGTTTTTCTTTCAGCTCTCCATTAGCTAAATTAGCAGTGATTTTATTGATTATCTTTAATGTGATCTTCGTCGAAAATTCGATTTGATCCAAAACATTTGAGTTCAATTGTGCAATACCGATTGCTCGCATCCCTTTTGCCCTAGCTTGATTGGAAGACCAATTAGCATCATTTAATCGTATTTTAAAACCTCTTACTGATGAGCCGACACAGGGAGGATTGTCAGAATGAGGAAGCCCGTAAGCGTAGCAGACAGCAGCTTCGATGCACATTTCACCCGGAACCGGATTACCCATTCCTGATGAAAGACCACAATCAATTGTCTCTTTTACTTTAGATGCTATTTCTTTAGTTAATTCCATAGGGGTAGTTTGTTTATGAGATATGAATATAGTTTCCATTAAGCCACTCGTTCGATAAAAATTTTTTTATTTTCTTCTACTATTGAGAAAGTTTTTTCAGGTTCGCGGTTCCTGATCGCATATAAATACTGATCGCTGTATTTCGCGGCTTTACCTAAAAGCTGTATTTTCTGGCCTATTTTAAGGCTTTTTGAATCATATATTGGTTTCCGTCCTGCCATGTGGCAAACATACGTATAAAATAATTATAAAAAAAATAGGTGACTGATTAGGAAACTAAAAAAATTAGGTGTTACTTTCGGAATAATTAATCAAAACAACGAAACGCCATGAAAACTATATGGAAATTTCAATTAGGCATGACTGACAATCAAATTGTTAAAATGCCAAAAGATGCGGAAATACTTTGCGCTCAAGTTCAAAACGGTAACCCACACTTATGGGCTTTAGTTGAATCTGAAAATCAAGAAGAAGAAAGGTTCATCGAGATATATGGAACTGGCCATAAAGTTAATGGCTTAGGTGAAAGGAAATATATATCTACCTTCCAATTAGAAGGCGGTTCACTTATTTTTCATGTTTTTGAATACTTAGGCATTTAATCCCCTCATTAATCCCCTCCACCCAAATAATAAACACCCAACAAAATGATCGCAAGAAAATCAACAACTAAACCAAGAAAATCAAAGGACAAAGGAAAAAACTGGTCTATACTAGTGCTCATTGATATTGATGGATGGCGTAAAAATTTCCGTACTGGATTCTATAGTTTTTGTGCAAAGAGATGGTTTTTATTGCCACTAGGAACAGGAGAAAAGGTTAACATTCGCGAAATGCGGTGGTTTTATATTGAACAATTAGACGAAGATTAAACCGGGGACAGGGTTAGCTGAACAGATAATGTTTATGGAAAAATCAATTTTAACAACACCATCGAAACTCCAAGTAGGAGAAGATGCGTATCTCTATGTTGCCTTTGATAAGGATGTGGAGTTACGAATTATGCCGCTATCTGTTAATTGGCTCTTTTTGCCATGCAAGATAACGGCAGTGAAATTTACACCAAGCAAGGTGTATTACGATCTGGCTCTCAGTGTAGAATTACCAGACGAAGAAAGCAGGAACATAAGACTACACAGCGTAGATTCTGCTTTATTATTCACAATTGATGAATATGTTAAACGAACAAAAGAGGACTTCAATCAAGTGGGATTACTTGTAAATCTACTGCATGAGTTCTGGAATCAATCATCTGATTCATGTCCATTGGAGGCTCATGAACAAGAGGAGCAAGAGAAGAAGTGGAAAGTTTTTATCGAATCTAAATTTTAAAACGGTTTAAATTTTTAATTGGGGGACTAATAATCCCCCTCTTAACACACCTTAAAAAATAAAGATATGAAATTAGCAGAACACGTTGAACAAGAATACAAAAGACTTCTCGAAGAAAACGAAAGCCTTAAAGCAAAGAATAAATATTTACAAAACGCTCTTGACCTTAAAAATGGTGGAGAAAGTAGGCAAATATTAATGATTGATTCACTGAAGCGCATTATTGATTTACAGAATGCAATCAGAAAAATTATTTCCTCTTGGTATGATTATTCGGAAAGCAATGATGAAATACCAAATCAATGGTTAGTCGATATTGCTAACATCGCAGAACAGGCATTAGAAAAAAGTACTGAGGTTGATTATGAATTTGAGATCCGAAAAGAGGTTAAGGAGTTGGAAGCAATTAATAAACAACTTCTGGAAGCCCTCGGAGAATCAGCCGAAATAATTAAACATGATTTGAATGATTGGATAATGCCCACAGACAGAAAAGAACGATGTTTAAATTACCTGTCTCTACTTATTAACAATACCAAGTTATGAAAACAAACGACTCATCACACTACAGCCCGATAAATCCTACACTTGGTAATCCCTACCACAATACCAAAGGGGGCTCTGATATCCTTGAAGTAGTTTTCTTTTGCGAGGGTGAGATTGTTTCGGAGTACGAAGATAAGAAATATTTACCTTATTCATTCTTGGAAGTCGGGCCTTCAAGTGTTGAAATAACAATGGTTAAACCAGAAGTTACAAACTGTTTCGCGATCGAGGAAGACATACATACGGCACTTAGAAAACAATTCGGAAGAGACTACACACTAAATTTTACAAAATGATACACTTAAAAATAAGAATAACAAATTCAATTCTAGGAACATGGGCTTGCGAAGAATTAAAAGAAGAGCATGATATGAACGACCCATTGGCAATTAATAAATCTATCCCAGAAGCTATAGAGGACTTTCTTTATGCCTATAAAGTTTTCAATGGCTTCACTCCTAATTACAAATGGTCTTAAACTAAAATAAACTATGAAAGGAAAATTAATTGCATTCCACGGAAAGCCAGAAATCAAAGAAGAATATTTGAATCGAATTCGAATGCACAAAGCTGCCGATCAAATTGTTCACGGACAATATTGGGAAGATGGTAAAGGTTGCGCAGTCGGATGCACTATTCACGGCAATCAACACTATCGATATGAAACAGAATTAGGCATCCCAAGACATTTAGCTTATCTAGAAGATTCAATTTTTGAAGGACTTTCAAATGGTAATTCGTTAAATTTTCCAGAACAATTTTTATCGGCCATTAAAGTTGGTGCTGACCTTTCTTTAGTTTACCATAAATTCATGGTGTGGATGCTTATTCATCCATCGCAGGGGGTTTTAAGATTCGCTGATGAGTGTGGATCGATAGCAATTAAACGAGTAGCCGAACTTCATCAATTGGAAATTAATGGGGCTGCCGCTGGGGCTGCCGCTTGGGCTGCCGCTAGGGCTGCCGCTGGGGCTGCCGCTGGGGCTGCCGCTTGGGCTGCCGCTAGGGCTGCCGCTTGGGCTGCCGCTAGGGATGCCGCTTGGGATGCCGCTGGGGCTGCCGCTTGGGCTGCCGCTAGGGCTGCCGCTTGGGCTGCCGCTTGGGATGCCGCTAGGGATGCCGCTTGGGATGCCGCTGGGGCTGCCGCGCGAATTCAACAACGCGATCAATTACTTAAACTTTTATCGGAGGCTATCTAATGCTTAATACCCTATGGAAACACAACTCCAAATAACACAAAAAGAATTTTACAACAATATCCGCCCGATGTGGATAGAACAATCTGGCTTAGATGATTCAGCATTCGCCAGGGAAATTTCTTTTGCAATTCAACACGCGACCAAAAATCCTTATCTGAAACAATGCACACAAAATTCAGTTCTTAGGGCTGTCATGAATGTGGCTCAAGTAGGGTTAACGCTCAATCCAGTTTCAAAATACGCTTATCTTATCCCGCGCTACAACGGACAAAGTAAAGAGCTTGAATGCGTTTTAGATCCGTCATATATCGGACTTGCAAAGCTACTTACTGATTCAGGTTCCGTTACTTCGATTGAATGTCATATTATCCATGAAGGTGACGATTGTTTAGTTGATTTAGCTTGCGAGCAAAAGATACTTAAACATACTCCATACTTTTTAAACAAGAAAGTTAAGGGTGGAATACTTGGAGTCTATTCGGTTGCCATTCTTCCCGATAAATCGAAGCACGTTGAGGTTATGTCCTTTGTCGAGCTAAATGAAATACGCGACCGTAGCGAGTCTTACAAGGCATTCAAGGATAATAAAATAAAGGCTTGCACATGGGTAACCGATGAGGGTGAAATGTGCCGAAAGACTGTTATCAAAAGACATTCAAAATACTTGCCTAAATCTGAACGAACGGCTAAATTAGAAAGGGCAATTGAACTCGATAACGAAACAAACGGATTCAGAGAACCTATGGATTTCGGAATGTTACAGTTCCTTGAAACTTCGATCGATAGATCGACAATTGATCCCGACCGTAAAGCAAAGCTAAAGGTTCAAATGAGTAAATGGGAATACAAATCTGATGCCTATGAACTCATGAAAGAACTTGGCGAATCAATGCCTATCATCGGAGTTCATACTACACCGCATACAGTTTCAGAAATAGGTGAGGCCGCAAGGAACGCTGCCGACCGTGATGATTATTATGTAGACCAAAGAAAGAAATGAACGGGTTAACCTTAGCTTGCGAAATTAAGAATATTTACACTCTAGTCGATGGCGGTGTAACTGTTAAACTTGAATTGCCTGAACTTTCAGCCGAACAGATAGGCGCTTTATACGGATTCAGGAAACAAGCTATCGCAGTTTATTTCTCCCCTAAAGGGATAACAAAAGGAGAGATTGACAAAGTTGACACAATCAGCCCAGATTTAGGCGGCAAAAGTCAATCGCAAAGAATCAGGAATACGCTTTATAAATTGTTTGATTCTAGCGATCATGGATTAAAAACGTTCGATGAGTTCTACAAAGAGAAAACAGAAAAGTATATTGAATTTCTTAAATCAAAAATTGAATCATGAACTGTTCAATAGAGGATTGCGATAATCCACAAGAAGGAACCACTGGCTTTTGTGCGAGTCACAACCATCAAATGCGAAAGGCAGAACGTGACGCTAAGAAGATTAAAATTGCAAAGCCAGTTAATAAAGTTTCAGAGAAAAGAGCCGATGAACTTTTACAATATCCAAAGCTTAAGAAACAATATTTAGAGTTTAAAATGGCATGTGAAATGAAATTTCAAGGATGCTCGATTACAGCAACGGATATCCATCATATAAGTTTATCAGCTACAAACTTTTTGAATACTGATACGTGGGTTAGTTGCTGTCGATTTTGCCACTCGGTTTGTGAAAATATGCCAGCAGAAGAAAGACGAAGATTAGGACTATTAACAGACTAAAATAAAATACCTATGAGCCAGAATCAAAAGATAATTTCCTATTTAACTCCTCCGGGAAGGACGATAACTACATATCAGGCTTTCATTAAATTCAGAATAACACGTCTTGCCAGTAGGATTAACGAGATCAAAAAGACACATTCAGTTAGAAAGGAATTGATTTGGGATAAAAAGAATAAGATTCATTATACAAAATATAGCCTTTCATGATATTAAAACAAAATCATGTTCGTCAAAATCTATTTAAAAGCGAAAAGCCAATACCTAAATATTATTTTACTACTAAAGAAGTTTCAGAAATAATAGGGGTTCGCATGTGTACAATAAGATTTTGGACAAAGACATTTAATATCTATAAAAAATTAACTGTTTATAAAGAACAATGGATGTTCCCCCGTAAATCTGTGGCTAAATTTTATCATGTAAAAAGATTGCTCAGAGAAGAACACTTTACAATAGAAGGCGCTAAATTGAAACTTAAAATTATTGAATAATGAGACACATTAACAACGCAAGCTCATCAGGGGATACCAGCAGGATTCATCCATATTTAACTCAATCAGGCTGGCTTAGTCGGCTCCATGACTTTGAACGCGAAGGCAAATCAGAGGCTTTAAAATCAAGAGTTAAGGCTATAATAGAAGGCTTTAGAGACATTCCTAATTACTTACCATCAAACAAATGAAATGGATAAGCGTCAAAGACAGACTACCTGAAATAATTCAGGATCATGAAAAAGAAATTTCAGAATCAATACCATGTATTGTGCTTCTTTCAAATAGAGAAGTTTATAAAGCAAGATTAGCGCATTGGTTTGAGGATGATTTCGTCAAAGAAAAATTCTATTGGTATTTTACTGATTCGTATGAAACAGCTGATACAGTTACGCATTGGACTGAATTTAAATTACCATGATTAAGCCATATCTTTTAACATCGACACTGAAAAAAGCCATTGAGCAAAATAGATTCATTTTAGTAAGACATTTTAATGGATACTTGTACGGAATAAATTGTAAAATTCCTTTTCGGTGGCTACAAGATAATGAAGAAACAGTTATCATTGGCTGGCGATCTTGTTCCTTTCATGAATATTTAACTTACAAAATACCATTCACAAAATGACCCCATTGATTAACTCTACCCCTCATCAAGACCTAAGAGATTGGAGAGAACTCGATAAAAGAGTCCGCACATTTAAAGAATCACAGTGGCAGAAAAATTTTAACTTCAATCCGCTAATTGCTTTTGTTTTTACTTGCTTAGTAGGGGCAATGTTTGCTATAGCACTTCTTTTTTTAACTAGCTTAATTGTTGTGAAATAGCCCAAATTAGCCTAAAAACAGCCATAAAAATAAATCTTGAAATTTGTAACATAATTCAAAAAGAATCGTTTATATTTACATAACAATTAAACGAAACGTCATGAAAACTCAAATCACCAAATTAAGAAATACAGAAGGTAAAATTTGCACTTGCGCTAATTGCGGACGCGAAATTACTAATCTATTCCAAGTTGGAACTAAGATTTACGGTTCAGAATGCGTTATATCTCTTTTTGGTGCTTTCGGTGAAAATCAAGTTAAATCACAAAATTTATTAGCTAAGAAATATAATGGTATTTCAGAGGCTACTAAAAGCAGATCAATGAACATTTTAAATATTACTGAAGATCAATATTTCACAAGATTCATAACAACGGGGCAATTTTAAAGCCCCCCTTTTTTTATTCCATGATTTCATTCAAACAATATTCAAATGCCTTTTATGATGGATATCATGTAAAATGTGATGAAATAAAAGGCATTATCAGTTCAGGAAGATGTAAACAAATTTATGATGAAATGAAAAAAAAGCAACACGGAGGCAAGCGTAAAGGCTCAGGCCGACCAAAGAAAGAAAAGACGGTGGTGATGCGTATTCCTAAATCAAAAGTTAAAGAAATTAAAGCATTGATAAAATGAGGCTTCGTAATAACACCATACTCCCCAACCTAAAATGAGTCATCAAAATCAATTGAAGCCAGAAGATAACAAATTCCATAAAGGAAATGGAGTTGATAAGAAGCACTATTGGCTCACTCCACCCAAATTAATGGAATCAATGCAGCTTGAATTTCAATTCGATGCTGATGCATGTCCATATCCTAAGCCAGAAAATTTTGACGGGCTTACTGATAATTTCGAAGGTAAAAAATGTGTGTACATGAATCCTCCGTTTGGGTCAATAATTCATAAAGGTAAAAAGAAAGGCCCTACAGCATGGGCAAGACAAGCGATTAGACTTAAAGAGAATGGTATTAAAGTGGTTATGGTTTATCCGATTGATAAATGGATTCTAATGATGATAGCCAATGGCGCAAAGATTACAAATCTAGGCGATGTTAAATGGTGCGCCACTGAAGACGGATCGGCAGGAAAAGGAACCGGAAGACATATTGCACAATTTGTTTTGGATCCAAAATCAACACATGAAACAGTTTTGGATGAATTACTAGATTCTAATGATACTATTATCGGATGATATGCGATTAAGAAATAATACTATTTTGCCCAACCTAAAAAGAAAGGCTATGACTCCGGTAATTTATGAACGTATCGATAGTAACAATGTGAGGATAGGAACGAAGTGGTTTTGCTATAGGCGCGGCATTGATATTTTAAACCCGATGAAACCAGGAGTAATGATTTTTGACGGCCAAGACAAACGCTTTGTTTCGAATGATTGGTATAATCTAAACACCTCAGGAACATACGAAGAATTTGAAAGGTCTTTTGAATTATGGATTAAAAGTTTATAAAAAATGGATTACATAAAAAAGCCATGCAAACATTGTCCTTATAGAAATGACGTTAAACCATTTCTTACTTTGGAACGAACTGAGGAACTTGCTTACCTACCTCAAAATCCCTATAACGAATTCTATTGCCATAAAACTATAGAATACGATGGCGAAGAAGATCATCAGGGCCGACCAACTGGCGATTATTCGGAAACAAAAATATGCGCTGGCTTTTTAACACTTCGCGCTCAAATGGGATTAGAATTACCCGAAGGATTTGAGCCATCATGGGATATTTGCTACATCGATGAATGGGATATGATAGGAGCAAGGGAAAGTTTGGATGAAGAAATTGAAAGATTATGAGAGTATTAGTTGCATGTGAAGAAAGCCAAGTAGTTTGCAAAGCCTTTCGAGAAAGAGGGCATGAGGCCTACTCATGTGATATATTACCGACTTCTGGAGATCATTCAGAGTGGCATATCAAAGACGATGTAAGGAATATTTTGAGACACGATTTAGGCAGCGAACCTGAATGGGATATGGTTTTAGCGTTCCCGCCGTGTACTGATCTTGCCGTGAGTGGGGCAAAGCATTTTTGGTGGAAACGAGAAAACGGACAACAACAAAAAAGTATTTTGTTCTTTGAGTTTTTTACATATCTCAAAACTCCATTTGTTTGCATTGAAAACCCAATTGGAATCATGAGCACGCTTTACAGGAAACCAGATCAAATAATTCAACCTTGGCAATTTGGACATGGGGAAGTCAAAGCAACATGTTTATGGCTTAAAGGATTGCCTCTACTGAAGCCTACTGATTTAGTTGAAGGACGCGATCCTAAAGTTTGGAAAATGCCGCCATCTAAGGATAGGGCCAAATTAAGAAGTAAGACTTATCTAGGAATAGCAAAAGCAATGGCAGAACAATGGGGTTAAAAATTTTCTCCTTACTTCAGGCATGGTTTTTACAGTGAAAAAAAATATTTTAGATAAACGATGATTTTGTATTGGGGATTTATTAAGTTTGTTTTGTCAAAGTGAATTTGATGCGTGATGTCCGGCACGGAAAAAGAAATTTAAAAGCCTTTTGAGGCCAAACCTGCGGACACGGGGGCGGCATCAAGAGGCATTTTTGTTTTATGGAGATTAATATCAATGAAAAGAAAATCGTGAATGCAAAGAAATTATGCGTTCACCTGAAAGTTTCTGATTGCTTCGATGCCATTCTTGAAGATGAAGACGGAAATGAATTAAAAGATTACAGCGATTACGTTCCTAACTTTATGCCGGGCCAACATTTTGGCGATTACGTGATACTGGATATTGACATTGATACTGGCCAAATAACTAATTGGGAAAAGCCTTCTAAAAAACAGATAGAAGATTTTATTGGCGGCATTAATGATGAGGATTAAAAATGGCTAAGGCTGATTTTTGTTTTACTTACTATGATGGTGATGCTGCCCGAGATATGGCTCACATGAATAGGTTAGAGCGCGGAGCCTACTCGGATATTATCATCAGCCAGCGCAAGTTTGGACACCTTACAAAAGATCAGATTAAAAAAATTCTTGGTAAAGATTTTGACGAATGTTTTGGGGCTATTGAACTTGTCCTGAAACGGGACGAAAATCAGCGTTTTTTTGTAGAGTGGTTAGAGTTTTCTGAAAAAAAGGCCAAATTACATTCTAAAAGGCAATCTGAAAACAGAAATGGTAAAACCAAAAATAACCAAACAACAACCAAACAACAACCAAATTCTATTTTGGTCACACCTTTAGGAGATGGAAATGGAGATGATAATGGAAATGAATTTGAATTAAATTATAAAAGTGCCTTCGATGAAATTTACATTGACCAACTTGGAATGAAATTCAAAGGCATAGACCTAACCAAAGAACTTGCCGACTTCCGGTTTAAATGCGATAGCGCCCCGACTGAATACCATTGCCGCGACCGTGATGGCCTAAGGCTTGGATTTCTTGCACAGTTGAAGAACACATGGTTATCTAATACAAAAGTTAACGGACACAAAGAGAAAGTTAAACACGAACTGAAATAATAACTAAACAATTAAAAATTATGGGACACCACGCAAGCGATTTGCCATTTCAAGACTTTAATGATGATGAAGCAAGACGGCAATTCAACAAATTAGCTGAAGAATTAAATGTTAAAAAACAGCCTAAAAACCCATTAGATTTAGGGCCAACCGGAACTTATCCAGATGGAAAGATAGCCGACAATGATGAAGGTGCTATACAATACGGAATCACAACAATGAACAATCGGATAGTATTTGACTTTGGTAAACCGATTAGAACAATTGGATTAACCCAAAAACAGGCCTGGGAAATGGCCGAAGTATTAACAAGGCGCGCTAATCAATTAGACCCTGAAAATGGAAAAGGATAAACTTCGCTTCGATGTTGAATTAGATTCGGCCGAATTGGAAAAGCTGGATTCAATTTTGGAAAAATGCTATCGAAGCAGAAAAAATTTTGCTGAGGCTTTGATTAAACTTGTAATTCAATCCGATGGCGTGAACGTAGATTTAACAAAACTTGGCATTATAAAATGAGAACCTTCTTTGTCTCTCTTTTAAAGGATCTTAAGCGTCTAACAGGAGTTAAGCAGTACGAAGAGATAGCTTCTAACCCCAACGGAAAGGAAGCCGCTCAGGCTGAACTAGACGCACTATTAGAACCCATGATCGAAGTATGCAATCAATACTCCTACATCTCAGACGAGGACAAAATGAAGATCATAAAGGCTGCTATAATCAATGCTAAAGAGTTTTACGGGCTAAATGCCAGGTTTGTAAGGTTGGCTTTGGAGGCTGTGAAGGATATTTACTTTAAGGAATCGGGATACTTGGAAACAAATGCTCTTTTAAACGCTAAAGAAAGTAATGCAGTGCCTTTAGAAGAATGCTCACCTGAAACACAGGCAATGGTTAAGGAATTTACCGCAAAATTGGCCGTAGGAGGCATCCAAAAAATTACCGATGCCAACGAGCATGAACTTAAATCCATTCAATCTGAGGACGAATTTAGGGTAAAACCAAAGGCTTACAGCACTTCTTACAAACCATTAAGCGAAAATGAAATTAAAATACGCGATATGCACGTTCAATGGATTAGAGAATGTATTCACCCGCAGACGAAAGAATTGATTGGACTTGGAGAAACCGAGTGGCTTTTAGATAAAGGCTACTTTATTGAAAATGGAGAAATAAAAGAATTGTGAAGTTTATATTTAAACACAAAAATTATGGAAACAGTACAAGTCGGATTCCAGATTAACATTCAGATTAATTGTGAGACTGAGCAGGAAATTTTAACGCATCTATCGGTGATTAGAAGCAACTTGAAAAAGTATATCAATCGTGGTGATGTGGCTGGCGAAATTTCAGTTGTGCCAGTTCATTTCGAAGATGAGAATTGTTACGGTTCACACGAAGTAAATATTATCGCTGATTATGGAATGGATAAGCATTAAAGAAAGATTGCCAGAAGAGAATGTTTATGAAGTATTGGTTAAGGTGGATGAACCATTTTTTGGCACATCTACTCCACGGGCGATTGTAGCTTATTATTCTGAAGAATTTTCGCAGTGGAGATGTGAATTAACCTCAAAAGAAGTTTATCATGTTACCCATTGGATGTATTTACCAGATTTCCCGAAAGGTTAGAAGTTTATATTTAAAGATTATGAAAACAAAAACCGATGGAAACATTATTCAATTCTTGAATGGTTCGCATTCATTAAAAGGGATTTGGTTTGGTGAAGAACATCCTAAGACGGGAGCACCTTTTTGGTGGCGTAATGATTTGGATGAATATAAAAATGAACATGAAAAATTAATAGAAGTTGTAAAAGTTGCTAATCAAATGCTTAACTGTTTAATGACCGAACAGGAAATTAGACTTTGGCGGCATTGGAGAAGTTGGGGTAAAATAGCATCATGGAGAGAACAGGCATTGGCTCAGATAGAATTATTTCAAAAATTGAATAAAGAGTTAACCCTTACTTTGTTGGAAAATAAATCATGCCAATAGATTACAAAAGATACCCACCTAACTGGAAAACCGAAATTGTTCCTGCCGTTTTAAAACGTGCAAATGATCGGTGCGAATGCTGTGGACTTCAAAACGGTTGGACTGTGTGGTCTATTCATCTGCCAGTTAGGCAAGATGGTAGATATAAACAAAGATCAATTTGGTTCAGAATTAAAGAGGATGCAGTACGAGAGGCACTAATTCCACAATTAATTAAAGAAGTTACTGTAGTTTTAACTGTTGCTCATCTTGATCACGATGAGGAAAACCATGAGGTTAAATTGGAACGACTGAAAGCACTTTGTCAATTGTGCCACTTGCGATATGATGCCAAAGAAAAATATAGAAGAAGTTTGTTGGAAAATAAATCACTATAATATGAAAACAGGAATCGAAGCAATTCAACAAGAACGCAATGAGCAAATTCACAAACACAATAGGCAAGTTGAAGATGATTTAAAATATAATTCAAATTTTCCTTTAGCTCTCACAAAAGCCGCATCATCATTGACCATGCAACCCATTGGACTTGCATCTGATTTTGGAAAGCCTGAAGGATGGGATGAAGAACTTTGGCAAAAAATGTGTCGAAAGCCATATAAGGAAAGACTTGCCATTGCGGGCGCATTAATAGCAGCAGAATATGATCGTATATCTCTTGAAGAATTAAAAAGGGGGATGAATTGAAACAGTTATGAAAACAAATAACGAATTAATTGCTTTTGGAGTCAGGTTGCATATTAGCAATCTTTGTCTCGAAATCATTGTATTGTCCTAAATCCTGATTAGTGAGGATTAAGGAATCCAATTAATAGGAGGCGGTAAGACTATTTAGTCGTTGAAAGCTTATCTATAAGTTTTTGCTTATCTTCAGAACCCCTAGAGCTTCCGCGATGGAATGAAAGCACTTGTGTAAAAACCCCAGTAACAGCCCCCCAAACTGCCGTGACAGCGGTGTAATCAACGTTAACATCCTTTCTTACTAGGTTCAACATTATCATCATTAGGTAGGCAGTAAGCCCTCCCCAAAGAATTGTAACGAATAGATCAATTAGATATGCTATGTTCTTGCTCATCCAAGAAGCATTCGCGCTATCCTGAATTTTAACATTTGCGTTTCTTGAATCGGAAACATCTTGCAAATATGACTTTTCAATATCAGAAGCATTGTTTAAAAGTACTTCTTGATGCCTATCTAACTCTTGCTGTAGTGCTAGGTTAGCTCTATCTTTTTCTTCCTTTGGAGCGTTAATAGAGTCGATTACTGATTTAGCTGCATCGCCTATTCCTTTTATCCCTCCATGTATTAAGTCTGATATAATTCCCGGCATAATTAAAAAAGATCAAATGGTAGATATCTTGGATTACCTTCCTGATCGTGATAAGCTCTTAAAACTTCGCCACGATTTTTATTTAAAGACTTACTAACGTGTACCCATGCCGGTTCTGACTTGTCCCCGAATTCCCATATTATTTGATCGAATCCGAAAACTTCTTTTTGGCTTAGGACATATTTAAAAAGCTCTGCATTTCTCCCTAGTAAAGACATATCTATAGCTTCTCCTTTCATATGGCTACTAGTCTTGCTTGATCCTGGTGTTGAATTATTGAGCGCTGGCGACCTGAAAAAAGAGTTAATATGTATAGGCCCGAAATGATCTCTCAAAGGATCGTAAATTTGTAAAGCAGCATATTTCATCGCTGATAGTTGATGTTCATCCGGAGTATTAGGAATGTCCAAGCGTGATGCAGTTTCACTACGAATAGCTTCTCCATAACTAACCCATTTAGAAATAAGATCGGTTAAGTTCATAGCTTTTTAGTTCGTTCAAGAAATGTTGAATTCAATCCCTTTTGTTCTTCCACAAATGAATGAAAGTCTTGTTTAATTTGCTTCACATCATCCTTTATCGAATTAATACTTGAAAGTATAAACCCGAAAATTACACTTACTAATGTAGTACAAAGCCCTATCACTAGATAAAGTGTAAAATCGGCAGAAAGGCCACCGTCTTTAGTGATTGCCTCTACTAGTAAGGTAAGTATATTGTGCAACATCTTTTTTAAATTTTCGTAGTTCTTTCTTTAAATTTTTAATTACTGATAAAAGTCTTACAATCACAGTCCCCATGAACATTACTGAGATAACACATATAATTATTATCGCACTAATCATAGCATCTATAAGCGAAAATTATTGTAGTCACTATATGACTTGAGAACCCACTATACCTATCATCATATCCTAAATTAAT